>MTEW01002618.1_pt2 | contig 10888 bp, 15 predicted proteins | sample 1042681 | NCBI WGS metagenome assembly MTEW01 (sample SAMN06185811, study PRJNA358809) | soil metagenome | isolation source: soil biostimulated with citrate as carbon source | place: India | collected 2015-05-23
ACACTCATGGAAAGCGATCGAGGCCGCCTGCGTGAGCTGCACTTTGGTGAAGCGAAACGCGCCCATTATCAAGTCAACAGCATGGTCGTCGATATGTACGACCGGATGCAGGCCCGAAATTTGCCATGTCTGCTGACAGTCCGCATTTCCAATCCCCTGACCCGGCAGCAGGCTGACGCCATCAACACCGTGCGAGGCAACGTCGCAAAGGGGGTCGCTGCGGCCTCAGGTGGTGTTGCCGGGAAGGTGGGTGGGTTGGGAGGCCCGGTCATTGGCTGGGCTTCGGGTGCAGTCGTGACGGCAGGTATGAACTGGTACTTGAAAGGGGCGTTGCCTAGCTTGCATGCAGGTGATGTGCTGATCAGTATCGAGGGAGAGGTCCATGGCGGGATTGGCCCACAGCACTCTGGCGTGACGCTGGTCATCAAGGTCTGAGGAATTGCACATGCCCTACATCCTGCAAACGGTCGCCTTGATGATTCTGGGCGCGATCCTCGTTCAGTTTCTAAAACCATACCTGCTGCGCAAGTGGCTGGGTTTGGTACTACTTGCAGCAGGATTGGTCGGAATCTTCAACGTCGGCCAGCAGCAGTTCCTGGGTTTTGACTTGGAGCTGCTGATGTTGCTAGCTGTGCCGTTGGGCGTAGTACTGTTCCTGACGCGGCGGCGGTTCACGGACATGTGAAGACAAGGAGGTGCTGAAGTGTGCCGGCTGGCCAGTGTTCAGGCCGGAAATGAACCCGGTACACGCTAGCCTTCAGGCGGGGATATCCCGCAAACGAATTCATCCGATCCCAGGCGGTGCGCGAACTCCACAACATAGCCAACCCCGCGGCGCTCCGCCTCGGCCCTGGCCGTGTTCTGGTCGGCAAACACATCGACGAAATGCCAAGGATGCCGGTCTCTCAGCACACCCCAGCCAAGTACCCAGCCGTCATTGCCCGGGTCGGGCGGGAGGTTTTTCGCCAAGCTGCGGATGCTCATATGTTGACCCCGATGTGCTAGCCGGTTTCTGCTTGCGAAGCAACTGCAAGCCACGACTTGGATAAAACCGTATATGAAGCATAGCGCTTACCCGAAACCAGAGCCCAAGACATGCCCATTGGTTCGCTTTACAAGGGGCCGGAAGCCATTCTGACCGCCTGCGCTTGAATGCAACAGGGTAGCGTGCGCTGCGCCAACAGCCAGCGCACTTGAGCCATCACCCTTCGAACTGAATCACCATCCGCCCTTTGATCTTGCCCTCCAGCATTTCTTCGAAGATCTGGTTGATATCCTCGATCGGCCGCAGGGTCACCTTCGGCACCACTTTCCCTTCCGCCGCAAACTGGAAAGCTTCCTGCAGGTCCTGCCGGGTACCGACCAGCGAGCCGATCACTTCGATACCGTCCAGCACCAGGCGAGGAATGTTCAGGTTCATCGCTTCCGACGGCAGGCCGACCGCAACCAGGCGGCCCCCCGCACGCAGGGCATCAACCGCCGAGTTGAAGGCAGCCTTGGCAACGGCGGTAACCACGGCGGCATGGGCGCCACCGGTCTTGGCCTGGATGACCTTGGCGGCATCCTCGGTGCGTGAGTTTATGACCAGGTCAGCGCCCATCTCGCTGGCGAAGCGCAGTTGCTCTTCGTTGACGTCGATGGCGATCACTTTGGCGTTGAAGACGTTCTTGGCATATTGCAGGGCAAGGTTGCCCAGGCCGCCGAGGCCGTAGATGGCGATCCATTGGCCGGGGCGGATGTTGGAGATCTTCACCGCCTTGTAGGTGGTCACGCCAGCGCAGGTAATGCTGCTGGCGGCAGCGGAGTCGAGCCCGTCGGGCACTTTTACCGAGTAGTCGGCCTTGACGATGCAGGCTTCGGCCATGCCGCCGTCCACGGTGTAGCCGGAGTTCTTCACCTCGCGGCACAGGGTTTCGTTGCCGCTGGTGCAATACTCGCAATGCCCGCAGCCCTGGTAGAACCAGGCCACGCTGGCGCGGTCGCCCGGCTTGAGCGAGGTGACGCCTGGTCCAATTTCCTGGACCACACCGATGCCTTCGTGGCCTAGCACCACACCGGTCTTGTCACCGAAGTCGCCATTTTTCACGTGCAGGTCGGTGTGGCAGACACCGCAGCATTGCATCTTCAGCAGCGCTTCCCCGTGCTCGAGGGGGCGCAGGGTTTTCTCCACCACATCCACGCGACGGCCTGGTGCAACAACAGCAGCTTTCATAGGAGCCTCCGTGTCTATCTGAATGATATCGGCGGGGTTAGCATAGCCCTCGCCTGGTGGGGTAAAGCTGCTTCAGGTCATGGTCTTGGGTGGGAGGCTTGGACGCAGCAGGTACCTGCCCTGCGCGGGCACTTGCAGGAGCGGCCTTGTGTCGCGAAAGGGCCGCAGAGCGGCCCCGGGATTTCAGCGGTGGCGCATAAGTTGTTGGGGCTGCTTTGCAGCCCATCGCGACAAAAGGCCGCTCCTACAGGGTTCTGCGTAAGGCTCGCCACAAAAAGAAAAGCCCGCGGCAATAATGCGGCGGGCTGCAAGAACATACGGAGCAGGGCCAGTGTGCCCACCCGGATGTCAGTATTTCGTGAAGGTCAGGTCATGAGCTTGTCATGCATGGCTCAGTTCCAGTTGGCTGATGACGCACACCGAACCGTCCTCGGCAGGCGTGTCGGCGGTGTAGTCCACCTGGTTGTATACCCCACCATGGAAGTTGAGCGTGCGCGTTGCCCAGGTCGCACCCAATTGCAGGGGCGATGTGCTGCCAATACGGCCGTTGCAGCTTGCACTGACCGTGCAGGCTCCGTTGTTCGTCACGTCGATGCTCACATCGAAACGGGCGCCGAGCGGTACGTCGGCCAGCACCGTGCTGCTGCTCGTGGCCGTCTGGTTGAAGTCGGTCCGGAAGCCCACGGTGATCTTGCCCTTGTTCCAGAACACCTTGATGGGCGGGTTGTCGTCGTCTTTGACGTGCATCTGGGCAATCACCACCTTTTGCGCAAAGTTCACTTTCTGCAGTGTCATGGTCTGGTAATTGCGGTGCCGGGCGCCGCTGTTCAGCGCCCAGTACGCCGGCTCCTTCCACTCGCAGCGGGTACGGTGGGTACTCTTGCTGGATGCGCCCTTGGTGGGGGCGGTCATGCGGATCGAGCCGTCACTCAGGCGAGCGATGACATCGGGCAGGGTCGCCAGCGCCTGGGCACCGGTCAACTCCAGGGCTACCGGGTTGGTCGCGGACTTCGGCACGGGGGTGGTGATGATGAGGTTGTCGATATATACAGCCATGGGCTTTCTCCTTGAAAAACGACAGGTCCTGCATCATTTGCGAGCCTGGCCAGCATGGGCGCAGTTCACTGTGATTTGCCAAGGCTGGACGAAGGGAAAACCCAAGGGGATAAAAAAGCCCGCCATGGGAGGCGGGCAAGCAACGTTTGAAGGGAGAGCCTGCAGAGTGGACCCGGCCGGTTAACCGAGCATTAAGCGGTAACGCATTGACCTGCGCAGCCGATCAGCCTATACAAGCCTGCCACCAGCCCAGGAGTCAGCATGCACGACGAAGACGACTTGCACGAACCCGAGCACGATCACCTGCTTGACCACGAATTCCTCTACGACGATTCGGAGCCAGAAGCGGATGCCCAGGGCGCCGAGGATGAGGTCGAGGAGGACGAGGAAACGCTGGATGACCTCGATGACGAGGAGCGCGATCACCCAGCCTGGTTCGATGACTGCGAAGACGACTGACTCAGCGCCCGTCTACCGAAAAACGCCCTGGGCCGCTCACTGCCAGCATCAGCAGGCCACCCATGATGCTGAGGTTTTTCAGGAACTGGGTCATGTTGGCGCTGCGCTCAGGGTCGACCATGTTCCAGAACGGGTGGCCCAGCAGCGCCGTACCCAGTACGAAAAGCGCAAGCAGGAAGGCCAGCGGTCGGGTGTAGAAACCGAGGATCAGCAGGATGCCGACGACGAACTCCATGAGCACGGCAACTGCCGCTGCCAGCATGGGGGCAGGGGCGCCCAGTGAAGTCATGTAGCCGACCGTGCCTTCGAACCCGGTCAGCTTGCCCCAGCCAGACAAGACGAACAGGATCACCAGCAGCACGCGGGCAATCAGGATAAGGATGTCGCGTTGACCATCGAAAAGGGAGTAGCGCATGGCGGCGTTCCAGTGGGCGGGTACAAGCACCACTCTAGCAGCTGCGCAAAGGATTGCCGGCGGGCAGCAAAAAGGCGCCGCAAGGGCGCCTTCGCAAGGAATTTGGTGCGAGTGGCGGGACTCGAACCCGCAAGGCTCACGCCGACAGATTTTAAGTCTGCTGTGTATACCAATTCCACCACACTCGCACGCATGAAGGGGCCGTAACGACCAGCTCGCTTCTAAGCAGAAGGGCTTCGCAATCAAGCGCGCTTTATAACCCATTGTTATAGTTGAGTCAACCACAGCGCCTATGATCAACAGAATGAAGGGTCGATCGAATGGGCAATTGACACCTTGCTGTCATTACGCCACTGTTGCCCTCTATTGGATCCAAGAGTGTGGTGATGATTCAGTCCAGTGCTTCCGAGCGTATCGTGCGCCCGCGGCTGTTCTGGCGACTGTTGTTCGTGCTGGTAGTCGTGTTGGGGGCGTTTCTCTACCTCAGCCTGATCAGTCTTGGCGGTTACCTGCTGCTGCTGGGGCTCGATGCAGAACACCCTCAATCGCAGCGGCTGATGGCCCTGGCCGGTGGCGGGTTTATCCTGCTGGTTGGCCTGTGGCTGCTGAAAGTGGCGATGCCGCGGCGCATCAGCCCGGTGCTGGTTGAGCCACAGCGTTGAACCTCGCCCTATCTTCCGTCCTGCCGTACCGGTGGAGCTCGCATGGTTTCAGCTGATTGTCTCGACCACCCCGTCATGCCTGCACACCGCTATGAACAGCTGGTTCAGTCGGTAGTGGATTACGCCATCTACATGCTCGACCCGTCCGGCCATGTGGTGTCGTGGAACGCAGGTGCGCAACGCATCAAGGGGTATCGTGCCGATGAAGTGATCGGCAAGCATTTCTCGTTGTTCTTCACCCCGCAGGATTGCACCGAAGGCCGCCCGGAGCGCTTGCTGCGCCAGGCGCTGGAGCAGGGCGTGGCGCAGGATGAAGGCTGGCGTGTACGTAAGGATGGCACGCAGTTCTGGGCGCTGGCCGCGCTGGATGTGATCCGCGATGACCAGGGCCAGGTCGTCGGCCTGGCCAAGGTGACCCGGGACATCACCGACCGGCGCGAGTCGGCGCTGCAACTGGATGCGGTGCGCGCTCAGCTGTTCCAGGCGCAGAAGCTGGAGGCCCTCGGCCAGTTGACCGGTGGCCTGGCACATGACTTCAACAACCTGCTGACCATCATCATCAGCTCGGCGCGCCTGGCGCTGACCACCCAGGACCCGGTACGCGCCCAGCGCATGCTGCAGCATATTCTGGATGCAGGGCAGCGGGGCACCGAACTGACCCAGCAGTTGCTCAGCTTTGCCCGCCACCGCAAGCTTGATGTGGCTTGCGTCGCCCCGGCGAACCTTATTGCCGCCACCCGTGGTCTACTGGAGCATGCGCTGCCTGGTTCGATTGACCTGGAGGTGGTGTTGCAACCGGACCTGCCCCTGATCGAGGTAGATGCCGGTCAATTGCAGATGGTGCTGCTCAATCTGTTGTTCAATGCTCGCGATGCCATCCCGGGGCAGGGCCGGATCGGGTTGACCGTCGATGTGGTCGAACTGGCAGGCGAGGTGGAAGGCCTGCACGGCGGGTTTGTGCGTTTCGAGGTGGAAGACAGCGGTGAGGGCATCGCGCCAGCGGTGCTGCCGCGGATCTTCGAACCGTTTTTCACTACAAAGCCCTTTGGCAAGGGGACTGGCCTGGGCCTTAGCCAGGTGTATGGTTTTGCCAGGCAGAGCGGTGGTGCCATTTGCGTCGACAGTGAGCCCGGCCGGGGAACTTGCATGCAGCTTTACTTGCCAATCTATCAGCGGACGGAAAGCCAACTCGACAGGTAGAACACCATGGCACAGGCACTCAGGCGGCTGGTGACGGGGATCGATGGGCTCGATGCGTTGCTCCAGGGTGGCCTGGTGGCTGGCGCGTCCTACATCATCCAGGGCCCGCCGGGGGCGGGCAAGACCATCCTCGCCAACCAGCTGGCCTGCGGGCATGTGCGAGGCGGTGGCAGGGTGCTGGTGGCGACCTTGCTGAGCGAGTCGCACGAGCGGCTGTTCCAGTACCTGGCGACTCTGGAGTTCTTCGACCCGGCGCTGGTCGGCGACCCGATCCAGTTCGTCAGTGCCTTCGATGCTCTGGAGCAGGAAGGCCTGGACGCCGTGGTACGGCTGCTGCGCCAGGAAATCGCCCGTCAGCAGGCCAGCCTGCTGATTGTCGATGGCGTGCTCAATGCCCGGGTGCGTGCGGAAACCGCGCTGGACACCAAGAAGTTCGTCTCCGAACTACAGGGCCATGCGGCCTTTGCCGGTTGTACCGTGCTGCTGCTGACCAGCGCCCGGCTGGAAGAAGGCAGCCCGGAGCACACCATGGTCGACGGTGTTATCGAACTGGGCGAGCAACTGTTCGGTAGCCGCGCCGTGCGCCATATCCAGCTGCGCAAGACGCGGGGCAGTGCGGCGTTGTCCGGGCGCCATGAATGTCTCATCGATGGAGACGGCATGCACGTATACCCGCGCCTGGAGTCGCTGTTCAGCCACCCCAGCCATATGGGCAGCGCCACACTGGAGCGCGTCGGTAGCGGGGTGGAGACCCTGGATGAAATGCTCGGTGGCGGGCTGGCCACGGGCTCGGTCAGCTTGCTGATCGGGCCTTCGGGTATCGGCAAGACGTCATTGGGCCTTGCCTTTCTCGGCGCCAGTAGCCCACAGGCGCCGGGGCTGCATTTCGGCTTCTACGAAACGCCGGAACGCCTGCGAATCAAGGCTTCGTCGCTGGGTTACGATTTTGCAGCCATGGAGCAGGGTGGCAGCCTGCAGCTGTGCTGGCAGCCGACCACCGAGGGCCTGCTGGACCAGGTCGGTGCACGTCTGCTCGAGCGGGTCGCGGCGCAAGGCAGCAAGCGTGTGCTGATCGACAGCCTGGGGGCGTTCAGCCGCCTGGCCACCGACCCGGCGCGGCTCAATGCGTTTTTCCGCGCCCTGGTTGGCGAGCTGCGCGCGCGCAATGTCAGCGTGATGCTGACCTGGGAAATGCGCGACATCTTCGGAGCGGAAATCAGCGCTCCGGCCCCGGACCTGTCGAGTATCGTCGACAACCTGATGCTGATGCGCTTCGTCGAGTTGGATTCGCAGCTGCGGCGCATGCTGTCGATCCTGAAGGTGCGTGACAGCCACCATGACCCTGCCTTGCACGAGCTGCTGATCGGGCCGCAGGGCATTACCCTGCGCAAGGCGTTCGAAGGCGCCTGCGGTGTGCTCTCGGGAACGCCGGTGCCGCAGGGGGGCGGGTGACGGGGCGGGCGATGAACACCATCCTGATCGTCGATGACGAGTACCTGATTGCCGACATCCTCGGTTACGCCCTGGAGGACGAAGGTTTTCTGGTGGAAAAGGCGAGCAACGGCCGCAAGGCGCTGGAGGCACTGAAGGAAAAGCGCGTTCAGCTGGTCATCACCGACTACATGATGCCGGTGCTCAACGGTGAGGAATTGGTGCGCTCGATGCGTGAAGACCCTGCCTTGAGCAAGTTGCCGGTCATCCTCATGAGTGGCGCGCAGGCCAACCAGGGATGCCCGCAACTGTTCGCCGCGGTGTTCGACAAACCGTTCGACATGGACTGTATGATCGCCAAGGTGCACGAACTGCTGGGCACCTGAGGCGTGGGGCGATCAAGCGCGTCCGTGCGGCTTGAGGCAGGTCGCTCAGTGCGAGTCGTCGTGCTTTTCCGGCGCGGGGCTGCCGGCCTGGATACGCTTGAAGATCTCTTCGCGATGGACCTGGACATCTTTCGGTGCATCGATCCCGATCCTCACCTGCATCCCTTTGACGCCCAGAATGGTGACTTTGATGTCATCGTTGATGACGATGCTTTCGCCAACCTTGCGGGTGAGTATCAGCATGTAGTTCTCCTTGGTGATGTAAAAGTCCGTCGGGCTAGTTGCCACGGCGGCGGGAGCTTGTCCCTCTTCCTTCTCATTAAAGACGCTTTCGGCGGATAGTAATTCCCCGACAGACAAATTCTGTTGCGTGTCTTCAGTCGCAGGTGCCGAAGCAAACCGCCAGCGGTTTGTCGGCCAAGGTGCTCGGTGGCAAGAATAGGGTGCTTGGCGGCCAATGGGAAATTTCTTCGCATCATGGTCTGAATAGACCGGGTTAATGGTCATCCTGTTCCTCGAGTGCCTGAAGAAACAACAGCAAGGCCACCTCTTCACGGTCCAGACCTTTGCGTACACGGTTCTTCGGCAAGTTGGCCAGGCGCCCAAGGGCATAGTGTTCAAGTACCGCCGGGTGAATGTAGCAGCGCCTGCAAACTGCCGGTGTATTGCCCAGGCGTGATGCGACCTGGCGGACGATGGCGGCAACCTGGCGTTTGGCTTCGCTCTCGGGCTCCCAGGCCAAGGGCCTGAGCAGGGCCAGGGCCAGGCTGCTTCCGGCCCAGGTGCGGTAGTCCTTGGCGGTGAAGTCGGCACCGGTCAGCTGCTGAAGAAACTGGTTGACCTCGCTGGAGCCGACACTGTGACGCTGGCCGTCGTCGTCCAGGTACTGAAACAGCGCTTGCCCGGGCAGCTCCATGCAGCGCTTGAGCAGGTTGGCCAGGCGCCGATCGTTGAGGCTGACGCTGTGCTCGACGCCACGCTTGCCGCGGAACTGGAAGCGGATGCTGCTGCCTTTCACCTCGACATGACGGTTGCGCAGGGTGGTCAGTCCATAGGACTGGTTGTCACGCAGGTAGCGCTGGTTACCGATCCGGATCAGGGTGTGGTCCAGCAGGCTGACCACCAGCGCCATCACCTTTTCCCGGTCCAGGCCCGGCCGGGCAAGGTGGGCGTGCAGCTGTGCACGCAGTTTCGGCAGGGCCTGGGCAAACGCCAGCATGCGCCCGTACTTGTGCTGGTCGCGTACTTCGCGCCACTGCGCATGGTAGCGGTACTGCTTTCGGCCACGGGCATCGCGACCTGTCGCCTGCAGGTGGCCTTGCGGGTCGGCGCAGATCCACACCTCGGTATAGGCCGGTGGGATTACCAGTGCAGCGATGCGGGCGAGAGTATCGCTGTCGCGCACCCGCTGGCCGTCGGCATCCAGGTAGATGAAGCGGCCCCGCCAGCGCCGCCGGGTCAGGCCTGGCTGGCTATCGTCGACGTAGTGCAGGGTGCGTGGAAGGGGGCAGTCAAGCATGGCTGGCAGGCCTCGATCAGGTCACTGATCAATGGACACCAGCGACGGGGCCGATGCTCAGCCTAGCAACGCCACCGATTTGATCTGCGCAAACAGCACCTGGCCCGGGTGCAGGCCGAGCTGGTCTGCCGAAAAGCGGGTGATGCGCGCTAGCAGGGCGTTGCCGCCGGCATCCAGGCTGACCAGTACATGGGCCCGGTTGGCGGCCGGGCGGCTTTCGCGCACGCGCACCGGCAGGCGGTTGAGGATGCTTGAAGTGCTGTCGGCTGCCAGGGCCAGGCTGACGTCACGTGCCTGTACCTTGACGCGCAAGGTGCTGCCTACCACCTGGGCCGGGTGGGCGATGCGCAGTAGCGGCCCGTCATTGCCGGACAGGCGCAGGTCGAGTAGTTCGTAGTGCGGGTCATACCCCACCACCAGGCCCTCGAACACCACGCCGGCATCCTCGCCCTCGGCCAGCGACAGGTCGAGACGGGCCAGGGTTTCGCCGATCGGGCCGCTGGCCACTGCCTGGCCTTGCTCCAGCAACACCAGGTAGTCGGCCAGCCGCACCACTTCCTCCTGGGCATGGCTGACATACACCAGCGGGATGTCCAGTTCGTCGTGCAGGCGTTCCAGGTAGGGCAGGATCTCGCGCTTGCGCGGCCCGTCGAGGGCAGCCAGCGGCTCGTCCATCAACAGCAGGCGCGGGCTGCTGAGCAGGGCGCGGGCAATGCCCACCCGCTGCGCCTCGCCACCGGACAAGGTCGCCGGCCGGCGTGCCAGCAAGTGGCCGATACCCAGCAACTGGCAGGCCTGGTCGAGGCTGACCTTGCGCTCGGCGGCGGCCACCCGCCGCCAGCCGAACTCCAGGTTGCCGCGTACCGACAGGTGCGGGAACAGGCTGGCCTCCTGGAACACATAGCCCACCGGGCGCAGGTGCGGTGCCTGGAAGAAGCCCCGGGCGCTGTCTTCCCAGATTTCGCCGTTGACTTCGATGTAGGCGCTGGCGGCCCGCTCCAGCCCGGCCAGGCAACGCAGGCAGCTGGTCTTGCCAGAACCGGAGTGGCCGAACAACGCACTGATGCCGCGGCCGGGCAGGTGCAGGTCGACGTCCAGGGTGAAGTCGTCGCGCGCCAGTTTCAGGCGCGCCACAATCGATGCGCTCATATCAGCTCCAGCCAGCCTTGCCGCGGCGTCCAGCGTACAGCAGGAGCAGCACCAGGAACGAGAATACCAGCATGGCACCGGCCAGCCAGTGCGCTTGCGAATAGGCCATGGCTTCGACATGGTCGAAGATCTGCACCGAGACCACGCGTGTCTTGTCGGGGATGTTGCCGCCGATCATCAACACCACGCCGAACTCGCCCACCGTGTGGGCGAAACCGAGGATGCTGGCGGTGATGAAGCCCGGGCGGGCCAACGGCAGCACCACGTGGACGAAGGTGTCCCAGGGGCTGGCGCGCAATGTGGCAGCCACTTCCAGCGGCCGCTGGCCAATTGCGCCAAAGGCATTCTGCAGCGGCTGGACCACGAACGGCATGGAGTAGATCACCGAGCCGATCACCA
>MTEW01001069.1_pt1 | contig 10787 bp, 12 predicted proteins | sample 1042681 | NCBI WGS metagenome assembly MTEW01 (sample SAMN06185811, study PRJNA358809) | soil metagenome | isolation source: soil biostimulated with citrate as carbon source | place: India | collected 2015-05-23
GAATCCGTACCACTCCGATACATCGCTGGTGCGCACGGCGCACCCTACCCGAGTTCCGAGCCCGACCGTAGTGCGCCATGCGCACCGATTCGAGCGACCAGAGGAATCCGTACCACGCCGATACATCGCTGGTGCGCGCGGCGCACCCGAACTCCGAGCCTGACCGTAGGGTGCGCCATGCGCACCGATTCGAGCGACCAGATGAATCCGTACCAAGCCGACGCATCGCTGGTGCGCACGGCGCACTCTACCGGATTGGCTTCATCCTGATAGCCAGAGTCAGAACGACAGCGCCCTGCCCAGCTCGTCCGAGCGGGGGTCCCCTTCCCGACTTACCAGCGCGTAGTTGTAGCCATTCCTCGACCAGTACCGCGCCTCCAGTCCGCCGTCGCTGCGTTGGCCTTTCTTCATGCTCGGGTAGAGCGAGCCCGGCGCTCGCAGGTAGAGGCTGACCCGCTGTCCCTGCCCGTCCTGGAACAGCAACAAGGCGGCGGCCCCCTGCTCCGTCACCAGCCAGCGCCCGCCGACCGGCGTGAAGCCATAGGGGCTGAGATCGGGAATGCGCGCCGCGTGGCTGAAGCGCTGGTCCAGCCACGCCTGGAGTTCACCGGGGCGGGTCGCCTGGATATCGACGACGGGGTTCGCCGAGAACAACCGGTGGGCCTGCAGCGCGTCCTGCATGGGCGGGTTCGCCGCCACGAGACTCATGTCCCGCGCCTGCCAACCGCCGATGCCGCCGGCACCCAGGGCCAGTACGAAGGAGGCGGCCAGGGCCAGGCGCCGTTGCTTGCGCGCTTGCATCGTGCGGCGTATCGCCTGCGGGTCAAGGCGTGGGTTGGCTGCCAACCCCGGACTGGCGAGGGCTGCCCGTAGTGCCTGCGCATCGCGGCGCCAGGCCTCCACCTGCGCCGCTGCTTCAGGGTTGGCCGCCAGATAAGCCTCCACGGCCTGGCGTTGTTCAGCGTCGAGCTGGCCGTCGAGATAGGCGTGCAGGTCGTCTTCACCGGGATGGAATGCGTTCATTTGAGTACCCGCAGCTGAGGGTTGGACATCTCGCCCTCGGCCAGTTCGCGCAGCGCCTTGCGTCCGCGGGACAGCCTGGACATCACGGTGCCGATGGGAATCCCGAGGGCCTCGGCGGCTTCCTTGTAGCTGAGGCCTTCGACGCTCACCAGCAGCAACAGCGCGCGCTGCTCCGTGGGAAGTCGGCCAAAGGCTTCCAGCGTGGCCTGGTTGACCACCAGGTCCTCCGTGGACGGCGCCTCTTCGCTACGCGCGCCGAAGAATTCCAGCAGTCGCGCATGGCGACGGGCACGTCTCTGACCGTCGAGGAACTGCCGATAGAGGATGGAGAACAGCCAGGCGCGCAGGTCGCCGTCGCCCTTGCTGCTCCAGCGGGAAAGCGCTCGCTCTACCGTCCCCTGGACCAGGTCGTCCGCACTGCTGGCATTGCGCGTCAGCCACAGCGCAAAGCGCCGCAGGCGCTGTAACAACTCACGCAGTTCCGCGTCTTCGATCATGTTCATAGCCAGTTCGTGTGTTGCTCTTGCCAAGGGTGCGAGGGAAAGACGCGCGAGGCGGGAAATTATTCCCGGCCGGGAATAAAGGTCTTCGGCCTGCGTCATACCGGCTCATGGACAAGGGCATGTGGCCCGGGAGTATCGCATGAGCAACGCAACACCCAAGGGGTTCGATCTGGCGGCACGGTTGGCCGCGATCGGCCTGGCTGTCGGCGGTCTGGCTGCTGGCTTCGCCTATGCCGCCGGCTGGTTTGGCGGCGATCGCGTAACGCCCCACCAGATCATCGACGCCTTCGAAACCAACGCTGGGAAGTTTCCCGGCTATCGCAAGAACCATGCGAAGGGCATTTGCATCGCCGGCCGTTTCGAAAGCAGCGGCCAGGCGGCAAGCCTGTCCCGCGCCAGCGTGTTCGCACCCGGCACTGTGCCGGTGATAGGTCGCCTGGCCATTGGTGGCAGCAACCCCCATGCACCGGACGCTGACGTGCCGGTGCGCAGCATGGCCCTGCTGTTCCAACTGCCTGGCGGCGAGCAGTGGCGCACCGGCATGAACTCTTTCCCCGTGTTGCCGGTGGCGACCCCGGAGGCGTTCTACGAACAGGTTCTGGCCTCGCGCCCCGATCCCGCCACCGGCAAGCCAGACCCGGCAAAGATGCAGGCTTTTTTTGCCGCCCACCCGGAAAGCACAGCCTTCCGCCAATGGGCCCAGACCGCGAAGCCCAGCAACAGCTTCGCCAACGTCGCCTACAACGGCGTCAATGCCTTCCGCCTGCTGGATGCCGCCGGTAATGCCCATTTCGTGCGCTGGTCGGTACAGCCCGAGACGCCGTTCGAACCGATGGGTGACGCCGGCAACGACCCGGAGTTTCTCAGCCATGACCTGCAACAGCGCCTCTCCAAAGGACCGCTGCGCTGGCACCTGATACTGACCCTGGCCAACCCCGGCGATCCCACCGATGACGCCACACGCCAATGGCCGGCCGGCCGCCAGCAGGTGGACGCCGGCACCCTGGTGGTGGAGAGCGCCGAACCTCAGGCCAATGGAGCCTGTCGCGACATCAACTACGACCCGCTGGTGTTGCCCAACGGCATCCAGGCCTCGGACGACCCGATTCTCGCCGCCCGTTCGGCTGCCTATGCCGTGTCCTATAACCGCCGCACCCGCGAAGGTGCGCCACACCCCGAGCAAGGAGCCCAGCCATGAGCGCGCCCACCCATTTCAACCCGCTGCTGCGCATACTTCACTGGCTGATGGCGATTCTGCTGCTGGCCATGCTGTTCATTGGCGTCAGCATGGTGGGCGACCTGTCGCCCCGTCACAACGTCCTGATTGCCGTGCACAAGCCCCTGGGCCTGGCGCTTCTGGTACTGGTGCTGATTCGCCTGGCGGTGCGCCTTGCCCGCCCGGTGCCGACTCTGCCCGCCGATATGCCCAGCTGGCAGCAGAAAGTCGCCAAGCTGTCGCACTTGCTGCTCTACGCCCTGATGCTCGCCTTGCCCCTCGTAGGCTGGGCCATGCAGTCGGCTGGTGGTTATCCGCTGGCGCTCCACGACTCTCTGCTACTGCCGCCCATCGTCTCGCAGGACGCTCAGCTCTATGCCTCGCTGCGCCTGGCCCACACTGTACTGGCGTACCTGCTGTTCATCAGCATCCTGGCGCACCTGGCGGCGGCCCTCTACCACGCGCTCATCCGCAGGGATGGCGTGCTCTCGAGCATGACCACCGGCAGCGGCATCCGTCCGATGCCCGATGGTCAGTAGACGCGGGACTACCCGCAAACCATCTCTCCAGCAGGAGAATCCGCCATGAAAACCCTTGTAGTCGCCTTGAGCCTCAGTCTCGCTTCCACGGTTGCCCTTGCCGCCAGTACGGAGAGCGCGCCGCCGGTTACCCAGTACGAGTACGGCGTGCACCTGGATATCGCCCGTGTACTGGAAATGACCGACCTGTCGACCTTCTGCGGCATCGGGCCGGCACGCATGACCTATGAAGACAGCCAGATGCAGACGAAGACCCTCGAGTATCTGGTCTGGGGCACCGGCTGCAAGAACGACTACTGAGGAGCGGAGGTTGAGCTGAGCGCCACGAAGCCCGACAACGCATCGTCGGGCTTCGCCGGATCGGCCCGTGGTGGCGTGCAGGACACCGGCATCCTGCGCGTAGAAGTGGATCATCCGCTGGCTCCTTGGGCGTCTGGAAATGAGTAAAGCACCGGTCATGCCCTGCGAAGACGCGTTTGGCGGACCGCGAGGCGCGCACCCCGCAGCTGGGCTAGGTTGAGACCAGGGCAAAGGAGGCAACCATGACCCAGCACAACTCACCCGTGGGGCCGGGCGAAGCGGTGCCCTGGTTCACCAGCAGCACCCCCAGCCGCGAGCGCTTCACCTTCGACACTGCCGCCGGGCGCTACATCGTCCTGAGTTTTCTCGGCTCGACGTCGGACCCGACGGCGGCACGGGTACTCACCGACCTGCTCGCCCGCCGCGAGCACTTCGACGACGAGCACGCGAGCTTCTTTGGCGTCATCGCCGACCCACGCGACCGCGACCAGCAGCGCATCCGCGACTTCCTGCCGGGCATTCGCTTTTTCTGGGACATGGACCGCACCATCTGCAATCTCTACGGCGTCCAGCGGGAGAACGGCGCCATTCGCCAGACGACCTATATGCTGGACCCGCGCCTGCGGGTGATTGCAGTGCTGCCTGTGGCCACGGGCGGCGAAGGCCATGTCGATGCCGTCCTGGCGCTGCTGGAGGCGCAGGACCCCATCTCCGCGCCGGCCATCGCCCAACCCCAGGCGCCGGTGCTGGTGATCCCACGCATCTTCGAACCCGAGTTGTGCAAGACGCTGATCGATTACTACGAGCGTCAGGGCGGCACGGAATCGGGCTATATGGTCGAGCGCGAAGGCATGACGGTCGAAGTCCTCAAGCACGAGCACAAACGTCGCCGCGACTGCGCCCTGGAAGACGAGCAGTTGCGCCAGAGCTGCATGCACCGCATCACCACGCGGCTCGTCCCGGAACTGCAGAAGGCCTTCCAGTTTCATGCCACGCGCATGGAGCGCTACCTGGTGGCCTGCTACGACGCCGAGGAAGGCGGCCACTTCCGCCCCCACCGCGACAACACCACCAAGGGCACTGCGCACCGCCGCTTCGCCGTCTCACTGTTTCTCAACAGCGGCGAGTACGAAGGTGGCCAACTGCGTTTCCCGGAGTTCGGCCGCAGCCGCTACAGCGCCCCCACGGGCGGCGCCGTGGTGTTTTCCTGCTCGCTGCTGCACGAGGCGACGCCCGTCACGCAGGGACGACGCTACATGTTCCTGCCCTTCCTCTATGACGAGGAGGCGCGGCGCATTCGGGAAGAAAACCAGCAGTACCTGGCCGGACAGGCCGAGCAATGATCGGCCTGCTGCCTTATCATTCCGCCCCCGCCGCGATTTGATGAAGGATCAACCCCGATGACTCACGAAAACCTGCTGGATGCCCTGCTGGCCGCCGACATGCTGCTGATCGACGACCTGCATGCCTGGGAGTTCGATCTGGACGAAGCGCTGGTGGAAGCACTGGAAGGCGGCCAACCCGGCGAGCCCGAAGCCCAGTTGCTGCGCATCGCCTGCATGGACGGGCGCACCCGCCGCGAATGGCGCTTTACCCAGGCGGCCGTACAAGCCGCGTGCTTCGACAGTGCGAGCGGTTGCTGGAAGCTCGCCGGGGCCGAGGGCGAACACGCGCTGCTGTGCCTGGATGCCGTCGGCGGCGATGCCGAAGATGAAGACGAGCAGGAGTGAGTCGACAGTCGGATGCGCGTCCCTGTGGGGGCGAACCTGCGGTTCGCTTGGCGATTGAAATCGCCCCTACAGCGCAATACCAGACTCTGCTGAGGGCTTCTCCTGTGGGGGCGAATTCATTCGCCAAGAACGACATAGTCGTCCCCCTGACGACTAGGCCCGTTCAGGTGAGGACATTGCGCACGAAGCGCACCAGCTGTTCGCCTTCGTTGGCGTAGATGTAGGCCTGGTCGCTGCCGAACACCAGGAAGTCCCCGGCCGCCACCTGATGCGTCTCGCCACTGTGCACTACGGTCAGATCCCCCTCGATCACGTAGATCATTTCCCGCCAGCCCTCGGCATCCGGCTCCGCCGTGTAGCGCTCGCCGGGTGCCAGCGACCAGCTCCAGAGTTCGACCTCATGGCGCGTCGCCGAACTGGCCAGCAAGGTCGCGCGGCTGCCCGGCTCGGCGCCAACCCAGGCGACCGCGTTGATGCGCGAGCGGTCAGGGCGGTCCGGCTGCTGCACCAGATCGGGGAACAGCACGCCAAGGGCAGCGGCAATGCGGTCCAGGGTGGCCAGGCTGACGTTCACATCGCCGCCTTCTATGCCCACCAGCATCCGCCGGCTGACACCCGCGGCACTGGCCAGCGCCTCCTGGCTCAGCCCCGCCGCGCGACGCAGGCGGCGAACGTTTTCAGAGACATGTTCGAGGACGTTGGGGCGTTCATCTGATTTGGGCAACATATTGCTCACACCCTGGCTTTTGCGCATTATGTTGCACATAACCAATCAAACACGCCACCCCCACCGTCTTGCCGGATCTGCCTCCATGTCTTCGCTGTCGCGTCGCCTTGCTTCCACCCTGCTTCCCGTTGCTGTCCTCATGGTGGCCATGGCCTCGATCCAGAGCGGCGCCTCCCTGGCCAAGTCACTGTTTCCGGTCATCGGCGCCCAGGGCACCACCGCGCTGCGCCTGATATTCGCCGCGATCATCCTCATGCTGATCCTGCGCCCGTGGCGCGCGCGCATCAGCAAGGACTCCCTGCTGCCGCTGATCATGTACGGCCTCGCCCTGGGCGGCATGAACCTGCTGTTCTATATGTCCCTGCGCACCATTCCGCTGGGCATCGCCGTCGCCCTGGAGTTCACCGGCCCGTTGGCGGTGGCGCTGTTCGCCTCGCGCCGGGCGATCGATTTCATCTGGATCGGATTGGCCGTGCTGGGCCTCTGGCTGCTCCTGCCGCTGGGCAAGAGCGAAGGCCACCTGGACCTGACGGGCATGGCCTACGCGCTCGGCGCGGGCGTCTGCTGGGCGCTCTACATCGTCTATGGCGCGCGTGCCGGCAACGACCACGGCATGCAAGGCGCGGCGCTGGGCGTCATGGTGGCGGCGCTGTTCATCGCCCCGATCGGCATCGCCCATGCCGGCACCGAACTCCTGCGCCCGGAACTCTTGCCCGTGGCCTTGGCCGTCGCGCTGCTCTCCACCGCCATTCCCTACACGCTGGAAATGGTCGCTCTCACGCGCCTGCCCGCACATACCTTCGGCACGCTGATGAGCATCGAACCGGCGTTCGGCGCCCTCTCCGGGCTGCTCTTCCTCGGCGAGCAGCTTTCGCTGCTGCAATGGCTGGCGATCCTCTGCATCATCCTCGCGTCCGTTGGTTGCACCGTCACCGCGACCCCGCGCCCACAACCACAGCCATTGGTACCCGCCGACTGAGCACGGGCATTTCCGCTCAATATCCTCTTGCGGAGAACGGGTGATTCTCCGCAGGCTATAGCGATCCGGACCGCGCCTTACAGGTACCTCAATGAACAGACTTCCCTATGTCGCCACCGGCTGCCAGCCGGTGAACTGGCAGCTCGACCAGATCGTCAACGACCTGCGCGACGCCCGCGCCCAATGGCGGACCCAGCATGGCCGCCTGCAGGATCGCGGCGGCCGCGAGTTACCCTCGCGGGTCACCGTCGGACAGATCATCGAAGCCCTGTCCGGCGCCCTCTTCCCCATGCGTCTCGGCCCGGCCGACCTGCGCGAGGAAAGCGAGGACTTCTACGTCGGCCATACGCTGGACGTGGTGCTCAATGCACTGGCCGGCGAAGTGCGCCGTGAACTGTCCTATGCCGCCCGCCAGAACGGCGTCAGCGGCGACGATATCGCCTGCCAGGCCATCGAGATCGTCAAGGGATTCGCCGCCACCCTGCCCAAGCTGCGGATCCTGCTGGACACCGACGTGCTGGCCGCCTTCCAGGGCGACCCGGCTGCCCGCAGTGTGGATGAAGTACTGATCTGCTATCCGGGTGTGCACGCGGTCATCCACCACCGTCTCGCCCACTACTTCTACACGGCGGGTCTGCCGTTGCTGGCGCGGATGATCGCCGAGATCGCCCACTCCGCCACCGGTATCGACATCCATCCGGGCGCCCAGATCGGCAAGAGCTTCTTCATCGATCACGGTACCGGCGTGGTCATCGGTGAGACCGCGATCATCGGCGAGCGAGTGCGCATCTACCAGGCCGTGACCCTGGGCGCCAAGCGCTTCCCGGCAGATGAAGAAGGCAACCTGCAGAAGGGCCAGCCACGCCACCCGATCGTCGAAGACGATGTGGTGATCTATGCCGGCGCCACCATCCTCGGCCGCATCACCATCGGCAAGGGCTCGACCATCGGCGGTAACGTCTGGCTCACCCGCAGCGTGCCGGAGCGCAGCAACATCACCCAGGCGAATCTGCAGAACGAAAGCGGCGTTTGACGCCGTAGATAGTCGCAGAGCGAAGCCCCAACGCGGTCCGCACGTTGGGCTTCGCTGGGCTCAGCCACAACCTACAAGAGCCACTGGAAATCGCCTTTCATTTCCACCAAAAGAAACGGCCCGATCAGGGGCCGTTTTGCTTGGGCACTCAGCTCAGCGCAGCTTGTCGACCATCGCCGCAATCACCGTCAGCACATCCTTGCCCAGCCGCTTGGAACGGTCGCCGTTCCAGGCCGTGCGCGGGTGCGGGTTGTCGTCGTGGTCCTTGAATGGCATTTCGATGGTGAAGGACAGGCAGTCGAACGCCATGCCCACGGCATTGCAGGCCAGCGTGGTATTGGCCTGGCCAGGCTCGTCGCGGGGATAGCCGAACTTCGTCTGGAACTCCGCCCCCATGTCGACCAGCCGCTGGCGAAACTCGGACTCGAGGGCCTCCAGGCGCGGTGTGTAGCCGGGGTTGCCTTCACAGCCGGCGGTGAACACATGGGGGATTTCCTCGTCGCCGTGGATGTCGAGGAAGAGGTCCACGCCCACCTTGCGCATCTGTTGCTGGACGAAGAACACCTCGGGCGTTTCCGTGTCGTTCGCCGACTGCCAGGCGCGGTTGAGGTCCTTGCCAGCGGCGTTGGTGCGCAGGTGACCACGGAAGGCACCGTCCGGGTTCATGTTCGGCACCAAGTAGAGGTCGGCCTTGGCCAGCAGAGCGTCCAGCTCGGCATCGCCCTGTTTGGACAGACGCTCGATCACGCCCTCGATGTACCACTCGGCCATGTGCTCGCCGGGATGCTGCTGGGCGATGATCCAGATCTTGCGCTGTGCATCGGGGTTGCGGCTGATCCGCAGCAGCGGAATCTCGCGGCCTTCGAGGCTCTTGCCGATCGCCACGATTTCGGCTCCCGCCTTGTCCAGCGCCTCGCTGATCAGCCATTCGTGGCGGGCACGGCTGTATGGCTCGAAATAGGCGAACCAGATCTGCTCGTGGGTGGGCTCCAGGGCGAAGTGCAGGCCCTTTTCATCGAAGCTGCTAGGGACGCGGAACCAGTGGACCTGGTCGTAGGAGGCAGCGGCGTTGTAGCCGGTCCATGCGTGACTGTAGGCCGATTGGGCGGCGTTGGTCAGGCTGAAACCGTGGCGCTGGCCCGGCGTCAGGCCGTCGACCTTGAAGTGGAACCACTGGAAGTGGTGGCTCTTCAGGTCCGGACGCATGGCCAGCAGCACCTGTTGCGGGTTGCTGGCGTCAATTACTTCGATATTGCCGCTGTCGAAGTCCGAGCTGATCTTCATGGATACCTCAGGGGCGGTGTTTCACGGTTGCGACAGGATGGCAGGTCGAATCGTGCGGGGAAATCGCAGGGGCGACATCGACAGACAGCCGGCGCCCCGCAAAGGATCACTCGCTGCGGTCTTCCAGGCGAGCCAGACGCGCTTCAAGGTCGGCGACTCGAGCTTCCAGCTCCTCGATCCGGGAATCGGTGGCGGCCCGCGATTCGTTCCGCTCCGGCTGGCTCGCACGCGCCTCCAGCAGCGCCTCAAGGTCCGCCGGCTCACCCATCAGGTGCATGTAGCGATCCTCACGCTGTCCACCCTGTCGCGGCATCAGCACCGCCAGCCCACGTGCTATCAAGCGTTCGAGCTGATGACGGACATCCTCGGTATCGTCGAAGTCGGTCATGCGATTGCTACGGGTCAGCAGCTCTCCCAGGGTCTGCGGCCCCCGCAGAAGCAGCAGGCCGATGAGAATCAACTGCGGCTGCACCACTTCCAGCGCCTTGTCCGTGCGTTGCTCCCAACGGTCAGCGCGACTGCCCATCACCAGCTTCACCAGATTGCGTGCCTCGAGGTTGCGCAGCGACTGCCCGGCCTGTCCGGGCGTGACATTCATCACCGGCTCGCGACTGGTCTTCTGATTGCAGGCCAGGACCAGGGCGTTGAGGGTCAGCGGGTAGGACTCGGGCGTCGTGGCCTGCTTTTCAATCAGGCTCCCGAGCAGCCGGGCCTCGATGGCATTGAGCGGGGCGTCGGCGAACTGAGCATGAATCTCGGTGGACATAGCACTATCCGTTTGCTGAAAAGTGCCCACTAGCCTAGTCCCCGCCGACTGGCGAGAAAAGCGTTCCACCCCGACGCAATCCGATTAAGTGCTTCCGCCAAAGCGCTCTACCACCCGCGTAAACGCTCTCTTTGAAGGGTACCCACCCCATCCAATCGAATAGTTCGATTATACCAATTTCAGGAAAAAGCCTTTCCACTCTGCGTAACTGTGGCCCATATAAACACCTAACTTATTGTTTTTAATGAATACACCACAACTATCATTAACGTCGATGGTAACCATTACCCAGGATCACTTTTTCATCGAAATCACATCAGTAACATGGGCCCCACAGACAAACACCAACCCCCAAAACCCAGGTGCCCAAAATGAAAAAGCAAATCCTCGCCAGCCTGTTCTTCGCCAGCCTGTCCGCTTCCGCTTTCGCCCTGTCGGTTGCCGAGGGTGGCGCTGATCGCACTCTTGTCCATCGCGTCGCGGAAAGCGGTGCCGAGCGCTCACAGTCCCTGCGGGTTGCTGAAAGTGGTTCCGAGCGTTCCGGGTCCCTGCGGGTTGCCGAAGGCGGTTCCGACCGCACCAAGGCCTTCGACGTGGCTGAAAACGGTTCCGAGCGTTCGCAGTCCCTGCGGGTTGCCGAAGGCGGCTCCGACGGTACCAAGGCCTTCGATGTGGCTGAAAACGGTT
>MTEW01002603.1_pt1 | contig 10745 bp, 8 predicted proteins | sample 1042681 | NCBI WGS metagenome assembly MTEW01 (sample SAMN06185811, study PRJNA358809) | soil metagenome | isolation source: soil biostimulated with citrate as carbon source | place: India | collected 2015-05-23
ACGTCAATGACAAGGGCACCGCGTTCGGCGGCAGCCTGACTTCGTTGATGACGATCGCCGGCTGGGGGCGGGTGACGCTGGCGCTGGACATGGCCGGCGAGGCCGCCGAGGTGTACGTGGCCGACAGCAGCATCCGATACCTCGCGCCGCTGCGTTCGGACCTGCACGCCGAAGCCCGGTTGGCGGCGGGTGAGTCGTTCGAGGATTTCCTCTCCACCCTGCGGCAGCGCGGACGTGCGCGCATCCAGGTCGAGGCGGTGGTGCGCTTGCCGGACGGCGGCGCGGCCGCCACCCTGAGCGGCCGCTTCGTCGCCATCGCCAAGCGGTAGGATGGGACGCACCAGTGGGGGAGAAGAACCGATGCGGATGAGCCTGCGGTGGGTGCTGATGCTGGTCCTGATGGTGGTCGCGTTCGGTGCGCAGGCCGCGGGAGGACGGCAGAAGGGCAAGCTGGAACAGGCCCAGAACGCCTACGCGGCGGCGATCCGCTGGGGGGATTTCGAAGGCGCCTGGAGCTTCGTCGAACCCGCCTACGCCGAGGCGCATCCGATGGGCGAGTTCGAACTGCGGCGCTACGACCAGATCCAGGTGTCCGGTTATCGCGACCTGTCCAGCTCGGTGGAGCCGGACGACGTGGTCGTGCGGCTGATAGAGGTCCGGGTGATCAACCGCCATACCCAGGCCGAGCGGACCCTGCGCTATCGCGAGCGCTGGCGTTGGGACGCCGGAGCGAAGCGATGGTGGCTGGCAGGCGGCCTGCCCGACTTCTGGGACGGGGAGTAGCCCCGCCGCGACCCGCCGCTATGCGACAATCGCGGTTTGCCCCGACCCGCGTATCCCCGTGAGTTTCGAAAAACTGCAGGCGTTCGTCGCCCATAGTCCGGTCCTGTCGCTGCTGCTCGTCGGCCTGACCTTGGTCATCCTCTACACCGAAATTGCCCGCCTGTTCCGCGGCTACAAGGCCCTGCGCCCGGCCGAGCTGACCGGTCTCATCAACCGTGAGAACGCGCTGGTGGTCGACCTGTCGGCCAGCGGCGACTTCGAGAAAGGGCATATCGCCGGCAGCCGCAACGTTGCGCCCAGCCAGTTCGATCCGGAAAGCAAATTGCTGGCGCCGGCCAAGGCATTGCCGGTGGTGATGGTCTGCCGCAACGGCCAGGCCTCGGCGGACGCGGCCAAGCGCCTGAAAAAGGCCGGCTTCACCCAGGTGTATTGGCTGGATGGCGGAATTGCCGCCTGGCAGCAGGCCGACCTGCCGCTGGTCAAGGGCCGCTGAGCCGCCCTTGATTCCGGGCGGTCGCGCCGCCAAGACATGCCATAATCACCCTCTTTACCTTCCGTTAACCGAATTCCCGGAGTTCCGAAATGTCCGAAGAAACCAACAATGGCGCCGTCGCGCCGGCCGAAGCTGGCGCCGCGTTCACCGTCGAGAAGATCTACGTCAAGGACGTTTCGTTCGAAGTCCCGGGCGCGCCGGCCATCTTCACCGAGAACGTGCAGCCGGACCTGCAGCTCAACCTCAACCAGCGCGTGCAGCGCCTGAACGAGAATGCGTTCGAAGTCGTGCTGGGCGTGACCCTGACCTGCAAGGCCGGTGACAAGACCGCCTACGTGGCGGAAGTCCAGCAGGCCGGCATCTTCGGCCTGGTCGGCCTGGAACCGCAGGCGGTCGACGTGCTGCTCGGCACCCAGTGCCCGAACATCCTGTTCCCGTATGTTCGCCAGCTGGTCAGCGATCTGGTCCAGTCGGGCGGCTTCCCGCCGTTCTTCCTGCAGCCGATCAACTTCGACGCGCTGTACGCCGAAACCCTGCGCCAGCGTGCGGCGCAGCAGGCCGAAGGCGGCGAATTGGCCAACACGGAACCGGCGGGCAACGCCTGATTCATGAGGCACAATCCCGTCGTGGCGCGGACCGCGCCGATGGGGGTGACGCATGGCTGATTCCCTGAGGATTGCCGTCCTCGGCGCGGGCTCGTGGGGCACCGCACTGGCGACGTTGATGGCCCGCAACGGCCATCACGTCGTTTTGTGGGGGCGCGACGAAAAAGTCGCCGCCGCCATCGACACGCAGCATGAGAACCCACGCTACCTGCCGGGTATCGTGCTGCCGGACAGCCTGCGTGCCACCACCGATCTGGCCGTCGCCATGCACGGCGCCGAGCTGGTGCTGGTGGTGGTGCCCTCGCATGCCTTTACCGAAACGCTGAAGCTGATCGCGCCGCTGCGTCCGGCCGGTGCCGGCGTGGCCTGGGCGACCAAGGGATTCGAGCCGGGTTCGGGCCGTTTCCTGCACGAAGTGGCCGAGGAGATTCTGGGGGCAGATGTGCCGCTGGCGGTGGTCACCGGTCCCTCGTTCGCCAAGGAAGTCGCGCTCGGCCTGCCCACCGCTGTCACCGTGCACGGACACGACCCCGGCTTCGCCCAGTTGATGGCCGAAGTGCTTCACGGTCCCGCGTTTCGCGCCTACACCGGCGACGACATGGTCGGCGCCGAGCTTGGCGGCGCGATGAAGAACGTGCTGGCGGTGGCGACGGGCGTTGCCGACGGCATGCAGTTGGGATTGAACGCCCGTGCCGGCCTGATCACCCGCGGCCTCAATGAAATGTTGCGGCTCGCCGCGGCGATTGGCGGCAAGCCGGAAACCCTGATGGGCCTGGCGGGATTGGGCGACCTCGTGCTCACCGCCACGGGTGATCTGTCGCGCAACCGGCGGCTGGGCCTGGCGCTGGGACGCGGGCAGCCAATCCAGGAGGCCATCCGCGAAATCGGCCAGGTGGTCGAGTCGATGCAGGCCGCCGACGAAGTCATGCGGCAGGCCGAACGGCACGACATCGATCTGCCGATCTCCAGCGCCGTCCGCGCCGTGCTGCACGGCGAGATGACGCCCACGCTCGGCCTGCAGCAGTTGCTGGCGCGGGAACAGAAGCCTGAGTACCCGGAAACGCTGTTCAAGTAACGCGTTGAGAGGTCTGAAAGATGAAAAAGCCCGGCCATTGGCCGGGCTTTTTTTCGTGGACGGACAGCTGCAACGCCGGGTCGCCGGAGGAAGGACGGTCTTATTTGCGGAAGATCGTCCGGTGTCCAAGCACAGCAAAAGCAAATCCCCCTCGGTCCTCTTTCTTCGAAGGGGATGCAAGACAACTGCAACAGTGATGCAGCGGCCGCCATCCTTCAAATCAGCCCCCTTGACCAGCCATTCGGCTGTTGAAAGCGAAAAAGGGGCGGGGACCCACGAAGCGGGTGACAGGGAATTTGCTACTGGTGCGAAAAGCGGCACCACCTTGTTGTCCCTCTGGCGTCCAGCCAATCCAGAACCCACAAAAATCCCGCAGGATGCGGTGGACGCCATCCCGATCGGCAGGACCACTGCCGATTGGAATGCCCGTGTGGTGCCAGGCTCAGGCGACGCGGTTGGACAACGTACCGATGCCTTCGATGTCGATGCTGATCACATCGCCCTTTGACAGGAAACGGGGTGGGGTGAACCCGATGCCCACGCCTTCGGGCGTGCCGGTGGCAATGATGTCGCCCGGCATCAGCGTGATGCCGGCAGAAATGGTTTCAATCAAGGTCGGGATATCGAAGATCAGGTCACGGGTATTGGCTTCCTGGCGCAGTTCGCCGTTGACCCGGCAGCGGATATCCAGGTTGCTGCCATCCAGTTCATCGGCGGTGGCAATGAACGGGCCCATCGGAGCGAAGGTATCGAAGGACTTACCGAGGAACCACTGTTTGTGGCGCTGCTGCCAGTCGCGCGCGGTCACGTCGTTGATGATGGTGTAGCCCCATACATGCGCCATGGCGTCAGCCTTTCGGATACCACGCCCGCCCTTGCCAATGATCACTGCAAGCTCGGCTTCATAGTCGAGTGCATTGCTCACGCCTTCGGCGTTCCAGATATCGACGCCGGGCCCGATCACGCATTCGGGTGCCTTGGTGAACACGATGGGATCCGAAGGTGCGTCCATGGCACCGTTGCTGGTGGCATCGAAGCCACTGCTGGAAAACTCGCGTGCGTGTTTGAGGTAGTTCTTGCCCACGCACAGGATGTTGCGCGACGGCCGCGGGATCGGAGCGAGCAGGGTCACGTCATCCAGGCTGGGGCCGGGTTGCCATTGCAGGCTCTCAAGCTCCACGCCATTGGTCAGCAGATCCTGCATGTTTCCGACCAGGCCGGCGGAGGTCTTGGCAAATTCGATCCGGTGGTCAGCGGTCAGGCGCGCAACCGCAGTCTCCCCGTCGGGGGTCTTGCAAGTCATTAATTTCATTTCATTTCTCCATCTTTTCTTGAGGGGCGGTCGGATGCGCTGGCAGCAGAAAGCGTGCTTGACTTCATCAAAAGTCGATTGTATACAGTATGCAACTGACTGCAAGCATTCCGCGCCCCCAGCTTGTGAAGCGGTCTTTTACAGGCTCAATCCCGACCCATAAAAGTCTTCATCGTGAGGCGATACATGAAATATCTGAGGAAGAAGCAGCTTCTCGTTGCAATCCAGATGTCGATGTTTGCTGTCAGCGGTATTGCGCTCGCGCAAGAGCAGGTGCAAGAGCCATCCGAGTCTTCCGAGTCTTCGGCGCAGCCGCAGGTGTCCACCATGGACGCGGTCCAGGTCACCGGTTCGCGCATTCGCGGAGCCGATATGGCGACACAGAATCCGATCTTCACGCTGAGCCGTGCAGACATCCAGGCTCAGGGAATGGTGTCTACCGATGACATCCTGCAACACGTCGTCGGTCTGACCATGGAAGCGGGCCGCTCTCAGACCGGCACCGAGGACGGCAAGGCCACCATCAGTCTGCGCAACCTGGGTGCACGGCGCACGCTGGTCCTGGTCAACGGCAAGCGTTGGCTCGCCGGCCTGGACGGGTCGGTGGATCTGACCACCATTCCCGCGTCGATCATCGAGCGCGTGGAAGTGCTGAAGGATGGCGCCTCGACCATTTATGGATCCGATGCGATTGCCGGCGTGATCAACATCATCACCGCCAGCAAGTTTGATGGCATGGAAGCCAATTTCTATTATGGCGCCTACGACAAGGGCGACGGCGTATCCCGCAGCTTCGATTTCACCGGCGGCGCATCCAATGACCGTACTTCACTGGTCTACAACCTGAGCTACCAGGAAGCCGACCCGGTCTACATGCGCGACCGCGACATCTCCCGGATGCCCAACTACGGCTTTCCTGGTGTGGGTTTCAGCGGCTACAGCACACGCGGCGTCGCGGTCCTGGATGATGGCCGCCGGCTGGTACTGAACCCGGGAGCGACGTTCGATCAATTGGATCAGTACCATCTCTACGACAGTGCAATCGATGGGGTAAACCCCAATGACTATTCGGCCCTGCTGCAGCCGGTCAAGCGCACGTCCGCGTTCGCGCAGCTCACGCACGACATCAGCGACAACGTGCGCTTCAAGTCGGACGTGCTCTACAACCAGCGCCGCTCGTCACAACTGTGGGCGCCTGCCGTCACCGCCCAGGGCACCAACGCGGTCAGCCAGCTCTACTGCGTATTCAGCGGCTGCGGCTGGAATTTCAGCGGTGACAGCTACTACAACCCGTTCGGCGAAGACATCGGTGTGATCAAGCGCTTCGGCGAGATGCAGCGTCAGTACCAACAAGTCAACGACATGATCCATTTGTCGGCGGGGTTGGAGGGCGTTTTTGCATGGGGAAATCGAAACTTCAACTGGGATGTGAACTACAGCTACAACCGCGCGTCAAATGCACACTCGGTGGCGGGCTCGGTGGACCTTATCCGCATGCGGCAGGCCATGGGCCCCTCATTCATGGATACGGATGGCGTGGTCCGCTGCGGCACACCGGGAGCGGTGATCAGCGGCTGCGTGCCGTTGAACATCCTGCAGTGGGGTGGTGGCATCACCCAGGAGATGCTGGACTACATAAGCTATCTGGCGCTGGAAGATGGCAAGTTCCGCAGTACCGATTTCAGCGCCAACCTGGCCGGTGAACTGTTCGAACTGCCGGCCGGTTGGCTGCGCTTCGCCGCCGGTTACGAGTACCGCAAGGAACATGGCTCGCGGATCCCGGATCAATTGATTGCATCCAACGAGAGCACCATTTCGCCCTATCTACCGACGATTGGCGGTTTCGCGCTGGAGGAAACCTACGCCGAACTCTCGGTACCCGTTCTGGCCGAGACCTCGCCGCTGGGCAGCCTGTCATTGAGTCTGGCCGCCCGCAATACCGACTACGAGATCGGCGATACGACGAACAAGAAGTTCGGCTTCCTGTGGCGTCCGATGGAAACCCTGAGCGTGCGAGGCAACTACAGCGAAGGTTTCCGTGCAGCGTCTATTCTGGAGCGCTTCGGTGGCCAGTCGGGTGAGTTCGCGGTATATGCCGATCCGTGCGACATGGTGCGCGGCATGGCCGCGTTCGATGTCAATGTGCGAAACAACTGCGTGGCCGCTGGCGTTCCGGCGGGCTATGAACAGTTGACGGAAGGCTACGGCAGCATGTCGTCCCGGCAGTTCACCACCGGCTCCAACGAATTCGCCGCGCCGGAAACATCCGTCACCAAGACCTTGGGCCTGGTCTACAGCCCCGGCTGGCTGCCTGGACTGGACCTTGCACTGGACTGGTACCAGATCCGGGTCGAGGACATTCTGGTGCAAATGGATGCCACCACGGTGCTGAAGCAGTGCTACGCGCTGGGCAATCCGGAGGCCTGCGCCAAGGTCAGGCGTGATCCGGCGACCGGGATGGTGACCGAGGCGATGCAGATCTTCGATAACGCCGGTTGGGCCGAGGTCGAGGGCTACGACTTTGACGTCCAGTACCGTCTGCCCGAAACGTCGCTGGGCAACTTCCGTCTTTCCCTCAACGGCAGCTATACCTCGCGCTATGACTCCCAGTTGTATCCCGACCAGAACGTCGGTGGACAGGTCGGTTACAAAGACGTCTTCCGTCTGCGTGCCAACAGCACCCTGTCCTGGTCGCGCGGCGGGTTCGCCGCCAACTGGACGGTCCGCTATCTGTCGTCTTCCAAGGTGGACTGCAATGCGCCGGACTACAACGGCTCGAACGAGCCAGGCGCGCACTGCAACCGACCGCACAACTTCGACCCGGTGGTAGGCGAGCGTCCGGTCAACCGGATGGGCGCGGTTGCCTATCACGACGTGCAGGGTTCGATGGACTTGCCCTGGCAAGGTGCGCGGCTGTCGGTGGGCATCAACAACCTGATGGACAAGGAGCCGTCGGTTTCCTATCTGTCCACGCGCAACTTCGAGACCTACTACGATCTGCCCGGACGCTTCTACTACGTGCGCCTGACCCAGAAGTTCTGACCACGGGGTTCGGACCATGGGCTCCTGCGGAGCCCATGGTTCTCGCGGCATGCGATCTGGGTGACCGCCGATGAGGCCGGATCGCCGGCCCACATTGGGGGGCGAGGGAACTATTTCTCGGAGCTGGCCTTCCTGCGCCGCAGCTCCTTGACCAGACGGTCGCAGGTATTGCGTACGTGCTGGCGGCTGTGGCGGGCGGTGGCGGCGGCGTCGCCATCCTTGAATGCCTGGAAGATGGCGCGATGGTCTTCCTGCGTGCGTTGCAGATCCCGGGAAATCATGCCTCCCAGCCGCACATAGCGCTCGAGGAGGTTCTGCTGGGTTTCGATGGTGCGGAGCAGGTAGGCCCGTCCGGAGGCCTGGAAGATCACCCGATGGAAGCGCCGATTGAGTTCGTCGAACTTGTCGTCGGTATTGGGCAGTCCCTGTGCAGCCAAGTCATCCATCTGCGCCAGCAGATTCTCGGCTTCCCGGATGTGGGATTCGTCGCGGTTCTTGGCACCGAGATAAGCCGCGTGTTCTTCCAGGACCATGCGGATATCGAAGATGTCGGCCACTTCGTCAGGATCGAGCGAGACCACGACGTAGCCGCGCCGCGGCCGCAGGATGACCAGGCCTTCACTTTCCAGCTTCTTGAGTGCTTCGCGCACGGGGACACGGCTGGTGCCCAACTGGCTTGCCAAGTCTTCCTGGATCAGCACGTCACCTGGTGCGTACTTGCCGCGCAGCAACGCATCCAGGATGTAGGCGTGCGCAATCTCGGGAAGGCTCTGGGGCAGCACCGGACCTGTGGAGGGGGAGGGAGTGTCCATGCGTGGGGGTCCTTTCAATTTGCATACATTCTACGCATCGCTTGACAAGCGATGTTGTCGTAAGTACAAAGTATATTGTATACAATCACAGATTCATCGGAAGGAGCAGTGCGATGTCCACAGCGTTCATCTTGCGCGGAGGCACCTTGATTGATGGAGACGGGAATCCGCCGCGCGCCAATCCCGGAATCCACATCCACGACGGCCGAATCGTCGCATTGGGCGACGTAGACGGTGAACTGGCCGCCCAGCCGCTCTGGCAGGCGGCCGAGGTGATCGATGCCGAGGGCAAATACATCACCCCTGGCCTGATTGACGGGCATTGCCATATCTCTTTGCACCAGGGCCGGTTGCCGGGCCTGAATTTCACCTCCAATCCGGAGTATTGCACGCTGTGGGCGGCCCGCAATGTCGCCCAGACGCTGGCGGCTGGCGTCACCGGGATTTCCGTGCCCGGCGGCAAGTGGCTGGTCGATGTGACCGTCCGCGACGCCGTGCGCGGTGGCTTGTTGCAGGGACCGCGCATGTTCTGCGCGGCGCGCGGGCTGACACCTTACGGTGGCATCTTCGACATGGATCCGGCCTGGGAAGAGGACACCAACTCGAGCCCCGGCGTGATCTGCAACACCATCGATGAATATCTGGTCGAAGTCCGCCGGCAGTGCAAGCACGGCGTGGACCTGATCAAGATTGCGGACTCCTATTGGGGCGATACCCAGACCATCGCGCTCGAGGAAATGAAGGCAGTCGTCGATGAGGCGCATCGACGCAACGTCCTGGTGACCATCCATTCCCGCGGCGGATCGTCGACGCGCGATGCAGCGGTCGCGGGGGTTGACTGGATCATGCATGCGGACTTCGCCACGGATGAGGATCTGGACATCGTTGCTGCCCGCGGCGTACCGATCATGCCGACCTTCACCTCGCAATGGCTGGTGGCGCACCACGGCGGCGAGATGGGGTTCTCCATGGCTGCGCGCGATCGGATCAAGGTGCAACTGGAAACGAACTACCGGGCCATCGAGGGCGCCATCAAGCGCGGCATCCGCATCATGGCAGGCACCGACAGCGGCAACATGGGCGCCTACGGGCATGGGAAGTGGCACGGCTACGAAGCCGAGATACTGGTCAACGAACTCGGGATGGAGCCACTGAAGGCCATCTCGGCCATAACCCGCGATTCGGCCCTGTCGGTGGGCCTTGAGGGCCAGGTCGGCGTAGTTGCCAAGGGCTATCTGGCGGATCTGGTGGTGTGGAGCCACAACCCGGTGGATGACATCTCCACACTGCGACGCACCGAACGCATCGTGGATGTCTATCTGGGTGGCAAGCGGATCGACCGCAATCACACCGGTTTCCTGCAACTGCCCACCGAGCCGCCGCGCTCGAATTCAAGGTAAGCCAACCATGACGACGAGCATCAGCGCGCCACCGGTGGTGGCGCTGGACGATTGCCTGGACGGCGCCCGTTGGAACACGTTGGCCACGCGCGTGGCGGTATTGATTTCTCTGATCATCATCTGCGACGGTTGGGACATCCATGTCCTGGCGGTGTCGATGCCGTCGCTGGCGGCCAGCTGGGGCGTGCCCAAGGGCGGCTTCGCCTGGGCCATCGGCCTGGGCATCACCGCCATGTGCATCGGCACGGCCATTGCCGGTGTGCTGGGCGATCGGATCGGACGCAAGCCGGCGTTGCTGGCCAGCGTAGCCTTGTTCGGCGCGGCCACCTTGCTTTCGGCCAAGGTCGAAAACATGGAGCAGCTCATCGTGGCGCGCTTCATCGCCGGCCTCGGTCTGGGCGGCGTCTACCCCAATGCCGCGTGCCTGGTGGCCGAGTTCTCGCCAAAGCGTTGGCGCAGCCTGGCCGTTGTGGCAACGATGATGTGTGCCCCGCTCGGCGGCGTGGTGGGCGGCGTTGTCGCCGCCTATGTATTACCTGCCTATGGCTGGCGTGCGTTGTTCGCCCTCGGCGGCGCATTGCCGTTGCTGCTGGTCGTGGTGGCCTGCTTCCTGCTCCCGGAGTCGCCGTATGCGCTGTTCCGGGGAGCAAAGGGCGGCCGGAAGGAAAAACGGCTGCATCGTGTACTTGGGCAAATGGGATTTGCCATCACCCCGGACACTGTTCTGGTCCGCAACAACGACAAGACAGCGGCGCAGGCAAAGTCCCGTTTCATCGAACTTTTCCGGGGCGGGCGCTCTACCGACACCCTATTGCTGTGGCTAGGCCATTTCTTCATCCTGCTCGTCCTGTACCTCGTGCCCAGCTGGTTTCCCAGCATCCTGGCCGACGCCGGGCACCCGGTTCAGATCACCAGCACTGCGGCAGCGTCCTTCAGTTTTGGCGGAATGGTCGGTGGCCTGCTCGGTGGTTGGCTGATCACCCTCTACGGCACCCGCACGCCAATGGTTGTCTTCAGTGTGGTCGGTGCGACCTGGGGTGTGGCCTTGTACTTCTTCCTGTTGGAGCCGGGCATCACCCCTCTGGTGGTGATGCTGTGCGTCGGTCTGGTGGGCTTCCTCAGCTGGGGCCTGGAAGCGGGCCTGACCCCGCTTGCCACCTATCTCTATCCCCTGGAGATGCGCTCGACCGGCGTCGGCTCCGCGCTGGCGGTGGGGCGCATCG
>MTEW01004615.1_pt1 | contig 10740 bp, 8 predicted proteins | sample 1042681 | NCBI WGS metagenome assembly MTEW01 (sample SAMN06185811, study PRJNA358809) | soil metagenome | isolation source: soil biostimulated with citrate as carbon source | place: India | collected 2015-05-23
TGAGCAACCACCCTGCAAGCAGACCGGCAACGCCAAGCACGCGCGCCGACCTCGACGGATGATGCACGCCCCACGCAACCAGCAACCCCAGCACCAGGGTCGGCATCACGCTGAACGTTGGCGAACCACTGTCCAGCCAACGGTAGGCAGGCTCCGACAGCACCGCGAACACCAGCATCAACCCCAGATAGCGCAGGTTGCCGCGGGTGTACAGAGCCCCGCCCCTGGCGCGCCCGACATTCACCGCAATCGCCAGGCAGAACAGCGGAAACGCCAACCGGCCCACTACGAACAGGCCATCGGCACCCGGCCACAGGAAACGCAGGTGGTCGGCGACCATGGTCAGCATCGCCGTCCACTTGACCATGTCCAGCCCGGCTGATCGCATGCCTCAGCGCCCGGGTTCGACTGTGGCGGGCCCCAGGTAGCGATCGGTCCAGGCAGCCAGCGGCAAAGGTGGCTGCTGTTCGACGATCCGTCGCCAGATCAGCACCAGGTCGTCGCCGTTGAATGCCGCCCCTGGCCCGGCACCCCTCCACATCGACGGCACATCGGCAATCCAGTCCCCCTGGCTGTCACGGTGGGCCATTTTGAAGCGGAACGTGTAGTTCCCCGGAATGCCCATGCGCATGTCGCTGACCACCAGCACATCGCCGACCTGGTCGTAGCGCAGCCAGTCATCTGTGAACCAGCGCAAGCGCTGATGCAACGGGTTCCCGGCCAGCGCTTGCGCGAGTTGCAGATTACGCGGCAAACGCTGCATTTCTGGCGCTTGCTGGTCGAACGTACTGCTGATGCCTTCGTAGTAATCGCCCTCCGGGGTCTTGGCCAGCACCCGCCAGACCAGGCTGTTGAAGGCTATCGGCACGGCACGTACCTGGCTGACGGCGATACCTTGGCGGTCGAGGGCGGCCTGGAAACGCTGCTCGGCCGCCATGCGTCCGGCCAGGCCGAAACCCAGGTAGCAGGCGCTGAATACCAGGGCCAAGGTCAACAGCTGCGTAGCCTTGCTGGTCAGCCCTTTGATGATTGCGTAGATCACTGCGGCCAGCAGCGGCACGGTGTAGACGGGGTCGATGATGAACACCGCTGCCCAGCTTTCCGGGGTAGCCTGCAAGGGCCAGAACAACTGCGTGCCATAGACCGTGAAAGCGTCGAGCAACGGGTGGGTGACCAGCACCAGCCAGAACGCCAGGAACAGCCTGGGCAAGGTATAGCCTTTGCCTGGCCAGCACCTGTTGACCAGCCAGGCCAGCAGCAAGGCCAGCCCGGTGAGCACGAACAGGGAATGAGAAAAGCCGCGGTGGTAAGTCATCTGCGACACCGGGTCGGCGTAGCGGATGATCACGTCCAGGTCGGGAAGCGTGCCCAGCGCCGCGCCGTACAGCAGTGAGCGGCGGCCCTGGATGCGGCCGAGTACGGTACCTTGCAGGGCCGCGCCGAGTACGGCTTGGGTGATGGAGTCCAAGGGAGGCATTCCTGAAAAGGTGGTTTCCAGAAGCTACCTTCATCCTGCCCTGATGCGCAATTCCCTTGGTTATGGGCGTTCATTCTGGGAGGTTGCCCAGCCCTTTTGGGCTGCGCCGTCGCGTAGATAACTGAAATTGTAAGCAATCCGCTCCCACAGAGGTCCCGCAGGCCTCCTGTGGATGCGTCAGAACAACTGCCAGGTATAGACCAGCGTCAAACGGTTCTCGTCGATGTCGCTGCGGTAGTTGGACCGGGCCATGGCATTGCGCACCCTGATCCCCAGCCCCTTCAGCACCCCGCCCTGCACGGCGTAACCGATGTCCAGGTCGCGCTCGCGGTCGCGCCCTTCGTAACCCAGCCCAGTGTCGACATTGTTACCGGTTATGTAGCGTACGGTCGCGGTCAGCCCCGGTACGCCCATGGCCGCGAAGTTGTAGTCGTAGCGCACCTGGTACGAGCGTTCGTCGGTGTAGGCGAACTCATAGGTCGGCACTTCGTTACCCAGCGGCGAGATGTTGGCGAACACCCGTGGGAACGGGCTGTCGCCGTAAATGCCCTGGTAGCCGGCATGGAAGCTGTGCCCGCCATGCCGAGCAGTGAACATGGAGAAGAATGCCTGGTTGTCGATGTTGCCGAGCAACGCATCGCCATCCTCGCGCGCAGTGAAATACCCCAGGTTGGCGCTGAGCACCCAGCTGCCTACGGGCTTGCTGTGCTTGAGGCCGACAAAGCCCTGTTCATAGATGTCCTCCAACTGCCCGTACCACAGGCTGACGCTGCTCTGGTTGGCATTGAACGCATAGTCCCCGCCCAGGTAGTTGAAGGCATCGCTTTCTACCTGGCGCATCGGCACATGGCCGAGCATGGCGTTCATCTTGCCGTCACCGCCTTCATTGCGCAGGTGGGTGCTTTTCAGGTGCCCGGCCTGCACGGTCAGGCCATCGATTTCCGCCGAGTTCAGGCTTGCGCCCTGGTAGGTCGGTGGCAACAGGCGGATGTCGCTGAATGTCAGCACCGGCAGGTTGGGTTGCAGTTCGCCGACGCGCAATTCGGTTTTGGACAACCGTGCCTTGAAGGTGGGCGCCAGGCGGCTGTATTCGTCGGCGGCGCGGCCATCCCCGTGCACCGGCAGCAACCCGGTGTTGGTACGGTCGGGGCTGCTGTCGAGCTTGATACCCAGCAGGCCCAGGGCGTCAATGCCAAAGCCGACCGTACCCGGGGTGTAGCCCGACTTGAAGTCGAGGATGAAGCCCTGGGCCCACTCCTCGGCCTTGGATTGCCGATTGGCCCCGACGATGTCGGAGAAGTCGCGGCTGAAGTAGTAGTTACGGGCACTCAGGGTAGCCTTCGAATCTTCGAAGAAGCCGCCTTCGGCGGCCAGCAACGGTTGGCTGAGCAAAGTCAGGCCCAGGGCGACGCAAGGGGTGTGGTTCATTCCGAAGCTCTCTTGATCTTGTTTTTATGGGTAAAGCGTTGGAAGCACGACGGTTCATGGGGTACGGCGCAGCACCTCCCGGGCTCGTGGCTGGCGCAGCCTGAGCAACCCATGGCTCAGCAGGCCGAACAGCAGGCCCCAGAACGCTGCCGACAGGCCCAGGAAGGCCACCCCCGAAGCGGTGACCAGGAAGGTGAACAACCCGGCATCGCGCTCGGTTGGTTCCGCCAGGCTGCGGGCCAGGGCTTCGCTGATGGCACCATGCAGCGCCAGCCCGGCCAGGGCGGCGATCAGGGCAGCGGGGAATGCTGCGAACAGCGACATCAGCGTGGCCCCGGCGATCCCCAGCAGCAGGTACAGAGCACTGCCAGCCACCGCCGCGACATAGCGCCGCCGTGGGTTTTCATGGGCTTCATGGCCAGTGCACAGGCTGGCGGTGACCGCTGCCAGGTTCAGCCCGTGGCAACCGAACGGCGCCAGCGCGGCACCGGCCAGCGCGCTGGCACTGATGATCGGGCTGGCCGGCGTGGGGTAGCCGGCGTTGCGCAGCACCGCCATGCCCGGCATGAACTGCCCGGTCAGGGCCACCAGCACCATTGGCAGTGCCAGGCTGAATACCGCTGCCAGGCTGAACTGCGGGATGACCCACTGCGGCGACGCCAGCTCCAGCACCAACGCCTCGCTGCGAAACGCTCCGCTGGCGACGGTCACCGCCGTGCCCACGCACAGCACCGCCGCCACGGCGTAGCGCGGCTGCACCCGGCGCATCAGCACGTAGGTGACGAACATTGCCACGACCAGCAGCGGTTGCACCGGCAAGGCGCGGAACACCTCGATGCCGAAGCTGAACAGGATGCCGGCCTGCATGCCGGCGGCGATGGAGCCCGGCAGGCGCGCGATGATGCGGTCGAAGGCCCCGCTGATGCCTATCAGCAGCAAAACCAGGTTGGCCACCAGGTAGGCGCCAACGGCCTGTTCCAGGCCCAGTTGCGGCAAGGCGGTGACCAGCAGTGCCGAGCCAGGTATCGACCAGGCGATCACCACCGGTACCCGATAGCGCAGGCTGAGCAGCGCGCCAAGCACGGCGCTGCCCATGGACACTGCCCAGACCCAGGAGGACAGTTGCCGATGGGACAGGCCGGCGGCTTCTGCGGCGTGGAAGATGATCACCAGGGGGCCTGCGTAGGAGATCATCGTGGCGATGCAGCCGGCGACGATGGCGGACAGTGAACTGTCCTTGATCAGGGTTTTCATGGCACCTCTCGCATCGGTGATGTATGGCAAGGGCTGTGTGCCCTTGATCGCCGGCAAGCCAGCTCCCACAGAGGTCACAGGTTTCAGCCCCGTGGTGATCCTGTGGGAGCTGGCTTGCCGGCGATAAGGCTTCAGGCCTCCTGCAAAGCCCGCGGCCGCCCACTGCGCTGCTCATCCGCACCGCCCTGGGCCCGCTGCAACTGGAAGTCGAACTTCAACTCGGCATGCCGCCCCGCCTCGCCCTCGACGAACACCACCTCGCCCACCAGCCCATCGCGCGTGGCATAGGCAAAGTCATCCCACAGGTACTTGTCCCCGGCCAGGTTGATCTGCGTGGTCAGGTGCCGGTGCCCAGGCGCCGAGATGAAGAAGTGCACATGCGCCGGGCGCTGGCCATGGCGGCCCAGCAGGTCCAGGCACGCCTGGGTCGGCCCCTGCGGGTCGCAGCCGTAGCCTGACGGCACGATGGAGCGCGCGCGGTAGCGCCCTTGGGCATCGGTGACGATGCGCCGGCGCAGGTTGTACTCGGACTGGCTCTGGTCGAAGAACGAATAAGTGCCACGGGTATTGGCATGCCACAGGTCGACCGTGGCCCCCGGCAGTGGCCGGCCTTGCGGGTCGAGCACCCGGCCCTCCAGGTACATCAGCGTGGCAACGCCCTCCTCGCTACCGTCGTCCATGCGCACTTCACCTTCGGCGATGGGCGCACCAGCCACGTACAGCGGGCCTTCGATGGTGCGTGGGGTGCCGCCGACCAGGCCTGCCTGCTGGTCCTTGGCATCCTGCAGCAGGTCGAGGAAGTGTTCGATGCCCAACCCCGCCACCAGCAGCCCGGCTTCACCACGGCCGCCCAGGCGGTTGAGGTAGTCGACGGCATGCCAGAACTCGTCCTCGCTGATTTCCAGGTCTTCGATCAGCCGCGCGGTGTCTTGCAGCAGGCGCTGCACAATGCGCTTCAGGCGCGGGCTGCCGGCATCGTTGCCAAAGCCCGCGGCCTCTTCGAAGAACTGCTGTACCTCGGCAGTGTGGGAAATTTTCACGGTCATGGTGGGTTACCTCATGTTGTTGTTCTGGAGTTACGCCTGCGCCGCAATGGCCTGGGCATGCCGACGGCCGCTGGCCAGGTGCACGGCCATGGCCAGCGCGGCAATTGCGCCGGGGATGGCGAAGGCGATGAAGTTGAGTTGCAGGGGCAGGTTGATGCCCATCAGCGCACCACCCAGAAGCGGGCCGACGATGGCGCCGTTGCGGCCGATGCCCGAGGCCCAGCCCAACCCGGTGGAGCGCACCGACAGCCCGTACAGCTGGGCGGCGCCGGCATACAGCAGGATCTGCGTGCCGATGGTGGTGGCGCCGGCAATGAAGATCAGCAGGTACAGCACCGGCATCGGGCTGTTGACGCCCAGCAGGCTGATCGACAGCGCGGCGGCAATGAAGAACGCCACCTTGACCTTGACCAGGTTGTAGCGGTCGCCCAGCCAGCCGCCGAGGATCGCCCCGGCCATGCCACCGAAGTTCAGCGCCAGCAGGAACGACAGGCTCGAGCCCAGGCTGTAGCCGGCGTTGGCCATCAGCTTCGGCAGCCAGGAGCTGAGCGCGTAGACCATCAGCAGGCAGCAGAAGAACGCCAACCACAGCGCAAGGGTGCGAATGGCCAGGCCGTTGCGGAACAGTTCGACTACAGCGGTGAACTTGCCGGCCCTTTCGCGGGGCAAGCCCGCTCCCACAGGAGCGACCAGTACATCGCCAGGTTGCACGTCGCAATCCGGGTCCAGCCGCTTGAGCAGCTTGCGGGCCTCGTCTTTACGGCCCTGGCGTACCAGGAAACCGATCGATTCAGGGAGGTAGTACAGGATCACCGGCAACAGCAGCAGTGGCACCGCTGCGGCGAAGAACATCGATTCCCAGCCGAAACGCGGCAGCATGAAGATGCCGACACCCGCCGAGAGCATGCCGCCCAGCGAGTAGCCACTGAACATGATCGCCACCAGCGTGCTGCGCAGGCGCTTGGGCGCGTACTCGTTCATCAGTGCCACGGCGTTGGGCATCAGGCCGCCACAGCCAAGGCCAGCAACGAAACGGTAGATGCCGAACTCACTCGGGTTGCTGGCAAACCCGTTGAGGATGGTTGCCCCGGAGAACAAGGCGAAACAGATGGCGATACCCTTCTTGCGCCCGATGCGATCGGCCAGGCTGCCGAAGGCCAGGGCGCCGAACATCATGCCGAACAGTGCATAGCTGCCCAATGCACCGGCCTGCAACGGGGTCAGGCCCCACTCTTTCATGATGACCGGCAGTACCACGCCGTAGATGAACAGGTCATAGCCGTCGAAGATCAGCAGCAGGCCGCACCAGGCCATGACCATCCAGTGGAACGGGGTAAAGCGCGCGTTATCGATGATCGGGTGTACGTCAAGGGTTCGCATGGCATCTGTCGCTCTTGTTTTTGTTGTGAAAGAAAGCTCTTTGCCTTGTGGGTGTCGCTCAGCCGAGGTCGCCGCCCCCTACCGGCAAGGTCACGCCGGTGATGTACGAGGCTTCGTCGGAAGCCAGGAACAGGATCGCGCCCACCTGCTCGTCGATGCTGCCGTAGCGGTGCATCAGGCTGCTGTCGAGGGTCTGGTCGACGATCTGCTGGTACCAGTGCCTTTCCTGTTCGGTCTGCTCGGCGGTGTTGCGCGGCACGCGCCGGGGTGGCGCTTCGGTGCCGCCGGGGGCGGTGGCGTTGACCCGGATGCCCCGGCCGGCGGTTTCGAAGGCCAGGCACGCAGTCAGCGCGTTGACGCCGCCCTTGGCCGCGCCATAGGGCACTCGGTTGACGCCACGGGTGGCGATGGACGAGACGTTGACGATGGCGCCGCTGCCGCGTTCGAGCATGTACGGCAGAGCGGCATGGCAGCACCACAAGGTGGGGAACAACGAGCGGCGTACTTCGGCTTCGATCTGGTCCACTTCGTAGTGTTCGAAGGGCTTGGCCCAGATGGTGCCGCCGACATTGTTGACCAGGATGTCGAGGCGGCCGAATGCTTCAACCGCGCTGGCCATGACCCGGGTGCAGTCGCCGTGTTGTTCCAGGTCGGCGGTGAGGGTGAGCATGCCCTCGCCGGCCAGTTCGTGAACCAGTTCGGAGCGGTCTACCGCGACCACCTGTGCGCCTTCGGCCTTGAGCCGCCAGCACACGCCACGGCCGATGCCCTGGGCGGCACCGGTGACCATGGCGACCTTGCCTTGGAATCGGTTGTTCATATCCATCTCTCCGGTTCGCCACAGTTCCTGTGGGAGCGGGCATGCCCGCGAATGCGTTCGACCAGACAAAGTTGTTGAACCTGCTGGCCTCTTCGCGGGCACGCCCGCTCCCACAGGGTCGGCGTATTACTTGGAATAAAAGGAATCAGGCCGCCGCCGCGAACTTCTCGTAGTAGAAGTTCGCCGGGGTAATGCCCTGCTCGCGCACGTACTGGCTGACCGCCTCCACCATTGGTGGCGGGCCGCACAGGTACACATCCACATCGCCGTCGTTGAGGTGGCGCGGTTCGATGTGCTGGGTCACGTAGCCCTTGCGCGGGTACTGGCTGTCCGGGTTGGCCACGCAGGCGCTGAAGGTGAAGTTGGGGATGCGCGCCGCCAGCGCCTGCAGGCGGTCGAGCTCGACCAGGTCGAAGTCGTTGGTCACGCCGTAGATCAGGTGCAGCGGGTGCTCGCTGCCCTGCTCGGCGATCTTCTCCAGCATCGCCGTGAACGGCGCCAGGCCGGTGCCACCAGCCAGCAACAGCAGTGGGCGCTGGATCGGCCGCAGGTAGAAACTGCCCAGCGGCCCGGCCAGGGTCATGCTGTCGCCGGCCTTGGCCAGGTTGGTCAGAAAGTTGCTCATCAGCCCGCCCGGCACGTTGCGGATCAGGAAGCTGACCTCGCCGTCCTTCTGCAGCGAACTGAACGAATAGGCGCGGCTCTGCTCGCTGCCCGGCACCTTGAGGTTGACATATTGCCCCGGCAGGAAGGCCAGGCGGCTGAGGGCCTCGCCCTTGATCGACAGGGCAATGGTGCTGGCCGACAGCTGGCGGACATCGCTGATGGCGGCCTTGAAACTGGCCTGCTCGGTCTTGCACAGCTGCGACGAGGCCGGGATGCGGATGACACAGTCGCTTTCAGCGCGCATCTGGCAGGTCAGTACGTAGCCTTCGGCGACTTCGTCTTCGCTCAGGGCATCTTCGATGAAGTTGTCGCCCAGGTCGTAACGCCCGGACTCGGCCTTGCACTTGCAGGTACCGCAGGCGCCATCGCGGCAGTCCAACGGGATGTTGATGCCCTGACGGTAGGCGGCATCGGCCACGGTTTCATGACCGGTGGCCTCGATGAAGCGGGTCACCCCGTCTTCGAAATTCAGTGCGATCTGGTAGCTCATGTTGCACCTCGCGGGCGAGCCGGGCCACGGCGCGTCGCAGGACGCACCGGGCAGCGCTCGCAAAACCCTGGATCAGATGTGGTAGATGTCGATGACCTGGCGCACGTAGTCGTTCTTCAACACCACTTTCTTGGCCTTGATCAGCGGCTGCTCGCCGCGCAGGTCGAGGGTGTAGAAGCTGGTGCCGAAGTAACTGTCGGTAGTCTTGTAGCGGAAGCTCAGGGTGTGCCAGTTGAAGCGCACCAGGCAGCTGCCCTCGGCCTGCTCGACGATCTCGATGTTGCTGATGTTGTGCGAGGTACGGGTGTCGGGCACGGTCGCACTGGAGCGCTCGGTCTTGATGCGGAACACCCGATCTTCCAGGCCGCCGCGGTTGCCGTACCAGATCAGCGAGATTTCGCTTTGTGGGTCTTCGGTAAGGGTGTCGTCATCGTCCCAGCTCGGCATCCAGAAGCTGGCGTCGCTGGCGTACAGCTCCAGCCACTGGTCCCACTGGGCATCGTCCAGGTAGCGCGCTTCGCGGTAGAGGAAGTCGCGCACGGTTTCATACAGGCTCATTGCACGGCCTCCACGGGGATCAGTTGCTGTTCGTCCTTCAGCGCCTGGATCATGGTGTCCTGCCAGTACTTGTGCTGCAGCACGAACAGGCCTTCGTCCTCGGTGCGTACGCCGGACAGCAGCGGCTTGAGCTCGATTTCCCTGGCCGCTTCGTCGGCGCCTTCCACCCAGTGCGCCGCGCCGCGGGACATGTCGTTCCAGCCGGTGCCGCCGCCGTAGCCGGTCTGGCACGAGCGGAACTCTTCCAGGTCGTCCGGGGTGGCCATGCCGCTGACGTTGAAGAAGTCTTCGTACTGGCGAATGCGTTTGGCGCGGGCATCGGCGCTCTCGCCTTTCGGCGCGATGCAGTAGATGGTGATTTCGGTCTTGTTCACCGAAATCGGCCGGGCGATGCGGATCTGCGAGCTGAACTGGTCCATCAGGTACACGTTCGGGTACAGGCACAGGTTGCGCGAGTTCTCGATCATCCAGTCGGCACGGGCCTGGCCGAAGTCGGCGGCCAGCTGGTCACGGCGCTCGTAGGCCGGGCGGTCCTCGGGGTTGGCCCAGCGGGTCCACAGCAGCAGGTGGCCGTGGTCGAAGGAGTAGAAGCCACCGCCCTGCTTGGCCCAGGCGCCGGCGCTCATGGTCTTGATCTCTTCACCCGCCTCGCGCTGCTTGCGCTGGTTCTGGGTGGCGGCGTAGTTCCAGTGCACGGAACTGACATGGTAGCCGTCGGCGCCGTTCTCGGCAGTGAGCTTCCAGTTGCCTTCGTAGATGTACGAGCTGGCACCGCGCAGCACTTCCAGGCCTTCCGGCGACTGGTCGACGATCATGTCGATGATCTTGGCCGACTCGCCCAGGTGCTCGACCAGCGGCTTGACGTCGGCATTCAGGCTGCCGAACAGGAAGCCACGGTACGACTCGAAGCGCGCCACCTTGGTCAGGTCGTGGGAGCCGTCGCAGTTGAAGCTGTCGGGGTAGCCGGCGTTGCTGGGGTCTTTGACCTTGAGCAGCTTGCCGCTGTTGTTGAAGGTCCAGCCGTGGAACGGGCAGGTGTAGCTGGAGCGGTTGCCGCGCTTGTGCCGGCAGAGCATGGCGCCGCGGTGGCTGCAGGCGTTGAGGAAGGCATTGAGCTCACCGTCCTTGTTGCGCGCGATGAAGATCGGCTGGCGCCCCATGGTCAGGGTGAGGAAGTCGTTTTTCTCGGGGATCTGGCTTTCATGGGCCAGGTAGATCCAGTTGCCCTCGAAGATGTGTTTCATCTCCAGGTCGAACAGGCGTGGGTCGGTGAACATCTCGCGCTTGCAGCGGTAGATGCCCTTTTCACGGTCGTCCTCGAGCAAGGCATTGAGGTAGTCGAATCCCAGGGACATGGCCAGGGTCTCCCTTGTTATTGTTTAGACCTGGTCAGGTTAGGGATTGGTATTGGGTGGGAATATCCGGTTTGTGCGCGGTGCTATCCGTTTTGTGCAAGTTGGTGTTTCTGCGGGGCCCTGTGGGCGCGGGTTCACCCGCGAAGAGGCCGGTGCGGCTCAGCGCCGATTACGCAAGGTTTCCGAGGGCAACTCGCCAAACTGCTGCCGATACACCTCGGAAAACCGCCCCAGGTGCATGAAGCCATAATCCATGGCCAGTTCGG
>MTEW01004277.1_pt7 | contig 10733 bp, 16 predicted proteins | sample 1042681 | NCBI WGS metagenome assembly MTEW01 (sample SAMN06185811, study PRJNA358809) | soil metagenome | isolation source: soil biostimulated with citrate as carbon source | place: India | collected 2015-05-23
TCCGTTGTGTTCAGGATTCTTTAGCTTGTCCACATCAATCTGTGCGAAGTTTCCTAATAATATTAATTTACTACCTAATGCTAGTCGAGTACCGATAGCAGTCATCGTAGCGTTATCTAAGTTCTGCGCTTCGTCAACCACTAAATATGTATCATGGTATGTTCCTCCACGGATCGTTTGAATGTGGTCGAGAACGATTTTACCATTATCTATGTAGTTCTTCATGTAATCTCCTTTATCCAACAACGTTAAGTTATCGAAGAAAGGTCGGAAGTATGGATTAGATTTTTCACCTAAGTCACCAGGTAAGAAACCAACTTCTTTACCTACATCTACTTGAAGACGAGTGTAAACGAACTTTCCTGTGCTAGTGCTCCATCTCTTCTCCTCAAAAACTGTGTCAAAACCTACTGCCTGTGCAATTAGTGACTTACCTGTTCCTGCTCTACCTGTACCGATAATGATTGGTACTCGTGATTTACAAGCTTCTGCTAATGCTTTCTGACCTACGTTTCTTGCAGTGATCCCAAAGAACGGCATATGTATTCTCCTCTACTTAGGTATTTTTTCAACCTTTACACTAATTATACCACATGTAACACCATCCTCTTCTTCACTAGCTCCGTCAGTACGAACTCTATATGTTATATGCTAGATTAACCTTAGTATAGCTTGTACCTATTCCATATGTCAACAATATTTTAAAAGAAAAAGAGACTACTTTATTGTAGTCTCTAAATCTTGCTAGATATATAGTCCATAATAGCATCGTAATCCGTATCAGTTTGGAAACTAAATACGAACTCTACACCAGCGGTCTTTACGATATTAACTTGCTCGGCCGCCACTGGACATCGCCACGCAGGTTGTCGTCCAATATGACGAGCTACCAAGATGAACTCTGCCGTTTCTCCTTCTTTCTCTAGCATTAGTTTGGAAGGAATGAAGATAGAGTGTTCCGTCTTCATTCTCCCTACTGTTTTACGATCCTTGAAAAACGCTACCGTATCCTTTAACTGAGCCGTTAGAGTCTTACGAGCCGTCTCCATTATTCTTCATCCTCTTGTGGGAATGCATTTTTGTGCCACTCATCATAATTCTCGTCCTGAATGAATCCGAAGATGAAAGCAATCTCTGATCCTTCTAAACCGTTCGTAATAGGTGATACCCCTGTAGGAGACTGACCTGTACCATCGTTGGTAAGTACCACCGTATTATCTCCTAACGGAAGTACGTTACCCTCCTCAGCGTACTCTGCGAATCGTTTAGATAGTTCTGCCATATCAATACCGTACTCAATACCCTTACTGAAGATTAGCTTATGTGCGTACGGATCGTCTTCGTACTTACTAACCACTTGCAGGAAGTTGTAGTCCTTTGTCTCGTCATCTGATTTAGCTACGAAGAACTTGAAATTGCTATATGTCTTTCGAGCAAGGTCGGCTAACAAGGATATTACTTCTGCATAGTTATCGTCCGTTGGCTTACGAGTTACTACCTGTTCCAACGTTAGTGTATTTTTAATTTCGGGTTTTACTAATGGCATATATAAAGCTGTTCTCCCATCTACCTCTAACGTTCCTTCTGCTACTAATTTACCTTGTTTTTCCATCATATTCTCTTCTCCCTTTTCAATCGTATTTTTTAAATCTTCAAAGATATCGTTTACCAATATCAATATATTTTGTTCCGCTTCTAACTCTTCTCTACTTCGCTTAATTGCTTTTAAATACCCTAAAAACAGTACCAGTGTGTACAGGATGATTCCTGCAAAACCTAGTATGGCAAACATGAGATTATAGTCTGCTTCCGTCATTGTGCATTACCTCGTTTCTAGCGATCCCTAATCCCTTCTATTAAGCTCCTCACGATTAGGTAAGGATACAATAGTATGATTAAGTACCAAAAATGTAGGATTAACCCACCCCAGTTAGACGTTGTTACTGCATAGATTAATAACCCGACACCGATTAATAGATACAACACAATACCAATAAGTATGTACGATAACATTAACTACCCTCCTTGTTAGGTGTAAAAAGAGGTTCCCCATTGTAGTCTTCCTTCTTTGTAATATCTAATAGTGCTTCTCTATCTAGCTCTACGCCTAACTCTTGCGCTCTTTTTGCTAAACGCATCATCAACTCACGAGTCGCATCAGGAGATAGCTTGTACTTCTCTCTCTTCACCTATATCACCACCTGTATTAATTATAACATAAATAGACTAGTTACTGAGATATTCAATCAAAAAAAAAGAGTAGCAATTGCTACTCACGTTACAGGTGCCCCTGTTCCATCTACCCATCCGTTGTTCGTTGCGTTACGGTACAATGGTTTATTTAGTGTTGTATCGAAGAAGTATTGTCCTACTACAGTTCCAGTTGTCGGTCTCTGTGCAGTCGTACCTGAAGGGAATAGGTTGATTACCACGTTTCCGTTTGCGTCAGGTGTCTTGCCGTTTACAGACTTAACCATACCTGATACACTTGGGATAGAGATTGTCACGTTCCCGTTGGCATCAGGTTGGATCGTATTCACGGATTTAACCATACCTGTTACACTTGGGATTGCGATTGTAACATTACCATTTGCATCAGGTGTTTTACCGTTTACAGATTTAGTCATACCTTTTATGTCTTCTTTCGTTGCGAAGTTATCCGTGTTATTAGAACCGCCTAACTCCTTCAAAGCTAAGTCTAACTCACTAATCTTACCTAATACGTCAGGGTTGTTTTGATACATACCGTTACGAATCATTGGTGTGTTGTTGTTGTCCATTTTCATCGTCCTTTCCTGTTATTTAAAAAGAAAACCGACCCTATTTAGAGTCGGCTTCTACAGTATTACTGGAAAGTTCCCCAGTAAGAGATACGTTTTCCATCACGAGTTTCACCTGTTGCAACGTATGTGCCGTCTACTCCTTTAATCCAAACGTAACCGTCTTTCTCCATTCCGAATGAAGTGTACGTGAATGTTCCACCACTGTACAGAGTTCGAATGTGAGTAGCGTTTACACTTGGTTCACTTCTAACTTTGATTGTAGTGTTAGCTGTGAATACACCGTTTTGTGGTGTGAACCAACTAGAGTCGTATCCACCTCCACCAGTGCTTCCACCAGTAGACCCACCAGTGCTTCCGCCAGTAGAACCTGCACGTTGACCTGTGATAGCGTAGCAGATAGCGTCTGCGATTTTATCTACGTTCCACTTAGCCATATCACTATCGTTGTCGATGAATCCTAATTCGATTAAGATAGCAGGTGCTCTTGTGTTGTTTAGAACGTAAAGGTCTGTACGAGGTTTAGCTCCACGGTTAGACCATCCGATGTCGTCAGACAATTGCTTAGACACTTTAGCAGCTAGAGCTTGTTGGTCGTAGTAACAAACCTCAACACCGTTAGCCGATCCGTTGAATGCGTTTAAGTGTAGTGAGATGTCTAAGTCTACGCTATGAGCGTTACATTTAGCTACGATGTTACGTAAGTTAGCAGACTGTGTAGAGCCTGTTTCGTCTGTGCAATCGTAAACAGTATGTCCAAGACTACGAAGTTTGCTAATTAAAGCATCCTTCACTTGACGATCCATAACGTGTTCTTTTCTGTTACCGTAGTTAGCACCTTGCACAATGCTATTGTGACCACCGTGTACGTTATATGTTCCCATATTAATTCCTCTCCTTTGTTATGTAATCAAAAACTATCCGCTATTAATATAACGGATAGTCCTGTAATTTCCGATTTAACCTAGAGTTTTTCTTCTACGTCTAGTCGGTCTAAAGCAATAAGTGATCTGTTTAAGAACGTAGCGACCATTGCTCGGTTAGCTTCCATAGACGGATAGTATAATTTCTCAGCGTTAGTAGAAGCTACACCAACATACGCTAGTACGTCTGCTTCTTTTTCAATCCAAGACATGCCTGTTGTATCTGTGAAGTAGCGAGGAACACTCACTGATTTTGTTATTAGCATGAACGTGAATACGTTAGCAATAACATTACCTACAGACGAACGATCCAGTTTTCCGTCAGGGTTGAACGTAGTCGCACTGTTACCTTTCATGATTCCTAAGTGTTTAAGAATAGCAATCTCTTTGTAGAAAGGATGACTAGTTGGAACATCTGTATACCCAGGGTTAGGTACATTCGGAGTTCCGTATAGTTTAAATACAGAACAGATTGTTTTAGCAAAGTGAGAACGGATCATTGTATCATTTGGGTAGAAGTTGTTAGCTCCTCCACCATCGAAAATTCCTAACTTTTTAAGCTTCATAATGTGCTCATAAGCGTAAGGTTGGTTTGAAGTTGTAACATCGTTAAAGTTACTTACCGACACAGGACTAGTTGATACGCCAACTTCAGGTCTAACATCTACCTCGAATAGACGATTCCAAGGAAGAGACAACGTTGGTAAGTTGAATGACGTTACGTATCTTGTTGTTCCATCTCCGTAAGATACATATTCCTTATTAAAGAACTTCTCTGTGAATAGCGTAATTGCTCTCGGACGCACCAATGAATCAGCGTAACGAGTAACCTCAGCAGTTTTGCTTCCTAGACTGTAAGGGTCGCCACCTAGAGATTTTGCATATGCATCCAAGTACTTACCGTTTACTCGGTTGTACTGTGAGTCTTCCACAAATCGTTGGATCATGAACTCTACGTGAGATTGTGTTGCTTTATCCTCTCGTCCTTGCCATCTAGCTACTCTTAGCCCCATTACACGAGAGATGGCATGTCCAAGACCAATACCAATCATGTTCCCTAGCGTACCCCACTTACAGAATGATAGCAGTTTGTTCAGTTCCACACTTGTTCGTAGTTTACCAATAAATGTATGAGAGCCACTAGGTACGATTACTACAGCTTTTCGAACGTTGGCGTTAATCATATTGATAAGCTTAGTGTCATCTGAGTACGGTGTATGCGTGTAGAAGATAACATCGGCTTCACTGATATTACTTACTAAACTCATTCCTGCTACTTTGATGTGAGTTACGATGTTGTCGTGTAACTTTCTATCTTCGAACTCACCTGCCCACTCCTTCTCTACCGTAGGGTTCGAGTAGTCAATGTAAGCTCTTACTGTAAAGTTGCCATACTTTTGTTGTAACTCACTCGTAAGTAGTACGGCAGCTTCGTCAATACCTGAGCAGAACGATACTTTAGAAGATAGACTAGCACTTGCGTTCACTTGTGCTATTAACTCGTCTCGGTCTAACTTGTGCAAACCATACAGGGAAGCATCGTCTGAGAAGAATGCTAGTTTATTAATGTGGCCGCTCTCTACTAAACTTAAAGACTTTTTGTTTACTTGCAAGTTACGAGAACGGGTGTTCTTGTATGTAGTTAATGCCGTACTGCCGATAATACCTTCCAGTTGGTTAATACGATATAATAATTCTTGCTTGTTGTTCCCATCAACGTATTCATACTCGTATTTTTTAATAGCCCACTCACGAATGTTCTCATAGTTTTTTAAGTCGCTACTAGATAAAACGTTAGGGGCTAATCGTAGAACACTATGGAACGCTGTCACAGGTACATTACTATACGCAGATTTAAAAGCAGTTATCGTGTCTTGTAAATGATTAATCGCAGTAGTCGGATCAGAGTAGACTCGTGACTCAATTAATCCCCCGTACGCTAGACCGTCCATTGATACAACAAACTCTTGTACATTTGGAACATTGCTTGTAATCCACTGTACTAATGACGATCCTCTTAAATTTGTCGGAACAAGGATAACTTCAATTGCACTACCGATACTTGCTACCTTCTCTACGAATCTAGTATTTACTGGTCGATTGTCAAGACTAAACACGGCTACCTGTGCTGGCATTAAATTTCCCCTTTTCAATATTAAGATATTTGTAAGTGCACTTACAATACTTAGTATAACCGACATAATATACCAAGTCAACTAATTTGTTAGAAAATTTTGTAACTATATGCAAAAGAAAAAGGATACCTTAGTATCCTTTAGCAAAAATGTCTGTAACTGCTGGTGCCATACTGTCTACAGTCGTGTATGCAAATGCATTCTCCTGCTCTAACGTGATGTACGGCTCTAGTACGTGCTCCATACCTACCATCGAGTATACACTTGATTGTGCGTAATGGTCGTCTCCACGATCCGTGATAATCTGATAAACTTCACCAGTCTTCTCATCTTCCTCGTCTCGGATAACTACGTTCTTCCAGTGTTGTAGGTATAGCTCTAGGTCTTTGTCCGTTTGGTTATAGAATCCTAAGCGACCCATCTTCATATCTGCGATGTGACGTTTGTTTTGTGTAAGCTTGTCCACTGTAACTCGTGATTGACTTTCAGACCATGAAGGTTGAATCTGACCAGTTGAACGAGGGTTAGGGTTTACTTTCACACCGTATACTCTACCTACTCCGAAGTGCTGAATTAACTTCTCAACATAGTTACCGCTGTCACCGATGTCGGCACAAATGACATCAGGTTGGTACGGGATTAATTGGTTGATGATATTCTCTAAGTCGGCTTCGATATTAGCTACCCCTCTAGCACGCTCTACAGAGAATATACGGATCATATCCGTCATACCATTATCTCGGAACCCACGGACTGTAACCCAGTGACGGTTCCCCCAGTCGATACCTACAGAGATGAATCGGTAGTCCCCTCTATTAAACAGTGGTTCACGTAAGTACTCACGCTTGTTACCCATTACATCGTTGTCTTGGACCGCTAACGCTACGTCTTGGTAAGGGAATCCTAAAACGTAGTTGAAGAAGTGCTGTTTCGATTTTGCTTTCAGCTCTTTACGTTTTAGTTCATCGGCACTGATCCATACTGCATTCATTTGTGTGATTAAATATCCACGAGTACCTTGGTTGTTCTCAGTACGAGATGGATAAGCAGCTACCCACTCTCCGTTGTACCATCTGTCTAGTAATGCTCCACAGTTAGAACAGATAAATCGGAATGTTCCGTCTTTTACAGTTTTAGCAAGTACGTCTACTCCACCCTCATCCACACACTCGATATTTTTCTCGTAATCTAGTTGTTGACGCATTCCACACTTGTCACATTTATGCATGTAAACTCGTTGGTCTGATTGGTTGTACAATGCGTGGATACCGTAATCAGGTACTGTAGGTGTTGACCATCTGCGTAAAATTTGGAATTGTGAAGATGACATAGACTCCATCGCTGAAATCTCGGCACTAGCGTTTACACGGTCGTACTCATCCAGTGATAAGAAGTCGATATCCACACCCTCTACGGCTGCCCCTTTAGAAGATGAACGGAATAACATGAAGCTATTTCGAATCTTTTTCTTTTCTAAAGAGTCAATCTTCGGATCGGAAATCGTTGCGTAGTAACCAGTTTCTAGTAGTGGGTTAATACGAGTGGATACGAAATCCTTCATCTGACGGTTCGTAGGGAACGTATAAAGGCACTTAACACCTGCATAGGAGTGTAGGTCTGCGAAGTGTAACATCTCTCCTACGCCAATCTCAGACAGTCCTAACTGACGTGATTTAATTACTGCTTTATCGGGATGCGTGTCATTAATCATCTCTACCTGCCACGGACGGTGCGCCTGTGCCTTTGTAGAGTCCATCCCTCCGATATGGAATGTGATAGGGTGGTTTTTAACCCTGTGATGTTTCAGTAAGTACGAAGAACAGTTTAACATCGTAAGGACGTATGAGAGTTCTTCCTTTGTAAGGTCTGTTCGACCAAATGTTTGTTTTGCGACATTCGCAATCAGTTTTCCATCTATGTTATTCATTAGAATGCACCCTCGTTTTCTGCGTTCTGTGCGGCATCCATTTTTCGGATTAGGTCTGCCATATCTTCAGCCGACATGTCCATAACGTCCATACGACCTTCTTCATCGGCAGTAATCTTTCCTTCCTGAATCTGATCCTGTAGAGCCTTATCTTGACGCATATTGATTTCAGGTAATGCTCCTGTATTTCCTTGACCATCCATAACTTCTGAAATACCGTTAATCTCTTTGTAAGCTCCGATTACACGAATAAAGTCGGAGATGTTATCAATTGGAATCTCCCCTGCTTCCATTCGTTGGATAAATAGTTTCAGAGATTTAGATGTCGCAGAGTTGATTAATTCACGTAACTCTTGTTCACTAGAGAAATCTTCTTTACGTTTCTTTACTGCTTGCTTGATATTGTTTGACATCGACATCCTCTTCCAGCTCCCCTTTCTGTTTTAATGTTCTATAGCATGAGGTGATGTCTGCACATGCATCCACAATAAATAGTTCATTTATGTGGTATCTCGTATGAGCCTGTATAATTATGTATTTATTCTCATTAATAATCAGGGAGGAGAGAGGGCGGCCACATACCACACATAGCTTAGGACTGTACGCCCTCTTGTCACCTTTATTGAATGAGACTTTCTTTTTTGCTAGGCTAACGAGTTTCTTTCGTTTCTCGACTACTTCCCTTTTTGTTACCATTACTCCTCATCGTCCTCTTCAGCTTCACCTATCTCGAATAAATAGTTCTCGTACGCTTTGATACGATCCTCTAGGAACTTCTCCTTGTCGAAATCTTCATTCTCTATTGCCTGAAGATATAGATACGGAAGCTCCACAATAAGACAAGTCATCGCTTCTTCTACCACATCAGCAGAGAAAGCAACCCCATAACGAATGAACTGGTTTATCATCTCATTCTCGTATTTATCGTGCAGGTATTGAATGATTTCTATTTCTGACATATTTACATCTGTTTGAAGATGTGCATAGTCGTAGGCAGTGTGTAGTGCATTCACTGTAAGTACGATTTCGATGTCTGTAACTAACCCTTTAAGGAACGAAGGAACTGGATAGTACTTACCTTCCTTTACGATTAGGTCTACTAACAACGTTGAATCCTCAATCACATCTGTAGCTAAATCACGAATTGCGTAAGTCTGTACTAAGTCCTTGTAACGATCCAATTCTTTCTCTGTTAATCCAAACATTCAAAGCACCTACCTTTTATGGTCTATGGTCTCGTCCTCTGTGACTGTATCGGAGCATCATAATATTCATTAAGCTCTGACGCTCTTGTTGTACTCTCTGCACCCCTTTACGGATGATATAGTCATAGGTACTCACCACGATATAAGCTAGTAATGCTCCACATACGATGTAGGATAGAGTAGTGTGTTCAATCGGCATACCGTACTTCACGGCAAAGTTTGTAATCGAGATAGCAAGTGCTTCTGCCAAAAGAATTAATACGACCTTCATGTAAATCTGCTTGTTATATCCCTTCATTTCGATAACCTCCGCTTGAGAAAAATAATTTATACCTTTAATATAGAGGATTATCGAAAAAATACACTGTAAAGTCTTATATTAATAGGGATTAATAAAGTGAAGAGGGTGGGAAGCTATGATACTCCTAGTCATGTCGCTAACCATTACCCTTATCTTCTATATTATCATTTCGTATATATCGTATATAACTGCATCTATCCTACACCAGGGGATTATGTTTAAGCTACTGTTTCCAATACTTAAAGCTCTTGCATTCATCATACTAGTTTATATCTCTATTATATCAGATACGATCCTGTTCAGGAGTGAGATGTACCAAACTATAACTATAAAGAATGGTTTACTACTTGTACTAGTTGCGACTGCCCTTATGAGTAATAGAGAACGAAAGGAGATTCAAGATGAACGTAGTAGGGAATAAACATCAACCGAATTTAAAGGCAGAGTTCCGTGACCTAGTAGGCAATATGATAAACAGTAACAGATCGAGCTACCATATGTACAGCATTCACAGGCTATTGTCATTAGGTCTCCTAATTGACTTTACATTCAAATACATCGAAGCAGAACAGTCCGATTGGGTTCGAATCGAATTGGACTTACAAGAGTATGGAAAAGTCGTGTTTGCAATTAATACGGACTCAGAATACGGACAGATAGAGGATGAGGATGGAAAAGAGATATTGGTACATTTCATGGAGAACTACGATACTGGGTGCGATAGGATCGAAAAACGAAGAAGTATTTTTGGGATATAACAGAAAGGTGGGGTTTTAGTGAACAACCAACAAGTACTCCTTAAACTACAGGAAATTGAGTCCACGCTCCAAGACCAAGAACATAACACGACAGAGCTGAAGAATGTTGTTGACGAACTTCGAGGGATCGTAAAAGACATCGACAAGAACATGGCTATCAGCGAAGAAAAACAGTCCCATCTTTTCTATCGAATCGAGCACCTAGAACAAGAACTAGAGCAACTTGAGGAGAAGGGAGAGAAAGGGAGCGACAGGCAGCAAAAGTTAATCGAAAATGCGCTAATGGTCATTCTTGGAGGACTTATTAGCTACATCTTCAGTTTAGCAAGTAAGCACTAATGAGAAAGGATGATAACAAGTGGCTAAGTTACAAACAGTAGAACTAACAATGATGACAAGTGAAAAGGTGTACGTTCCATTAGAAACGTTCAACCTAGGTGGGGTACCTGAAACACCTGACTCAGTAATCGGTAACTACATCAAGGGCAGTCGTGCACCGATGTTACGAGTATACGCTACAGCAGACTTGACTGGGGACTACTTCTACGTCAATCCGAAGATGATTGTGAAGATGGTACCGTCATACGCATAATAAAAAGGAGTGGGTTCCCCCTACTCCTTATTTTTTAGTTCTTATTGTATCTACGTCTCTCTAGTTCCGCAATCTGATCCTCAGGTAAGTCCTCGAATAACTCTCTATAGCT
>MTEW01000683.1_pt1 | contig 10636 bp, 7 predicted proteins | sample 1042681 | NCBI WGS metagenome assembly MTEW01 (sample SAMN06185811, study PRJNA358809) | soil metagenome | isolation source: soil biostimulated with citrate as carbon source | place: India | collected 2015-05-23
TGGTGGCCATCGGCACCTCCACCGGCGGCCCGGTCGCCCTGCAGCGGGTGCTGACCCAGCTGCCGGCCAACTTCCCGGCGCCGATCGTGCTCATCCAGCACATGCCGGCGGCGTTCACCAAGGCCTTTGCCGAACGCCTGGACAAACTGTGCCGCATCAGCGTCAAGGAAGCCGAGGACGGCGACATGCTGCGCCCGGGCCTGGCCCTGCTGGCCCCAGGTGGCAAGCAGATGATGATCGACGGCCGTGGCACGGTGAAGATCCTGCCCGGTGACGAGCGCCTGAACTACAAGCCGTGCGTGGACATCACCTTCGGCTCGGCGGCCAAGTCGTATGGCGACAAGGTACTGTCGGTGGTGCTTACCGGCATGGGCGCCGATGGCCGTGAAGGTGCGCGCTTGCTCAAGCAGGGCGGCAGTACGGTGTGGGCCCAGGATGAAGCCAGCTGCGTGATCTATGGCATGCCCATGGCCATCGTCAAGGCCAACCTGGCTGACGCGGTGTACAGCCTGGACGAAATCGGCAAGCACCTGGTGGAGGCGTGCGTCTGATGGACGTGCTCAGCCTGATCGGCCTGATCCTTGCCTTTGTCGCCATCGTCGGTGGCAACTTTCTCGAAGGCGGCCATGTCGGCGCCCTGATCAATGGCCCGGCGGCGCTGATCGTACTGGGCGGCACGCTGGCGGCTGCCTTGCTGCAGTCGCCGCTGTCGTCGTTCAAGCGTGCCTTGCAGATTCTGCGTTGGATCCTGTTTCCGCCACGGGTCGACCTGGCGGGCGGGATCGACCGCGTCGTCAACTGGAGCCTGACCGCGCGCAAGGAAGGCCTGCTGGGCCTGGAAGGGGTGGCCGACGGCGAGCCTGACCCTTATGCGCGCAAGGGCCTGCAGTTGCTGGTGGATGGCGCGGAGCCGGAGGCTATCCGCAGTATTCTCGAAGTCGACTTCCTGACCCAGGAAAGCCGTGATATCCAGGCTGCCAAGGTGTTCGAGAGCATGGGCGGCTACGCGCCGACCATCGGCATCATCGGTGCGGTGATGGGCCTGATCCACGTGATGGGCAACCTGGCCGACCCGTCGCAACTGGGCAACGGCATTGCCGTGGCCTTCGTCGCGACCATCTACGGGGTGGCCAGCGCCAACCTGGTGCTGCTGCCGATCGCCAACAAGCTCAAGGCCATCGTCATGCGCCAGTCGCGCTACCGCGAGATGCTGCTAGAGGGCCTGCTGTCGATTGCCGAGGGTGAGAACCCGCGCTCGATCGAGCTGAAGCTGCAAGGCTTCATGGAGTAACCCATGCGTCGCCGTCGTCATACCGAGGAACACGAAAACCACGAACGCTGGCTGGTGTCGTACGCCGACTTCATTACCCTGCTGTTCGCCTTTTTCGTGGTGATGTACTCGATTTCCTCGATCAACGAGGGCAAGTACAAGGTCATTTCCCAGGCCTTGCTCGGGGTGTTCAACGACCCCGAGCGCAGCATGAAGCCGTTCCCCATCGGTGAAGAGCGGCCGCTGAGCGTGCGCCCGGCCGAGCCGTTGGTGAAGGACAGCGAGCAGACCGATGCGGGACTTGGGGCGAGCAGTGTCGACCCGCTGAAAACCATCAGCGATGACGTGCGCGATGCCTTTGGCGACCTGATCAAGAGCGACCAGATGACTGTGCGCGGCAATGAGCTGTGGATCGAGATCGAGCTCAATTCCTCGTTGTTGTTCGGCAGTGGCGATGCCATGCCCAGCGACAAGGCGTTTGCCATCATCGAGAAGGTGGCCGGCATTCTCAAGCCGTTCGCCAACCCGGTGCATGTCGAGGGCTTTACCGACAACCTGCCGATCCGCACCGCGCAGTACCCGACCAACTGGGAGCTGTCATCGGCGCGGGCGGCGAGCATCGTGCGCCTGCTGGCCATGGAAGGGGTCAACCCGGCGCGCATGGCCTCGGTCGGCTATGGCGAGTACCAGCCGGTGGCCAGCAACGACACTGCCGAAGGCCGTGCGCGCAACCGCCGCGTGGTGCTGGTGATTTCGCGCAACCTCGATGTGCGCCGCAGCCTGACTGGAACGGGCAGTGCAAATGCCACGCCGGATGCCGCATTGCGTCGGGCTGGCACACAAAGTGCACCAGCAACGCCTGCGACGGTGGCGGGGCAGTGATCCGTCAATTCCCCGACGTTGCTATGAACACGATGTTGAAGATGGCGCTGTCCCCTGTGGGAGCGGGCATGCCCGCGAAGCAGACGACGCGGTGAATGGCACCGGCTGCGCCGGTGTTCGCGGGCTCGCCCGCTCCCACAGGAATCGTGCAGGCTTTTAAAGAGTTGTTTTCTACAGTGTCCCTGCCAAATCAATAGATAGAGTTTGCTTGATGAGAGTCTGGGCAGTAGCCAATCAAAAAGGTGGCGTCGGCAAGACCACCACTACCATCGCCCTGGCCGGCCTGCTGGCCGAGGCCGGCAAGCGTGTGGTCGTTGTCGACCTCGACCCGCACGGCTCGATGACCAGTTATTTCGGGCACAACCCCGATGCCCTGGAGCACAGCTGCTACGACCTGTTCCTGCACAAGGGCGCGGTACCCGAGGGCCTGCCCGGGCAACTGCTGCTGCCCACCAGTGACGAGCGCATCTCGCTGTTGCCGTCGAGCACCGCGCTGGCGGTGCTGGAGCGCCAGTCACCGGGGCAGAACGGCCTGGGCCTGGTGATCGCCAAGAGTCTGGCGCAGCTGTGGCAGGATTTCGACTTTGCCCTGATCGACAGCCCACCCTTGCTCGGCGTGCTGATGGTCAATGCCCTGGCAGCCAGCCAGCAGCTGGTTATCCCGGTGCAAACCGAATTTCTCGCGGTCAAGGGCCTGGAGCGCATGGTCGGTACCTTGGCCATGGTCAACCGTTCGCGCAAACAGGCGCTGCCGTACCAGATAGTGCCGACCTTGTTCGACCGCCGTACCCAGGCCTCGCTGGCCACGCTCAAGCTGCTGCGAGACACCTACGACCAACATGTATGGCAGGGCTACATCCCGGTGGATACGCGCCTGCGCGATGCCAGCCGCAAGGGCGTCACACCCTCGCAATTCGACAGCAAGAGCCGCGGCCTGATTGCCTATCGGGCGCTGCTCAAGCACCTGCTGACCTACAAGACTGCGGCGCAGGTGGCCTGATGACCCAGACCCGGCAAACCAGCAACCGGCCACAGATGGCCCTGCAGTCGTACCTCGACGGCCTGCTGCAGGAGGCTACCGAAGACGAAGACCTGTTCGAGGCGCCAGCGGCGGCGGACGACTTCGCCGAAGCCGTGCGCGAAGAGCAGGCGCGTGATGCCTTGCAGCAAGCCAGGCCTGCGCCAGCCGAAGCAACCGTCAGCCCCGCACCACGGCCATTCGCCGAGCCCAGGCTGGCGGTGCTGCCCCGCGTGATGCCGGTGGAAGCGCCGGTGGTGACGGTGGTCGAGCGCGAAGTGGTGGCCGAGGCAAGCATCCCGGTGCTGGTCGAAGAGCAAACCGTGGAACCGGCAGTGCCGCTGGTGGATGTGCACCTGCCGGCGCCGCAGGTGCCTGTGCCCCCGGCCACGGTCGATGGCCGCCCGGCCTGGGCCGCCGAGCCGTTCGAATGCCTGCTGTTCGATGTGGCCGGGCTGACCCTGGCGGTGCCGCTGGTGTGCCTTGGCTCGATCTACACCCTGGCCGGCCAGGAACTGACACCGCTGTTCGGCCAGCCCGACTGGTTCCTCGGCATCCTGACCTGCCAGGCCGGCAACCTGAAGGTGCTGGATACCGCGCGTTGGGTGATGCCCGACCGCTACCGGGATGATTTTCGCCAAGGCCTGCAATACGTGATTTCCGTGCAGGGCTACGAATGGGGGTTGGCCGTGCACCAGGTCAGCCGCTCGCTGCGTCTGGACCCGTCCGAGATCAAGTGGCGCAGCCAGCGTGGCCAGCGCCCGTGGCTGGCCGGCACGGTGATTGAACACATGTGTGCACTGCTCGACGTCGCGGCACTGGCCGAGCTGATCGCCAGTGGCGCGGTCAAGCAGATGCACGCCAAACAGAAATGACACCGAACACACCGCCGATGGCGGATTTTGAGGGTAGGGGAATGAAAAAGTCGTCTGCACAAGGTTCCGAAGATCCGATCCTGCAGTGGGTTACCTTCCGTCTGGACAATGAGTCCTACGGCATCAACGTGATGCAGGTGCAGGAAGTGTTGCGCTACACCGAGATCGCCCCGGTGCCGGGTGCGCCAAGCTATGTGCTGGGCATCATCAACCTGCGCGGCAACGTGGTGACCGTGATCGACACCCGCCAGCGCTTTGGCCTGATGCCGACCGAAGTCACCGACAACACCCGTATCGTCATCATCGAGGCCGACAAGCAAGTGGTCGGGATCCTGGTCGACAGCGTGGCCGAGGTGGTGTACCTGCGTCAGTCCGAGATCGAGACCGCGCCGAACGTGGGTAACGAAGAGTCGGCCAAGTTCATCCAGGGTGTTTGCAACAAGAACGGCGAGCTGTTGATCCTGGTCGAGCTGGACAAGATGATGACCGAGGAAGAATGGTCCGAGCTGGAGAATATCTGAGTTGATCCTAGAGGTTGCTGTCATCTTCCTGGCGCTGGTCTGGGCGCTGAGCCTGTGGTTTTTCCTCAACTACAGCAAGCGCCAGCGCGAGCTGGCTGCGCAGCAGGCGGCGGGTGATGCGCTGCGTGACCAGCGCATCAAGGACCTGGCCAAGCGCCTGGACGACTACCAGAACGGTACCGTGCGCATGGGCGAGGCGCTGCATGACCTGCGCGTGGCGGTTGCTCCGCTGCCAGACAAGATCCAGCAGCTGGAGCAACGCGACCCGCACAACGTCACCTTCACCCAGGCGGCCAAGCTGGTGGGCATGGGGGCCAGCGTGGCCGAGCTGACCGAAAGCTGCGGCCTCACCCAGGCCGAGGCCGAGCTGATGAGCAAGCTGCATCGCAGCAACTGATTGCCATGAGCATTGGGCGGCCATCTGCTGCAGCGGCCGTGCAGGCTCGCTCGGCAGTCAGTAGCCCTGTGCGTTCCCCGCCATTGCGACCTCTTCCAGTGGCAGCAAGCGCAGCTCTGCACGCCGTTGTGCTGCTTCATCCAGCAGCGCGTCGTAGTTCAGGGTGTGCATGTTTGCCAGGTCTGCCACCTGCCTGAAGGTGTACAGCTCAGGTAGACGTTGGTCGATCACGTGGTTGAGCACCGCAGGCCCGGTCAGCGTGTTGAGCCTTTCGGTATAGGCTTGGAATGCCGCCGCATACTGTCGCGGCGGCTTGGGGACCTGGTAGAACGCCTGGCCCTCTGGGGTGAGGTAGCGGGTCAGTATCTCGTCGGATATGGCATTCAGCACCGGATTGCCAGCACGGCTACCAATCATGCTGGTGTTGTAGCTGGTATACATGCCCAATTGCGCATTGCACACCGGGCTCCTCAGCAGCAGCCCGTCGAGTGGCGTGGTGAGCGGTACGCTGTCGATCTTTGCCCGCAGCTGCCCGGTTGCGTCCGGCTCGACCAGCAGATGGTCGTCAATATCCAGGTAGATGCCCCCTTCGCTGTGCAGGACGCGGTAGCGCAAGATGTCCGAGGCCGAGGAGAAGTTGCTCGCCACACCGCCATTCCCTTCCAGCGCAGCCTGGTACTGGCCGAAGTATTCACTTGCCTCGAACTGGCGATAGAAGGTCTGGTGCTCCAGCACCGCCACCTTCAGCCCCTCGGCGATGCGGGGCTGCAGCAGGGTCATGTTGCGTTCGAATGCCTGAGGGTTTGCATTGGAGAGGTAGAGCTTGAGCGTGAAATCGCTGTTGCGCAGTGCCTGTACGTTGTTGTCGAGCGCAGCCAGGTAATCACCGGCGATCGTCCTGTCACCCAGCCAGATGTGAAAAACCTGCCTGGGGACGGGTATGCCTGGTGCGGTCCCCAGGGCGTCGAGGTCGACGGGCAGCTGCAGATCGATACCCAGTGCCCGCAGCGTACGCGAGCGCGATGCCGGGCTGATTTCCCGCGACGGGTCCGTATCGGGCAGCAGCCGGCTGATCGAGGGCTGCAGCGGGTCGGTGCTGGCCACATAGTGCTGGGCGCCGCGTGTGCCGTTGGGGTACTTGAGCACGAAACTGTCCTGTCGGGCGTCGTAGTAGAGTGGGTGGGGGCCGTTGCCCGCATCGCCGATCAGTTCGTCACCCGTGCCGAATGCCCTGCGCCGCGTTACGCAGCGGGCAACGTGTGAGTCGGCGCCGGGCCAGGTGGCAGCCACTTGGTCACCTGCTTCTGCGAGGTCCTGGAAATAGGGTGTCATCGCCGGGCCGGGCCAGCGTGGCGGCGATACCGGGCTCAGCGGGTAACCTATGCGGCCATTGAGCTTCACCGGTTTGATGAAGCCAATAGGGCGTCGGCCGAACAGCGCCTTGCTCGCCTTGACCCCGCGCGCCAGCCCCGGGGCTGCGTTCAGCAGGCCGAACACGGCCTGCTCGGCGCCTTCGAGCTGTTGGTCCGGATGCTTGTCGTGCAGCGCCTGGTCCAGGCCTATTGTAAATTGGGCAACCCCGGCCACGGCAGCCAGGGGGACCAGTTCGGGAACCACCAGTAGAAACGGTGTGGCCAGGTTCATGGTCAGGTAGAAATAGCTGCGCCATGCGGCCTTGGTCACTTCACTGTCGCGCGTGATCAGGAAGTCGGCGTCGGATTGGCTGCGTTGACGTTGGGCCACCGTCAATGCTTCGAACAGGTTGTATTCGATGCGTGGGCTGTAAGTGTCCGCCTTGTAGTTGATCAAGGTATGCGGGTTCCATACCCTGACCAGGCGATACACACTGGTTGCAGGCCGAATGATCTGGCGGGGCGGGAAATCGGCCAGGCCCCGAAGCACCCGACGCAACCCCGACCAGCCAATCCTGTCCGGAATATCGCAAGCCCTGAAGTGCGCAAGCAGGGCAGCCCGTTTGGCTGCATCGCGGCATTGCCTTGCAAGCCACGCACGCATGGCGCCCGGGTTGGCGAACTCATGCAGCGGTGCCGCATTGCCCGGGATATACAGCAGGGTGAGGTGACTGCGGATATCGCTCAGGCAGAGGATGTCGCTTGATGGGTAACCATTGATGTTAAGCAGCCTGGCGTCTACCCCGTTGGCAATGAGGCTTGCGCCGTGGTGCCAGCGTTCCACTCCAGCCGCCCGCCACGCCAGGCTGCGTCCATGTTCGCTGAGGTTGCCCCGCAAAGCTTGCCGGTTGCAGGCAGCGAGGAACGCGATGCACGCGCTGGCGCTGTACTGGCTGGCGGTGCCGGCCCAGAAGGCATCGAGCTGGCGTTTGAATACGTTCTGGAAGTCGAGCTGCCAGATGAAAGCCTGGAAGGTCGTGGCGTCTACCTGGACATAAGTGCCGGCGTCGTAGCGCATGGGTGCGGTCTGGCGGAAAAGGCCATGGAATTCGGTGTGCACATCAATGTCATGGGCCAGGCCGCTTCCAGGCAACTCATCGACGATCGTCACTTGGCCGTGACTGAATTCCTGGGCCCAGCGCGCTCGACCGTGTAGCAGGGACAGGTCCGGCAGTGAACCGAGCAGGTCGAAGGCTGCCGTTCCGCCTTTTAGCAGCAGCTGCGCGATTTGCTCGGCAGCCTTGGAATAGCCGCTTTGCTGCCAATTGCTCAATAGTGCTTCGGTCAGGCTCATTTGTTGGACGACCTTGGCCAGCCAACCCCGCTTGGGTACGAATTTGCAATGCAATGTCACCGCAAGTGTGTTGTCGGGTTCCAGGTCCAGTTGCTGCTGGCGTGCCCAGTCGCGGATGGCGGCACTGGCATTGCGGTCCGGGCGTGGCACGGAACCCAACATTGCCTTGACGTAATCTTGGCCGGCTGCGCCGACCACGGGTAGGCGCTGGGTCATGTTCGGCTCCAGGAATGGTTGCCACCGACCTTGGAGAACCGGTTCAGGGGCAGCAGCGTACGCACTGCCTCGCGCATGCGCGGCAAATCGACGAACTGGTAGGCGTTGATGCGCGGTATCCCATAGAGATTGGTGAGCTGTCGCAGGAGACGCAGGCTAGGCAGTTGCCTATCGACCACGTCGCTGAGCAGGGCAGGGCCGGTGAGGTAGCTCAGCCGCTTGGCGTAGTGATAGAAGTTCGCCGGGTCGTCGGCCAGGCTGGGCTTGCTGTCGTAGAATTCGCGGTTGAGCTGGTAGCGCGTGTACATTTCTTCGGAAATGGCCTCCAGGGTGGGGTTGCCTGGGTGGCTGCCGATCATGCTGGAGTTGTAGAGGCAGTTCATGCTCATCCTTTCGTTGGACATGGGCGGTGCCAGAAGCAGCCCATTGGCGTCGGTGCTCAACTCGACCTGGTCGATGGGCTCACTGGCGTCGCCTTCCGGGCGCCCGTCGATGATCAATGGGTATTCGCCTGGTGCCAGCAACGTGTCATCGACGTCCATGTACAAGCCACCTTCGTGGTGCAGCATCGGGTAGCGCAGCACGTCGCATGCCGATGCATAGTTGCGGGCGACGCCGCCGTTGCCATCCAGGGCAGCGTCGTACTGCGCGTAGTACCTGCTTTGGCGGAAATTCTGGAAGAAGGCCTGCTCTTCCAGCGGCAGCACCTGCAAGCCCGGGGCATGACTGGTCAGCAGATCCAGGTTTTCGGCAAAGGCCTGCCGGGCTGTACTGGAAAGGAACAACCGCATGCTGTATTCGCTGCCTTGCAGCCGCGCTGCGTTCTGGCCCAGGTTGGCCAGCAGCTCCTGACCGATGATCTGGTCACCGACCCACAGGCAGGAAATGCGTTTGGGTATTGGCCAACTCCCCGGTGCTCTGACCGGTATCTGTAGCGGTAATGGCAGGTCGACGCCCAGCGCCCGCAGGGTCCGGACGCGCATTGCATTGGTTGCCACACGCCCTTGTGGTGCAGGTCGCAGGTCCCTGCTGCCGAGTACTGCCACGAAGCCGACAGGGTCGGCCTGGTTCACATCCTCGGCCTGGATGAAGACGTCCCGTGCCATGTCGTAGATGACGCGGGTGTTATAGGTATCGATGCTGGCTGCGAGCTTGTCTGGCTCACCATCGTACTGCGGTGTGCGAATGACTGCGTCGGCAACTGCCTGATCGCTGTCCGCCAGGGGCTCGATCGGGTCGGTGACATGGAAATAGCGGGCGCCCTCGGGTTCGGGTAACCGCGGCGGCGAAAGCGGGCTCAGCGGGTAGCCGAGCTGATCACGCAACCGTGTCGGTGGAGCGAAGCCCTCGGTCTTGAATTCGAATAGCGCCGAGGCCCGCGAGGCCCCGCCTGCCGCCAGTGGCAACGCGTTGAACAGGCCCCATGTGATGTTGTCGATGCCGTCCTGGCGCTGCTGCAATGACTTGCCATTGATCGCCTGGTCAAGCCCCAGGCCAAACTGGGCGATGCCGCCAACGGCCAGCAGAGGGGCCAGGCCTGGCACCACCATGCAAAGTGGCGCAAGCAGGTTGAGCGTGGTGGTGAGGTAGCCACGCCATCTGGCCTTGGTAACCTCGCTGTCAGCAGTGATCAGAAATGCGGCATCGTCGTAGCTGCGCTGGCGCTGGCGCTCGGCCAGCGCCTGAAACAGGTCGCCCTTCATCCTGGGGTTGTATCTGGCAGGCCGATAGTTGACATAGGTTTGCGGGGGCCAGGTGCCATCGTCGTTGAAGTAACCATGTTCAGGCGGTAACAGATGTCGCTCTGGGTAGGCGCCCAGGCCCTCCAGGGCGGTGTCCAGGCCGCTGAAGTCGAGACCTTGTGGGCAATCGGCCAGACGAAAGTGCTGTTTCAAGGCCTGGCGTCTGGCCGGGTCTTTGCATTGTTCGCCGACCCAGGCTTTCAATTCTCGTTCGCTGCTGAACGTCAGCAAGGGCGAGCTGTTGCCAGGTATGTACAGCACTGTCAGGTCGGTGATGGGGTCATTCAGGTACAACAAGTCGGTCGCTGCATAGCCGTAAATGCTCAATGTGCTGCGACGCACCCTGTTGCGCTTCGGCATCAGCCCAGCCGCCTGCCAGATCAGCTGCCGCGCCGGCTCGCTGAGGCTGCCTTCGCTGACCTGTTTATTGCAAGCTGCGATGAAGTTGAGCTTCAGCGCCAGCCTGTGACTGCGCAGATGGTCTCGCCAGTAGGCATCCAGCGCCGCCTTGAAAGGATGCTGGAAATCCAGTTGGGTGATGAAGTGCTGGAAGGCTTCGGCGCTTACCGGCAAATGGGTGGAAGCGTCGTAGCGTTGCGGGGCAGTGCGCCGGAACAGGCCGTTGAATACTTCGAAGGGTGCCCCGTAGTGATTGAAGGCGGGTGCCGGGAGGGTGTCCACCAACCGTAGCGGGCCTGCGGGCAATGTACCTGCCCACGGTGCTTGCAGCAGCTTGCCGAACACGTCATTGGCCGCCTCGCCCTGCCAGTTGCCCAGCAGTGCCTGGGTCAGGCTGATACGTTGGCTGATTGCGGCCAGCTGGCCACCTGCACCGTCAGGGCAGTAGTGGAGGGTAACGACGTCAAGCTGGTTTGGGTCCAGGTCATGGCCTTGCTGCGCGAGCCATTGGCGGATGGCGCGGTTGGCTTCTTGATCGGGGCGAGGCACATGGCCGAGGTGGTCTATAACGTAATGCGTGCCCATCACGTTGATGCGAGTCGAATGCATG
>MTEW01005325.1_pt1 | contig 10634 bp, 5 predicted proteins | sample 1042681 | NCBI WGS metagenome assembly MTEW01 (sample SAMN06185811, study PRJNA358809) | soil metagenome | isolation source: soil biostimulated with citrate as carbon source | place: India | collected 2015-05-23
GTGGATGGAACAGCAAAAGCCGAATGCGACAGTTATTGCCGGAGGTGGTTTGGTTATCACGGTGGACAAGCTTCGCGTTGTCCACCCTACAGGACCGCAACCCCGCGTTCGGGCGTCCAGACCGTAGGGTGGATGACGCTTTTTTCATCCACCATCAGCGGTTATCTGGGCTACTCGCTCCCGGTGTACATACGCCGCTTCTTTATTGTCTGGACTAACGGTTCCGCCCTTACGGCGGGTCACTTTTGGCATCGCCCGGATGGCCGGCCCCGCCAAAAGTAACCAAAAGGTCTAGCCCCGCCATTCGGGTCTGGCTGCGCCAGACTTGACTCGCTTTGCTCGCCCTGCGGGCCAGCCTGCGGCTGTTACTCCGCTGCGCTCCGTTTCCTCGCTCCATCGTTACTCCGGGGTCGGCGTACAAGGGCCGTCCCTGGCCCTTTACGCCTTTCGCCGCATCCATGCGGCTCACCCCCTGCACAACGATTCCGCTCGGCCTCCTGAAGGGGCGCTTGGCGTCGTCTGCGAGATTGTGGATGGAACAGCAAAAGCCGAATGCGACAGTTATTGCCGGAGGTGGTTTGGTTATCACGGTGGACAAGCTTCGCGTTGTCCACCCTACAGGACCGCAACCCCGCGTTCGGGCGTCCAGACCGTAGGGTGGATGACGATTTTTTCATCCACCATCAGCGGTTATCCGGGCTACTCGCTCCCGGCGTACATACGCCGCTTCTTTATCGTCTGGACTAACGGTTCCGCCCTTACGGCGGGTCACTTTTGGCATCGCCCCAAAAGTAACCAAAAGGTCTAGCCCCGCCATTCGGGTCTGGCTGCGCCAGACTTCCCTCGCTCCATCGTTACTCCGGGGTCGGCGTACAAGGGCCGTCCCTGGCCCTTTACGCCTTTCGCCGCATCCATGCGGCTCACCCCCTGCACAACGATTCCGCTCGGCCTCCTGAAGGGGCGCTTGGCGTCGTCTGCGAGATTGTGGATGGAACAGCAAAAGCCGAATGCGACAGTTATTGCCGGAGGTGGTTTGGTTATCACGGTGGACAAGCTTCGCGTTGTCCACCCTACAGGACCGCCGTCCTGCGTTCGAGAGCCCAGATCGTAGGGTGGATGACGCTTTTTTCATCCACCATCAGCAGTTATCCGGGCTACTCGCTTTCTCTTTCGCGCGAGCAAAGAGAAAGTGACTCGCCGTAAGGGCGAAACCAGTAGTAGAGGGCGACTTGGAAAATAAATCTGTCCCCATTTTGCATCCGATTTATGCTCAGTGGGCGAAGAATGCGTTCCTATGCGGAGCTTTGGAACGATCAAGTAATATTTTGATTGCTGATAAGTGGGATAAACTTGTTAATTGTTTCTATGTGTTCGTGTTTTTTTGTAAATCTTAAGAATGTTGCGCCCCTTATTATTGCATGAGTGTGTGGCGATTCGGTTATAAGGACTTGGTTGGAGGATTCGTAAAATATTCCAGATGTTTCGGCAGGGAATTTGATGCTTCGCTCATCTATTTTTCTTGCGAAAGAGTGTATGTGTGATTCATGGATTGTTTTTGCAGTTTGGATATCTTTCGCGGTTAGTAGTTGGTCGCTTGATATTAAAATTGGCGTTATGTTTGCTGCAATGAAGCCGAAATTTTTCTTGGATATCGTGCTTTTGCTTCTTTTTGAGATTTGATCTCTTGCTTCTTTTAGGCGCTTTTCGATCTGCTTTTCAGATTTTATTCTTTTGCATTCAATAAATATAACCCTGTGGTCAATGATTGCGACTAAGTCTGCTAGCTGGTTTAGATCGACTTCGAAACCTGCTCGAATAAAGCGGCCAGCTATAGAGAGCTCAAAGGCGAAATCTCTTGATGGGTCGTTTGCGCTGTTTTCTATAAATGGCTTTCCGCTGGTGATTTTCTTTAGTTTTGAGATAAATGACTCTGCGTCAATTTCCTTGAGTGATGTGTGGGTTCTTATTATTTCGGATATTTCTCCTAGGGTTTTTTGAAGTTCGAGGAACTTTGTTATTCCTCTCTTCTCGTCATCTTCCTTTAGTAGCTCCTCGATTGTTTTAGGTAATCCCGCTAAGGAGTTATTGTAAAAGTCTAGTCTAGTGTTTTTTGTTGGGATGCCTAGAGATTGAATCCATTCTAGAGCCTCTTTGTAATTTGATTCGAGCTCTTCTGATTCTTTTGGGTATGCAGTGGTTAAGTAGTTGGTATATCGATATTCCTTCATTTTTTGTTCCTAATAAAAAAGCCCCACACTAGGCGGGGCTTTTAGTTTCTCTCGCTACCCCGAACATCCGTACTCAGGTAAAGCGCTTTCTTAATCTGTCCTAACGGTCTCGACCCAGGAATCAATCCCAGCTCAACGCCCCACCAGTCTGATACTCGATCACGCGGGTCTCGAAGAAGTTCTTCTCCTTCTTCAGGTCCATGATCTCGCTCATCCACGGGAAGGGGTTGGTGGTGCCTGGGTATTCTTCCTTCAGGCCGATCTGGGTCAGGCGGCGGTTGGCGATGAACTTGAGGTAGTCCTCCATCATCGCGGCGTTCATGCCCAGTACGCCGCGCGGCATGGTGTCGCGGGCGTATTCGATCTCGAGCTGGGTGCCCTGCAGGATCATCTGGGTCGCTTCGTCCTTCATCTGCGCGTCCCACAGATGCGGGTTCTCGATCTTGATCTGGTTGATCACGTCGATGCCGAAGTTCAGGTGCATGGACTCGTCGCGCAGGATGTACTGGAACTGCTCGGCGACGCCGGTCATCTTGTTGCGGCGGCCCATGGAGAGGATCTGGGTGAAGCCGCAGTAGAAGAAGATGCCTTCCAGCACGCAGTAGTAGGCGATCAGGTTGCGCAGCAGTTCCTTGTCGGTCTCCACGGTGCCGGTGTTGAACTGCGGGTCGGAGATGGCGCGGGTGTACTTCAGGCCCCAGCTGGCCTTCTTCGCCACGCTCGGGATCTCGTGGTACATGTTGAAGATCTCGCCTTCGTCCATGCCGAGCGATTCGATGCAGTACTGGTAGGCGTGGGTGTGGATCGCCTCTTCGAAGGCCTGGCGCAGGATGTACTGGCGGCATTCGGGGTTGGTGATCAGGCGGTACACGGCCAGGGCCAGGTTGTTGGCCACCAGGGAGTCGGCGGTGGAGAAGAAGCCGAGGTTGCGCATGACGATGCGGCGCTCGTCCTCGGTGAGGCCGTCGGCGCTCTTCCACAGGGCGATGTCGGCGTTCATGTTGACCTCTTGCGGCATCCAGTGGTTGGCGCAGCCGTCGAGGTATTTCTGCCAGGCCCAGTCGTACTTGAAGGGCACCAGCTGGTTGAGGTCGGCGCGGGCGTTGATCATGCGCTTCTGGTCGACCTGCACGCGGGCGGCGGAGCCTTCCAGTTCGTCCAGGCCTTCCTGGATGTCGAGCTGGTCGAGCGCGGCCTTGGCGCGGGCGACCGCGGCGCTGTCGTCGGCGGCGACGGCGCGGGCTTCGTGGGCGGCGGCGTCGCCGGCCTGGTCGAGCTTGTCGAGGCTCATGTCCGCGACCTGCGGGTTGTGCTTGCTTGCGGCGGCTGCTTCGGCGCCGTCTTCCTTGTCGAATTCATCCCAGCTCAGCATGGCTTGGCTCCTGCGTGAGGGCCGGTGAAAGGCCGGCCTGTATGGATATACAGATGTTTTGATTATGTTCCGTTGCGTACAGCGCGCAAGGGCAAAACGGGTACCGCTGGTCAGGGCGGCGGCGGGTGGCCTGCCGCTCTGGCCGGTGCCCCTCGACCCGGTGGGGAGGAGGGGCGGGAATGCTTGGGGAGGGGCTGTTCTGGTTGCTGTAGCAGCGGGTCGTTCCGCGAGATGCGCGGCTGAAGCCGCTCCTACAGGGCGCAATAGAACAGCTTTTTCCCTCTCCCTAACCCTCTCCTGCAAGCGGGAGAGGTGTGTTGCTTTGGATCTGTGCTTTGGGCTCGACGGTCGAGCGCGTAGCTGAGCGAGTGAGCGCTAGGCGCCTGGTAGGTCGGAGCCCCTGAGCGTACGACTGTACGTGATGGGGGCCGACCTGCCAGGCAACCACGCGGGCGCCGCTCAGATCCGCGCGTCTGCCATCACTGACAAGCTTCGCAGTCCGGCTCGTCGATGGCGCACGCCTTGGGTATCGGGGCCGGCGCCGGGGCGGCTTGCTCCGGGGCCTTGGCCGGTGCGGCGCTAAGGCCGCTGTCGCCACCACTGGACACCGCGTTGAGCTTGCCGGTGTTGATGGTGGACTTCTCGGTGCTGGTGGCGGCCAGGGCACGGAGGTAGTAGGTGGTCTTCAGGCCACGGTACCAGGCCATGCGGTAGGTCACGTCCAGCTTCTTGCCGCTGGCGCCGGCGATGTACAGGTTCAGCGACTGGGCCTGGTCGATCCACTTCTGGCGGCGGCTGGCGGCGTCGACGATCCACTTGGTCTCCACTTCGAAGGCGGTGGCGTAGAGGTCCTTCAGGTCCTGCGGGATGCGCTCGATCTGCTGCACGGAGCCGTCGTAGTACTTCAGGTCGTTGACCATGACGCTGTCCCACAGGCCGCGGTTCTTCAGGTCGCGCACCAGGTAGGGGTTGATCACGGTGAACTCGCCGGAGAGGTTCGACTTCACGTAGAGGTTCTGGTAGGTCGGCTCGATCGACTGCGACACGCCGGTGATGTTGGCGATGGTCGCGGTCGGCGCGATGGCCATGATGTTGGAGTTGCGGATGCCTTTCTGCACGCGCTCGCGCACCGGCGCCCAGTCCAGCGACTCGGTCAGGTCGACGTCGATGTACTTCTGGCCGCGGGCCTCGATCAGGATCTGCTGCGAGTCGAGCGGCAGGATGCCCTTGCTCCACAGCGAACCCTCGAAGGTGGAGTAGGCGCCGCGCTCGTCGGCCAGGTCGCAGGAGGCCTGGATGGCGTAGTAGCTGACCGCTTCCATGGACTTGTCGGCGAAGTCGACGGCGGCATCGGAACCGTAGGGGATGTGCTGCAGGTACAGCGCGTCCTGGAAGCCCATGATGCCCAGGCCGACCGGGCGGTGCTTGAAGTTGGAGTTCTGCGCCTGCGGCACGCTGTAGTAGTTGATGTCGATGACGTTATCGAGCATGCGTACAGCGGTCTTGACGGTTTTCTCCAGCTTGGCGGTGTCCAGCTTGCCGTCGACGATGTGGTTGACCAGGTTCACCGAACCCAGGTTGCACACGGCGATCTCGTCCTTGTTGGTGTTCAGGGTGATCTCGGTGCACAGGTTGGAGCTGTGCACCACGCCCACGTGCTGCTGCGGGCTGCGCAGGTTGCACGGGTCCTTGAAGGTCAGCCAGGGGTGGCCGGTCTCGAACAGCATCGAGAGCATCTTGCGCCACAGGTCCTTGGCGGCGATGGTCTTGAACAGCTTGATCTTGCCGTACTCGCAGAGGGCTTCGTAGTACTCGTAGCGCTCCTCGAAGGCCTTGCCGGTTAGGTCGTGCAGGTCCGGCACTTCGCTCGGGCTGAACAGGGTCCAGGGGCCGTCGTCGAACACGCGCTTCATGAACAGGTCGGGAATCCAGTTGGCGGTGTTCATGTCGTGGGTGCGGCGGCGGTCGTCGCCGGTGTTCTTGCGCAGCTCGAGGAATTCCTCGATGTCCATGTGCCAGGTTTCCAGGTAGGCGCACACCGCGCCCTTGCGCTTGCCGCCCTGGTTGACCGCCACGGCGGTGTCGTTGACCACCTTGAGGAAGGGCACGACGCCCTGGGATTTGCCGTTGGTGCCCTTGATGTAGGAGCCCAGCGCGCGCACCGGGGTCCAGTCGTTGCCCAGGCCGCCGGCGAATTTGCTCAGCATGGCGTTGTCGTGGATGGCGCTGTAGATGCCCGACAGGTCGTCCGGCACGGTGGTCAGGTAGCAGGACGACAGTTGCGGACGCAGGGTGCCGGCGTTGAACAGGGTCGGGGTCGACGCCATGTAGTCGAACGAGGACAGCAGGTTGTAGAACTCGATGGCGCGGTCTTCGCGGTTCTTCGGCTCTTCGATGGCCAGGCCCATGGCCACGCGCATAAAGAAGATCTGCGGCAGTTCGAAACGCACGCCGTCCTTGTGGATAAAGTAGCGGTCGTACAGGGTCTGCAGGCCCAGGTAGGTGAACTGCTGGTCGCGCTCGTGGTTGATCGCGGCGCCCAGCTTGGCCAGGTCATAGCCCTTGAGCTTGGCGTCGATCAGCTCGAACTCCACGCCCTTTTCCACGTAGGCGGGCAGTGCCTTGGCGTACAGCTCGGCCATTTCGTGGTGGGTGGCGCTGGCGGCCACGCCGAGGAAGCTCAGGCCTTCGGCGCGGATGTTGTCCATCAGCAGGCGGGCGGTGACGTAGCTGTAGTTCGGTTCGCGCTCGACCAGGGTACGGGCGGTCATCACCAGGGCGGTGTTGACGTCCTTCTCATTGACGCCGTCGTAGAGGTTCTTCAGGGTTTCGCGCTCGATCAGCGCGCCGTCGACTTCGGCCAGGCCTTCGCAGGCTTCGCTGATGATGGTCTGCAGGCGGCCCATGTCCAGCGGCTGCAGGCTGCCGTCGGCGGCGGTGATGCGGATGCTCGGGTGCGGCTGGGCGATCTCGCCGGCGCTGGCGTTCTTGCGCTTGGCGGCCTGGGCTTCGCGGTAGATCACGTAGTCGCGGGCGACCTTCTGCTCGCCGGCGCGCATCAGGGCCAGTTCGACCTGGTCCTGGATCTCTTCGATATGGATGGTGCCGCCGGACGGCATGCGGCGCTTGAAGGTGGCGGTGACCTGCTCGGTCAGGCGCGCGACGGTGTCATGGATACGCGACGAGGCGGCGGCGGTGCCGCCTTCCACTGCGAGGAACGCCTTGGTGATGGCCACGGTGATCTTGTCGTCGGTGTAGGGGACGACGGTGCCGTTACGCTTGATCACGCGCAGCTGGCCGGGCGCGGTGGCGGCCAGATCCGGGGTGGAATCGGCGCCCTGCGGCACGCTGGCCGGCGAGTTCTCGCGAGAAGTGTCGGTATGCATGGGGATCTCCGTGTTCTGTCATTTGTTTGTTGGACGCCACAGCAGTAGATGCCGTGCCATGTCCACCGTTCATTCCATTTCAACAACTGCACCGCATGCGGCACGGGGCCGGAGGCGGGCGACTTGCAAAGCGGTCAGGATGGGCACGATTTGGAGTGCCGTCCTGGCGCAAAAGTCTCGGTGGGGCAGTGCTGCACCCCGCCTACTAGATATAGTGGTCGGCTTGCGGCGTTGGCCGCGGCCTGACCGGCACGCAGAGGCACCGGGGTGCGGCTCTGCGGCTGCGTCCCGGCACCGCCGGGACGCGCGTATAAACAGCTGGTCGACACACCGGGACAAGCCTGGGAAAAGGGCTTGCGCGAGTCGTTCTTCTTGTGTTCGGTGGCCCGTGTTAACCCAACATCTGGTGGGTGCTGAGCGATGGGGATACAAGATAGTGCGCTGTTTGCGGCAATGCAAGGAGGCTGGGCAAGAACATCCTGTGGATAACTTGTGGGTGTTTTGTGGGTGAATCGCGCGGCATCCGGGCGAGCCCCCATGCTGCCTGGCTCTGACCGTTCGTCGTTGCCGGCGAGGGCGTCTCGCGGGTTTTGCGAGGGTGCCGAAGGGGTCGCAGGTTAACACTACATCTAGTGTTATTGCAGCTTGATGGCATGAGCTGTGCAGTGCCTGGGCGGTTGTTACAATGCCGGCATTTTCCGGTCGCGGCAGTCGAAAGAGGATGAGGGCGTGGAGCAAGAAGCGTGGCAGATCCTGATTGTCGAGGACGACCAGCGCCTGGCGCAGTTGACCCGTGAATACCTCGAAGGCAACGGCCTGCGCGTGGCCATCGAGGCCGACGGCGCCCTGGCGGCTGCGCGGATCCTGGCCGAGCAGCCGGACCTGGTGATCCTCGACCTGATGCTGCCCGGCGAGGACGGCCTGAGCATCTGCCGCAAGGTGCGCGCCGGCTACCCGGGGCCGATCCTGATGCTCACCGCGCGCACCGACGACATGGACCAGGTGCTGGGCCTGGAGATGGGCGCCGACGACTACGTGTGCAAGCCGGTGCGCCCGCGCGTGCTGCTGGCGCGCATCCGCGCCCTGCTGCGGCGTCGCGAGGGCGTCGACGCCGAGCGCGACGAGGGCGAGCCGCGGCGCCTGCAGTTCGGCCCGCTGGCCATCGACAACGCCATGCGCGAGGCCTGGCTGGGCGAGCAGGGCATCGAGCTGACCAGCGCCGAGTTCGACCTGCTCTGGCTGCTGGCGGTCAACGCCGGGCGCATCCTCTCGCGCGAGGAAATCTTCACCGCCCTGCGCGGCATCGAGTACGACGGCCAGGATCGCTCCATCGACGTGCGCATCTCGCGCATCCGGCCGAAGATCGGCGACGACCCGATGCACCCGCGGCTGATCAAGACGGTACGCAGCAAGGGCTACCTGTTCGTCGCCGAGGCGGCGCAGGCCATGGCATGAACTCCATCTTCCTGCGCATCTACGGCGGCATGCTGGCCGCCCTGGTGCTGGTGGCGCTGCTCGGCGTCGGCACCCTGCACCTGGTCAACGAGGTGCGCGCCGACCAGTACCGCGAGGGCCTGGCGCGCGGCACCTTCCGCCTGATGGCGGACAACCTGGCGCCGATGAACGAGGTGGAGCGCAAGCGCGCCCTGGCGGTGTGGTCGCGCCTGCTCGGCATCCCGCTCAGCCTGCAGAGCCTGGATCAGGCGCAGCTCGACAGCAGCGCGCGCAACCGCCTGCAGCGTGGGCAGATCCTGGTGCAGCAGACCGGGCCGCACTCGGCCAAGGTCCACGGCCTGCTCAGCGAGCACGAGCCGCTGCTGCTGACCGGCGAGATCCAGCAGATCAGCGAGCAGCTGGCGCGCGCCACCAACTACCTGCTGATCGACGAGCTGATCCGCCACCCGGTGGACGAGCAGCCCAGGCGCCTGGCCGAGCTGAAGGCGGCCAAGCAGTTCGGCTTCGACCTGCGCCTGGTGCGCCTGCAGGACGCCGGCCTCGACCTCGACCAGCGTCGCCGCATCGACGAGGGCGACACGGTGATGGCCCTCGGCAAGGGCGGCGACTCCATCCATGTGTTCTCCGGCATAGTCGACACGCCCTGGGTGCTGGAGATCGGCCCGCTGTACCAGATGAACCCCTACCCGCCGCAGCTGCTGGTGCTGATCGGCGCCCTCGGCCTGAGCCTGATCGGCCTGATCGTCTACCTCCTGGTGCGTTCGCTGGAGCAGCGCCTGCGCGGCCTGGAGGGCGCCGCCACGCGCATCGCCAGCGGCCGCCTGGACGCCCGCGTGCCGGCCCGCGGCGCCGACTCGGTGGGGCGCCTGGCGAGCAGTTTCAACGCCATGGCCGAGCACTTGCAAAGCTCGCTGAGCATCCAGCGCGAGCTGGTGCGCGCGGTGTCCCATGAGCTGCGCACGCCGGTGGCGCGCCTGCGCTTCGGCCTGGAGATGATCGCCGATGCGGGCAGCGAGACGGCGCGGCGCAAGTACATGGACGGCATGGACAGCGATATCCAGGACCTCGACAAGCTGGTCGACGAGATGCTCACCTACGCGCGCCTGGAGCAGGGCTCGCCGGCGCTGAACTTCCAGCAGGTCGAGCTGCAGGCGCTGATCGACCAAGTGATCGAGGAGCTGGCGCCGCTGCGCGCCAGCGTGCGGGTCGAGCGCGGGGCGACCCTCAGCGTGCAGGAAGACGGCACCTGCTGGGTCGAAGCCGAGCCGCGCTACCTGCACCGGGCGCTGCAGAACCTGGTGAGCAACGCCATGCGCTACGCCGAGTCGCGCGTGCTGATCAGCTGCCAGGTGGGCCACAAGCGCTGCCGCATCGACGTCGAGGACGACGGCCCGGGCGTGCCGGAGGAGGCCTGGGAACGGCTGTTCAGCCCCTTCCTGCGCCTGGACGACAGCCGCACCCGCGCCTCCGGCGGGCATGGCCTGGGGCTGTCCATCGTGCGACGGATCATCTACTGGCACGGCGGCCGCGCGCAGATCGGTTGCAGCGCCAGCCTCGGCGGCGCGCGTTTCAGCCTGGTGTGGCCGCGGCGTCAGGGCGAGTAGGGCGGCGGCCGGCGCTGGGCCTGGTGCGCACGGCGCACCCTACGGACGGCGGGCGGCTTGTAGGGCGTCGCGGGGCCGCCTAGGCCGCGCGCACCGCTTATAAGGCAGGTACGGCCACCAGGCTCAAGACCTTGCCCTCGAACAGCACGAACTGGCCGTCCAGCTCGACGCCGGCGCGCCAGTCCGGGCTGAGGTCGAGCAGCAGGCGCAGGCGCGCGCCGTCCTGATCCAGGTCGAGCACTTCGGCATCCTGGAAATAGAAGCGGGTCAGGGTCAGCGGGTAGAGCGCCTTGAACAGGCTTTCCTTGAGCGAGAAGCTCAGGCCGATGCGCTGGGCGCGGGCCGCGTCATCCAGGCCGTCGAGGCGCTCCAGCTCCGTCGGGGTGAGGATCTCGCCTTGCAGGCGCAGGGCGCGCTCGACGGGCAGCAATTGCTCCACGTCCAGGCCGATGGCGCGCCACTGCCGGGCATGGCCGACCAGCGCCGCGGCCCAGCCGTCGCCGTGGGTGATGGAGCCGGCCACGCCGCTCGGCCATTGCGGCGCACGGTCGGCGCCGACGGCCGGCACGCCGGCCACGCCGGTCAGCCG
>MTEW01000099.1_pt3 | contig 10514 bp, 9 predicted proteins | sample 1042681 | NCBI WGS metagenome assembly MTEW01 (sample SAMN06185811, study PRJNA358809) | soil metagenome | isolation source: soil biostimulated with citrate as carbon source | place: India | collected 2015-05-23
GGGTCGGCAGGCCCATCACGTCCAGCGCCTTGAGGAACGGCTCGGCTGGCAGCTCCTCGACGTTGACCATGCGCTTGGCATCCCACTCGCCACGGGCGACCAGCAGGGCGGCAGCCACTGGCGGTACACCGGCGGTGTAGGAAATGCCCTGGCTGTCGGTCTCGGCGTAGGCTTCTTCGTGGTCGGCCACGTTGTAGATGAACACTTCGCGCGGCTGGCCATCCTTGGTGCCCTTGACCAGGTCACCGATGCAGGTCTTGCCGGTGTAGCCCGGGGCCAGCGAGGCTGGGTCCGGCAGCACGGCCTTGACCACTTTCAGCGGTACCACTTCCAGGCCTTCGGCGGTTTTCACCGGTTGCTCGGAGAGCAGGCCCAGGTTTTTCAGCACGGTGAACACGTTGATGTAGTGCTCGCCGAAGCTCATCCAGAAACGCACGTTCGGCACGTTGAGGTTCTTCGAAATCGAGTGAACTTCATCGTGGCCGGTCAGGTACAGGTTCTGCGAACCTACCACCGGCAGGTCGTCGGTACGCTTGACTTCGAACATGGTGTTGCTGGTCCACTGGCTGTTCTGCCAGCTCCACACTTGCCCGGTGAACTCGCGGAAGTTGATTTCCGGGTCGAAGTTGGTGGCGAAGTACTTGCCATGCGAACCGGCATTGACGTCGAGGATGTCGATCGAGTCAATGCTGTCGAAATACTGTTGCTGCGCCAGCTTGGCGTAGCTGTTCACCACACCCGGGTCGAAACCGACGCCGAGAATGGCGGTAATGTTCTTTGCCTGGCACTCTTCGAGGTGTTTCCACTCGTAGTTGCCGTACCACGGCGGGGTCTCGCAGATCTTGCCCGGCTCTTCGTGGATGGCGGTGTCCAGATAGGCGACACCGGTATCGATGCAGGCACGCAGCACCGACATGTTGAGGAAGGCGGAACCAACGTTGATCACGATCTGCGATTCGGTCTCGCGGATCAGCGCCTTGGTTGCCTCGACATCGAGGGCATTGAGCGAGAAGGCCTGGATGTCGGCGGGTACCTTGAGGCTACCCTTGGCCTTGACGCTGTCGATGATGGCCTGGCATTTGGAGATGTTCCGTGACGCGATGGCGATACGACCCAGTTCGTCGTTATGCTGCGCGCACTTGTGGGCCACCACCTTGGCGACACCTCCTGCACCAATGATAAGAACGTTCTTCTTCAATTTATCCCTTGCTCCTTACTGAAAGCCGGTCTTACGACAGGCTGGAAACGTAGTCTTCGAAACCGAACTCGCGCACCACTTCGACGCTGCCGTCGAGTTGCTTGACCACGATGGATGGCATTTTCAGACCGTTGAACCAGTTTTTCTTGACCATGGTGTAACCCGCCGCGTCGACGAACGACAGGCGATCACCGATGGCCAGCGGACGATCGAATTGGTATTCGCCGAAGATGTCACCGGCCAGGCACGACTTGCCGCAGACCATGTAGGTATGCGCGCCGTCGTTGGGGGCCATCTTGGCGTTGAGGCGGTAGATCAGCAGGTCGAGCATGTGCGCTTCGATCGAACTGTCGACCACGGCCAGGTGCTTGCCGTTGTACAGGGTGTCGAGCACGGTCACTTCCAGCGAGGCGCTGTTGGTGATGGCCGCTTCGCCCGGCTCCAGGTACACCTGCACGCCGTACTTTTCCGAGAAGGCTTTCAGGCGCGCGCAGAAGGCGTCCAGCGCGTAGTCTTCACCGGTGAAGTGGATGCCGCCACCGAGGCTTACCCACTCGACCTTGTGCAGCAGGTGACCGAAGCGCTCCTCGATGTGCGTGAGCATCTTGTCGAACAGGCCGAAGTCGCCGTTTTCGCAGTTGTTGTGGAACATGAAGCCGGAGATCTGCTCGATCACCTGTTCGACCTTGGCCGGGTCCCATTCGCCCAGGCGGCTGAACGGGCGGGCCGGGTCGGCCAGCAGGTAGTCGGAGCTGCTGACCTGCGGGTTGACGCGCAGGCCACGGACCTTGCCTTCGGACTGTTCGGCGAAGCGCTGCAGCTGGCCGATCGAGTTGAAGATGATCTTGTCGCAGTTCTCCAGCATTTCCTCGACCTCGTCGTCGGCCCAGGCCACGCTGTAGGCGTGGGTTTCGCCGGCGAACTTCTGGCGGCCGAGCTTGAGCTCGTACAGCGACGAAGAGGTGGTGCCGTCCATGTACTGCTGCATCAGGTCGAAGACCGACCAGGTGGCAAAGCACTTGAGGGCGAGCAGGGCCTTGGCACCGGAGTGTTCGCGCACGTAGGCGATCTTCTCCATGTTGCCCAGCAGCTTGGTTTTATCGATGAGGTAGTACGGCGTCTTGATCATTTAAAGGCCCCCGGCCAGGCCGGCCAAAAAAAGGACACGCATTGTGCCTTCACTTGCCGCAGACCGAAAGGGTGGGTTACGCATTTCGTCGTGGTTGACGCCGTTGCGAGAGGATTTTTCCGGTTGCGGCGGGCTCAGTAGAACAGCGGCATGTGACTATCGTAAGCAGCAACCGGGTGCCGCAAGGAGAATCCGATGAGTGTTGCATTTGGATGGCACCGGCTCCGCCGGTGTTCGCGGGTGAACCCGCTCCCACAGGGAATGCGCTTGCTTCAGACCTTGCGCAGTCCAGTCTGTGGGAGCGGGTTTTCCCGCGAAGAGGCCGGTACAGGCAACCTCAATCAACCTGCTGCAACCATGCCTGGATCTGCTCCAGCGTGGCGGTAGCCCCGCCACAAACCACCACCAGCACATTCTGGTACTGCGCCAGGGCGCCCTTTGCATAGACCAACGCCAAAGCCGCCCCACATGCAGGCTCCACCAGCACGCGATGGTCCAGCAGGAACCGCTCGCAGGCTTCCAGCGCAGCGCGGTCAGTGACCAGGTGGCTGTGCACCGGATGCTGCTGCACGCACACCAGCGCCTGGTCAGCCACACGCTTGGCCCCCAGCGACGTCGCCACCGAGGCAATACGCTCCAGCTCCACCGAATGCCCCGCCTGAATGGCCGCATGCAGCGATGCTGCACCTTCGGTTTCCACCGCCAGCACAGGCACATCGTCCCAACCGTTGCGTTTCAGCCCCTCGACCACGCCACTGAGCAAACCGCCGCCGCCTACCGACAACACAACGGCATCCGGTTTCACGCCGGCTTCGGCCACTTCATCCACCAGGCTGGCATGCCCGGCCCACAGCAGCGGGTCATCGAATGGATGGATGAAGGCGTCATCCGGGCCGACCAAGGTCTGCGCCAGGGCGTTGGCCTCTTGCCAGGAGCTGCCATGCACCACCACCTTGGCGCCCTCCAGGCGTAGCAGGTCCTTGGCGCGCTCAGTGGTGGTCTCTGGCACTACCACGGTCACCGGCACGCCCAGCTTGCGCCCGGCATAGGCTACTGCCAGGCCGGCGTTGCCGCCCGAGGAAGACACGAAATGCCGCGCGCCGCGAGCATGGTGCACCTCGCAGGCGTGGCCCACACCGCGCAGCTTGAACGAGCCGCAGGGCTGCAGGGCGTCGAGCTTGAGCCAGACGTTGCTGCCCGCAGCCAGCGACAGCGGACGGGACTCGATCAGGGGGGTGTGGACATGCAAGGTCATTGGCTGGCTCCGCGCAGTTGCTCGAGGTAGTTGTATACGGTGTAGCGGGTCACACCCAGGGCGCTGGCGGCCTTCTCCACGCCGCCCTTGACGATGAACAGGCCACGCTCCTGCATCACGCGCACGGCCTCGACCTTGGCCTGCTTGTTCATTCGCCCCTGGCCGCTGCGCTGCAGGGACGCGTGGATTATCTCGCTCATCAGCAGTTCCATGTCGGCGGGTTCAGTGACGGCAGGTGTGGCCCCTAGCGGCTGGAACTGCTGAAGAAAGTTCATGGCGGCGTCCAGGCCGGTGACGTCGGTGTTGACGCAGAGGCTGGCGAAGGGGTGGCCGCTGCTGTCGCGAAAGATGGCCGTGGCGCTGCGCAGCGTGCGGCCCTTCAGCGTGGTGGGGTAATCGGGCAGCACCACCGGCTCGCAGCCATGCTGATCGGCCGATGCCTGCATGAGCGCCTTGAAACCCTGGTCCTGTTCCGGGGCGGCGAGGATCGGGCTACCGACGCTGCGGCCGGAAAGGTGGCCGTTGACGATCGCCACCACGGAGTGTTCCGGATGGTCGAGGTCGTGCAGGAGGATTTCCATGTTGCGCGCGGCAACGCTGCCCAGGGCCTGGATGGCGGCCTTGAGGACGGTGAGGGTGAGCTGGCGTTCTTCGCTTGGGGTGATCGGCATGGCAGATCGCAAAATCAACGTTTTGTGTATTTTTACACATAAAGTTGAATTAGGCGATTTGCTTTTCCAGGCCCATTCGCGGGTAAACCCGCGAATGGGCCGCAAAGCGGCCCCTTTGACCCTCAGCCCAGGGGCGGGGTACGCGGCGGAATCACCCGACGCGACCCGGTCGCCTCGAAGGCTGCACCAAAGCTCAGCAGCGCATTGTCGCTGTAAGCCCGGCCAGCAAAGGTCAGCCCCACCGGCATGCCGATATCGGCCATTACGCCCATCGGCACGGTCACGGTCGGCACGCCCAGGTGACGGATGGCCAGGTTGCCGTTGGCCACCCAGATGCCGTTGCTCCAGGCGATGTCCGCCGATACCGGGTTTACGTCGGCATCCGCCGGGCCCACGTCGGCCACGGTGGGGAACAGAACCGCGTCCAGGCCCAGGTTGTCCATCCAGTCTTCCAGGTCCATCTTGCGGGTCTGCTCCAGGCCGCGCAGGCCGTCGGGCAGGGTCTCGATCTGGTCCCAGGTCTTCAGGCCACGCTTGGCCATGTTGACGTACTCGTCCATGCCGGCGGCCAGGTCGTCCTCACGGTTGGGCAGGGTACCCGGGTCGTGGGGGAAGATCTGTGGCCCGTCGACATCGGCCAGGCGGTTGAGCTTGGGGTCACCGTTGGCGCGCAAGAAATCGTCGAAAGCCCAGCCCGACAGCTCCCACAGCTCATCATGCAGGAACTCCTTGCTGACGATGCCGCGGTTGTACACGGTCGGCGCGCCCGGGCGGTCGCCCTCGCAGTTGGACACCAGCGGGAAGTCCACTTCCAGCACTTCGGCACCGGCCGCTTCCAGTGCCTGGCGGGCCTGTTGCCACAGGTCGATCACCGTGGCGCGGGTGTTGATGCGCTGGCCAGTGGGGCCGCCGATGCCAGGCTTCTCGGAAGTACCGGCTTCGGCATCGGCATTGATGTACATGCGCGGCACGCCGAAGCGCTTGCCCTTGAGCGCGCTGGCATCCACGGCGAGGTCCAGGTACGAAGCCGGGCGCACTGTCGAGGCCGCCGGGATTGGCACCCAGGGTTGCAGGCGCCACAGGTCGCCGCGCTTGTCGGCATCGTCGGCTACGACCACGTCGAGGATTTCCAGCAGGTCGGCCATGGTCCGGGCATAGGGCACCACCACGTCCATGGTCGGTGTCAGCGGCCAGTTGCCACGCACCGAAATCACCCCACGCGACGGGGTATAGGCGCACAGGCCGTTGTTGGACGCCGGGCCACGGCCGCTGGACCAGGTTTCTTCGGCCAGGCCGAAGGCACTGAAACTGGCGGCGGTGGCGGTGCCGGCACCGTTGGACGAACCCGAGGCGAACGGTGCGGTCAGGTAGTTGGCGTTGTACGGGCTTTCGGCGCGGCCATACACGCCGCGCTGCATGCCGCCGTTGGCCATGGGCGGCATGTTGGTCTTGCCCAGGCACACGGCGCCGGCGGCGCGCAGGCGTTCGATGGTGAAGGCGTCGCGCTGGGCCACCAGGTCCTTGAAGGCCGGGCTGCCGGAGGCAGCGGTCAGGCCTTTGACCAAGTAGCTGTCCTTGGCGGTGTAAGGGATGCCATCCAACGGGCTCAGGACCTGGCCTTTGGCGCGACGGGCATCGGAGGCTGCGGCCTCTTTCAGCGCCTCGGGGTTGCGCACCACCACGGCGTTCAGGGCAGTAGCGGTGTCGGCGCCATCGTAGGCGTCGATGCGCGCCAGGTAGGCCTGGACCAGCTCGACCGCCGTCGTGCGGCCCGACTCGAGCGCGTCGCGCAGCTCGGCAATGGAAACCTCGGTTACCTCGATCATGCGTTCACCAAAAAAATGTGCAGGTGGGGGCTAATGCGAGGAGTGTACAAGAAGGGCTTGGCGGGCGCAGGTTTGCGCGGGGGCAAATGGTTTTTTGCAGGCGGGCATTGTCGGGGCCTGTATCGGCCCCGATTGCAGCTCAATCCAGGTCTGCCGCTACATGCCGCTCCGGCACCTGGCTGGCCTCATCCCCCCAGGTCCGGTTCACTCGTGTGCCACGTTGCACCGCCGGGCGCAAGGCAATCTCTTCGGCCCAGCGCTGCACATGCGGGTATTCGTCCACCGCCAGGAACTCCGCCGCGCCATACAGGTTGCCGCGCACCAGCTGGCCATACCACGGCCACACGGCAATGTCGGCGATACTGTATTCCTCGCCGCCCAGGTAGGGGCTTTCGGCCAGGCGGCGGTCGAGCACATCGAGCTGGCGCTTGGCTTCCATGGTGAAGCGGTTGATCGCGTACTCGAACTTTTCCGGCGCATACACATAGAAGTGGCCAAAGCCCCCGCCCAGGTACGGCGCCGCGCCCATTTGCCAGAACAGCCAGTTCAGGCTTTCGGTGCGTGCAGCTGGCGCTTTCGGCAACAAGGCACCGAACTTTTCCGCCAGGTACAGCAGGATCGAACCCGACTCGAACACCCGCACTGGCGGCTCGACGCTGTTGTCGAGCAGGGCGGGGATCTTCGAGTTGGGGTTGACCTGGACAAAGCCGCTGGAAAATTGGTCACCCTCGCCAATGCGGATCAACCAGGCATCATATTCGGCGCCCGGGTGGCCCAGCGCGAGCAGCTCTTCGAGGGCGATGGTGACCTTGACGCCATTGGGCGTGGCCAGGGAGTACACCTGTAGCGGGTGCTTGCCCAGCGGCAGCTCCTTGTCGTGAGTCGGGCCGGCAACCGGGCGGTTGATGCTGGCGAACTGGCCGCCGGACGCTGCGTCGTTGCGCCAGACCTTGGGTGGCACGTAGGCGGGCTTGCTCATGCATGAATCTCCTTAAATGGCGCGAAACGGTCACGTAAAGACGTGGACATGCATCTATGCCACGGGTTCGACGAAAAGCGCAAATGCATAGGGCGCGGGCATGCATTGCATGACTTCGGTTTCATTCAGGTTTCATCCGGTGCAACTCAGGCCGGTTCTATTCTGGGCTATCTCTTCGCCCTGCAAGGAGCTGCCGGCCGATGACGCTCTCACGCTGCATGCTGACGCTGGCCCTGTTCGGCAGCCTGCTGGCCCACGCCCAGGCTGCGCCATGGGTTGCCGGCCTGCATCACATGACGCTACCCGACCCAGTCGACGCCCAGCCCATGCAGGCGCTGGCGTTCTACCCGGCCATCGGCACTACCCGCATCAGCCGGATAGATGGTTACCCGATCGAAGTGAGCGAAGAAGCGCCGGTCGCATTGGGCCAGTACCCGTTGCTGGTGCTGTCCCACGGCAATACCGGCAGCCCGCTGGCCTTGCACTACCTGGCGACGTCGCTGGCGCGCCAGGGCTTTATCGTGGTGGCGGTGGTCCACCCCGGCGACAACGCCCGCGACCACAGCCGCCTGGGCACCCTGAGCAACCTGTATGGCCGGCCGCTGCAAATCAGTGCCGCGATTACGGCCGCCCGCGATGACGCCTTGCTGGGGCCTTATCTGAACGGTGGCAAGGTTGGGGTGATCGGCTACTCGGCCGGTGGTGAAACCGCCTTGATCCTCTCAGGCGCGCGCCCCGACCTGGACCGCCTGCGCAAGTACTGCCTGGAGCGCCCTGGCGACGCCGACGCCTGCAAGACCCACGGGGTAATGATTGCCGACCGCAGCGAGCTTGTGCCAGAGGCCGACCAGCGGGTGGGGGCGGTGATGCTGATGGCACCGCTCAGCCTGCTGTTCGGGCGCCATGCCCTGGCCGGGGTACGGGTGCCGGCGCTGATCTACAGTGGCGACAGCGACCAGTTGGTGGCGGTGGACCGCAACGCCGAAGCCCTTGCCCGCAAGCTGCCGGTGACGCCGGACTATCGCCTGCTGGCCGGTGCCGGGCACTTCGTGTTCATGGCCCATTGCGATGCCGAACAGTCCGTGCGGATGCCGACGCTGTGCCAGGATGCCGCAGGCGTGGATCGTCGGCACATCCACCATTCCCTGCAACGTGATGCCGCGGTGTTCTTCAGCCAGACGTTGGGCGCACCGCAGCCGGCCGAGCGTTCAGCCGCGAGCGGCGCGCCGCGCCAGCAACAGCGTTAGGCCGACACCGGCCAGGGCGAGCAGGGCGGCCACGCTGAAGATCGAGGCATAACCCAGGTGCGCGGCCACCGCGCCCATCACCGGCCCGGCGATGGCCAGGGCCATGTCGAAGAACACCGCGTAGGCGCCGAGCCCTGCGCCGCGGCTGCTGCTGGGTACCTGCTTGATCGCTTCCACTCCCAGCGCCGGGTACACCAGCGACAGCCCGAAACCGGTAAGCCCGGCACCGATCAGCGCCCACGGCGGCGACGGTGCCAGCCACAGCAGGCTCAGGCCGAGCACTTCGGTGGCCATGCACGCGACCGCCACGTTGTAGCCACCAAAACGGTTGACCGCATTGACGAACAGCAGCCGGGAGATGATGAAGCACACGCCGAAGGCACTCAGGCACCAGGCCGCGCCCGCCCAGCCGCGCTCCAGGTAATACAGTGTGACGAAAGTGGTCAGGGTGCCGTAGCCGATAGAGGCCAGGGTCAGGCCCAGGCCGCAGGGTGCGACCCGGCCGAAGGCCGACCAGAAGGGCAGGCGCTCACCGCGTACCACCACTACGTCCGGCCGCTTGCGCAGTACCAGCAGGGCCAATACCGCCAGCACCATCAATGCCGGCCCCAGTACGCTGAAGTCCAGCCCGTCCACGGCCAGTACACCCAAGGGGGCACCAATGGCGATGGCGCCATAGGAGGCGATACCGTTCCAGGAAATTACCCTGGCGGTGTGCTCGGGCCCGACCTGGCTGATGCCCCAACTCAGCGTGGCCACGCCGATAAGCCCTTGGGCGACGCCCAGCAGCAGTCGCCCGCCAAGCAACAGGGCCAGGCTCAGCAGCGGTAGCGACAGGGTCCAGGCTGATAGCAGCGTCAACACCCCGCAGCCGGCAATCCCCAGCAAACCGAAGCGAATGGCCTGCTTGCCCCCCAGGGTATCGGCGACCCGCCCGGCAAACGGGCGGCTGAGCAAAGTGGCCAGGTATTGCAGGCCAATGGTCAGCCCGGCTACCACCGCGCCAAACCCCAGCTGGTCATGCACATGGCTGGGTAGCACGGCGATCGGCAGGCCGATGCAGAGGAAGGCAATGAAGGTGTAGAAAACGATCGACAGGATCTGCAGGGTGATTTGCAGCGTGTTGCTGGCGGGGGCGGGTTGTTGCGCGGTCATGGGCTCGTTCGCGGGCGGGCGGTTGGGCGTGCCCCATCATGGCCGTTGCGCGGAGGAAATGAAAGCAGGCTAACGAATTATTCGTCGGGCAGTGCCAGCCTGTGGGATCGGCGGTGATTCTTCGCGGGTGAACCCGCTCCCACAGGATTTGCATAGGCCTCAAATGCTACGTAGTCCCTGTGGGAGCGGGCATGCCCGCGAAGAGGCCGGCCCAGCCATACAAGATGGCCAGGCCGCCCATCAATCAGACCACTACACCCTGGCTACGCAGATAATCGTCATTCGCGGGCTCGCCCGCTCCCACAGGATTTGCATTGGCCTCAAGTGCTACGCAGTCCCTGTGGGAGCGGGTTTACCCGCGAAGAGGCCGGCCCAGCCATACAAGATGGCCAGGCCGCCCCATCAATCAGACCAATACACCCTGGCTACGCAGGTAATCGTCGTAGGTACCGCTGAAGTCCACCACGCCATCAGCCGACAGCTCGATGATGCGCGTGGCCAGCGACGACACGAACTCACGGTCGTGGCTGACGAACAGCAGGGTGCCGGGGTAGTTTTCCAGCGCCAGGTTCAGCGCCTCGATCGATTCCATGTCCAGGTGGTTGGTCGGCTCGTCCATCACCAGCACGTTCGGCTTCTGCAGGATCAGCTTGCCGAACAGCATGCGGCCTTGCTCACCACCGGAAATCACCTTCACCGACTTGAGGATCTCGTCGTTGGAGAACAGCATGCGCCCGAGGGTGCCGCGGATCACTTGCTCGCCGGAAGTCCACTGGCCCATCCAGTCGAACAGGGTCATGTCGTCTTCGAAGTCGTGGGCGTGGTCCTGGGCGTAGTAGCCCACTTCGGCGCTGTCGGTCCACTTCACCTCACCCTTGTCCGGGGTCATTTCACCGACCAAGGTGCGCAGCAAGGTGGTCTTGCCGATACCGTTGGGGCCGATGATCGCCACGCGCTCGCCAGCCTCGATTGTGAAGCTCAGGTCCTTGAACAGCACCTTGTCGTCGAAGGCCTTGGCCATTTTCTCGACGGTGACGGCCTGGCGGTGCAGCTT
>MTEW01004168.1_pt2 | contig 10451 bp, 8 predicted proteins | sample 1042681 | NCBI WGS metagenome assembly MTEW01 (sample SAMN06185811, study PRJNA358809) | soil metagenome | isolation source: soil biostimulated with citrate as carbon source | place: India | collected 2015-05-23
GGAAGAGTACGGCCAGTTCGGCGGCGAGCCCTACGGCTGCCTGGTCGGCGACTACTACTTCGACCAGTCGCCGCCGGACGTCGAGCTGCTCGGCGAGCTGTCCAAGGTCTGCGCAGCCATGCATTCGCCGTTCATTGCCGCGGCGTCGCCCACCGTCATGGGCATGGGCTCCTGGCAGGAGCTGTCCAACCCGCGCGACCTGACCAAGATCTTCACCACCCCCGAGTACGCCGCCTGGCGCTCGCTGCGCGAGTCCGAGGATGCGCGCTACATCGGCCTGACCATGCCGCGCTTCCTCGCCCGCCTGCCCTATGGCGCCAAGACCGACCCGGTGGATGCCTTCGCCTTCGAAGAGGACACCGCCGGCGCCGACAGCAGCAAGTACACCTGGGCCAACTCGGCCTACGCCATGGCGGTCAACATCAACCGCTCGTTCAAGCTCTACGGCTGGTGCTCGCGCATTCGCGGCGTGGAGTCCGGCGGCGAGGTGCCGAACCTGCCGGCGCACACCTTCCCCACCGACGACGGCGGCGTGGACATGAAGTGCCCGACCGAGATCGCCATTTCCGACCGCCGCGAGGCCGAGCTGGCGAAGAACGGTTTCATGCCCCTGCTGCACAAGAAGAACACCGACCTGGCGGCCTTCATCGGCGCCCAGTCGCTGCAGAAGCCGGCCGAGTACGACGACCCCGACGCCACCGCCAACGCCAACCTGGCGGCGCGCCTGCCCTACCTGTTCGCCACCTGCCGTTTCGCCCACTACCTCAAATGCATCGTGCGCGACAAGATCGGCTCGTTCAAAGAGAAGGACGACATGCAGCGCTGGCTGCAGAACTGGATTCTCAACTACGTCGACGGCGACCCGGCGCACTCCACTGAAACCACCAAGGCCCAGCACCCGCTGGCCGCCGCCGAGGTGGTGGTCGAGGAAGTCGAGGGCAACCCCGGCTACTACAACTCGAAGTTCTTCCTGCGCCCGCACTACCAGCTGGAAGGTCTGACGGTGTCCCTGCGCCTGGTCTCCAAGCTGCCCTCGGCCAAAGGCGCCTGATCCACCTTCACATTGGTATCCGCCACGGCGGCGGATACCGCACCACGTAGCGTGGCGCGAGCCACCAAGGAGGCATGATGGCTGTTGATATGTTTATCAAGATCGGCGATGTGGACGGAGAATCCGCCGACAAGACCCACGCCAAGGAAATCGACGTACTGGCCTGGAGCTGGGGCATGTCCCAGTCCGGCAGCATGCATGTGGGCGGTGGCGGCGGCGCCGGCAAGGTCAGTATCCAGGACATCTCGTTGACCAAGTGGATCGACAAGTCCTCGCCCAACCTGATGATGGCCTGCTCCAGCGGCAAGCATTACCCCGAGGCCAAGCTGACCATCCGCAAAGCCGGCGGCGAGGATCCGGTGGAGTACCTGATCATCACCCTCAAGGAGGTGCTGGTGTCGTCCATCAGCACCGGCGGCAGTGGCGGCGAGGATCGCCTGACCGAGAACGTCACCCTCAACTTCGGCCAGGTTCAGGTCGACTATCAACCGCAGAAACAGGACGGCAGCAAGGACGGCGGCCCTATCAAGTACGGCTGGAACATCCGCGAAAACGTCAAGATCTGAGGCATGACCGCCCGGCGCCGCTGCGGCGCCGGGCGCTCGTTTCGTCGGCCATGGCACCAGCGCAGGCGCTCGGCGCGTACGTCTGGTATCGCCACCAAAGGCCAGGACACCCGCGGCCCGCAGCGCCACTGCTGCGCGGCACATGAACGGAAGGACGCAGCGATGAATGCCGATGAACTTGTGCGTGCCGGTCAGCTGAAAGAGGCCCTGGGCGCCCTGCAGGATCAAGTGCGCAGCCAGCCGTCCAACCCCGCCCTACGCGTCTTCCTCTTTCAACTGCTGGCCGTGCTCGGCCAGTGGGGCCGCGCGCAGAACCAGCTCAAGGTCGCCGGCGAGCTGGATGCCGGCGCCCTGGCCATGGTGCAGACCTACCGCTCGGCGCTGGAATGCGAGGCGCTGCGCGGCGAAGTCTTCGCCGGGCGGCTGACGCCGGTGCTGCTGGGCCAGCCGGCGGACTGGCTGGCGCCGCTGATCCAGGCCCTCAAGCTGGATGCCGAAGGTCATGGCGAAGCTGCAGCGCAGCTGCGCGAGCAGGCTTTCGAGGCCGCCCCGGCCATCGCCGGCGAACTCAACGACGAACCCTTCGCCTGGTGCGCCGACGCCGATCCGCGTCTCGGTCCGGTGCTGGAGCTGATCGTCAACGGCCGCTACGTCTGGCTGCCGATGGAAAACCTCGCCAGCCTCAGCTGCGAGGCGCCCAGCGACCTGCGCGACCTGGTGTGGATGCCGGCCGAGCTGACCCTGCGCAACGGCGGCACCACCGTGGCGCTGATTCCCAGCCGCTACCCGGACACCGTCGAACTCGGCGACGACGCCGCGCGCCTGGCGCGCAAAGTCGACTGGCAGGACAACGGTTTGCCCATCGGCCAGCGCCTGTTCGCCACCGACCGGGGCGAAACCGCACTGTTCGACCTGCGCAGCCTGCGCTTCGCCGCCGGGGACGCCTGAGCATGGCCGAGCTGACCCTGCAGGAGCGACTGCAGCCTTCGCTGCTCGATCGTCTCACCGACGACGAGCCGAGCAACCCCAAGGAAAGCGCCGAGCGCCGGGTGATGAATCTCAACCAGCTCAAGGCCTCGGTGCTGCGCGACCTGGCCTGGCTGCTCAACACCACCGCGTTGTTCGGCCCGGAAACCGCGGCACAGATGCCGGCCGGTACCTCGGTGATCAATTTCGGCCTGCCGCCGCTGTCCGGCCACACCGCCTCGAGCATCGACGTGCAACTGGTCGAGACCCTGCTTGCCGAGATCATCGAAACCTACGAGCCACGCCTGCTCCAGGGCTCGCTACGGGTGCGCGCGCAGCTGGCAAGCGACGAGATGAACCACAACGCGCTGAGCTTCGAGATCGAGGCCGACCTGTGGGCCGAACCGGTGCCGCTGCGCCTGCTGCTGTCCACCGATCTGGACCTGGAGACCGGGCATATCAAGGTCGCCCCGGTCGACGGCAGGAGGCGCGCATGAACCCGCGCCTGCTCGACTACTACAACCAGGAGCTGCAGCACATCCGCGAGAGCGCCGCCGAGTTCGCCGCCGAGTTCCCCAAGATCGCCAGCCGCCTGACCCTGTCCGGCATCGACTGCGCCGACCCCTATGTCGAGCGCCTGCTGGAGGGCTTCGCCTACCTCACCGCGCGCGTGCACCTGAAACTGGACGCCGAGTACCCCACTTTCACCCATAACCTGCTGGAAATCGCCTACCCGCACTACCTGGCGCCGACGCCCTCGGTGGCCGTGGTGCAACTGTGCGCCGACCCCGACGAGGGCTCGCTGGCCAGTGGTTTTCGCGTCGAACGTGGCGCAGCGCTGCGTGGCCAGCTCGGCCACGAGGAGCAGACCGCCTGCGAGTACCGCACCTGCCACGACGTCACCCTGTGGCCGCTGGAGGTCAGCCGTGCCGAGTATTTCGGCAACCCGGCCACCGCCCTCGGCCGCCTCGCCGCGGCCGAACCGCGAGCCAAGGCCGGCCTGCGCATCCGTCTCAAATGCGGCGCCGGCATGCCGTTCAAGGCCCTGGCGCTGGACAGCCTGCCGTTGTTTCTCGGCGGCGCCGACGAGCAGCCGTTCCGCCTCTACGAGCAACTGCTGGGCAACGCCTGCGCCTTGTTTATCAAGAGCGTCGATGGCGAATGGGCCGAACGTTTGCCGCTGAGCTGCATCCAGGCACGCGGCTTCGACGACGAGGACGCGGTGCTGCCGGTAGTGCCGCGCGCCTTCCAGGGCTACCGCCTGCTGCAGGAGTATTTCGCCCTGCCCAATCGCTTCCTGTTCGTCGAGTTCGCCGGCCTCGCGCGCGGCGTGGCGCGCTGCAACGCCCAGGAGCTGGAACTGGTGGTGCTGTTCACCCGCCTGGACAGCAGCCTGGAAGGCGCGGTGTCGGCCGCCCAGTTCGTGCCTTTCTGCACCCCGGCGGTCAACCTGTTCCCGCGCCGCGCCGACCGCATCCACCTCAGCGACCGCGTGCACGAACATCAGGTGATCGCCGACCGCACCCGCCCGCTGGACTTCGAGATCCACTCGCTGACCCAGGTCAGCGGCCACGGCAGCGGCCCCGAGCAGCCGTTTCAGCCCTTCTACGCCATTCGCGATCCGGCCCGTTACGGCCGCGAGCAGGCCTATTACGTGGTGCGCCGCGAGCCGCGCCGGTTGTCCAGCCAGGCGCGCCGGCGCGGGCCGCGCTCCACCTACGTCGGCAGCGAGACCTTCGTCTCCCTGGTCGACGTCAACCAGGCGCCCTACCGCCACGACCTGCGCCAACTGGGCATCGGCGCGCTGTGCACCAACCGCGACCTGCCGCTGCTGATGCCGATCGGCACCGGCAAGAGCGACTTCACCCTCGAAGACAGCGCGCCGGTGCAGGCGGTGCGCTGCCTGGCCGGGCCGAGCCGGCCGCGCGCCAGCCGCGCCCACGATGCCAGCGCCTGGCGGCTGATCAGCCAGCTGTCGCTCAACTACCTGTCGCTCAGCGAGCGCGGCCAGGGCGCCGCGGCCCTGCGCGAGTTGCTGCGCCTGTACGGCGATCCGGCCGATTCGGCGCTGCAGTTGCAGATCGAGGGCCTGCGCGAGGTGCGCAGCAGCCCCTGCACGCGGCGCCTGCCGATGCCCGGGCCGATCGTGTTCGGCCGCGGCCTGGAGATCAGCCTGGAATTCGACGAGAACGCCTTTCGCGGCACCGGCGTATACCTGCTCGGCGCGGTATTCGAGCGCTTTCTCGCCCGTTACGTGTCGATCAACAGTTTTACCGAAACGGTATTGCGCACCACCGAGCGCGGAGAGGTCATGCGATGGCAGGCACAACCGGGTCGCCGCCCGAACATCTGAGCGGCGCCGCCGAGATGGCCGCCGCGCCCTGGAGTTACGACTTCTTCCAGGCGCTGCGCCGTATCGAATGCGCGGCCGTGGCGCAGCCGCGCATCGGCCGCTCCGTGCGCCTGGCCGACGATCCGCTGCGCCTGGGCCAGCAGCCCGACTGCAGCTTCGCCCCGGCGACCCTGGCCAGCGTGCACCAGGGCCCGGTGCCGCGTATCGAACAGTTCTTCTTCGGCCTCACCGGCCCCAACGGGCCGCTGCCCCTGCACCTGACCGAGTACGCCCGCGAGCGCCAGCGCAACAATGGCGACGCCACCTTCAAGCGCTTTCTCGACGTCTTCCACCATCGCCTGCTGACCCTGTTCTACCGCGCCTGGGCCGAGGCGCGGCCCACCGTCAGCCACGACCGGCCGGACGACGACTACTGGTCGATGCGCCTGGCCGCCCTGTCCGGCCGCGGTATGCCCAGCCTGCTCGGACAAGGCCCGCTGGCCGATTCGGCGAGCCTGGACTTCAGCGGCCACCTGGCCGCGCAGACCCGCTACCCGGACGGCCTGCGCAGCATCCTCGAAGCCTATTTCGAGGTGCCGGTGCGCATCGAGGAATACGTCGGCCAGTGGCTGCAGCTGCCGCAGTACAGCCAGGTCGGCGCGGCCGCCTGCACCCTCGGCAGCGACCTGTGCCTGGGCACCCACGTGTGGGATCGCCAGCACAAGTTCCGCATCCGTCTCGGCCCGTTGAGCCTCGAGCAGTACCAGCGCCTGCTGCCGGGCCAGGAGAACTTCGCCGAGCTGGCCGCCTGGGTCGCCGAGCACCAGGGCGACGAGCTGGACTGGGAGGTCAACCTGGTGCTGCGCTGCCAGGAGGTGCCGCGCATCGACCTCGACGGCGGCACCCAGCTCGGCTTCAACACCTGGCTCGGCACCCCGTTGCACGACCCCGACGACCTCTCGCTGGTACGCGACTACGCCAGCCAATCCATCCCCGATTCGAGGAGCTGCGAACATGAGTGAGATCAGCCGCGCCGCGCTGTTCGGCAAGTTGAACAGCCTGGCCTACAAGGCCATCGAAGCCGCCACGGTGTTCTGCAAGCTGCGCGGCAACCCCTACGTCGAACTGGTGCACTGGCTGCACCAGATCCTCCAGCTGCAGGACTCCGACCTGCACCAGCTGGTGCGCCAGTTCAGCCTCGACCCGGCGCGCCTGGCCAAGGACATCACCGAGGCGCTGGATCGCCTGCCGCGCGGTTCCACGTCGATCACCGACCTGTCCTCCCACGTCGAGGAAGCGGTCGAGCGCGGCTGGGTCTACGGCAGCCTGATGTTCGGCGAGAGCCAGGTGCGCACCGCCTACCTGATCGTCGGCATCCTCAAGACGCCGAGCCTGCGCCATGCGCTGACGGCGATTTCCCGCGAGTTCGACAAGATCAAGGTGGAGAGCCTGATCGAGCGCTTCGACGAGTATGTCGGCAACTCGCCGGAGAACGGCCTCGGCGCCAGCGACGGCTTCAACGCCGCCGGCGCGCCGGGCGAAGCCAGCGGCGCCATGGCTCCCAGCGCCATGGGCAAGCAGGAGGCGCTCAAGCGCTTCACCGTCGACCTCACCGAGCAGGCGCGCAGCGGCAAGCTCGACCCCATAGTCGGGCGCGACGAGGAGATCCGCCAGCTGGTGGACATCCTCATGCGCCGCCGGCAGAACAACCCGATCCTCACCGGCGAGGCCGGCGTCGGCAAGACCGCGGTGGTCGAGGGCTTCGCCCTGCGCATCGTCGCCGGTGACGTGCCGCCGAGCCTCAAGGACGTCGAGCTGCGCGCCCTCGACGTCGGCCTGCTGCAGGCCGGGGCGAGCATGAAGGGCGAGTTCGAGCAGCGCCTGCGCCAGGTGATCGAGGACGTGCAGAGCTCGCCCAAGCCGATCATCCTGTTCATCGACGAGGCCCATACCCTGGTCGGTGCCGGCGGCGCGGCCGGCACCGGCGATGCCGCCAACCTGCTCAAGCCGGCGCTGGCGCGCGGTACCCTGCGTACCGTGGCGGCCACCACCTGGGCCGAGTACAAGAAGCACATCGAGAAAGACCCGGCGCTGACCCGGCGCTTCCAGGTGGTGCAGGTGGACGAGCCGTCCGAGCACAAGGCGATCCTGATGATGCGCGGCGTGGCCTCGACCATGGAGCAGCACCACAAGGTGCAGATTCTCGACGAAGCGCTGGAGGCCGCGGTCAAGCTGTCGCACCGCTATATCCCGGCGCGCCAACTGCCGGACAAGTCGGTGAGCCTGCTGGATACCGCCTGTGCCCGCGTCGCCATCAGCCTGCACGCGGTGCCGGCCGAGGTGGACGACAGCCGCCGGCGGATCGAGGCGTTGGAAACCGAGCTGGCCATCATCGCCCGCGAACAGGCCATCGGCATCGCCATCGGCAGCCGTCAGAGCGACGTGCAAGGCGCCCTGGCCGAGGAGCGCGAGCGCCTGGCCGCCCTGGAAAGCCGCTGGAGCGAGGAAAAGGCCCTGGTCGACGAGCTGCTGGCGACCCGCGCCAGCCTGCGCGCCGCCGCCGAAGCGGTGGACACCACCGGCGCGGCCCAGGCACAGCCGCCGAGCCCGCAGCTGAGCGACGACGAACGCCAGGCGCTGCACGGCAAACTGGCGGATCTGCAGAGCCGCCTCAGCGCGCTGCAGGGGGAAACGCCACTGATCCTGCCCACCGTCGATTACCAGGCGGTGGCCTCGGTGGTCGCCGACTGGACCGGCATCCCGGTCGGGCGCATGGCGCGCAACGAGATCGACACCGTGCTGCGCCTCGACGAGCACCTGAAAAAACGCATCATCGGCCAGGACCACGCCCTGAGCATGATCGCCAAGCGCATCCAGACCTCGCGCGCCGGGCTGGACAACCCGAGCAAGCCGATCGGCGTTTTCCTTCTCGCCGGCACCTCCGGGGTGGGCAAGACCGAGACCGCCCTGGCCCTGGCCGAGGCCATGTACGGCGGCGAGCAGAACGTCATCACCATCAACATGAGCGAGTTCCAGGAGGCGCACACCGTCTCCACCTTGAAAGGCGCTCCGCCCGGCTACGTCGGCTACGGCGAAGGCGGCGTGCTGACCGAGGCCGTGCGGCGCAAGCCCTACAGCGTGGTGCTGCTGGACGAGGTGGAAAAGGCCCACCCGGACGTGCACGAAATCTTCTTCCAGGTGTTCGACAAGGGCGTGATGGAAGACGGCGAAGGCCGCATGATCGATTTCAAGAACTGCCTGATCCTGCTCACCACCAACGCCGGTACCGAGATGATCGCCGGCCTGTGCAGCGACCCCGAGCTGATGCCGGACCCCGAGGCCATCGCCAAGTCGCTGCGCGAGCCGCTGCTCAAGGTGTTCCCCCCGGCCCTGCTCGGCCGCCTGGTGACCATCCCCTACTACCCGCTGAGCGACAAGATGCTCGAGAGCATCAGCCGGCTGCAGCTGGACCGCATCAAGAAGCGTGTGGAGGCCACGCACAAGGTGCCGTTCGACTACGAGCAGAGCGTGCTCGACCTGGTGGTGTCGCGCTGCACCGAGGCCGAGAGCGGCGGCCGGCAGATCGACGCCATCCTCACCAACAGCCTGCTGCCGGACCTGTCGCGCGAGTTTCTCGGCCGCCTGCTGGAGGGCAAGCCTCTGGCCGGTGTGCATATCGGCGCCGAAAATGGCCAGTTCAGCTACCGCTTCGACTAGCAGGCCGTGATCGCCAAGGGAGAACGTAGATGGCACTGACCCAATCCCAGCGCCTGGTGCAGGTCAACGGCCCGCTGGGCGCCAATGTCCTGCTGCTGCAGAGCCTGGAAGGCAGCGAGGAACTCGGACGGCCCTTCCAGTACCACCTGGAGCTGACCTCTGAGGACGCCTCGGTCAAGTTCGACCAGCTGCTGGGTAAACCCATGGGCCTGGCGCTGGAGCTGTACGACGGCGGCGAGCGCTACTTCCACGGCATCGTCTGTGCCTGCCGGCAGACCGTCGGCACCGGCCAGTACGCCGGCTACCAGGTGACCCTGCGGCCCTGGCTGTGGCTGCTCAGCCGCACCTCGGACTGCCGCATCTTCCAGAACAAGACGGTGCCGGACATCATCAAGCAGGTGTTCCGCGACCTGGGGTTCTCCGACTTCGAGGACAGCCTCAGCGGCAGCTACCGCGAGTGGGAATACTGCGTGCAGTACCGCGAAACCAGCTTCGACTTCGTCAGCCGGCTGATGGAGCAGGAAGGCATCTACTACTACTTCCGCCACGAAAAGGCGCGCCACGTGCTGGTGCTGGCCGATGCCTACGGCGCCCATTCGACGGTGGAGGGCTACGCCTCGGTGCCCTTCTTCCCGCCCGAGCAGCAGATGCGCGAGCGCGATCATTTCTACGACTGGCAACTGGCGCGCGAGGTGCAGCCCGGCGCCCTGGCGTTGACCGACTACGATTTCCAGCGCCCCAGCGCGAGCCTGGAGGTGCGCTCCAGCGTGTCGCGCAGCCACAGCAACGCCGAATACCCGCTGTTCGACTACCCCGGCGAGTACGTGCAGAGCAAGGACGGCGAGCATTACGCGCGCACGCGCATCGAGGCCATCCATACCCGCTTCGAGCGCGTGCAGCTGCGTGGCCGCGCCCGCGGCCTGGGCTCGGGGCACCTGTTCAAGCTCAGCGGCTACGAGCGCACCGACCAGAACCGCGAATACCTGGTGGTGGGCGCACGCTACCGCATCCACCAGGAGCCCTACGAAACCGGCTTCGGCGACAGCAGCGAGCAGTTCACCAGCGAGCTGGACTGCATGGACGCCAGCCAGGCCTTCCGCCCGCTGCCGCTGACGCCGCTGCCCATCGTCCGTGGGCCGCAAACCGCCATGGTGGTCGGGCCCAGCGGCGAGGAGATCTGGACCGACCAGTACGGCCGGGTCAAGGTGCACTTCTACTGGGATCGCCACGACCAGTCCGACGAGAACAGCTCCTGCTGGATGCGCGTGTCGCAGGCCTGGGCCGGCAAGAACTGGGGCGCGATCCAGCTGCCGCGCATCGGCCAGGAGGTGATCGTCAGCTTCCTCGAAGGCGACCCGGACCGGCCGATCATCACCGGCCGCGTCTACAACGCCGAGCAGACGGTGCCCTACGACCTGCCGGCCAACGCCACCCAGAGCGGGGTCAAGAGCCGTTCGAGCAAGGAGGGCACGCCGGCCAACTTCAACGAGATCCGCATGGAGGACAAGAAGGGCGAGGAACAGCTGTTCATCCACGCGGAAAAGAACCAGGACATCGAGGTGGAGAACGACGAGACCCACTGGGTCGGCCACGATCGCACCAAGACCATCGACAACGACGAAACCGTGCACGTCAAACACGACCGCACCGAGACGGTGGACAACATCGAGACCATCACCATCGGCGTGGACCGTATCGAGAAGGTCGGCAACAACGAATCCATCACCATCGGCGTCAACCGCACCGAAAGCGTCGGCAGCAACGAAGACATCACCATCGGCGCCAACCGCACCGAGAACGTCGGCAGCAACGAGAGCAT
>MTEW01004702.1_pt1 | contig 10441 bp, 9 predicted proteins | sample 1042681 | NCBI WGS metagenome assembly MTEW01 (sample SAMN06185811, study PRJNA358809) | soil metagenome | isolation source: soil biostimulated with citrate as carbon source | place: India | collected 2015-05-23
CAAGTTGGCATGCTATCAGCGGCCATCTTCGGCGGCTTCGGCACGGTGATGTCAGCGACGTTGAGCGTGCTGCTGTGGCTCGAGAACAATCGCGAGCTTTACACGCAACTGCTTGAAGACGATGCATTACTCGATCGCCTGATCGAAGAAACCCTGCGTTTGAATCCACCTAACCACGGCACGGCGCGCACTGTTGCTCGCGATATGGAGCTCAACGGCCAACAGCTTAAGCAAGGCGACCGCGTGCTGCTGTCGTGGGCAGCGGCCAACCGTGACCCGGCGGTGTTCGAATGCCCTGCCGAGGTGCGCCTCGATCGACCTAACGGCAAAGAGCATTTCTCCTTTGGGGGCGGCGAGCACCGCTGCCTTGGTGCGCCACTGGCACGGGTTGAAATCCGCCAAATGGTCAGGGCAGTCATCACTCACATGCCTGACTACAAGATCGATCGTGAACGCCTGCGTTACTACCCTTCGTTCGCCAATACCGCCGGTATCTCGAGCATGCCGGCCACCTTCACTCCCAAATCCAGCGAGCGTTGAGTCATGGCCGTCGACAACAGATTTGCTGCTGCCGATCTTGCCGACGCCATCACCCGAGCCCGCGCCTCGCGGGATCGGGGCGTGGCTTGGCTGCTAAGGCACATCGACCCCACTGGCAAACCTGTAGGTGCCGAAAAACGCAATGGCTGGGCCAGGGTGCCCTGGGCGCTTGCCGTATCAGGCGAGACCGACACCGCCGCCCAAGTTGTGGCGTGGGCCGAGCGCACTCAGTTGTGCGGTGATGGCAACTTCACTGCCGGCCCTGCTTATGGTAGCGGCCGCTTCCTGGCCTATCCGCTGGCCCATTTTGCTATTGGCGCCTGGCTTACCGAACGCTATGACACCGCCCGATCAGTGATGGGTGCCTTACGGCGGCTGCAGGATCCAGCAACCGGTGGGTTTCCTATCGCGCCTCCACAGGACCGAGCCACCGACCTGCACGACTTACTGTCGACCGCTCAGGCTGGGCAGGCTGCGGTCATTACCGGGCAGCACGATATCGCCGAGGGTGTGTACCGTTGGCTGACGGATTTGCTGCAGCAGCAACCACCATCAGCCGGTAGCCGGTTCTATACGTTCCGCCAAGGTGCGAACCTGGTGACTCAACCGGCGCAAGCGCTGGAGTGGCTGGCGATTACCGATTTCGATGTGCCACGCCAAACCTTCTACACGCCCGGGATGGCAGCGGTGTTTCTTTGCGCCTACGCTGGAAGCCAAGGGCTTAAACACCCCGTGGAATTGGCATCAGCGCTGCTGGCGCGCAACCTGTCAGGTACCGCAGCCCAGTTCGACGACCTGTCATCTGTCCAAGCCTGCAAATTCGGCTGGGGGGCAGCTGCCCTATATCCACTCGACGTACAGCGGGACTGGACGCCACACCTGAAGCGGATGGTGGGGTGGTTCGAGGACAGGCAAGCCGAAGATGGGTCCTGGGCGCCTTCTGCATTTCTACAGCCAGCCCCGGATGATGTCGATCGCCTAGTAAAGACCGCCGAACATGTCATGGAAGTCAACACCCTACTTGGCGCGCTGGGTTCGGCAGCAGCTGCTTAGCTTTGCCCTGCAACACATATAACAAAAAGCGCCGGTCGTTGACCGGCGCTTTTTGTTATTAAGGTCATCAGGGTATTCAACTGCTTCTGTCCAATCCCAGCGAGAGCAGCACCATCAGTAACCATGCCAGGAGGAACCGCAGCAAGAGAGCCCATCGCCCACTTGCAACAGGAGCGGAGGGTGGCATGCGTGGCTCGACAAAATGGCTCGGGACCTGCTTGGAGGTAGCCTGCATTTCATCAGGATCGCACACCACGCCGCAGCCTCAGACCTTGTCTGCTTCACGCGCCCAGCGCGGCAGCGGAATACCTTGGTCGTGGTGCCAGAGCAAGCGCACCTGATCACGCTTTCCAGGGTCGAGCATTGATCTTGCCAAGTCAGCCAAGCGCTCACCAGGGCGCTCTCCCCGGTTCGCCCAACTGCGCAATCGGCGACTATACAACTGCACGTCGTATTCCATGGCAAACCCATTACCCCCGAAAGTCTGATGCACCGTTGTCGCAACGGAGCGCGCAGCCTCGATCGCTTTGGCGCGGACCATGATCGCAAATGCAGCGGAAGGCGCACCATCACCGCCCACATCTGCGCGTGCCGTAAAGGCGGCCTTGCGAACCAGTAGTTCGGCAGCGTCCAGCAGCACACTGGCATTGGCCAAACGGTTGGCCACCCCCTGGTAGCTGCCGATGATCTTGCCGAATTGCTCGCGCTCCTTCGCATAGCCCAAGCCGTACTGCAGAAGAGCCTGGCCGGCGCCGGTCATCCGCGCCGCATCCACCAAAGCGGCATAACGAGACAGCCGATCCGCCAGATCGGAATCGCCCAACCACTGGCCATCCACATGCCCGCGCTGGTGTTCAACCAGCAAGTCGCCCGCCGTCGTGCGCCGGGCATCGCCGCAAAGCGCTTCGAGATAAACACCTTGCGACCGGATCACAGCCACTTGCGCCACCGACGCAGGCACTGGACCGCTGAATGCGAGTGCCACGTTAGATCGACCGGTCAGCGCCAGTACAGGAATCGTTTCGACATAAGCGGTCGGTGCCAGCGCATGGCCCAGTTCGTAGGCAATACGAGCGAACAGATCAGGTTCCGCCTCCAGGTCATCCAGGCCAAAAGCCGAAAGATGCTCGGCCACAGCCGGCGATAGACCATCATTGCTCGCCTCCGCCGCACGTACCTGCTCAGAACTACACTGCTTTGCCAGCACTTTACGCAGCGTGCCACCAATCTCTTCGACCTCTTCACTCCAGCGTTCATCCAGCATTTCAATTGCTCCTTGGCAGGTGGAGTTGGCGATTGGCGATAATGTTGCGCTGAACTTCACTGGTGCCGCCGATCACGGTCAACACGGTCGCAACGCGCAACTGCTGCTCCAAATCCTGGGCAAGTATGTCTTCGCCTTCCTGGTATAGGGTTTGATGTCCCATCAGCTCCGTGGCCCACTCGATGAAACGCTGAGCCAGCTCCGATCCATGTACCTTGCTCATCGGCCCTGTACCGGAGGTATCTTCACCACGTGCGGCACTGAGGCCAACCCGCAGGTACAACAGCCGATCGGCCTCCAGATCCATGATGAAACGGCCTAGCTTTTCAAGATCGCTTTCTGACAACTGATCAGCCATGCCCGAAAGGCGATGAATCAATCGTGCGCACAGCAAGCGGGTCTCCGTACCGCCAAAACTCATGGCTCGTTCTTCGTCGAGATTGCCGGTGATCACCTGCCATCCTTGGTTTTCCTCACCCACCAGATTCTTCACCGGAACCCGTACGTCATCATAGAAAACCGCATTGACGCGCCAGCCACCCATCACCCAGACCGGCTGAATTGTCACACCTGGTGATTTTAGGTCGACCAGCAGCAAGGACAGGCCGCGGTGTCGGGTTTGCTCCGGGTCGGTACGCACCAGCAAGCTGCACCAGGTAGAGACATGCGCCGAAGAAGTCCACAGCTTGGCGCCATTGACCACATAGTGATCACCGTCGCGCACGGCACGGGTTTTCAATGACAGCAAGTCACTACCCGCACCAGGTTCCGACAAGCCTTGGCAGTAAGTCCACTCGGCGTTGACGATATGCGGCAGGTGCTCGGCAATTTGCTCTGGCGAACCGCTGCGCAACAACATGCCGCCGCCGCGCTGGTTGGTGGTCAAGCCATAGCCAGGGAAGCCCTGGCACTCCAGCTCTTCGGCCATGAGGAATTGCTGATCGACCCGTGCCTCTTGGCCATATGGTTTTGGCCAGGTCAGGCCTATGAGGCCACGGTCGGCCAACTGCTTCTGAAACGTCATCGAATAACGCTCGATGCTCATGGCCTCGACTTCTTCACGCAAGGCATGCATCTGTGCCCAACCGTAGCTGTCGGCCAACTCTCGCATCTGGTCGCGATAACGGTTTTCCTCATCGCCCGGGAAAAAGTTCATAACCGCTCCAAATAGATAACTTAGATAACCTAGTTAGTATAGATTGATCCTGTATGCGCTGTCATCCCACCTCCGAAACCTTCAGCCACGCAGAAGCCGACCCGCACCGACTGGCCGCTCGATCACCGAAAAGCCATCAGCCAACTTATCCAGGCGCTCGATTACATCGGCCGGAAACGCTGCCGAACGCCGGGTCTCGAGGCTGACGCTGGTCGAGACATATTCGATGGTTGCCACCAAGGCGCCCTCACCCCCCTTGCGCATTTCGTGATAGTGATAAAACCGCTTGAGATCGAAACCCAGGAGCCAGCTGCGAATGACCACCGGGTCACCCAGTTTCAGTTCACGCTCGTAGACGATATGCGCTTCGCGCTGGAATATAGTCAGCCCGCGCGCTCTATAAGCGGGGCCGAACCCCAGCGGACGAAATAGCGGCGGCAAGGCTTTCTGGAAAAGATCGACGTAATGCAAGGCCCCCATGTGCCCATTGAGGTCGATGACCTCGGGCCCGACTTGGCTGTTCAACGCTTCTATCGGCAGGGCTATGGGCAGCGGCGGTAAAGGTGTGGATGTCATCGCCAGGCTCCTGTTAGTTGCAGGTTTTCCCGGCCAACTGCCGGGCGATGGATCAACGGCCGGCCCATACCGGTTTGCGACGCTCCAGAAATGCCCTGGGGCCCTCCTTGGCATCCTCACTCTGACGAACTACTTGCCCAGCCTCACGCATGGCGGCGAACAACTGCTGTTCATCCAGATCCTGGGCCATTCGGGCAATCTTCAAGCTCTGCTGTACAGCCACCGGTGCACACTCGGCAATCTGGTTGGCCATATCCAAAGCGGCCTGAACCGCACCACCCTCATCCACCAGGCGGTTTACCAACCCCAGTGCATAGGCGCGTTCCGCAGAGATCGGCTCCCCAGTCACCAGCATCTCGCACGCGACCGCAGGAGCGATGCGCCGAGGCATACGAAACACTCCAGCACCTGCAGCAATGATGCCGCGCTTGACCTCTGGCAGTGCAAAACTGGCCCGACGGGAAGCCACCAGCAGATCGCACGCCAGGCAGATCTCCAGCCCCCCCCCATATGCCGGCGCGTCTACTGCAACGATCCACGGTTTGGTGCGGCAAGCCTGGATCAGTCCGGCGAATCCACCTGCCTCGGTCAGCAGCGCTGCATGGTTACCGGCGGCCACCTCTGCGAGATCCGCACCGGCACAGAAGCTCTGCTCGCCGGTAGAAGCTAGCACCACCGCGCGTATGTTCGGGTCCTCCTCGGACAGCTTGACCGCGGCACCAATACCTTGGGCGATCGCGCCATTGATGGCATTGCGTTTATGTGGCCGGTTGATCCTGACCAGCAGCACATGATCATTTGCACGCGTCACCTCAAGCTCTGCATCCATCCTCTTCTCCTCACGTTGCGATATGGCTTGCCAGCAAGCGCCCACATCACTATGGTTTAATAAGTGATCATAGTTAACTACGTTAGATAGGAGGTTGCAATGTCGAAGCATGATCAGGTCGATCACGACCATCTGCATTACATCGGTGGTGAATTCGTAACCTCGGCAGGCTCGGCGTCCATCGAAGTGGTCGATCCTGCCACAGGCTTGCGCATCAAGGACGTGGCGGCTGGCGACGCGCAGGATATCGATCGGGCGGTTCACGCCGCCCGCGACTGCTTCGACTCACGAGCCTGGCGCAAGATCGCGCCCGCAGATCGGGCCAACACTTTATGGACCTTAGCGGACCGCATCGCGGCCCATACCGATGAGTTCGCCGAACTGGAAACGCGTGACAATGGCATGCCTCTGATGTTCGCCAAGGCGACCATCGCCAGCCTTGTCAACGGTTTGCGCTACTACGCAGGCATGGTCACCAAACTGCATGGGCAGACGGCGGATATCTCTGGCAACGGTCGCGACTTGCACGCTTACACCCAATCCGAACCGGTCGGGGTAGTCGGCTCGATCACACCGTGGAATGCCCCCTTGGGTGTGCTGATCAACAAGATCGCCCCCGCCCTGGCTGCCGGCTGCAGCATTGTCTGCAAACCTGCCGAGCAGACCCCGTTGTCAGCAGTGCGCCTGGCCCAATTACTGGATGAATGGAAGCTGTTTCCTGCGGGCCTTATCAACATCGTCAACGGCTATGGCCACATCGCGGGTCAAGCCCTGGCGGATCACCAGGATGTCGACAAGCTGACATTCACTGGGTCCACTGCTGTTGGTAAGAAACTCGTTCACGCCTCGGCACAGAGCAATCTCAAACGCGTCACGTTGGAACTGGGCGGCAAGTCTCCACTGTTCATTTTCGACGACGCCGATCTTGAGAAAGCCATAACCGGAGCGGCAATGGCCATCTTCGCCAACAGCGGGCAAGTATGTTTCGCCGGATCGCGCCTTTACATCCAACGCGGCATCTTCGACAAAGTCATCGAAGGTGTGGCCCGGGTAGGTGCAGCCATGCGCCTAGGCAGTGGACTCGATCCCCAGACCCAGATGGGGCCTCTGGTTTCAGCGCAACAGATGGCCCGGGTACTGTCGTATGTGGAAAGCGGTATCGGTGAAGGGGCCGAACTGGTTTGCGGCGGGACCCGCCATGGTGAGCAGGGCTTCTTCGTCAGCCCTACAGTATTCGCCAACCGTGACCGCAAGCCACTGACCATCGCAGAAGAAGAGATCTTCGGGCCGGTGGTCACTGCAATGCCTTTCGATGGGCTGGAGGAACTCGAGGTCCTGGCAAACGCCACGCCTTACGGTCTGGGTTCGGGCATTTATACCAGCAATGTCTCCACCGCCCACCGGGCAGCCAAACTGATTCGTGCCGGCAACGTCTGGATCAATTGCTACGGCATTCTCGATAAAGCCATGCCTTTTGGTGGCTTCAAACAATCAGGTTGGGGCCGCGAATCGGGCTTCGAAGGTATTGCTCCGTTCCTGGAAAGCAAATCGGTTTACACCCTGCTGTAACTACAAGCTTGAGCCAGCCTTGCGTAGCCGAAAGCGGCTACGCAAGGTATGACCCAGGATTCAGGTCAGACTGACGAGTACAGGACCACAGACCGCACCGACTCCCCAGTACGCATCAATGTAAGGCCATGGTTGATCTCGTCAAGCTGCAGACGATGCGAGATCAACGCATCAAGGTCGAACTCACCAGCCACGTATTGGTCCACGTAGCGCGCTACGTCTTGGCGCTTGGCCCCCCCCATCAACGACCCCGTCCAGCGGCGACCGCTCATCAGCGTGAAGGGCGCAGTGCTGAGTTCTTTGCCAACCGGAATCACCCCGACGCATACCGCAAGCCCCCAAGCCGGATTTGTGGACTCCAGGGCTTGTCGCGCCAGCTCTGGCACCCCCACACACTCGAAGGCGAAGTCTACCCCCATTGGGCTCAACGTTTGGATCTGGGTGATTACATTGTCGACCGCCTTGGGGTCGATGAAGTCGGTCGCACCCATTGCTCGGGCCACGCTTTCTTTGCCTGGATTGGTGTCCAGCGCAATGATGCGGGCGGCACCCGCCAGCTTCGCCCCCTGAATCACACTCAGCCCTACCCCACCCGCTCCGAACACCGCCACGCTGGAACCGGGTGTTACCTTGGCGGTGATCAGCGCCGCCCCTAGCCCCGTGGAAACACCGCAGGCGATGCAGCAAGCATGCCCGACCTCAGCGTTGCGGTTGACTCGCACCAGGCTGTCAGCCGGCACCACGGTCATTTCAGCGAACGTGCCCAGACCGCAGTAAGCCGCCACTGGCTGGCCATCCAAACTGAACGGTGACCGCGGCGCCTGGCGCCGGGCTAGCATCTGTACACACAGATTAGTGCGCCCTGACGTACAGAACGGACATACACCGCAATCTGGCACCAAGTAAGGCATGACACGATCACCCAGGGCAAAGTCGGTGACGCCTTCACCAAGCGCCACCACGTCGCCAATCCCCTCATGGCCGAGCACGACCGGGAATGCCTGGGGAATCTTGCCTTCCAGCGCACTGAGATCCGAATGGCATAGACCGGTCGCCAACAGCCTGACCATGACCTCTCCCGGCCCTGGGTCGGCCAAGGTCAATTGACGAATTTTCAAGGGCTCATTGGCCGCGAATGCAACTGCGGCTCTTACCTGAACAGGCATGGCAATCACTCCGTTTCTCGTGGGAGCCGGCGCACTGGCAACAGCAGCCGGCAGATCTTGGAAATCTGCATTCAGGCTGTCATTGCAGGTAGTCGAGCAAGCCCGAGACCGCGCGATTGACACCCCGCTCGACAGTCCGCGTGACCAGGTAGTTACCCTGATAACCCCTGCGGCCGCTTTTCGAGAAGCTGATCAGGGTGCCCGCGCCACCAGCCGCAGCCGGCAGCATGCGGACGCGCTCAAGGGCCTGTTTGAGGCCCTCGGGTGTGGAGGGGGTCATGTTCGACAGCGCTACCGCCAACGTGCGACCGATGTCGAACCCGATCGCCTGATAGGTATGCGCTGCCGTTCTGGCGAAGCGTCGCTCAAAGGCCTGCACCATGGCCGCGAAAGTTGGATTGGCGGCGTCGAACTGATCGATACCGGTCCAGCCCTCGAACCACTCCGGCCCATCGAAGCCCGTCGTGGCCGCGACAAAGTTGCAGACCATCAGCTTGCCCGGGTCCCATCCAGTGCTTTCCAGCGCGCAGACAAACTGGCGGTGCATACACACCGAGATGACCAGAAGCGCATCGGCACCGCTGCGCTGTGCATTGGCCACCGCCATGTCGACACTGACTTGGTCCGGTGCAGGATCGATGGTGTAAGTGCCAGTGACCTCAAGCCCGGTTTCCCGCATGGCCTGGTTGAAGGTCTGCGCATATTCGTTCCCCATCATGCTGGCGTCACGAATCAGTGCAACGCGCCGGTAACCCTGCTTGCGGGCATGACGAACGATCATGCGGATCTCATCGCAATAGGTGCCGTTGGGTAACTGGAACAGATAAGGGCTGGCCAACTCCAATGTGCCGCCGAACGAAATCACCGGGACCTTGGCCTGATTGATTTCGTCCTCGCACGCCATCAGGTCATCCGGCAAGGTCGGTCCGATGATGCAGTGCACTCGCTGCTCACAGGCCAATTCGCGAAACGCCTGGCGCACATCCAGCGCACTGGCATTAGGGCCGCCATACACTTTCCGGGTAATCAGTTCGATGTCGCGGTCAATCACACCCTGCTCTCGGGCTTGCTCGAACGCGAGTACGATGGCATCGGCGTAATCGAGCAGCGGCTGGGTTGCATAAGCCCAGTCCATCAGCAGGCCAATGCGCCAAGGCACCTTGGTCGGACGCCTTGGGTTCACGAGCGTTTCATTTGCAGTCATGGCCGGCCCTCACTGAAAACGTGCGCGCCACGGCGCGAAGACGGTCGGCTTGAGAATGCCTGTCGGTGCTGCCGCCACCTCCGGAATGGCGTTGATGCACAGCGCCGCGATGGCCTTGCCGTTAGGGTCATAGCCACGATCGGTCAGGGCGTCGGCGCCGATCGCCTCAAGAGGCATTTCCGCGCGCAGGCGAGGTTGGCCATCAATATCGACGATCCACACGTTTCGAGTGTCCCACCCAGGCACGGGCTCGACGTACCAATGGGACTTTTGCGTGACTCGTAGACCATTGGTCATGAGTATGGTCCAGGTCCATACGGTCGCCTTAGAAGTGCCTTCGGCGATCAAGCCTGCCTTCAAATGAATGTCGTGGGTTGCCGGGATCCACTGGAGGTCGAGCGAAATGGATTCGACCTGAGTCGCCCAGTGCTCGGCCATCAAGTGGTACATCTCGCTGTACAGGGTGGTCAGCGTACGTGGCGTTTGATGGTCCACGGTGATGGTACCCGGAGGATGCCCCAGGCCGATCACATCGTAGATGGTGTGAGCGGGGCGCATGCGTAAGTCGAAGTACTCGATGAAGTCGACGCCCTGTACCTGCGTACAGAAACTGCTCAGGGTAGGACCCATCCGGTCGAAGACAAAACCTGGGCAAATGCCGTTGCCGTGCAACGTGCTGCCCCCCTGTTCGCATGCTTGAATGAACCGCTGTTCGTAGGCAGCGCCGCGCCATCTTGGCCAGTAGTAACCGCGCACCGAGATCACGTTCTTGCCTGCACCGAGCAATGCCAGGACTTGATCGTCGCTGACGTCGGTGGTCGATTCGAGCATTGGCATGTGCAGAACGAAGTCGGCATCGAGCTCAAGAATCGCAGCCATGTCATCGGTTGCTTTGATTCCAGTATCAGGTCTGCCACACAAAGCCCCAGCGTCTTGGCCGGCCTTGTCGCCACTGTAGACGAACACGCCTGCAAGCTGCAGGTCCGGATGATCGATGATCTGTCGCAGTGACTCCCGCCCTAGTTTGCCAGTTGCCCATTGCACGACCTTGTAAGGTGGCTGGGGAATACGCTTACCCATGTAG
>MTEW01002148.1_pt1 | contig 10437 bp, 9 predicted proteins | sample 1042681 | NCBI WGS metagenome assembly MTEW01 (sample SAMN06185811, study PRJNA358809) | soil metagenome | isolation source: soil biostimulated with citrate as carbon source | place: India | collected 2015-05-23
CTGCAGCTGGAGGTGCAGGCGGGCGGCTGGAACCTGGCGCTGCACGGCGCCGCGGCCCTGCTGCCGGCTTGCAGCGCCCGGCTGTTGCCGCTGTTGCTGGCGCCGCCGAGCGAGACGGCCGCGCCGGTGGCGGAGGGTCTGTTGTTGCGTCAGTTGCTGCAGCGCTTGCCGCAGCTGGGAGGCGCCCGCAGCGGCTTCGGCCTGCAGGGATTGAGCGTCGGCCTGGGGCCGGGCGAGCGGGCGCGGCTCGACGCGCTGTTCGCCGCGGTCGAACCCTTGCCCGCGGCGCTGCCGCGGGCGGAGCCAAACCACGAGCTGCTGTGGCGCGAGGTGGCGCAGCCGGGCAGCGAGGCGGCGCTGGTGCTGCTGTGCCCATTGCCGGATGCCGATGCCGGCCGCGAAGCGGCCTGGCGTCTGCTCGGGCAGCTGCTGCAGGGGGCCTTCTACCGCCGCCTGCGCGGCGAGCTGCAGCTGGGCTATGCGCTGTTTGCCGGCTATCGCCAGGTGCAGGGCGTGCGCGCGCTGCTGTTCGCCCTGCAGTCGCCGGTGTGCGAGGCGGCCGGAATCTTCGAGCATATCCGCCGCTTTCTCGACGAACAGCGCCAGCGCCTCGCCGAGCTGTCGGCGGCGGAGTTCGCCCGCTGCCGCGAGGAACTGGCGCAGGCTCTGCGAGCGCCCAAGAGCAATGTGGCGCGCGCCGAACAGCTGTGGCAGTTGCAGCAGGCCGGGCTGAGCGAGGCGCACCCGCAAGAGGTGCGCCAGGCGCTGGTCGAGCTGACGTCGGACGAGCTGCAGGCGGCCTATGCGCAGCTGTTGCAAACCAGCCACTGGCGGGTGCTGGCCAGTGGGTCGCGTTCCAACGCCTGAGGACATTCTGCAAAGACCATTTACCGTCACTCCCGCGAAGGCGGGAGCCCAGGTACTGCGAAGGTTGTGGATTATTCCCCTTCGGGCCAGCGCAAGCGCTGTTCAGCGATAAAGCCTTGTAGGGTGGGCTTTAGCCCACGCCAACCACCGTTGGTGGGCTAAAGCCCACCCTACGGTAATGCTGTTCACTTAAACGCCGGTCGGGCGCGATCAGTCCCCTCGCCCCTCTGGGGAGAGGGTCAGGGAGAGGGGAGGCAGGCGGTTTCGCGGTGCTTTCGGCCCTCACCCCCAGCCCCTCTCCCATAAATGGGAGAGGGGAGCAAAGCGCGCACGACCTTAAGTGAACAGCATTCCACCCTACGGGCCTTTGCACCCACTCCCAACACCTAACGCAGACATAGCCTTTTCTTTCCCTTCTTTTCGACGGTCCTCGCGGCGCGCGGCGCAGCTTAGGGGTTGCCGCCGGTAGTCGGTGCACCCTGCGCTTCTACGCCCAAGGATTACCCGGTACTACGACCTTTCGCCCGCTACCGGTAGCGGGCCGGTCGCGGGTCGCCCGGGGCAAGCCGGGCAGGGCGCGCCAAAGCAGCGGGCAAACGCTGCCAAGGCAGCGTATGGCCGCCCCCGGCGCCTTTCGATAATCGCCTCCGACCCGACTGCCCTGGCGGTCGCCACTCAAGCGGAGAGCGTTATGCACAACAAGAAGATCGCCAACCCCCGGTTTCTGCCCCTTGCCTTGACTGCGGCCGTCGCCCTGGCCGGCGCCCAGCAGGCCGCCGCCGAGATCGTCCTGTACGACAAGGACGACACCACCTTCTCCACCGATGGCTATATCAACGCCTTCTACGTCAACAGCGACGTGGATCGCGAAGGCGAGCAGTTCGACCGCCGCCAGTCGCGGGTGAAGATGGGCTTTCTGCCCAACTGGATCGGCTTCAACTTCGGCAAGCAGATCGACGATCTCAAGCTCGGCGGGCGTTCCTCGTTCTGGGTGACCATCAACGACAGCGAGCAGAACGGCACCGACACCGCCATCGACGTGCGCCAGTTCTACGGCACCGTGGCCAACCCGGAGTGGGGCGAGGTGCTGGTGGGCAAGGACTTCGGCCTGTTCTCGCGCTCCAACATCTTCCTCGACGAACTGCTGGCCGGTTACGGCAACGTCTCCGACACCCTCGGCCTGGTCGATGGCACCGGCGTGTCCTTCGGCAATATCGGCACCGGTTATCCCTATCCGTTCCCCACCTCGCAGATCACCTACCGCAACAACCACCTGGCCGAAGGGCTGCGCGTCGCGGTCGGCATCATGGACCCGGTGGACACCAACGACGACAGCGCCGTGGGCAAGGCCTATCAGGAAGAGCCGCGCTTCGAGTCGGAGGTCAGCTACCAGTTCGACCTGGGCGGCTCGACCATCTACACCTGGGTCAACGGCGCCTACCAGACCTCGGAGAACACCGACGACAGCGTCGATACCGTGACCTCCAAGGGCCTCGGCTACGGCGTGCAGGCCAAGTTCGGCGGCCTCTCGCTGACCGGCTCGGGCTTCCAGGCCAAGGGCATCAACCCCTTCTTCACCAACAACCTGGGCGAGCCGACCCTGCGCGACATCGACAGCGACGGTTACCTGCTGCAGGGCTCCTACACCTGGGGCAAGAACCGTGTGGCGCTGTCCTACGGCAAGACCGAGGACGACGGCAACGGCCTGGGCGTGGCGGCCGACTACGAGACCCGCGGCGTCGCCTATTTCCGCACCATCAACGACAACCTCAAGCTGGTGGCCGAGTACAACCAGTACGAGATCGACGCCGCCGCGGGCAGCGGCCTGAACGAGGACACCGACACCTTCGCCGTGGGCGCCGTGCTCAGCTGGTAAGCACCGTTGCACAAGGCCGGGCAGTGGGCGACCGCTGCCCGGTCTTTTTTTGCCTGCGCCTCGTAGGGTGCGCCGTGCGCACCAGGTTCCCGTTTGCCGATGGTGCGCACGGCGCACCCTACGCAGGCCAGCCGCCCTTGCGCGCAGCGCACCCTACCTAGGAAGGCCCTGACCCAGTACTCAAGTAGCATGGGGCGCGCGCCGTCTACTTCGTAGAATTCCCCCATATCCAGCACGTGTATTGGGGCGTCTTATGGCCTTGGAACAGTCGGAGGGCGTGCTCAGCGCCGTTTCCAGCACGAAGGACGTGGAACAGGCCGCCCAGGAGCTGGCGCGCCAGCTGATCCATCCCTACCTCGGCTTCGTGCTGTTCTTCTGCTCGGCCGAGTACGACCTCGAATCCCTCGGCCGGGCCCTGGAGCAGCACTTCGGCGGCGTCAGCCTGGTCGGCTGCACCAGCGCCGGCGAGATCACCCCGCAGGGCTACGGCCGCGGCTGCGTGGTGGCGCTGGGCTTCGACCTGCGCTGCTTCTCCATCGCCAGTGCGCTGATCGACGAGATGGAGCGCTTCAACCTGCTCGACGCGCAGCAACTGGTGGACGGCCTGGTGCGCGACTGCCGCAGCAACGAGCTGGCCTCGATCAAGGGCCACAGTTTCGCCCTGACCCTGCTCGACGGCCTGTCCAGCCGCGAGGAGCTGGTGCTCGGCGCGCTCAGCGCGGCGCTGGGCAGCATCCCGCACTTCGGCGGCTCGGCCGGCGACGACAACCACCTGACCCACACCCACGTCTACCACGGCGGGCGCTTTCACGGCGGCGCCGCGGTGGTGGTGCTGTTCAACACCTGGCTCGACTTCGAGGTGTTCAGCACCCACCACATCCAGCCTAGCGCCGAGAAGCTGGTGGTGACCCGCGCCGACAGCGCCAGCCGCCGCGTCTACGAGCTCAACGCCGCTCCGGCCGCGCAGGAATACGCCGAGCTGATCGGCGTGCCGCTCGATGCCCTGGACCACCGGGTGTTCGCCGCCTATCCGCTGGCGGTGCGCATCAGCGATCACTACTACGTGCGCTCGATCCAGCAGGTGCACGACGACCTCAGCCTGAGCTTCTACTGCGCGGTGGAGAACGGCATCGTCCTCACCGCCATGCGCCCCGGGCCGCTGCTGCCGAATCTCGAGCAGCTGTTCGCCGGCCTCGAGCAGCGCCTCGGTCCGCTGCTGCTGACCATCGGCTGCGACTGTTTCCTGCGCCGCCTGGAGATCGACAACGACGGCGGCAGCCTGCCGGTGTCGGCCTTCCTGCGTCGGCAGCGGGTGATCGGTTTCAACTCCTACGGAGAGCAGTTCAATGGCATGCACATCAACCAGACCTTCACCGGAGTCGCCATTGGCCGCCCCGGTCGCGGCTGATGGCGCCGAGCTGCGGGCGCGCCTGGCCGCACTGGAAGGCGAGAACGCCAAACTCAAGCGGATCAACGCCGCGCTGATCGAGCGGGTGGAGTCGATCCACTCGCGCGGCGACGACGCCTACGCCGCCTTCCAGCACTCGGTGGTACTGGCCGAACAGGTGCGCGAACGCACCGACGCGCTGAACCAGGCGATGGCCGAACTGAAATCCAGCAACCAGCTGCTCAGCGATGCGCGGCTGCGCGCCGAGACCGCCCACCAGCACCTGATCGACGCCATCGAGAGCATCTCCGACGCCTTCGTGCTGTTCGACGACCGCCAGCGCATCGTCCTGTTCAACAGCCGCTTCAAGGCGCTGTGGGCGCGCAGCCGCGCGCGCATCGGCACCGGCACGCGACTGGAGGAGATCAGGCGCCTGAGCCGCAGCACCGGCCTGGTGGTGGAGGCGCAGCTGGGCAAGGAGGGCGAGCCGAGCCTGTTCCGCCTGCAGGACGGCCGCTGGGTGCAGGTCAGCGAACGGCCGACCCGCGAGGGCGGGCTGGTGATCCTCTACACCGACATCACCGAGGTCAAGCAGAGCGAGGCGCTGCGCCGCGAGCAGGCGCTGGCGCAGAAATCGCGCCTGCTGCAGCGTGCGGTGGACAACCTGTCGCAGGGCATGGCCATGGTCAACGCCGAGGGCGCGCTGGAACTGTGGAACCACCGTTTTCTCGAACTCTGCGGCCTGGCGCCGATCAACGCGCACCGGCCCTTCGCCGAGGTGATGGCCGAGAGCGAGCTGGAGCCGCTGACCCCGGCCAGCCGCGATGCCAGCGGCAAGCCGTTGCGCCAGGTGGAGGTGCGCCTGTTCGACGGGCGCATGCTGGAAGTGCGCACCCATCCGCTGCCCACCGGCGGCTTCGTCAACAGCTTCACCGACATCACCGAGCGCCATCGCCAGGCCCAGGCGTTGAGCGAGAGCGAGCGCTGGATCCGCCTGATCACCGACCACGTGCCGGCGCTGATCGCCTACCTGTCGGCCGATCTGGTCTACGAATTCACCAACAAGGTCTACGAGGAATGGTACTGCTGGCCGCGCGGCGCCATGCTCGGCCAGAGCCTGCGCGAGGTGCACAGCGAGGAACATTGCCGGCGCCTGGAACCCTACGTCGAGCGGGCGCTGTCCGGCGAGAGCGTGACCTTCGAGTTCGCCGAGACCAACCACAGCGGCCAGGAACGCTACATGCTGCGTTCCTACGTGCCCAACCGCCAGGCCAGCGGCGAGGTGGTGGGGATCTTCGTGCTGATCCGCGACATCACCGAGCGCCGGCGTACCGCCGAGGCGCTGCACCAGGCCTATCAGCACCTGGAGCAGCGCGTGCGCGAGCGCACCGCCGAGCTGACCACGGTCAACGAGCAGCTGCGCCGCGAGATCGACGAACGCACGCAGATGGCGGCGCGCCTGCGCGAGGCAAAGGGCGAGGCCGAACAGGCCAACCTGTCCAAGACCAAGTTCCTCGCCGCGGTCAGCCACGACCTGCTGCAGCCGCTCAACGCGGCGCGGCTGTTCACCAGCGCGCTGCTGGAGAAGGACGACCTGTCCGGCTGCGCGCCGCTGGTGCGCAACGTCAGCAACTCGCTGGAGGACGTCGAGAGCCTGCTCGGCACCCTGGTGGATATCTCCAAGCTCGACGCCGGGGTGATCAAGCCGGATATCGCCCCGTTCGCCGTCAGCGAGCTGCTGGAGAACCTCGCCGCCGAGTACCATCAGATCGCCCGCAGCGAGGGCTTGCGCCTGGACTACCTGCCCAGCTCGGCGCTGGTGCGCAGCGACGTGCAGCTGCTGGCGCGGATTCTGCGCAATTTCTTGAGCAACGCCATCCGCTACACCGCCAGCGGGCGCATCCTGCTCGGCTGCCGGCGGCGCGGCAACAGCCTGTCCATCGAAGTCTGGGACAGCGGCATCGGCATCGCGCCGGACAAGCTCGGCGAGATCTTCCAGGAGTTCAAACGCGGCGACACGGTGCAGCGCAAGCAGGACCGCGGCCTCGGCCTGGGCCTGGCCATAGTCGACAAGATCGCGCGCATGCTCGGCCACCGCATCCGCGTGGCCTCGCAGCCGGGCAGGGGCTCGATGTTCGCCGTCGAGGTGCCGCTGACTCGCCTGGCGCCCAAGGCGCGGGCGCTGCACGACAGCCCGGATCAGCTGCTCGAGCGCCTCGCCGGCGCGCGGGTATGGGTGCTGGATAACGACGCGGCGATCTGCGCCGGCATGCGCACCCTGCTCGAAGGCTGGGGCTGCCGAGTGGTCACGGCGCTGAGCGAAGAAGACCTGGCGCGCCAGGTGGACAACTACCACGCCGAGGCCGACCTGCTGATCGCCGACTACCACCTCGACGACGAACGCAACGGCGTCGACGCGGTGGCGCAGATCAACGCCCGGCGCAGCGCCGCGCTACCGGCGCTGATGATCACCGCCAACTACAGCAACGAGCTCAAGCAGCAGATGCGCGAGCTGGGCCACAGCCTGCTGCACAAGCCGGTACGGCCGATGAAGCTGAAGGCGGCGATGAGTCATCTGCTCGAGCGCGGCGGCTTGGGCGCCTAGGCACAGGCGTTGCGCTCACAATCCGGGGACACCCTCAAGCCCGGCGCCAGGCCATAGCGCCGTTCACATCGGGCCGCGTGCTCTGCTCCCCTCTCCCATTTATGGGAGAGGGGCTGGGGGAGAGGGCTGAAAACGCCGCGAAACTGCCAGTGTTCCCCTCTCCGAACGCCGCCCGCAGAGGGGCGAGCGGGCTGATCGTGTCTGCGCGATGCTTAAGTGAACGGCACTACCGCCCCAGGCCGGGCTCCGAAGCGGCAGAGGTCTCAGACCAGGTGCTGCTTGTCCAGCGCGATGGCCGCGTCCAGGGTTTCCAGCAGCGCCTTGCGCACCTTGAGCTTGGTGTTCTTGTGCGCGGTCATGTTGATCTTCTTCATCTGCTGGGCCACGGCCTGGGCGGTGGCCAGCAGTTGCTCGGCCGGCACCACCTTGTCGAGGAAGCCGGCGTCCACCGCGCCCTGCGGATCGAACATCTCGCCGTTGATCACCGAGCGGTGGAAGGCCGACTTGCGCAGGCGGTCGCGCGCCAGCTCGATGCCGACGTGGTGCATGGTCATGCCGATCTGCACCTCGTTCAGGCCGATATTGAACGGCCCCTCGACGCCGATGCGGTAGTCGGCCGACAGCAGGATGAAGGCGCCCTTGGCCACCGCATGGCCGGGGCAGGCGACGATGATCGGGTAGGGATGGGCGAGCATGCGCCGCGCCAGGGTCGAGCCGGCCGCCACCAGGTTGATCGCGTTCTGCGGGCCGGAGGTCATCACCTTGAGGTCGTAGCCGCCGGAGAGGATGCCCGGCTGGCCGGTGACGATGACGATGGCGCGATCCTGCTCGGCGCGGTCCAGCGCGGCATTGAAGGCGGCGATCACGTCGGGGGAGATGGCGTTGACCTTGCCGTTGCTCAGGGTCAGGGTGGCGATGCCGTCTTCGAGTTGGTAGCTGATCAGGTCGCTCATGGCAGTTTTCCTTATTAAGGCCGCGGGGCTGAATGTGGGCAGAAGGTACTCAGCCGTACCGCTGCGGTAAAGCGCCGCGGCTGACCGGCGGGTCAGCGATTTCGCCTATTGCCGCGATGGCCGATGGCAATTGGTCGAGGGTTAGGTGCGGCAACTAGAGTGGGCGGCGAATCGAAGGAGTCGCCCATGAATCTGTTGTCGTCCATCCTCTGCGTCGCCGCGGCACTCGTCCTGCTGCTGGTCTCGCTGCTGATCGGCGAGCGCCCGCAGCTGCACAACCCGCTCGGCGTGCTGGCCCTGTTCGCCGTCGGCCTGTTCATCTCCCTGGGTTTTCTGCTGTTCGGCCACCTGCGCTTCGACGAGCCGCTCGGCGAGCGCCGCGGCGAAGACCCGTCCTGCTCTTAAGCGCATGAATCTTCTGAAAAAAAATTTGCCATCGGGAAAACATTCGACTACATTAGCGCGCCTCGACGGGCTACACGCAAAAACGTCGAGATCCGGTGAAGTGTCCGAGTGGTTGAAGGAGCACGCCTGGAAAGTGTGTATACGGGAAACCGTATCAAGAGTTCGAATCTCTTCTTCACCGCCACTTTCGCAATACTAAAGCCCTGAAAACTAAGCAGTTTTCGGGGCTTTTTGCTTTCCGGCCTTCTGAGGTGTCGAAGAAGTGTCGAAGACCCGGTTTACTCGTAGTGCGACCAGAGCCGGAGCACTTTGACGATCTGTTCATCCTGCAGCACCTGATAGACCAGGCGATGCTGAATGTTGATGCGTCGGGAGTAAGCGCCGGCCAGATCACCGACCAGCTTTTCGTAAGGCGGTGGGTTCTGGAAGGGGTTTTCCCGTACCACTTCCAGCAGCGCTTTTGCCTTGTCCTTCAAGCCCGCAGCGGCGAGCTTCTGAGCGTCTTTCTGTGCCTGTTTCGTGTAAACGAGCTGCCAAGTCACCAGTCCAGTTCCTTAGCGCATTCGTCTACCGGTTCAGCCATGCCTTCCTTGATGGATTCGCGCATGCCAGGAACGGAGAGCAGGTACAAGGTTTCCTGAATGGCTTCCCAATCTTCGGCCGAGAGCAGGACGGAGTTAGTCCGCTTGCCGGAAATCAGAATGGGCTGGTGAGACTCGGCCGACTGATCCATTAGCCGATACAGGTTGGTGCGTGCTTCGCTTGCAGTAAGAGTTTGCATGGAGTGCTTCTCCTGGGTAGTGCCGCAAGCGTACGCTAAAACGTACGGCATGTTAATGCCCCTCGTCGGTTAGTGGGTTGAGCCGCAATGCGTCCTGCAGGTGGTCGGGCGACAGGTGCGCATAGCGCATGGTCATTGCCAGCGACGTATGCCCCAGGATTTTCTGCAGCGTCAGGATGTTCCCGCCCCGCATAACGAAGTGACTGGCGAAGGTATGCCGCAGCACGTGGGTGGCCTGGCCGGCCGGGAGCTTAATCGAGGTCTTCTCCAGCACCCGGCTAAAGGTCAGCATGCAGTTGGTGAACAGGCCGTGCCGCTTGAAGTGGACGTGTAGGGATTTCTCCAGCGCGCTATCGATAGGAATCGACCGGGTTCGCTTCGACTTGGTGTTGGCGAAAGTGACCATGCCGTTTCGCACCCGCTCTGGTGTCAGGGCCTGGGCTTCTCCCCATCTTGCACCCGTCGACAGGCAGACCCGAGCGACCAGACCAATGCCGGGGCTTGTCGTGCGTTCATCCAGGGCGTCGAGCAGTTCCTTTATCTGACATGCAGACAGGAAGGAAATCGGACGTTCCTGCAGGCGCAGCGGGCGAACCTTGGCCAGCGGGTTGGGGTAGTCGATATCGCCCAGGCGGTGCAGCTCGTTGAACAGGGCTTTCAGGTAGCCGAGCCGGTTGTTTAGCGTCTTGCCCTGGATACCCGCCTTGAGCAGCGCGCTTCGGGTCTCGCAGAAAGCATTGCCGGTGAGATTGGCCGCCACGGGGTTGCCTAGGTCTTTAGCTAGGTTCTGCAGGGTGCGGAGGATCGCGGCACCATCAGCCAGGGCGTGGCCGTGCAGTTCGTGATAGCGCGTGCAGAGTTCGGAGAGGCGGCGACGATCTTTCGGCTTGGGCGTCCAGGCAGGGGACTCGACACATTTGGCCCTGCAGGTGGCTTCGAAGCGCTGGGCCTCACCCTTGGTCTTGAAGGTCTTGCGGAAGCGTCGGCCCTTGATGGGTTCAACGTCCACCTTCCAGCGGCCGTCTGGCTGTTGCTCGATTGCCATCAGACAGCACGCCCCCAGCGCACATGCCGTTCTTCCAGGATGCCCTTGATGTGCTTGTACAGGCCGTCTTCGTCCATGCCCTTGGCGGCATAGTGGTCGCGGATCACCGGCCAGCATTCCCAGTCCTTAAGCCGATGAAATGCCCGTCTAGCGCCCACTCGCTCCCGTGCCAGCAGGCTGACGAAGTTTCCCAGGAACAATTCCACGTTCTTGCCCGAGAAGCCCCGCGAGGTCTTGTATTGCCGCTTGTACTCGGTGTCATCGACCAGGGAATCCACCGGCAGATCAACGCGCACGTCGTCGCGGATCAGCGTCCAGATCGGTTCGAAATAGCCAGGGCGAGCCAGCAGCTTGAACTGGCGCAGGCCATAGCGCCACAGGCCGTCGAGGTGGGGGGCGAAGGCGGCATAGCTGTCGGTTTCGATGACCTGGCCGCTGTGTAGATCGACCGAGCCCGAGGCAAATTGTTGGATGACGGAATGGTGGTAGCGCAGTTCTACGCGCCACACGTCCTGTTC
>MTEW01004061.1_pt1 | contig 10425 bp, 8 predicted proteins | sample 1042681 | NCBI WGS metagenome assembly MTEW01 (sample SAMN06185811, study PRJNA358809) | soil metagenome | isolation source: soil biostimulated with citrate as carbon source | place: India | collected 2015-05-23
AGCGGCGGCCCCGGCTACGAGTCCACCAACCTCGCCTACCTGATCTACACCCAGGCCCTGCTGCAGTTCGACGTCGGCACGGCTTCGGCCGGCGGGCTGATCGCGGTGGTCATCGCCAACATCGCCGCCATCGTGCTGATCCGCATGATCGGCAAGAACCTGACCGACAAGCAGTGAGGGCCCTGAGATGTTGACGCTGAAACAATCCCGTCGCCTGCAGAGCCTGATCATCGGCGCCCTGGCCTGGGCGATCGCCGCGGTGATCTTCTTCCCGATCTTCTGGATGGTGCTGACCAGCCTGAAGACCGAGATCGACGCCTTCGCCACGCCGCCGCAGTTCATCTTCACGCCGACGCTGGAGAACTACCTGCACATCAACGAGCGCAGCGACTACTTCGCCTTCGCCTGGAACTCGGTGCTGATCTCCTTCTCCGCGACCCTGCTGGGCATGCTCCTGGCCGTGCCGGCCGCCTATTCCATGGCCTTCTTCGAGACGCGCCACACCAAACGCACGCTGCTGTGGATGCTGTCGACCAAGATGCTGCCACCGGTGGGCGTGCTGGTGCCGGTGTACCTGCTGGCCAAGCAGTTCGGCCTGCTCGACTCGCGTCTGGTGCTGATCATCATCTACACCCTGATCAACCTGCCGATCCTGGTATGGATGGTGTACACCTACTTCAAGGACATCCCTGCGGAAGTCCTCGAAGCGGCGCGCCTGGACGGCGCCAGCACCGGCCAGGAGATCGTCCGCGTGCTGCTGCCAATCGCCCGCGGCGGCCTGGCCTCGACCATGCTGCTGTCGCTGATCCTGTGCTGGAACGAGGCGTTCTGGTCGCTCAACCTGACCAGCTCCGCCGCCGCCCCGCTGACTGCCCTGGTGGCCTCCTACTCCAGCCCCGAAGGCCTGTTCTGGGCCAAGCTTTCCGCCGTTTCGACCCTGGCCTGCGCGCCCATCCTAATCTTCGGCTGGATCAGCCAAAAACAACTTGTCCGCGGCCTGTCCTTCGGCGCGGTGAAATAACGGGAGACCTTGCACATGGCCGATCTGAAGATCCGCAACCTGAGAAAAGGCTTCGATGGCACGGCGATCATCCAGGGCGTCGATCTGGATATCCGCGACCGCGAATTCGTGGTCTTCGTCGGCCCGTCCGGCTGTGGCAAATCCACCCTGCTGCGCCTGATCGCCGGCCTCGAGGAAGTCAGCAGCGGCCATATCGAACTCGACGGCCAGGACATCACCGACATGGCGCCGGCCAGGCGTGACCTGGCCATGGTGTTCCAGACCTACGCGCTGTACCCGCACATGAGCGTGCGCAAGAACCTGTCCTTCGCCCTCGATCTGGCCCGGGTGAACAAGCAGGAAATCGCGGAGAAGGTCGCCAACGCCGCGCGCATCCTGCAGCTCGACGCCCTGCTCGAACGCAAACCCAGGCAGCTCTCCGGCGGCCAGCGCCAGCGCGTGGCCATCGGCCGCGCCATCGTGCGCAACCCGAAGATCTTCCTGTTCGACGAGCCGCTGTCCAACCTCGACGCCGCCCTGCGCGTGCAGACGCGCCTGGAGCTGGCGCGGCTGCACAAGGAGCTGCAGGCCACCATGATCTACGTGACCCACGATCAGGTGGAGGCCATGACCCTGGCCGACAAGGTGGTGGTGCTCAATGGCGGGCGCGTCGAGCAGGTCGGCTCGCCGCTGGAGCTGTATCACCACCCGGCCAACCTGTTCGTCGCCGGCTTTCTCGGCACGCCGAAGATGGGCTTCCTGCGTGGCAGCGTGACGCGGGCGGATGCCGCCAGCTGCGAGGTGCGGCTCGACTGCGGCCCCAGCCTCACCCTGCCGCTATGCGCCACCGACCTTGGCCCGGACAGCCAGGTGACCCTGGGGCTGCGGCCGGAACACCTCAACGTGGTCAGCGCCGGCAGCGGTCGCCTGCAGGTCACCGCCGACGTCAGCGAACGCCTCGGCAGCGACACCTTATGCCACGTGCGCAGCGCCTCGGGCGAGATGCTCACGGTGCGCGTGCGCGGCGACTTCGCCCCACGTTATGGCGATGCCCTGTCCCTGGATTTCGACACGGCGCACTGCCACCTCTTCGCCGCCGACGGCCGCGCCATCGGCAAACCACTGCAGCAGGCCGCCTGACGCCGCTCCATCACGGGATTTTCCAGATGAAACTCAATCGCCAGCAGCTTTCCCGGCTTGGCGGCGCCGTCGCGCTGCCGGCTTACAGCCCCGACGCGTTGCGCCAGGGCATCGTCCATATCGGCGTCGGCGGCTTTCACCGCGCCCACCAAGCGGCCTACACCGATGCCCTGATGAACCAGGGCGAGGCCCTCGACTGGGCCATCTGCGGGGTCGGCCTGCGCGCCGAAGACCGTGCCATGCGCGACGCCCTGGCCAGCCAGGATTACCTCTACACCCTGGTGGAACTGGGCGACGAGGCGAACCTGCCGGTGCGGGTGATCGGCGCGATCAGCGACATGCTGCTGGCCGAGGAGTCGCCGCAGGCGCTGATCGACAAGCTGGCCGACCCGGCCATTCGCATCGTCTCGCTGACCATCACCGAAGGCGGTTACTGCATCGACGACAGCAGCGGCGAGTTTCTCGCCGAGCTGCCGGTCATTGCCCACGACCTGCGCCGCCCCGAATCGCCGCAGAGCGTGTTCGGCTTTCTCTGCGCCGCCCTGGCCAAACGTCGTGCGGCCGGCATCCCGGCGTTCACTCTGATGTCCTGCGATAACCTGCCGCACAACGGCGACGTCACGCGCAAGGCACTGCTGGCCTTCGCCCACCTGGCCGACCATGAGCTGGCCACCTGGATCGATCATCACGTGAGCTTCCCCAACGCCATGGTCGACCGCATCACGCCGATGACCAGCGCCGCCCACCGCCAGCAACTGGCCGAGCAGCACGGCGTCGAGGATGCCTGGCCGGTGGTCTGCGAGCCCTTCGTGCAATGGGTGGTCGAGGACAGGTTCGTCAGCGGTAGGCCGGCCTGGGAAGAGGTCGGCGTGCAGTTCACCGACGATGTCACGCCCTACGAGGAGATGAAGATCAAGCTGCTCAACGGCAGCCACCTGGCGCTGACCTACCTGGGCTTTCTCAAGGGTTATCGCTTCGTCCACGAGACCCTGAACGACCCGCTGCTGCGCCGCTACGTGCGCGACTTCATGGATCTGGACGTGACCCCGCAACTGGCGCCGGTGCCCGGCATCGACCTGAGCTCCTACAAGGACACGCTGATCGAGCGCTTCTCCAACCAAGCCATCGCCGACCAGCTGGAACGGGTCTGCTCCGATGGTTCGTCGAAGTTTCCCAAGTTCATCGTGCCCACCCTCAACCGCCTGATCGAGGATGGCCGGCCGCTGGAGCGCGCGGCGCTGGTGGTCGCGGCCTGGGCGCTGTACCTCAAGGGCGTCGACGAGAACGGCGCGCACTACCGGATCGCCGATCCGCGCGCCGAGTTCTGTCAGGCCCTGGTGGCCGATGATGATCAGGTGCGCGAGCGACTGCTGGGCGTCGAGGCGATCTTCGGCACGGCGATCCCGCAGTCGGCAGCCTTCGTCGCGGCGTTCGAGCTGTGCTACGACAGCCTGCGCAAGCTCGGCGTGACCCGCACCCTGCAGACCCTGCTGGGCGACTGAGGCATGTACCTCGGTATCGACTGCGGCACCCAGGGCACCAAGGCGTTGATGCTGGACGCAGGCAGTGGCCAGGTGCTCGGCGCCGGCAGCGCCAGCCATACCCTGCTGAGCGCAGCCAACGGCCGCCGCGAACAGCAGCCGCAGCAGTGGCTGGAGGCCTTCGAGCAGGCGACCGCCCAGGCGCTGGCGGCTGCCGGCATCAACGGCGAGCGGATTCTCGGCATCGGTGTGTCCGGCCAGCAGCATGGCCTGGTGCTGCTCGATGAACAGGGCGCGGTGCTGCGCCCGGCCAAGCTCTGGTGCGATACCGAGTCGAGCGCCGAGAACCAGCGCCTGCTCGATCACCTCGGCGGCGAAAGCGGCTCGCTGCAGCGCCTGGGCGTGGCCATCGCGCCGGGCTATACGGTGTCCAAGCTGCTCTGGACCCGGGAGCAGCACCCCGATGTCTTCGCCCGCATCGCGCATATCCTGCTGCCCCACGACTACCTCAACCACTGGCTCACCGGGCGCGCCTGCAGCGAGTACGGCGATGCCTCCGGCACCGGCTATTTCAACGTGCGCACGCGCAGCTGGGATGTCGAGCTGCTGAACTTCATCGACCCCAGCGGGCGCCTTTGCAACGCGCTGCCAGAGCTGATCGAGTCGGATCAGCCAGTGGGCCGCCTGCGCCCGCAGATCGCCCGGCGACTGGGCCTGAACCCGGATGCCGTGGTGGCCAGCGGCGGCGGCGACAACATGATGGGCGCCATCGGCACCGGCAATATCCGACACGGCGCGATCACCATGAGTCTGGGCACCTCCGGCACGCTCTACGCCTACAGCGATCAGCCGACGGTGAGCCCGCACGCGCAGGTGGCCACTTTCTGCTCGTCATCCGGCGGCTGGCTGCCGCTGATCTGCACCATGAATCTGACCAATGCCAGCGGGCTGATCCAGCAGTTGCTGGCATTGGATATCCCCAGCTTCGACGCCCTGGTGGCGCAGGCGCCAATCGGCGCCGAGGGCCTGCTGTTGCTGCCGTTTTTCAACGGCGAACGGGTGCCGGCCCTGCCGAACGCACGCGCCAGTCTGCTGGGCATGGACAGCGACAACCTGACCCGCGCCAACCTGTGCCGGGCGGTGGTCGAGGGTACCGCCTTCGGCCTGCGCTACGGCCTCGACCTGCTGCGCGCCAGCGGCCTGCGCAGCGACGACCTGCGCCTGATCGGCGGCGCGGCGAAGAGCCCGGTATGGCGCCAGGTGATCGCCGATATCATGGGCACGCCGCTGGTCTGCCCGCAGCACACCGAAGCCGCCGCGCTGGGCGCCGCGATCCAGGCCGCCTGGTGCCTGACGCCCGCTGCGGATCGCCAGGCGCAGCTGGCCGAACTGTGCGAGCGTTGCGTGCAGCTCGATACCAGCACCCAGACGCAACCGGACCCGGCGCGCACGGCGCAGTACGAGGCGGTCTATCAACGCTACCGCGAGCAGGTCGGCCGGCTCGCCGCAAACACACCGGCGTGAGAACGCCACGACGCTAGAGGAGACGTCTATGTACCTGGTCTGTGGCGAAGCGCTGTTCGACGTGTTCATCCAGAACGACGGCGCGCGCAGCAACGAGCTGGCCTTCAAGGCCATTGCCGGCGGCTCGCCGTTCAATGTGGCGCTCGGCCTGAGACGCCTGGGCAGTGATGCAGCGCTGTTTACCGGGATTTCCTCGGACAGCCTCGGACAGCGCCTGCGCCAGGTGCTGCGTGAAGAAGGCGTGAGCGATGCCTACCTGATCGCCAGCGATGCGCCGACTACCCTGGCCATGGTCGGCCTGGACGCGGCCGGTTCGCCGCACTACAGCTTCCGTGGCGAAGGCTGCGCCGACCGCCAGCTGCTCGCCGAGCACCTGCCGACCCTGGATGCGCGGGTACGCGGCCTGCATGTCGGCTCCTTCTCGCTGGTGGTGGAGCCGGTGGCCGAGACGCTGCTGACGCTGGTGCAGCGCGAGCATCAGCAACGCCTGATCAGCCTCGATCCCAACGTGCGTCTCGGCCCCGCGCCGGATATCGCCCGCTGGCGCGAGCGCGTCGAGACCTTCGCCGGCTATGCCCATCTGATCAAGGTCAGCGAGGAAGACCTGCAGTTGCTCTATCCCGAGCGCGACCCGCAGCAGGTCGCAGTGGGCTGGCTTAACGAGCGCTGCCAACTGGTGTTCCTCACCAAGGGCAGCAAAGGCGCCAGCGTCCATAGCCGCCACGGCCACTGGTCGGCGCCGGCGATGGCCGTAGCCACCCGCGACACCGTCGGCGCCGGCGATACCTTCCAGGCCGCGCTGCTCAGCTACCTGGCCCGCCACGAGCTGGACAGCCCCGAGGCGCTGGCGACGCTGAGCCAGGAGCAGATCGACGCCATGTTGCACCTGGCCATCGAGGCTGCCGCGCTGACCTGCGCCCGGGTCGGGCCCGACCTGCCCTACCTGCACGAGCTGGAGCGGCAGAGCGCGCGCTGACCCCACCGCACCCTGCCCTGGGCAGCGGGCGACGAAGGGCCTATGCCTGCGCCAGGACCAATTGGCTGCAGCTGCAGGTTGTCGCCCAGCCCGCCGGAGGCGACACTCGGCATGTGACTCGCCCGGCACTGGCGCTGTCGCCATAGCAGCGTCTTTTCAGGTTCACAGAGGTTCAGGGCATGCCTTACAAACACCAGGTCATTCCGCTTCAGGCTCACGAGGGCAATGAAACCGCCGAGCAGGCGCTGCAGAGCATCGTCGAGGGCTTCAAGCGCTTTCGCAACGAGGTGTTCCCGCAGCAGGAAGAGCTGTTCAAGAAGCTCGCCACCGCACAGAACCCGCGCGCCATGTTCATCACCTGCGCCGATTCGCGCGTGGTGCCGGAGCTGATCACCCAGAGCTCCCCGGGCGACCTGTTCGTCAACCGCAACGTCGGCAACGTGGTACCGCCCTACGGCCAGATGATGGGTGGCGTGTCCACCGCCATCGAGTACGCGGTGATGGCCCTGAGCGTGCAGCACATCGTCATCTGCGGCCATTCCGACTGCGGCGCGATGAAGGCGGTGCTCAATCCGGCCTCGCTGGAAACCATGCCCACGGTCAAGGCCTGGCTGCGCCATGCCGAAGTGGCGCGCACCGTGGTGGCGGAGAACTGCAGTTGCGGCAACGACCAGGAAACCCTCGCCGTGCTGACCGAGGAAAACGTGGTGGCGCAGCTCGACCACCTGCGCACCCACCCTTCGGTGGCGGCCAAGCTGGCGCGCGGCCAACTGTTCATCCACGGCTGGGTGTACGACATCGAAACCAGTCAGATCCGGGCCTACGACGCCGAGCTGGGCAGCTTCCTGCCGCTCGATGGCGACAAGGTGCCGATGGCCACCCCGCGCGCGCGCTACCCGCAGGACTGAGCGCCGCGCGCCTCGCCCCTCTGCGGCAGGTGAGCGAACCGAGGGGCCGCCGGGTGCGCATAGCGCACCCTACCGGGGCCCCGTCAGAACTTCTCCCCACGCAGCACTTCCACCTGCGCCAGGTAGCAGACCATGGCGAAGTGGTCGTAGTAGCGCACCTGCAGATGCTCGGCGATGCGCTCGGCCATCTCGCGGTTGCAGATGATTTCCAGGCGGATGTTGCCCTCGGTGTCCCAGCCGGCGCTGCGCACGCCACGGTGGCCACGGCCGCGGGCGTCGGAAATGGTCCAGCCGGGTGCGCCCAGCGTTTCCAGATCGGCCAGCAGACGCTTCTCCAGCGCCGCCTCGCAGATCACGGTGAGCAGGGTGCGGTTATGTGCGTTCATCTCAGAACCCCCAGGCAATCAGTCGTTCGGCCAGCGCCAGGTACAGCGGAATGCCGATCAGAATATTGAAGGGGAAGGTTATCCCCAGCGAGGCCGTGAGCGACAGCGACGGATTGGCCTCGGGCAGGGCCAGGCGCATGGCCGCCGGCACCGCGATGTAGGAGGCCGAGGCAGCCAGGGTGGCGAGCATCGCCGTGCCGCCCAGGCTCAGCCCCATGAAGCGCGCCAGCAGGGCGCCGATCAGCGCACCGAGCAGCGGCATCAGCAGGGCGAAGCCGGCCAGGCGCAGGCCGAACTGCTTCAGCGCACCGAGCTGACCGGAGGCGATCAGGCCCATCTCCAGCAGGAAGAACGCCAGCACCGGCTTGAACATGCTGGTGTACAGCGGCTCCAGCGGCTTGATCGCCTCCTTGCCGGCGATGGCGCCGATCACCAGGCCGCCGAGCAGCAGCATGATGCTCTTGCCGAGGAAGATCTCGCGGCCCAGCTCGCCCCAGTGGGTGTCGCGCGCAATGCCCTTGGCCAGGACGATGCCGACCAGGATCGCCGGAATCTCAAGGATGGCGACGAACAGCGGCATGTAGCTCTCGAACTCGATGCCCTTGGCCAGCATGTAGGCCACCACCACGGCGAAGGTACCGGCGCTGACCGAGCCGTAGTGCGCCGCCACCGCCGCGGCGTTGACACGGTCGAAACGCAGGCCGCGCAGCAGGACGAACGCCAGGATCGGCAGCAGCACGCCGAGCGCCAGCACCAGTGCCGACTGACCGAGCAGCTGCAGGCTGGCCTGCTGCGCCAGCTCCACGCCGCCGTGCAGACCGATGGCCAGCAGGAGGATGATCGACAGCGTCTCGTACAGCGCCGCCGGCAGCTTCAGCTCGCTCTTGAGCAGCCCGGCGACCAGGCCGAAGACGAAAAACAGCACTACCGGATCCAGACCCACTTGAGCTCCTCCCCCAACCTCGTAGGGTGCGCCGTGCGCACCAGTCACTCTATTCACCGCCCCTCTCGGTGCGCATGGCGCACCCTACCCGGACGACCACACGCACGCAAAGGAAAAGGCCATGCCCCAGCAGGGCGGTGCTGATCACCCTGCCTTGCCTCGCCACTGGCGAGACACTGGGGCATGGCCGGAAAGCTTAGCCGGCACAACTGGCGGCCAGTCAAAAAAAGGGAGCCTTACGGCCCCCGGGACAAAGATGCGCCGTAGCGCGGAATAAAAAAGGAGCCCGGGTTATGCCCCGTCAAACTTGCCCATCCAACAGGTCGGGCTCCTGAGGTTAACCTTCGATTTCCACCAGAACTTCGCCCGGATTGACGCGGTCGCCCTTGGCCACATGAACGGCCTTGACGGTACCGGCGATCGGCGCCTGCACTTCGGTTTCCATCTTCATCGCTTCGGTGATCAGCACGGCCTGACCGGCCTTGACCGCATCACCTTCCTTGACCAGAACATCGACGATGTTGCCCGGCATGGTGGTGGACACGTCGCCCGGTGCGCTGGCCTGCTTGCGCTTGCCGCCACTGCCGGCAACGAACTCGTTGAGCGGCTCGAACACCACCTCTTCCGGCATGCCGTCGATGGACAGGTAGAAGTGGCGCTTGCCATCGCCCTTGACGCCGACACCGGTGATGTCGACGCGGTAGCTCTCGCCATGCACGTCCACCACGAACTCGGTGGGCACGCCTTCACCCCCCACCGGCGCGGCGCCGCCGGCCTGCGGCATGGGCAGCAGGGCCTCGGGCTTGAGGGTGCCGGCGGCACGCTCTTCGAGGAACTTGCGGCCGATGTCGGGGAACATGGCGAAGGTCAGCACGTCCTCTTCGGACTTGGCCAGGCTGCCGATCTCCTCGCGCAGCTTGGCCATTTCCGGCTTGAGCAGGTCGGCCGGGCGCCCTTCGATCACTTCTTCGTTACCGATGGCGCGCTTGCGCAGCTCGTCATTGACCTTGCCCGGCGCCTTGCCGTAACGCCCTTGCAGGTACAGCTTCACCTCGTTGGTGATGGTCTTGTAGCGCTCGCCGGCGAGCACGTTGAAGAACGCCTGGGTGCCGACGATCTGCGAAGTGGGCGTCACCAGCGGCGGGTAGCCGAGGTCGGCGCGCACCCGCGGAATCTCTTCCAGCACTTCGCCCATGCGATTGAGGGCGCCCTGCTCCTTCAACTGGTTGGCCAGGTTGGAAATCATCCCGCCCGGTACCTGATTGACCTGCACACGGGTGTCGACGCCGGTGAATTCGCTCTCGAACTGGTGGTACTTCTTGCGCACGGCATGGAAGTACAGGCCGATCTCCTGGATCAGTTCCAGGTCCAGGCCGGTGTCGTAGGGCGTGCCACGCAGCGCCGCGACCATGGATTCGGTACCCGGATGGCTGGTGCCCCAGGCCATGCTGGAGATGGCGGTGTCGATGCGGTCGGCGCCGTTTTCCACGGCCTTGAGCTGGCACATGCTGGCCACGCCGGCGGTGTCGTGCGAGTGCACCACCACTTCCAGCGGCAGGGCGTCTTTCAGCGCCCTGACCAGATCGCCGGTGGCGTAGGGGGTAAGCAGACCGGCCATGTCCTTGATGGCGATGGAATCCACGCCCATGGCGGCCATCTGCTTGGCCTGCTCGACGAAGGCGTCGATAGTGTGCACCGGGCTGGTGGTGTAGGCGATGGTGCCCTGGGCGTGCTTGCCGGCGGCCTTCACCGCCTCGATGGACACGCGCAGGTTACGCACGTCGTTCATGGCATCGAAGATGCGGAACACGTCGATGCCGTTGACCGCCGCCTTGGCCACGAAGGCGCGCACCACGTCATCGCTGTAGTGCCGGTAGCCGAGCAGGTTCTGCCCGCGCAGGAGCATCTGCAGGCGGGTGTTGGGCAGCGCCGCCTTGAGCTGGCGCAGGCGCTCCCACGGGTCTTCCTTGAGAAAGCGCACGCAGGCGTCGAAGGTGGCGCCGCCCCAGACTTCCAGCGACCAGTAGCCGACGCGGTCGAGCTTGTCGCAGATCGGCAGCATGTCCT
>MTEW01005087.1_pt1 | contig 10361 bp, 9 predicted proteins | sample 1042681 | NCBI WGS metagenome assembly MTEW01 (sample SAMN06185811, study PRJNA358809) | soil metagenome | isolation source: soil biostimulated with citrate as carbon source | place: India | collected 2015-05-23
GCACCTCATTCAAGCAAAAGGCCTACCCAATCGGGTGGGCCTTTTTGCTTTATCCGCTACGCGGGGGTACTGCTCTCCCATGCCAGCCACAGCGGTGGCATTGCGAAACACATCCCTGTGTTTCGCCCTTCGGGCCTGCCTTCGGCAGTCCAAAACTGCTCCCGGCAGTTTTGTCGCCATGCTAGACGGTACTTCGACTACACGGCCTCTGTACGAAGCACCAAACTAAACGATGACACGATACTCAGACTCCGGTACGCCCGTCGTACCGGAGTCATTCTGCGATAGCGATAGAACAGATTAAGCCAAACGCAACCAAAGACTTATCACAGCGAGCCGTAGCAACGACATCAACCGCCGCACTTACGACCTGATAAGTCTAAGCACTGTTCAACAAAATACAGCTTTAAGTGACAACCACTGCTCTTTTTGCGCCGTATACCTGAGCTAATGAATCTTAGGAAGTGTTATGACACAAAACAGCTCAAAGGTCCCTGCACACCGACTTTCACGTTTTGGTAGCCTGGCTTCGTTAGCGGGCAGGGTCGCAGGTGGAATGATAGCCGAAGGTGCGCGACAGCTTGTCAAAGGCCAGCTGCCTGCTAAGCAGGATTTGTTGTTAACTCCTGGCAATGTTAAACGTGTCGCCGAGCAACTGGCACATCTGCGTGGTGCTGCGATGAAAATAGGCCAGCTATTGTCGATGGATGCCGGCGATCTATTACCACCAGCGTTGACCGAGATTTTGGCGAGGCTACGTGCCAGTGCCAACCCCATGCCGGCCAAACAACTCGCTCAGGTTCTGCAGCAGGAGTGGGGGGATAACTGGCAACGGCATTTTGCTGATTTTACCTTTGTGCCTATGGCTGCCGCTTCAATAGGTCAGGTGCACCAGGCTTATCATGACAACGGTAAACGTTTGGCAGTTAAGATCCAGTACCCTGGCGTCAGGCAAAGTATTGATAGTGATGTTGATAACGTGGCAACGCTACTGCGGTTAAGTGGCTTGTTGCCAAAGGGTGTCGACTACCAAAGCTTACTTGAAGAAGCCAAACAACAGTTAAAGCATGAAGCGGATTATTTATTGGAAGCGCGCTATTTAAGTCGCTACGGTCAACTTCTTGCTACCAGCCCTGATTATCAGGTGCCCATTGTTTTTCCGGAGTTGAGTACAGCCAATATTCTGGTGATGAGTTATGTGGAAGGTGCGCATATTGAAAGCCTGGCGCAGGCAAGTCAAGCTGAACGTGATAGGGTAATGACCTTACTGTTTCAGCTATTATTTCGGGAATTGTTTGAATTCCGCCTGGTGCAAACCGATCCCAATTTTGCCAACTATCTGTATGACAGTCGTCGGCAACAATTAGTCCTGCTGGATTTTGGCGCTTGTCGCGAATATTCTGCGGATTTTAGTGACGGTTATCGCACCTTGTTTGGTGCAGCGCTTAAAAATGATAAAGCTAACATTGCAACAGCCTTACAACAGATTGGTTTTTTCAGTCAGCATATTGTCGAATCCCAGAAAGTCGCGGTACTGGAGTTAGTTGCTTTGGCCTGTGAACCATTGAAACAGCCGCACGCTTTCGATTTTGGAGCCTCTGATTTAGCCTATCGGCTACGCGAGGCCGGTATGGCCCTTAGCATGAAGCAGAACTATTGGCATACGCCGCCAGCAGATGCAATCTTTCTGCACCGAAAAATTGGCGGGCTTTATCTGTTAGCTGCCCGGTTAAAAGCGCGTGTCAATTTGCAAGCTATATTACACCCTTACCTGGTTTAAGCTAAGCGTAGCAAAAGGAGATAGTGAAGCTCGCTTATAGCGCAGGTGTCTAGCCTGCGCTTTTGTTGCCGGGATTTAGCGTACTAAATGCCACTTAGTCTGGCGGCCAGCCAGATAAATCACCGTTTTACCGTCAAAGTAGGCGCTTTGCTCCAGCTTGATGTGTGCCAATTGGTTTCGCCATTCTGGAATAGCTTGCTTGATGTTACCCTCTATCGCATAGGCAGTATTGGCATAGAGCTTCCAGTCGCCTTGTACTGGCGTTGGCCCCTGATTATCCCACATTCCGATGGTGGGCCCCGGAGCATGGCCGAAAAATCCCAGTGGGTGTGAGTAAGTACTGCTGAGAATGCCGGCTGCCTGAGCTTTTTGCTGGGTGGCTTTTAAAATCTGATTGCCGGTACGCCCCGTTATAAACTCCTTTTTCAGGATATCCTGCCAGCGGTTGCCGGTTGCCAGCGCGGCTTTTAATCCTGCAGGGGCATCCTCCTCATCGGCTTTAAGCACATAGGCCATTTCCTGGGTGTCGCTACACAGCTTTAGATAACAGATCCCAACGTCAGTATGCAGAATATCACCACGTTGAATAACGCCGGACTCGCCGCAAAATGCCGTATCTTTATCACAAGGTGTGCCAGGGCGCTGTAAGCTGACATAAGGCATAAACCAGATCGGTAATTGCAACTCACTAAAACGCTCACGCAGATACCAGGCGACATCTTCAGTGGTGGTTACACCAGGCGTAATGACCCGACTACTAAAGCCCTCGGCAATGACGCCACGGGCAATGCCGATAATATGCGGATAGACAGCCAATTCAGTAGCAGTACGTTGTTCTAACCAACGAACGACCAGATTTTCCGCAGGCACCAGGCGACTTTGGTAAGCCTGTGGTAAAACTTCTTTTAAGCGGCTATGCAGGGCCGAGGTTAAACCATCCGCCACCGGCCATTCTTTTGAGACGTTAATACCAATTGTTTTTGGATCTTTGCTGACAATTAAATCAGCCAACGCCTGCCACTGCTCATCGAGGCTGCCGCCTTGCCAGGCCGCAGTGTAGGGCGCGCCCAACGGGTAGCGGTTTACCGTCAGTTTTTCGATAGTACCATCAGCCAAGCGATTAAAAACCAGCATAGTGGTGCGCCTGGCGGCAAAGCTGGGTTGGGGCACCAGCGTAAAATACACCGGATCTTCGGCCTTTTCGCGATTAAGTACCAACCACATATCCAGGTTTTGTTCTGCCATTAACTGTGGCAAAAGTTGCTCTAACCGCTCTGTAAGCATCGCGTTTTCCGGAGCGATACGCTCCCGCTGCGGCAACACCGCAAAGTCTGCAGCGCTATAAATTTGTCGTCCCTGGGCCGGTTCATTATATGTTACAGGCTTAGCAGCGCTGGGCGAGGGCAAGGAAAGGAACGCAGCAGATAGCAGGCTTAATACGAAAGCTTTTCTTAGCATAAGACATCCTGTTTATTGTTGTAGTGTGCGATCTGGCATAGATATGCCTAAAAACCAGACATAAAAGGTTATACAGTATGGTAAAAATATCAGGTAGCGTTAATATCGCAATATCTTTACGACTTATCGGATTTTAAAACTGTATGACGCAGGAATTGATTTTTTTAATGCTGGCAGGTGGGCTTGGAGCGCTATTAGGTTATTTAGTATGCCGGGTACAAACCAAGCACACCGAAACAACTTTAGCTGCCGAGCTGACGCAAGCACAGCAACAGGCTGCAGAAAGTCAGCAGCTAATACAAAGCACGCAGCGTCAGTTGAAGGAGTCCGAATTACAGTTGCAACAACAGCAGCTACAGCTGGCGAAGGTGGAGCAGCAGTTAAGTTTTGCGCAGCAAACCGAGCAGCGTCTGACGACAGAGCTACAACATGGGCAGCAACAGCAACAACAGTTAAAAACTGAACTGGAGCAAGGCAGAGCAGAGCGCGCTGAGCAACATGCCCGGCAGCAAGGGCTGGATGCTCAGTTACAACACAGCCTTGCCAGCGTGCAGCAGCTAAAACAGGAGCTAACGCAAGAGCGCAGTGCCCGTGAGCAACTGCAGGAAGAGCATCATAATCTGGCTAACCGTTATACACAGCTGAAAACCGAGCTCGATGAGCGTGAAGCCAGCCATCAGCGGGAACTGGTTAACTTCGAAAAACAAAAACAAAGCCTGGTGGAGCAGTTTAAAGCCTTGTCTAACGAGATCCTGGACGCAAAAGCACAGAGTCTGCAGGAGACCAGTAAGCTAAGCTTAAATGCAATGTTAAGTCCGTTTCAGCAATCGATAGACGCTTTTAAAAAAGAAGTACAGGATATTCATCACCGGGAAACTACTGCTCAGGGTGAGCTGAAAAAAGAGCTGGCATCGTTAAAAGAGCTGAATCAGCATATCACCAAAGAAGCGCATGAGTTATCTACTGCACTGCGGGGGCAGAAGAAGTTGCAGGGCAACTGGGGCGAACTGGTACTGGAAAATGTGCTGGATCGCTCCGGCTTGCAGCCGGGTAAGGACTATCAGCGAGAGGTCAGTTTTAGTACCGACGACGGCAAATTCCGCCCCGATGCGATAGTGTACCTGCCACAAAATAAGCATTTGGTAATTGATGCTAAGGTGTCACTCAACGCCTATACCCGTTATGTTAATGCCGAACAGGAGCTTGAGCGGCAACAGGCGTTAAAAGAGCATGTGCAGGCGGTGGCTAGCCGGATCAAAGAGTTGTCGGCGAAAGACTACTTCCGTTTGCCGGGTTTAAACTCGCCGGATATGGTGTTTATGTTTATCCCGATTGAATCGGCTTTTGTTGAAGCCCTGAAGGCGGATGAAAGCCTGTTTCAGCAAGCCATCGAAAATAATATTCTGGTGGCGACACCCACTACCTTACTGACCAGCCTGAATATTGTGCGTCAGCTGTGGCGCTATGAAGATCAAAACAAGCACACTGCGGCTCTGGCCGACAAAGCCGAAGCGGTATTTAAAAAGCTGAACAGCTTTTTGGGGAACTTTGAAAAAATTAAACGCGGGCTCGACAGTGCTGGCGCGGCCTATCTTGCTGCTGAAAACCAACTGGTTAGTGGTCGTGGTAATCTGGTAAAACAGGTAGCTGATTTTAAAAATCTGGCACCCGCGATCAAGGCAGAGCTGCCACAGTATTTTGTTGAAAAAGCTGAGCTTGAGATTGATTTTATTGCCGCAAGCGCCGGCGATAAACCACAACCTTTACCTTCGGAGTTTGCTGATGACTGAGCCCCAGGTTGAAATAAAACTGTTTTCTGCCAGCACCCCGCTAAATGATGCAGTATTGCGTACACTGGCTCATTTGCCGACCCGTAGCTTAGGACTGTTGGTCGCCGACGAGTTCTGGTGCCGGTTATCTGATGCCGATTTGATGCGCATCGCGGTGCTATTGGCCGAGAAAAGTTACCTCGAAGGTGGCTGCCCGATTGGTGCGGTAATTATCGATAACGCCAGCCGTCGCATTGTCGGCAAGGGCCATAATACGCTGGTGCAGGAAAGCCATCCTTATAATCATGGCGAAACATCAGCCATTCGGGATGCTGGCCGCATCGACTTTGGTCAAACCACACTTTTTACCTCACTCAGCCCTTGCAATATCTGTACGGCGCTGTTGATTAACCGTGGTTTTAACCGGGTAGTGGTCGGCGATGTCAGCAGTGCTGGTGGCAATGAGCAAACGCTAAGCAATCACGGTGTTACGGTCAAGGTGCTTGAAGATAGCAAAGGTGTAGCGCTGTATCAGCAGTTCCGGCGTGAGCAACCAGAGTTAGAGCGTGAAGACTGGCTTGGCCTGCGGCAGAACAAAGACTAAATCAGAGGCTGCACAGTATGGTTATACCCGCACCATACTGTGCGCTAAAAGTCTGCTAGGGTAAGGATGTAAGCGTTTGTTGCAGCGCCGGGAACAGCCCTGGGCTCTTCTTCGATTGTAAAAGCTGCTGCGCAATACGAATGTCTGCTGTGTAGTAAAGCGATGCAAAACCCAGCCGGTTGCGGCCTAAGTTGTGAAACACCATGCCAAAGGCAATGTCACCGGCGCTGAATTGTTGGTGATTGGCAGCAAAATAACTGGCTGGCCGGCTAAGTTCTTCGTCGACCAGTAACGAGCGTACCCGACCTGGCCCACCATGATAAGCCTGGATCAGCAGCAGGCGATAAATTTGCTCCTGCTTGTCTTCCGGCAAATGGCCAAATTTTGCCACAAACACCGGCTGTAGCATGCGATGGTTACGTTCAAACAGCCAGAGTGCGCAATCCACCTGAGCAATGCGGTGTAAATGCTTATTGGCCGGTACGCCACAATCTTTTAGGGCGGTTGGGGTAAGCTGTAAAATACCCCGGGCATTGGCTTTGGATTTGGCTTCACGCACACCGCCGCTTTCGATAATCAGCATCCCCGCCAGATCCGGTAACAGGTTGGGGGGCAGTGTAATCTTCTTTTGCTGTACACGGCGGTTGTAGACGGTTTGTAATACCTCATGCAGCGACGCCTGCTTCTTTGGCGTGCCGACCGAAATACCCTGCCAATTGCCAGACAGGCGACCATCCGGATGTTCACCCAGATAGCGGGCTATTGCGAGCGGTAAATCAACATAGGGTTGATGACAGCGAATGGCAAAGGGGTAACCGACGGTATTGCTGTTGCCGGCAACATAGGCCGGTACCAAGCCTTGTTGCGCCAGTTGCTGCCGGCTTTGATTTAATCGCTGCTGTGTTTGCAAAGAATTATCAGCATCTTCGACGTATTGTAAAAAGTTACCGCGCATATCGAACAACACATGACGCTTCTGCTCGGTACAGTAGCCGGAGCGGGTCAGGATCCAGCGCCGTACATTCATCATATTGTCGTAAACGCCCTGGCTATCATCAAAGGCCTTGGTACGGACCACATCGGTCCAGCTTTGAAAGGCCGCACCCTGTGCCAGGGAGGGCGGCGTAAAAAGCGACCATACCAGTCCTGCCAGGACCAGTGGCACACTATTGCGACGAGAGAAGAGTGCCATGCAAACTCCGTGAGCTGATGCTATTTCGCTGAATAGTATTACTGAATGATAGCTGAACACAATACGGCATTAGGATGAGAGGCCGACTTTTTTACAGGTTGGAGCAGTGCGTTCTGTAACTGCTGTTCGCGCGGCAGCCAACCAATCCAAAGCGCCGCGACAACGTATAACAGCGTAATGTCGTGAAGAAGGATGATGCGGTGAAAATTATTGTTAGCCTGGTTGTGGCGTTGTGTTTAGCCGCCTGTTCAGTGGTCGGTCGCAGTGAGGTAGAGATTGCGCCTTATCAGGTGCTTAAGGCCGATAGTAGCCTGGACATCGAAGTTCGCCGTTACGAGCCTATGATACTGGTGTCGACCAGTATGGCCGGCGATGGCAGAAATAACGCTTTTCGAAAATTATTCCGTTACATCTCAGGTGATAATGCAGGTAGCAACAATATTGCGATGACAGCACCGGTATTGATGGCAGGAGAGCCGGCAAACCAGGGTACGAAAATCGCCATGACCGCCCCGGTATTTATGTCGGGGGCCAATAGTGAGCCGCGGATGGCCTTTGTTATGCCAAAGCACTTTACTCTCGACAGCACACCCAAGCCGACAAACCCAGATCTGCTGGTTGAGGAGGTGCGCGACTATACAGTAGCCGCTATTCGCTTTAGTGGCACTTTATCACAGCGCAATGTGCAGCGTTACAGTCAGCAATTGCAGCAATGGATTACCGCAAATGGCCTTACTGCAGTTAGCGAACCAGTTGCCGCCGGATATAACGGGCCTTTAACGCTGCCAATGCTCAGGCGCAATGAGATTTTGATTGAGATTCGGCATTAAGTTATACACCTTGCGCAATTTACGGCTTTACAGTCGAAACTGTCTTGGTTAATTGGTGTGTTACGGAATAACTAAGCAAGCCGCAACAGATCAGAGAAAAGGATTTGTTGCTGGAAAATTTCGTCCGCTTTCTGTAATGTCGGACCAGTTGCTATTGCCGGGCTAAATCTTTTCTAATGCAGTTACATATTCTTCAGGGCTATATTCAGCATATTTATCTGGTGCAGCATAACGATAGTTTAATGCTACTCGATGGTTGTAGTCGTGCTGATATCGCTACGGTAACGGATTTTATTCAGCAGCAACTGGGTTTGCCGCTGGAGGCGTTAAAGCTGATTATTGTGACCCATATGCATCCGGACCATGCGGGTGGTGCACATAAGCTCAGGCGTTTAACCGGCGCCCGTATTGCCAGCCATCCTAAAGCACGGCGTTGGTACAGTGGCCTGTTGGGCCGTACCGCGCATCTGATTGATGTTAGCCTGACCTGGTGGGTTGCTACCCGGCTGGGTAAGCCCAAGCGGCATATTTGGTATAACCCGCTGCTAAAACCAGACTTGTTATTACTGGACGGGCAGCAGGTACCGGACTTTGCTGAGTGGCAAGTGTTGTACACACCTGGCCACACTGACCATGATTTATCCTTGCTGCATCTGCCAACCAGGCAGTTGTATATCGCTGACCTAATCGTCTCGGTTAAAAAACGGCTGGTACCGCCATATCCGGTGTGTCACCCGAACCAATATAAGCAATCATTGCAGCGGGTGCAGGACCTTGCACCCAGCCAGATCTATTTTGCCCATCTGCCGGCACGTGCCGCTAAGAGTATCGACTTTGCCGCGATACTGGCGCAGGCTCCAACTTTACCAAAAAACCATTGGCACTCGATGAAGAACCGCATCTTACATACGCTAGGGCGACAAAACCGGTCGCATTAAGCCAGATTGTTGGCACTAGCTGCGATGATAACGCTGTTCTGAAACAAACTTTGACTTATTGGTTTTTTGCGCAATAATTTGTGCATTACTATCTAATGCGAAAAATTTAATGCAAAAAATAATGATTCTGAGTGTGCAACACCAGTTTGCGATGTCATTGGGGAAGTTAGTTAAGCATCAGCGGGCTCAGCGTATGGCTCAGGGCGAACTTGCTACACGCACTGGCCTTAGCCGCAATACTATTTCGGCGATTGAAAATGGTAAATCCGTTAGTACCGAGGCGTTATTTGCTGTGTTAGCGCACCTTAATTTGCTGCATTTACTGGCAGAGCCAGTTAACGGGCAATTGGCCGAGCTCGATAAACGGCAGCAACGCAAAGCCCGTAAGCCTAAAGCGGAGTTGTCGAATGACTTCTGAGCAAGCCTATGTTTTTATAGATGGTCTGGAAGACTCTCCCGTGATTTGCGGTGTGGTAACACTGGATCCTGCACGCCGCTATGGTGAGTTTCGTTATGGTAAAAGCTATCTGGCGCGATCAGATGCCTTTGCGCTGGATCCACTTAATTTACCCTTATCAGATGAGCTATTTACCACATCCGGCGGTAAAGGCTTATTTGGTGTTTTAACCGATGCTGGAGCAGATGCCTGGGGGCAACGGGTTATTCTTTCTTTACATAAAACCAAGCCGGCTAATGCGTTGCAATTTTTGTTGGCTGGTTCGGGCATGGGCGTTGGCGCCTTGGTATTTAGCAAGTCACGCTCGTCTTCCAAGCCCAAATATAACAAAAATACCTTGGGGGATTTACCCATGTTACTGCGGGGTAAGGCCGCAATTTTGTCAGATGAGGCGATCCCGCCTGAGGAAAAAAGAGCGTTCGAGCATGGTTCCAGCATGGGCGGTGCCAGACCTAAAACACTGATCACAGAGGGAGCTATTACCTATCTGGCAAAATTTAATCGCCCAGATGATCTCTTTAATCAGGTGAAAGTTGAGCACGCCAGTATGCGGATGCTAGCCGAGTTACCGGTGCACGTTGCCAATACCCGCGTTGTGTCAGCTGCTGATGAGGATGTATTGCTGGTAGAACGTTTCGACTGTGATGCCCAGCGGCCAACACATCACTTTATCAGTGCCAATTCGCTAATCAATATTACCGCGGTTAATCCAGACCAGCTAAACCCCAACTACAGTTATGGCTTTTTGGCGGAGTTTTTGGCCAAACATTCTGCTGCGGCAACCGATGCGCAAGAGTTATATCAGCGCATGGTGTTTAATGTTCTGCTCGGCAATACCGATGATCACAGCCGTAATCATGCGCTACTTTACAGTTTCAGCCAACGAACCTGGTGTTTGGCACCGGCTTATGATGTCTTACCCATTAATAACTCCCGCCAGCATGGACTTGGTATTGGCGCCTCGGGCCGGTTCGGTAGTGTAGAAAACTTACTCAGTCATGCCAGCCGTTTTGGTTTAAAAACGGTAAAAGCCAGAAAACTGATATCGCAGGTGCAGGATTTAGTAAGTGAGTGGCCTAGCTATTTTGCCAGACTGGGCGTGGGAGAGGGGGATATCGAACGTTTACTCGGCGTTATTCCTCGTATTGATTGAGATTTTGTTGTAGTAAAGGCAAAGTAAGATCGCGTCTCCGGTACGGCAAGCATACCGGAGACGGGCGCGTTGTAGTCGGCTTAGTTGGTTGCGGGAGCCCTGCTGTTTATGAAGAGCGAACCGACGACCTTCGGGTTCCCGAATTTTAGATACAAAAAAACCAGCTAAATGCTGGCTTAG
>MTEW01004856.1_pt1 | contig 10334 bp, 10 predicted proteins | sample 1042681 | NCBI WGS metagenome assembly MTEW01 (sample SAMN06185811, study PRJNA358809) | soil metagenome | isolation source: soil biostimulated with citrate as carbon source | place: India | collected 2015-05-23
AGCAGGTCCACCGGTTCGGTCTTGAGTTTGAGCTTGCCAGTGCGAATGCGCGCCACATCCAGCAGGTCGTCGATGATCCGCGCCTGGCTGGTTACCGCATCACAGATGGTACCAACGGCCTTGCTCGCTGCACTGATGTTCCTCAGCGACGGCAGGCGGCGCAGGATCTCGGCATTGAGCTGGATCAGGTTGAGCGGGTGCTTGAGTTCATGGGACATGACGGCGAAGAACTCGTCCTTCATGTGGCTGGTGCTCTGCGTCTCGGCCAACTGCTTGCTCAGGCGCTCTTCGCCCAGGCGCACGCGCTCTTCGGCGGCATGGCTGCTGCTGATGTCGATGAAAGTAAGCACCGTGCCGTCGATTTTCTGCTCGCTGGAGCGGTAGGGCAGCAGGCGCGCCAGGTACCAGTGATCACCCTGGCCACCGATTTCACGCTCGATGATGGCCTCGCCCTGGGCCACCGCGCGGGCATCGTCGGCCAGTGCCGGGTAATCCAGGCGGTGGGTGATGTCGAGCAGGGAGCGGCCGGTATCGACTGGCAGGATATTGAACAGGTCGGCGGCGCGCGGCGTGAACCAGCGAATATGCAGGTTGCGGTCGACGAACACCGTGGCGATCTCGGTGCAGGCGATCAGGTTGCTGAGGTAGTCGTTGACCTTGTCGGTTTCCTCGACCTTGTTCTTCAGCTCGTAGTTGACCGTGAGCAGTTCCTCGTTGATCGACTGCAGCTCTTCCTTGCTGGTTTCCAGTTCTTCGCTGGCCGAACGCAACTCTTCGTTGATGGCCTGCATCTCTTCGTTGGAAGCCGTCAGCTCCTCGCTGGAGACCTCGGACTGCTCGATGGTTTCCTGCAGCTGCAGGCGAGTGCGCTGCAGTTCACGTTCGAGGTTGTGCAGGACCATGCTGTCAGTCTGCCGGATGACGCCGGGCAACGGCAGGGACGGGTCGGGCGCGCGCTCCTCGAACACCACCAGCAGGCAATCGCTGGCACCGAGTTCGTCCTTGTACGGCTGCACGGTGATCTCCACCTGCAGTTTGCCCATGGTTTCCGCCAGGTCGACAGGGCGCGAGGTCACCGCCTCGGTCCCCTGACGCGCCTGGAACAAGGTGCTGCGCAGGGCCAGGCGCAGGGGCGGCAGCACCAGGTTCAGCAGGCTGCGGCTCGGTTCGCCACCGGCCAGTTGCAGGAAACGCCCCACGCCTTCGCTCATGTGCAGGATATTGCCGTCGATATCGACGATCAGGCTGGGCGGCATGCGGCGCGCCAGGGCGCGGTAGTGCAGGTCGGCGAAGGATGGCTTGCGCCCCGGCTTGGCCTTGGCCAGCACATCCTGCGGCATGCTGGCGGCCGAAGTACCGGGCAGCTGGCGGCCGGAACGGTGGCCGGTATTGCTGGCATCGAGTGCGCGGAAAATGCGGTTGCGCTTGTCCACCGGGGCGAACAGTTCATTGGCCACGTCGGCCGACTCGGACGAACCGAGGAACAGGTAGCCACCCGGGCGCAGGGCGAAGTGGAACATCTGCAGGATGTCACGCTGCACCTCGCGGTCCAGGTAGATCAGCAGGTTGCGGCAGACAATCAGGTCGATCTGCGAGAACGGTGGGTCCGACAGCAGGTTATGCCGGGCGAACAGCACCTTTTCGCGAACCTCCTTGCGCACCCGGTAATGCTGGTCTTCCTTGATGAAGAACTGGCGCAGCCGGCTGGGCGGCACGTCGGTGACGATCGCTTCGGGGTAGGAGCCGCTGCGGGCGATGCCGATGGCGCGTTCGTCCAGGTCGGTGGCGAACACCTGAACCTTGCACGAGCGCTGCTCAAGTGCCAGCTGCTCGCAAACCAAAATGGCCAGGCTGTAAGCCTCTTCGCCGGTGGAGCAGCCGGCCGACCACACGCGGATCTCGTCCGCGCCCTCGGCCGGGTCGCGTTCGCAGGCCAACTGCGGCAGCACATGGCGCTCCAGGGCTTCGAAGGCTTCGCGATCGCGGAAGAAATTGGTCACGCCAATCAGCATGTCAGCCAGCAGCGCCCTGGATTCTGCAGGGTGCTGTTCCAGGTAATGCAGGTAGGCCGCCAGGTCTGCCTGGCCGGTCACATGCAGGCGGCGCTCGATGCGCCGTAGCACCGTGGCGCGCTTGTAGTGCTGGAAGTCGTGGCCGGTATTGCTGCGCAATTGCAGCAGGATCTCCTCGAGCATCGGCTCGCAGGCCTGGGCATCGCCTGCGCGGGTGCCCAAGGCTGGTGGCAGGGTGTCGTCCTCTATTTCCGGGAGCCGAACCTGGCGGGCATTGCGCCACAGCTCCAGCAGCTTCTGCGGCATTTCTGCCGCCGGCAGCACCAGGTCGACCATGCCGGTCTCGATGGCAGCGCGGGGCATGCTGTCGTATTGAGCGTCGTCCGGGGTTTGCGCCAGGGTCACACCGCCTTGCTCCTTGATCCGCGAAAGGCCCACGGCGCCGTCGGCACCGGTGCCGGACAACACCACGCAGAAGGCGTGGTCCTTGTGCACGTCAGCCAGGTCACGGAAGAACAGGTCGATGGCCACGTGGTCGCCACGGCGGCGGTTGGCGGGGGTCACGCGCAGGTAGCCGTCATTGGTGGACAAGCGATTGGCTGGTGAAATCACGTAGATGTGGTTGCGCTGGATCGGCACCGGCTCGGTCACCTGGCGCACCGGCATCTGCGTGGTCTCCTGGATGATGCGGTCGGCGACGCTCTGGTGGTCGGGGGACAGGTGCAGGACCACGACAAAGGCCATGCCGCAATCGTTGGGCATTTGCCGGAACAACGTACAGATCGCTTCCAGGCCGCCTGCCGATGCACCGATGCCCACCACCGGAAAATCCAGGTGGCTGGGGCTGAGCGCCGGGTTCTGGGGCGAGGCAGGTTGCTTGAGGGACGACTTCATGGACGGAGCCTTGTACAGACCGGGACGTTCCGCCCTCAGCAGCATCATCGGGCGAGTGTGTGGCGGGATTATAGGCCGTCGCCATGTCATTGAGACCTCTGCTTGCGAAGGAAAGTGCGACCCAGCTGCTTATGTCACGCAAACATTTTGCCGGCCCATGTTTGGTGCCACTGGTCAGTTGCCGGCAAAACCATTGAGCAGACTCCGTGATCGGCGGCTCGGAACCAAAGCATGGCGAACATCCATGCGACCCACCCATCGCAAGGAGAAACCACATGGCGCAGTATCAAGAGCGAACCAGCCAGCGCGGCGGCACCAAGGAAACCAACCCAGGCAATTTTGCCAATGACCGGGAACGGGCCTCCCGTGCGGGGCACAAAGGCGGGCAGGCATCTGGCGGCAACTTCGCCAATGACCGCCAGCGGGCATCGGAGGCCGGGCGCAAGGGCGGCCAGAACAGCCACGGCGGGGGGCGTCAACAGTGAGTCGAGGTTGCAGGCCACCCGGTACCGCAGGTGCCGGGTGGCGGCCAAGTCCTGCGTACCGAGGCATCCAAGGCCGTTGGTCCCTCTTGTTCGACAATTTTTTGAATCTTCCGGCCGAGCCCCGATCAATCAGGGTGTCATCCATGGAGAAGAGGAGGCCCCTGCGATGCCTAGCCCACAGCTGTACATCATCGATTATCAACTGCATGGCCAGCCACGCAGTTTCATAATCCGTCTGGAAACACTGGACAATGCCGAGGCCTGGCACTGGGCGAGTTGCGATGCGGGCATCGGCATCATCCCCAAGTTCGGGCGCGAAAAAATAAGGAAAGTCAGCAGGCCGATGGCCGAGCGCTACGGGATTACCGCAGTGAGCTGGCGGGTATCCGGCGGCAAGCCGAGCCAGTCGGTTAGGGGGCCGGCGACAACAATGTGACCCCCGACTGCACAACCCGTGCGGGAGCAACTGTCTTGCCCAAATTCAGAAAGTCGACGCGATCCCTGTAGCAACGGCACAGCCGCCCCAGCATTTCCTGAGCAGTCCACGTATCATTACCCGGCTGCCTTCGCCTGGGAATCTCGCGTCACATGTCTATCCGATTGAAACTGCTGCGAAAGAAACTGGGGATGACCCTGGAGCTGCTGGCCGACAAGACCGGCATGACCAAGAGTTATCTGTCCAAGGTCGAACGTGGCCTGAATACCCCCTCGATCGCCGCTGCGCTGAAGCTGGCGCGGGCTCTGAATGTCAATGTCGAAGAACTGTTCGCCGAGGAGCAGGCCGGCCAGAGCCGCTACAGCCTGGTGCGCCATGGCGAGCGCCAGGCCTTGGTGGGTGACGGGGCCGGGCCGGGGTACGCTGCCCTCACCAGCCAGGTCGGGCAGCGCAGCCTGCTGCCGTTCCTGATCCAGCCGCCGATCGAGTTCAGCGACCCCACGTTCAAGGAACACCTGGGCGAAGAATTCCTGTTCGTCCACGCCGGCCAGGTGGAAGTGGACTTCATGAGCGAGCGCGTACTGCTGGAGCAAGGCGATGCCTTGCATTTCAATGCCCAGACACCACACCGGCTAAGGTCGGTAGGGCCACTGCCGGCGCAGTTGCTGGTCGTGGTGCACCACGCAGACGAATAAGACGCCGGGGCGTCAGAGCGCCCCGCCTTGCCTTTCTCAGGGATGAAACGTTGGCGCCACCATGGCAGCGCCTTATGCTCAACTTGTACGTCGATATTTTGACGATACCATCCGTTGCCCATTGAATTTTATTATAGTGTCGAATCGTTGACGCAATGTCATTGTGTTCATAAGCTCAATTCAACAGTCATGCAACTCGCGAACACCACGCCAACAAATACTTGATTTTCCTCTTACAGGAGGGGCGTATGCGCACGGCTCTGATTATCAAATCGATGTCTTTGCTGGCGCTGTTGAGTGGCGCGGCGCGTGCGGCGGATATGTATATCAATCAGAACAGTATCATCCCTGTTTCAACCGCAGGTTGGTTCTTTGCATTTGCTGTCGTTGGCTTCGTGGCAGTCGCCAACAGGAACAAGATCTGAGTCCGCCAGCCTGGGGTTAACCCTTGACGCCAGCGGCCCGGGGCCTGGCTTGTGAATTCCCGAGCCGTTGCTATATTGCCAGTAGCCCGTGCAGGTCCACGGTTGCAGGCAGCACAGCCCAGGCTGCACAGCGTCAAGGCAGGCCTCTGGAAGATCGAGGCCATCGCGGTTGGCGTATGCCGCGAAGCGGAGCGAGAGTTGGTGTGTTGTTCTCATTCAGTGCTCTTTTTCGGGCCGTTTCGGCCGGAGGGACCCTCATGGTGCGTTCAATGTTTGCCGCGTTCTGCATGCTGATGGCGTGGTCTGGTGCCGGTAAGGCCGACCCGAACAATGCTACCTACCTGCTCAGCCCCGGCGATGTGGTGATGGTTTCGGTATGGCAGGAAGATAGCCTGCGCCAGGAAGCCACTGTACTTCCCGATGGCAGTATCACGTTCCCCCTGGCCGGGCGCATCGATGTTGCCGGACTGGATGTGACGACCGTTGAAAAACAAGTGGCTGCCAAACTCGAGAAGTTTCTCCCCGACCCGAACGTCAGCGTTGTCGTCAAGAGCATTGCCGGTAACCTGGTCTATGTACAAGGCAAGGTGATCAAACCCGGGCCGGTACAAATGGCAGGCCCTACGGCAGTGCTGCAGGCCCTGAGCATGTCTGGCGGCCTGGACAAGTTTGCCGATGAAAGCGAAATCAAGGTGGTGCGTGGCACCGGAGCTTCCCAAAAAATCCTGCCCGTGCGATATAGAGACCTGGTGTCTGGCCGGGATATGTCCACCAACATCCAACTGCAGGCTGGCGATACGCTGGTCGTTCCTTGATCTTGCCTTCAATAAGAACACTTAATGCCTCTTCTAAGAACAACTAGCATTGCAATGGCAATCTTGGTGTTGCCATTTACGGACACAGTCCTGGCAGCAAATTGGCAGTCTACGGTGGTAGTACCGACATCCGTCGAACATGACAGCAACCCCTTGCTGCTGTCGTCGGGTGAAAAGGGCATAACGCGCACGATCATCGCGCCGGATTACACCCTGATCGGTACCTTCGACCGTGACGAACTGAGGTTGGGGCTGGGCATGAACGTATTACGCTCATCTGACACGGCGGTGGTCGACGACCGTGAGGACCCCGACGTCAGCCTGGGCTGGCAGCGCCAGACCGAGCGCGGGCGGTTCGGCCTGCTGGCGCGTTACAACGAAAGTTCGACGCTTTCGGGAACGGTGCTGGATACCGGCGTGGTCACCACCGATGGCACGCAAAAGCTGTATACGCTGGCCGGCAACTGGAGCCAGGCGGTTACCGAACGCAGCACCCTGAGCAACGAAACCACGTACAACCGTGCACGTTATGACATCAGTACGCTGACGGGTTACGAAGAACTGGGCAACGTGTTCACCTGGACCTACGCCTGGAGCGAGCGGGCCGATCTGTACAGCCGCTTTGGCGCCCGGCGCTATGAGCCCGAGCAGGACCAGACGGCGACGGCGTCCAACAGCTACAGCCCGGCGGTCGGGGTCAAGTACCAGCTCTCCGAACGCCTCAGCGCCGACGCGCATGTGGGTGTCACCGAGGTTTCCGGTGACGAAGGTGGCCGACGTGGGGAGGGTGGGGTAGCGCTGCTGTATACCGGTGCGCGCGCCGTCGCCAGCTTCACAGCAGAACGCAGCACGGTGGCCAGTGCCGAAGGCGGCTTCGCCGAGCTGGACCAGGTGCGCGGTGTGTGGAGTTATGCCGTCAGCGAATTGACTCGGGTGGGCGCGGACGCTGCCTGGCAAGACAGCAAAGGGCAGACCCCCAACACCCTGCAGACTTACAGCGTGTGGGCCAGCCGCGAGTTTTCGCCGTACTGGGACCTGCGCCTGTCGCTGATGTACAAGGAACGGCAGCAGGATCACGAAGCCGATGCGAACGCTACTATCGTGGGTTTGACGTTGACGTACAGGTACCCCGACATCTGAACTTCAGGCAGGTGGCCCCATGAAGTCCGACTACGAGCTCTCCCTCAGAGATTACATCGCCATAATCAAGGACCGGGCCCTGTTATTGGGGTTGAGCATCGCAGTCATCCTGGCCGCGACCGTCGCAGTCGCGGTGATGGTGCCGCCGATCTACCAATCGACCGGCACCATCCTGGTGGAGTCGCAGCAGATTTCCCCCGAGCTGGTGTCGACCAACAACACCAGCTTTGCCGATGAACGCATCGAAGTGATCCGCCAACGGGTGATGACCCGCGAAAACCTGCTACGCATCATCGACAAGTACAACCTCTTCCCCGACAAGCGCTTCAGCGACGGCGACAAGATCGACCACATGCGCAGTGCCGTCGTGGTCGAGACCCTCACCACCTATGTACGCGGGCGCGGTGAAGCGACCGTGGCGTTCAATGTGTCCTTCGAGCACAAGCAGCCAGAGGTGGCCAAGGAAGTCGCCGACGAGCTGGTGACGCTGTTCCTCAACGAGAACCTCAAGCAGCGTACCGAGCGAGCCAACGAAACCACCGAGTTCCTCACCCAGGAGGCGAACAAGCTGGGTGCCGAGCTGGCCAGCCTGGAAAACCAGCTGGCGGATTTCAAGCAGGCCCACGCCAACGCCTTGCCCGAACACCAGACCTTGCGCATGAACATGCTGTCACGGTCGGAGCTGGAGTTCCGCGAGGTCGACCGTGATTACAAGGCCGCCCAGGAAGAGCTGCGTTACCTTGAACTGGAACTGTCTGCGGCCAGTGCCGGGCTGGCCACCAAAACCGGGGAAGGCCCCAGGGCGGCCAGTGCCGAACAGCCCCAGGACCTGCCCAGCCTGAAGGCCGAGTATGCCCGGCTGCTCAGCCGCTACAAGGAAGCCCACCCCGATGTGGTGGCGGTCAAGCGCAGGATCCAGGCGCTCGAAGCCAGTGGCAATCGCACGCTTGCGGCCTCCACGGTCGGCCTTGATGTCGCCCGCGTGCGCGCCAAGATGAGTGCGGCACAGGAGCGCATTGCTTCGCTGGCCGAGCAGAAGCGCGAATTGACCCGCAAGATGGAAGGCTACGAGGCCGAGATCCTCGAAGCACCGCAGGTCGAGCGTGGCCTGGTGACCTTGATGCGCGATCACGACAATGCGCGCAAGAAGTACGAGGAAATCCGCGCCAAGGAAATGGGTGCGAAGATTACCGAAAGCCTGGAGCAGGAGAACAAGGCCGAGCGCTTCGTGCTGCTGGAACCACCGCTGATGCCCGAGAAACCGATCAAGCCCAACCGCAAGAAAATCGCTGCTCTGGGCCTGGTGCTGGCACCAGCAGGTGGCGGTGCGCTGGTGATGTTGATGGAAATGTTCAATCAGCGCGTTCGCGGCGTCGGTGCCCTGGAAAACCTGCTGGGCAGGCGGGTGCTGGTGGCGTTGCCATACATCGATACCAAGGCCGATGTGGCCAGGCGCAAGCGGTGGCGCAACTGGCTTATCCTGGCGGCACTGGTACTGGCGGCTATCATGGTGGTGCTGGTGCACGTGTTCTACATGCCACTGGATGTGCTGTTGCTCAAAGTCATGTCTCGGTTTGCATAGGAAAGCAGTGATGGACAGGACCAAGCCGGCTGTTGGCAATAATCTTCACCAGGTTACCCCGGGCACTCCGCAGGCCTTGTCACCCGCCCCTGGGACGGCGCTGGCAGAAGTGCCTGGCCAGTTCGATTACGTGAACACCAAGGTGGTGCCGCTGCGCGCGGAGCACCTGGAGCGTCACCGTATCGTCGCCTACAACAAGAACTCCCACATGAACGGGCCGATCGACCTGCTGCGCACGCAAGTGCTCAGGACCATGGACGAGAATGGCTGGCGAACCTTGGCAATCACCTCGCCAACCCCTGAAGCGGGCAAGACGGTGCTGTCGATCAACCTGGCCATGAGCATTGCCCACCACACCACCAAGACCGCTTTGCTGGTGGACTTCGACCTGCGTCGGCCCAAGGTCGGCAGCAGCCTGGGCCTACCCATGGATCAGGCGTTGAACGAGTTTCTGACCGACAAGGCCCTGCTGCAGGACTGCCTGGTCAACCCGACCTTGCCTCGGTTCGTGGTACTACCCACACGGGTACCGGTGCCACTGTCTACCGAAATGCTGTCATCGCCCAAGGTGAACAACCTGATCAGCGAACTGCGCAACCGCTACGAGTCGCGCATCTGCATTTTCGATTTGCCACCGCTGCTCAGCTCTGACGATGCGATCACCGTGATACCCAAGTTCGATTGTGTGCTGCTGGTGGTGGCCAACGGTATGAACAACAGGAAGGAAATCGAAGATTGCCTGCATCACCTGGCCAGGGTGAACCTGGTGGGGACGGTATTGAACAAGGCTGACGAGCAGCCTCGTACCTATTATTGAGGTTCGGGGTTCCGGGGCTGCTTCGCAGCCCATCGCGCCCAGGCAATATGCGGTAGCGTGATTGCCTGAGCAAGAAAGCGGATGCAGGCAGGGCTGTGGATGCGTACAGTAGGTTGATCGCAACCTGGCAGGAGCCTGCTTATGTCCAGCGCATTCACCTTCATGCAGTCGCCTGTCGGCACCCTGACCCTGGTAGCCCGTGGCGAGTGCCTGGCAGCCGTACTCTGGGAAGAGGAGCGGGAAAACCGCGTGCGCCTTGGCGCCCTGCACCGTGATGACCAGTGCCCGGTACTGCTTGAAACCGCCCGCCAACTCGGCGAGTACTTTGCCGGCAAACGCCAGCGCTTCGACCTGGCACTGGACTTTGCCGGCACCGAATTCCAGCGTCAGGTGTGGACCGCGCTGTTGGCGATACCGTTCGGTGAAACCCGCAGCTACAGCGACATCGCCCGGCAGGTCGGCAACCCCACTGCGGTGCGTGCGGTAGGCGCTGCCAATGGCCGCAACCCGATCTCGATCATCGCCCCGTGTCATCGGGTGATCGGTGCTTCGGGCAGCCTCACCGGCTTTGCCGGCGGCCTGGCGGCCAAGCAGTACCTGTTGGCGCTGGAGGGCCGGCAAAGCCTGGCACTGGACCTGTAAGGCGTCAGCAGAACCAGCTGGCGACCAGGCAGACCAGCACGGCCAACGCTGAGCCAGCCACCAGGGTGTACTGCCGATGAGCCCGGCGCGCATGTGGCTTGACTGCGCGCAGGTACTCGCCGGGCGTCGGCGCATCGGGCCGGTGGCGCAAGCCCTCGGCCACATCGGCCAGTTGCCCCTGAATCAGCAGCCCCGTCAGGTAGTAGGTACAGGCATAACTCAGCAACGCCAGGAACAAGTAGATCATGCTGGGTGGGGGGCCAAAGGCACCGCCATGGCACTGGCGTTGGCGGTATCCAGCACGATCAACCCTTCGCTGCGGTCGTCCAGGCGGGCCAGCAGGTGCCCCTGGCTGTCCCATGCCGCCGAGCCACCGGCGCCAATGAAGGTA
>MTEW01002918.1_pt6 | contig 10330 bp, 10 predicted proteins | sample 1042681 | NCBI WGS metagenome assembly MTEW01 (sample SAMN06185811, study PRJNA358809) | soil metagenome | isolation source: soil biostimulated with citrate as carbon source | place: India | collected 2015-05-23
CGCCTGATCAAGCGGGTATCCACCCAACTGCGCAAACGCGGGCTGGAAATCGCCGGCCAGGTGCAGCTTGGCGCGATGATCGAAGTGCCGGCGGCGGCGATTGCCATGCACGGCTTCGTCGATGTGGTCGATTTCGTTTCCATCGGCACCAATGACCTGGTGCAGTACCTGCTGGCCGCGGACCGCAACAACGAGGCGTTGGGCGAGCTTTATTCGCCGCTGCATCCGGGCGTTATCCGGCTGCTGCGGCACGTGATCACGATTGGCCAGGCCCACGAGGTGCCGGTGGCGGTCTGCGGCGAAATGGCCGGCGACCCGCGACTGGCGCCGCTGTTGCTGGCCCTGGGCCTGCGCGAGTTCAGCCTGCATCCCAACACGCTGCTGGAGTTGCGCCGCGTGATCCGCGGCAGTGACTGGGCCGCCCTGCAGGCATCCACCGGGAAGCTGCTCAAGGCCCGGGACCGCTCCGGCATCGAGCGCTGGCTGAAATCCGCCTCGGCCTGATCCACGAGATCACGCAGAAAGTTGCCCGCGCGGGGTGTGCATAATCTCGACGGCAGGCGATAATGGCGCCATGAACATCTGATGCCACGGTCGCATCCGTCCTGCGGATCGGCCCCGTTTCGGAGCACTGCATGGCCGAAGCCGTCCGCCACGACAAGACCGCGCGTCAACTGCGCCTGCTTTCCGACGCTCTCGACAGCGGGCGGCTGGGCCCCGTGCGCCGGCTGGTCAACACGCTCGCGCCCGCCGAAATCGGCAACCTGCTGGAATCGCTGCCGCCCGGGAAGCGCGAGGTGGTCTGGGGCTTGGTGGATGCCGAGGACGACGGCGAAGTGCTGGTGCACGTCGGCGACGAGGTCCGCGAGAGCCTGCTGGCGGAAATGGACCCGGACGAAATCGTCGCTGCGGTCGAAGACCTGGACATCGACGATCTGGCCGACCTGGTCGAGGATCTCCCCGATACCGTCATCGACGAAGTCCTCAAGTCGATGGACCGGGAGAACCGCGAGCGCCTGGAACAGGTGTTGTCCTACTCCGAGGACACCGCCGGCCGCCTGATGAACCCGGACGTGGTGACGGTGCGCGCCGACGTCAACGTCGACGTGGTGCTGCGCTACCTGCGCCTGCGCGGCGAACTGCCGGACCATACCGATCATCTGTTCGTGGTCAGCCGCCGCCACCAGTACCTGGGCCGGGTCTCGCTGGCCTCGCTGGTCACCCATGAGGACAGCACGCCGATCAACCGCCTGATCGACGACGAGCAGCCGGCCATCGACGTGGGCGAGAGCGCCGAGGAAGTCGCGCGCCAGTTCTCCGACCACGACTGGATTTCCGCGCCGGTGGTGGACGACAACAACATCCTGATCGGCCGCATCACCATCGACGACGTGGTCGACATCATCCGCGACCAGGCCGAGCATCAGGCGCTGGGCGCGGCCGGTCTGGACGAGGATGAGGATCTGTTCAGCCCGGTCTGGCGCGCGATGCGCCGCCGCCTGGCGTGGCTGTCGGTGAACCTGTGTACCGCCTTCCTGGCCTCCAGCGTGGTCGGTCACTTCGAAGGCACGATCGACAAGCTGGTCGCGCTGGCCGTGCTGATGCCTATCGTGGCCGGCCTGGGCGGCAATGCGGGCACGCAGGTGCTGGCGCTCATGGTACGTGGACTGGCGCTGGGCCAGGTCGGCGCCTCCAACGCACGCACGCTGCTGTGGAAGGAAGTACGGGTCGCGCTGCTCAATGGCGTGCTGCTGGGTTCGGTACTCGGCCTGATCGTGCTGGCCTGGTTCCACTCACCGGGTTTGTCCGCGGTAATCGCCATCGCGCTGACCTGCAACCTGCTGTTCGCCGCCCTGTCCGGCGTGTTGATACCGCTGACGTTGAAACGTTTCGGCTTCGATCCGGCGCTGGCCAGCAGCATTTTCCTGACCGCGGTGACTGACTCGATGGGATTCTTCACCTTCCTTGGCCTGGCCACCCTCATCCTGCTGCAGTGACCGTCATCGCGGCTCGCTGCGAGTCACGCCCATCCGCGCCATCGTCCACCTCTAACGCCGCCCTGGGAACCCACGCATGATGACCACCACCCTGCCCGGCACCGCGCCTGATCGCCCGCATCGATTCCTTCCCCATCGCCTGGTCCTGCTGATGCTCGCCCTGATTTCCACCGCCGTGCTGCTGGGCGGCTGCGCCACCCGCGCGGTCACCACGCACGGCACGTTCGTCGAACGCGAGGTCCAGGTCGCCGGACAGGCTCGTCGCTACCAGGTCTTCGTGCCGGCAGGCCATGGCCGCGAAAAGGTGCCGGTGATCCTGTTCCTGCACGGCTCCGGCGAACGCGGCGAGGACAATCAGTTGCAGATGAAGGTCGGCCTGCCGCCCCATCTGCGCAAGCACCTGGATGATTTCCCGGCAGTGGTGGTGATTCCGCAGGCGCCGGACGACACCGAATGGACCCAGGACGCCGGCGCCATCGCGCTGGCCGCGCTGGATGCCTCGATGAAGGAATTCCAAGGCGACCCCGACCGCGTGTACCTGACCGGTCTGTCGATGGGGGGTTACGGCACGTGGGAGCTGGCCCTGCAGCAGCCGCAGCGCTTCGCCGCACTGGTGCCGATCTGCGGCGGCCTGACCGTGGACTGGACCGACCGCCGCCCGAGCATGGTCGCGCACAGCGTCGCCAGTGCCCCGGATCCGTTCGCCGAGGCCGCCAGCCGCCTCAAGCATGTACCGGTCTGGATCTTCCATGGCGGCAAGGATGACCTGGTGCCCCCCGAGCAGTCGCGCAAGATGGATGCCGCGCTCAAACAGGCCGGCGGCGATGTGCGTTACACCGAATTCCCCGATGCCAACCACAACTCCTGGGACCCGGCCTATGCCACGCCCGAACTGTGGACCTGGCTGTTCCAACAGCACCGCTGAGACCATGGCCGAACTGCTCAACGACTACTTCACCGCCGGCTGGCGCGAACGCCGGCACGAATGCGCCTGCGGCTGGCAGGGCGATTCGCGCGCCATGCAGATGGATTTGCAGGACGAGGTGACCGACTATGCCTGCCCGGACTGCGGCAACCTGCTGCTGATCGTCCGCCACCCTGACCTCGCACAGGTCCGGGCGGCGGCGGCGGCCGGCCATCCCGAGGCACGCCAGCAACTGGCCTTGCTGGAGGAAGCCGAACGCCTGCTTGGTCCGCGTTGAAACCACTCGTCGCCCTGCCCTCAATTGCCGCCCGGCGCCGCCGATAACCCGGCGCCCCTTCACGAAAGATCCGCGGCGAGCAGACTCCATGGCCGAACGCTCCGATGTCCCTCCCGGTTTGACCGGCGGCTTCCGCCGCCTGTGGGCGCGTGGCCACAAGCGCGCGCAGCCGGCGGGCAAGGGACTGGCGCCCCACGACACCGCGCATCCACTCATCACCACGGCCCAGTTGCAGAGCCTGTTCCTGCAGGCCGACGCACCGCCGGCGCTGGTGTCCGCGTTCGCCGATGGGGTGGCCGGCCTGGGCGGCGAGTTGCGCGGGATGGGCCAGCGGCTGCAGGCCGCCTGCGCCGATGGCGACTGGCTTGCCTATGGCCGCGCCATGCGGCAACTGATCGACAAGTACATCCGCACGATTCCGGACGAACCGGTCCCGGGCAGCGACGGCCCCAGCGAATCCGAGCAATTGCGTGGCCTGCTCCACCATACCCTGGTGATGGCGGTGGAGACCCTGCTGCGGGAAGATGCGCGACTGTTCCGGCAGACGCAGCAACTGGCCGATGGATTGAAGGCCTGGCAACCGGGCCAGACATTGGCCGGACTGGATGGCCAGCTCAAGGACCTGTGCCATGCCATCGGCCAGGGCAGCCACGAAGCCCGCGATGCCCAGGAACTGCTGCGCAGCCTGTTCGATCTGCTGCTGGAGAACGTCGGCGAACTGCTGGAGGACGGCAGTTGGCTGCACGACCAGATCGCGGCGGCACGCGGCCTGTTGGCCGGCCCGTTGGATCGCGAACGGCTGGAGGAAACCCGTACCGGCCTGCGCGAGGTCATCTACAAGCAGGGCCTGCTCAAGCAGGGGCTCAACGAATCCAAGACGGCGATGAAGGACATGATGGTCACCTTCGTCGAACGCCTCGACGGGATGGCCAGCAGCACCGGCGAATTCCACGACCGCATCAGCTTCCATGCGCAGGCGATCCGCGACAGCCGCAGCATCGGCGAGCTCGGCAAGCGGATGGAGGACATCCTGCAGGACACCGCCCAACTGCAACGACAGGCCCTGCGTGCGCGCGACGACCTGTACGCGGCGCGGGCCGAAGCCGAAGCCGCCGAACAGCGTGTCGCCAGCCTGGAACGGGAACTGCAATCGGTCTCCAACCTGGTGCGGGTGGATCAATTGACCGAGGCGCTCAACCGGCGCGGCTTCGAGGAATTGTTCCGGCGCGAGTCCAGCCGCGCGCTGCGCAGTGGCCAGCCGCTGTGCCTGGGCATGCTGGACCTGGACGACTTCCGCCTGATCAATGCCACCCATGGACATCTCGGCGGCGATGCGGCGTTGCGCCACGTGGTCGCCGTCGTCCGCGGCGCCCTGCGCGGCAGCGATGCGATTGGCCGTTTCGGCGGCGAGGAATTCGTGCTGCTGCTGCCGGACACCTCGTTCCGCGAAGCGCTCTCGATCGTCGAGCGTGCCCAGCAGCGATTGGCGCAGCGTCCGTTCCTCCACGAGAACGAACGCCTGGCGGTGACTTTCAGCGCGGGCGTGGCGATGTGGCGCGATGGCGAGTCGCAGGATGCGCTGGTTGAACGCGCCGACCGCGCGATGTACCAGGCCAAGGCTGCCGGCAAGAACCGGGTGATGGCGGCGCGCGACTGAATCGCGCCGCCACGTTTGCTCAACCCAGCAGGGTTTCCAGCACCGCCATGCGAATGGCCACGCCGTTGCTGACCTGGCGCAGCACCAGCGATTGCGGGCCGTCGGCGACTTCGTCGGTGATTTCCACGCCGCGGTTGATCGGGCCCGGATGCAGCACCACTGCATCCCTGGCCGCGCGGCCCAGCCGCGCCTGGGTCAGGCCGAAATCGCGGTGGTAGTCCTCGAGCGAGGCGACCAGCCCTTCTTCCATGCGCTCGCGCTGCAGGCGCAACATCATCACCGCGTCCACGCCCTCGAGCATGGCGTCGAAATCGTCGCCGACCACGCAACCGGCCAGCGTCTGGTCATCGGGCAGCAGCGACTTCGGCCCGCATACCCGGATTTCGCCGGTGCCCAGCGTGCGCAAGGCCTGCAGGTCCGAACGGGCCACGCGCGAATGCTTGACGTCGCCGACGATCAATACCTTCAGGCGCGAGAAATCCGCGCCCTTGGCCTGGCGCAGGGTCAGCACGTCCAGCAGGCCCTGGGTGGGATGCGCGCTGCGGCCGTCGCCGGCATTGACCAGGGTGGTGCCCTCGCCTGCCGCTTCGGCCAGCGCGTCCACCGCGCCATCCTCCGAGTGCCGCACCACGAAGCCGCGCACGCCCATCGCTTCCAGGTTGCGCAGGGTATCTCGCGCGGTCTCGCCCTTGCGGGTGGAGGACGTGGAAGCATCGAAGTTCAGCACGTCCGCGCCCAGGCGCTGGGCGGCAATCTGGAACGAGCTGCGGGTGCGGGTGGACGGTTCGAAGAACAGCGTGCACACCGTGGTGCCGTCCAGCAGGTTGCGCCGCTGGGTACGGCCCAACGCGGTGTCGCGGATCTGGCCGGCGCGATCCAGCAGGCGGCAGAGGGTTTCGCGGGGAAGACCCTCCAGGGTCAGCAGGTGCCGCAGTCGTCCATCCGAATCGATTTGCTGGGTCATGGCTCAGTTCTGGAATGCAAGGGTCGGAACCGGGAAACCGGCGCTGTCGCCGCACCCGGTGGGGAAGGTGGAACAGGGGAATCGGACATCGCGCCGACGGCGCGGATCAAAAACGGCAAAAGGCAAGGAAAGGACGCGGGCGTACCCGGTCCCGGGCGGAGGGTCGCCACCTCGATCAAAGGGTCACCTGCGTGGCGTCCTGCGGCGCGGCCAGCCAGCGCTCGATGATCACCGCGGCCGCCACCGCGTCCAGCGCCGCGGCATCGCGCTTGCGCTTGCGCCCTTCGGCGCGGTCCAGCGCGAAACGCTGCGAAGCTTCGATTGAACTGGCACGCTCGTCCACCAGCACCACCGGCAACTTGTAGCGCGCGTGCAATTCGCGCGCGAATGCCTGCGCGCGCTTGCGATTCGGCTGATCGCCGCCGTCCAGGGTCATCGGATCGCCGACCACCAGGCCGTCCGGGCGCCATTCGGCATGCAGCCGATCGATGGCCGGCCAGTCCGGGCCATGCGCATGCACGTCCACCACCGCCAGCGCCCGTGCGCCGCTGCCGAAGGCGCTGCCCACGGCCACGCCGATGCGTCGCGCACCGACGTCGAATCCCAACACCGTGCCATCCAACTTCATGGCCGACTCCGGGAACGCCGACCGGCGTGCGCCGGCGGGCAGGCTTGCCCATCGGGAGCGGCACGGCGATTCCGGGAACAGGGTTTCATGCGTGTCCGCTGTAGTCTGTGAGCCTGGTCATGTCTACACCAATCAGGCCGCCGGCCGCCTGCCAGCGCCGTTCCAGCGGCAGATCGAACAGCAGACCAGTATCCGCCGGCGCGGTCAGCCAGGCGTTCTCGCCCAGTTCGAACTCCAACTGGCCCGCGCCCCAGCCTGCGCAACCGAGAGTGACGATCGCGTGTTCCGGCCCGGTGCCGGCGGCCATCGCTTCCAGGATGTCGCGGGAGGTGGTCAGGTACAGCCCTTCGGCCACGGTGAGGGTGGAATCCCAGGCCCGGGCATCGTCATGCAGCACGAACCCGCGCTCCGGGTGGACCGGACCGCCGTTCAGCACGATCTGCTCGCGCAGCCCCTCGTCCGGGGTGTCCAGTTGCATCTGCAACAGCACCTCGCCCAGGGTGTACTCGGAGGGACGATTGACCATCACCCCCATCGCCCCCTCGCCATCGTGTTGGCAGATCAGGGTCACGCTACGGGCGAAATTGGGGTCGTCCAAGGCCGGCGAGGCGATCAGCAGCTGGTTGGCGAGGAAAGGTTCGGCGGACATGGCGCCATTTTAGCCCGACCGCGCTACCCTGACCGCATGAGCGGATATTGCGACATCGCCCCCGGCCACCCCGTCCACGGCCCCTACCACGACCACGAATACGGCTTTCCCCAGCGGGAGGAGGCGGTCCTGTTCGAGCGCCTGCTGCTGGAAATCAACCAGGCCGGACTCAGCTGGGAAACCATCCTGCGCAAGCGTGACGGGTTCCGGCGGGCCTACCACGGCTTCGACGTGGACACCGTGGCGGCCTATGGCGATGCCGACCGCGCGCGCCTGCTGGCCGACCCCGCCATCATCCGCAACCGGCTGAAAGTCGACGCGGCCATCCACAACGCCCGGATCATCCAGGGCCTGCGTGGTTCCCATGGCGGCTTCGCCGCCTGGCTGGACGCCCACCATCCGCTCGCCAAGCCCGAGTGGATCAAGCTGTTCAAACGGACCTTCCGCTTCACCGGCGGCGAAATCACCGGCGAGTTCCTGATGAGCCTGGGTTACCTGCGCGGCGCGCACCGCGAAAACTGCCCCGCGCACCTGCGCATCCTTGCATTGGCGCCGCCCTGGCAAACGGCGGGCTGAAACCGCACCGGCCGTCCCAAAGTGGTAAGCGCGGCTTACCACCTCGCACTCAATCTTCGGCATCGCCTTCCGATATCGGGAAGGTTGGCCGCGCGTGGTCCGATTTCGCGGTTGCGGGCATACTCCGGCCACCATCGCTGCTCGGGAGAGGCAGGCATGAAGGGAGTCGTGTTCACCGAGTTCATGGAAATGATGGACAGCCGCTTCGGGCCGGAGCTGACCGAGCGCGTGCTGGAGGCCGCGCACCTGCCCAGCGGCGGCATCTACACCGCGGTGGGCACTTACGATCACACCGAACTGCTGGCGTTGGTCGAACAGCTTGCCGGCGAGACCGGGCTTCCCGGCGCGGAGCTGGTGCGCGAGTTCGGCCACTACCTGTTCGGGCGCTTCGTGAAGAGCTATCCGCGTTTCTTCGAGAACGTCCATTCCGCATTCGATTTCATCGAACGGGTGGACGACCACGTCCATGTCGAAGTGCTGAAACTGTATCCGGGCGCCGAACTGCCCAGCTTCCGCAGCGAACGGCAGGGCGACCGGCACCTGGTGTTCGACTACCGATCCAGCCGTCCGTTCGGCGATCTGGCCGAGGGCCTGATCGCCGGCTGCACGGAGCATTACGGCGAGCACGTGCGGATCGAGCGCACGCCATTGGCCGCCGAGGGCGGTGGCACCGCGATCCGCTTCCTGCTGACCCGGGTGGACTGAGCCGGCGCCATCCATGGACGAACTGCAACTGCTCAGACGGAGACTGGAGCGCGAAAAACAGGCCCGCCGCGCGGCCGAACTGTTCATCGAGGAAAAAAGCCTGGAGCTCTACGTCGAGCAGCAAAAGCGCGAGCAGGCGTTCCAGGCCCTGCAGGCGCAGACCGTTGCCACCAACACCCTGAACCGGCAACTGCAGGAGGAAATCAGTCGCCGCATCCAGGCCGAGACCCTGGAGAGTTTCCTGGAGCGGATCGTGCAGGATCATCCGCTGCACAGCATCCTGGTCGAGCTCACCCGCATGGTGGAGGCGCAGACGCCCGGTGGCCGCTGCTTCATCGCCGTGCATGCCGACGGCGAACTTTTCCATGCGGATCGACCGTTGTCGGAAGGACGAAACCCGGTCATCCAGGCGCCGCTGGCCTGGCTGCCCGGCGGTGCGCACGAACAACGCCAGATCCAGTGGGTGGACGACGTCAGCCGGCATCCGGTCTGGCGCCGCCACGCCGAAAGTGGCCCGCTCGGTACGGGCAGCGCCTGGTCGGTGCCGCTGACCACCGCGCATGGCGAACACATCGGCGAGTTCGCCTTGCAGTCGCCCGGCGGACGTCCGCCCAGCGAATCGGAGCTGGAATGGATGATGATGATCAGCGGCCTGGCCGCGCTTGCCATCGGCCATCGCCAGCTTGCCGACAACCTCAACCACCAGGCCCACCACGACGCCCTGACCGATCTGCCCAACCGCTTCCTGTTCCGGGATCGCCTCAACCAGGCCATCGCCCACGCCCGCCGCGAGGATCACCGCGTGGGCGTGCTGTTCCTGGATCTGGACGGCTTCAAGTACATCAACGACACCCTCGGTCACCAGCAGGGCGACAACGTGCTGATGGCCGCCACCCGCCGCATCCGCCGCCTGCTGCGCGAAACCGATACCCTCGCGCGCATGGGCGGCGACGAGTTCACCCTGATCCTGCCCGGCATGAAGAGCGTGGCCGACGCCACCCGGATGGCCGATCGCTGCCTGGAAACGCTGCGGCGCCCCATCCCCGTCGACGGGCATGAACTGTATGTCACCGCCAGCATCGGCATCGCCCTGTTTCCCGACGACGCACGCGATGCCGAGCAACTGCAACGCAATGCCGATGCGGCCATGTACCGGGCCAAGGCGCGTGGCAAGAACTGCTTCGAGTTCTTCACTCCCGAGCTGACCGCCGGCAGTCGCGAACGGCTGGACCTGCGCGCGGATCTGCATCATGCGCTGGAAGAAGGCCAGCTGGCGCTGCATTACCAACCGCAGTACCGCGCCGACGGCGTGTTGTTGGGGTTCGAAGCGCTGATGCGCTGGAACCATCCCCGCCATGGCGCGATTCCACCCGGCACCTTCATCCCCATCGCCGAGGAATCCGGCCTGATCCTGGCGATCGGGCAATGGGCGCTGGAACATGCCTGCCGGCAGATGGCACAGTGGCAACGTCGCGGCGTCTCCCGCCTGCTGATGGCGGTCAACCTGTCGGCGGTGCAATTGCAGCAGGAGGACTGGACCCGCACCGTCGCCCGCGTGCTGGAAGCCACGGGCCTGCCGGCCTCGTCGCTGGAGCTGGAACTGACCGAAAGCCTGGTGATGCAGGACGTCCAGTCCACCGCCCGCCACCTGCGCGAGTTGCGCGCCCTGGGCGTGCGCGTGGCCATCGACGACTTCGGCACCGGTTATTCGTCGCTGAACTACCTGCGCCAACTGCTGGTGGACACGCTGAAGATCGACCGTTCCTTCATCAGCGAAATCGATGCGGCCGCCGAGCCCGGCCTGCACTATCCCATCATCCGCAGCATCATCGAACTCGGCCACACCCTGGGCCTGTCACTGATCGCCGAGGGCGTGGAAACCGAGCACCAGGCGCGCATCCTGCGCGATCTCGGCTGCGATGGCCTGCAGGGCCATCTGTTCGCTCCGCCCA
>MTEW01003794.1_pt1 | contig 10330 bp, 9 predicted proteins | sample 1042681 | NCBI WGS metagenome assembly MTEW01 (sample SAMN06185811, study PRJNA358809) | soil metagenome | isolation source: soil biostimulated with citrate as carbon source | place: India | collected 2015-05-23
CGATCATCCGCGTGCCCGAGAAACCGGATCAGGCCGACCCCAAGAAAGCCAAGCAGGCCAACCTGCTCAGCCGCGCGGTGGAACTGCGCATGCCCGCGCTGGCGGTCACCGATCGCAACAACCTGTTCGCCCTGGTCAAGTTCTACAAGGCCGCCGAAGGCGTCGGCATCAAGCCGATCGCCGGCGCCGACGTGCTGGTGGCGGAAGGCAACGAAACGCCATGGCCGGTGACCCTGCTGTGCCGGGATCGCGAGGGCTACCTGTCGCTGTCCCGCCTGCTCACCCGCGCGTGGATGGAAGGCCATCGCAACGACGGCGTCGCCATCGATCCGCAGTGGTTGCACGAAGATCGCGAAGGCCTGTTCGCGCTGATGGGACGGCAGAGCCATGCCGGCCGGCTCGCGCTCAGCGGACGGCATGAACTGGCCGAACAGCACCTGGCGGAATGGCAGCGCAGTTTCGGCGAAGACCTGCACCTGGAGCTGACCCGCACCCAGCGTGATGGCGAGGAGGCCTTCAACGCGTTCGCGCTGCATGCCTCGGCCAAGCGTGGCCTGCCGGTCGTCGCCAGCAACGACGTGCGCTTCCTGTCGCCGGACGATTTCGACGCGCACGAGGCGCGCGTGTGCATCGCCTCCGGTCGCGTGCTGGACGATCCCAAACGGCCGCGCGAGTACAGCGCCGAGCAGTACATGAAGTCGGCCGAGGAGATGGCCGCGCTGTTCGCCGACGTGCCCGACGCCATCGACAACACGCTGGCGCTGGCGCAGCGCTGCAACATCGAGATGCGGCTGGGCACCTACTTCCTGCCCGCCTATCCGGTGCCCGAGAACGAAACCCTCGACAGTTGGATCCGCAGCCAGGCCCGGGCCGGCCTGGAAGAACGGCTGGAGAAGAACCCGCTCGCTCCGGGCAAGTCCCGCGAGGATTACTTCGAACGGTTGGAGTTCGAGCTGGACACCATCATCAAGATGGGCTTCCCCGGCTACTTCCTGATCGTCGGCGACTTCATCCAGTGGGGCAAGAACCAGGGCATCCCGATCGGTCCGGGCCGTGGCTCGGGTGCCGGCTCGCTGGTGGCGTGGGCGCTGAAGATCACCGATCTGGATCCGCTCCCCTACAACCTGCTGTTCGAGCGCTTCCTCAATCCGGAACGCGTGTCGATGCCCGACTTCGACATCGATTTCTGCATGGATCGACGCGACGAGGTGATCGACTACGTCGCGCGCAAGTACGGCCGCGACCGGGTCAGCCAGATCATCACCTACGGCACCATGGCGGCCAAGGCGGTGGTACGCGACGCCGGCCGCGTGCTGGGCTTTCCCTACGGCCTGGTCGACGGCGTCGCCAAGCTGATCCCCAACATCCTCGGCGTGACCCTGAAGGATGCAATGGGCGAAGGCAACAGCGAGATGTCCTCGCAGGAACTGATCGATCGCTACAACAGCGAGGACGACGTCCGCGATCTCATCGACCTGGCGCGGCAACTGGAGGATCTCACCCGCAACGCCGGCAAGCACGCCGGTGGCGTGGTCATCGCGCCGTCGCCACTGTCGGACTTCTGCCCGCTGTTCGCCGAACACGACGAGGGAATGCTGGGCAAGAACCCGGTCACCCAGTTCGACAAGAACGACGTCGAGGAAGTGGGCCTGGTCAAGTTCGACTTCCTGGGCCTGCGCACGCTGACCATCATCGACTGGGCGGTCAAGGCCATCAACCGCCGCCACGCGCGCGCAGGCGTGCCGCCGGTCGACATCGCCACGATTCCGCTGGACGACGCCGCTACCTATCGCCAGGTCTTCGCCTCGGGCAACACCGGCGCGGTGTTCCAGTTCGAATCCTCCGGCATGCGCCGGCTGCTGAAGGACGCCAAGCCCGACCGGTTCGAGGATCTGATCGCGCTGGTGTCGCTGTACCGCCCCGGCCCGATGGACCTGATTCCCAGCTTCGTCGACCGCAAGCACGGCCGCGAGGAAGTCGAGTATCCCGACCCGCGCACCGAGGCCATCCTGAAAGACACCTACGGCATCATGGTGTACCAGGAGCAGGTGATGCAGATGGCGCAGATCGTCGGCGCCTATTCGCTCGGCGGCGCCGACCTGCTGCGCCGCGCGATGGGCAAGAAGGTGCCGGCGGAAATGGCCAAGCACCGCGAGATCTTCCGCGAGGGCGCCGGCAAGGGCGGTGTCGACGAGAAGAAGGCCGACGAAATCTTCGACCTGATGGAGAAGTTCGCCGGCTACGGCTTCAACAAGTCGCACGCCGCCGCCTATGCGCTGGTGTCGTACCAGACCGCCTGGCTGAAGTGCCACTACCCGGCCGAGTTCATGGCCGCGGTGCTGTCCTCGGACATGGACAACACCGACAAGGTGGTGGGCTTCCTGGACGAAGCGCGCGGCCTGGACCTGGAAGTGCTGCCACCGGAAATCAATCACTCGGACTACATGTTCGAGGCGACCGACCCGCGCACCATCCGCTACGGCATCGGCGCCATCAAGGGCGTAGGCCAGGGGCTGTGCGAGACCATCGTCGCCGAACGTCGCCAGGGCGGTCCCTTCCGGGATCTGCTGGATTTCTGCAAGCGGGTCGATTCCTCCAAGCTCAACCGGCGCGCGCTGGAAGCGATGGTCAACGCCGGTGCGCTCGACGCGCTGGGCCGCAACCGCGCCTCGCTGATGCTGCAGCTGCCGGAGGTGCTCAAGGCCACCGATCAGCTCGCCAAGGAGCGTGCGGCCGGACAGAGCTCGCTGTTCGGCGGCGGCGATGCCACGCCCGCGCTGGAAGTGGTGCTGACCGAGGTCGACGAATGGCCACTCGGGCAATTGCTCAGCGGCGAGCGCGAAACCCTGGGGCATTACCTCAGCGGCCACCCGATGGATCCCTATCGCGAAGACCTGCGCGCCCTGGTCGGCAGCGATCTGGGTGATCTGGAGAAACTCTGGAGCAACCAGTCGCCGGGCGAGAAGAAGGGCTGGCGCCCGGAAGTCAGCGCGCTCGTCGCCGGCCAGGTGGTCGGCGTGCGCCGCAAGGGCGACAGCCAGGTGTTCGTGCAACTGGAAGACGGGCGCGGCCGGATCGAGTGCAGCGCGTTCTCCGATGCCATGGCCGAGTTCGGGCCGCTGCTCACCCGCGACCGCATCCTGATCGTCAAGGGCGGCCTGCGCGAGGACGAGTTCAACGGTGGCTTCAGCCTGCGCATCCGCCAGTGCTGGGATTACTCGCAGCTGTGCGCGCAGCAGGCGCAGCGCCTGTCGCTGCGGCTGGACCTGCGCGAGCCGGGCCTGTGGTCGCGGGTGGACGCCCTGCTCGCCCGCCATCGTCCCGGCAACACGCCGCTGCGCCTGGACCTGGTCCTGCCGTCCGGGAAATCGGCCACCGCCGGCATGCTCGACGTCAATGGCAGCCTGTCGGTGCGGGTCGATACCGAACTGGTGGACGCCCTGCGGGCCACCCCCGGCGTTCGCGCGGTCAAGCTGGCCGTCGGCCGTCCCTGGACCCACTGAGCGCCGCCAGGCCACCCCGGCGTCCCTCAGCACGGCTCGGTATGGAGCCCCCGGCTGGGATAAACTCCCCCCTTTCCGGCCCATGGCCCGCTTGATGAATCCGAACTACCTCGATTTCGAACAACCCATCGCCGATCTGGAAGCCAAGATCCAGGAGCTGCGCAACGCCAGCGCCGGACCGGCGGTGAATGTCGATGCCGAAGTCCATGCCCTGCAGGACAAGCTGCGCGTCCGCACCGCCCAGATCTTCCGCGACCTGACCCCGTGGCAGGTTTCCCAGTTGGCCCGCCACCCGGCCCGTCCGTACACCCTGGATTACGTGCGCGTCATCTGCGACGAATTCCAGGAGCTGGCCGGCGACCGCGCCTTCGCCGACGACAAGGCGATCGTGGGCGGACTGGCCCGCATCAACGGCCGCTCGCTGGTCATCATTGGCCACCAGAAAGGCCGCGACACCAAGGAAAAGATCAAGCGCAACTTCGGCATGCCCAAGCCCGAGGGTTACCGCAAGGCGCTGCGCCTGATGAAACTCGCCGAGCGGTTCCGCCTGCCGGTCCTGACCTTCATCGACACCGCCGGCGCGTGGCCGGGCATCGATGCCGAGGAGCGCGGGCAGTCGGAGGCGATCGCGCGCAACCTGTTGGAGATGTCGGAACTGAAAGTCCCGGTGATCTGCACGGTGATTGGTGAGGGCGGCTCCGGCGGCGCGCTTGCCATCGGCGTGGGCGATCGCACCCTGATGCTGGAGTACAGCACCTACTCGGTGATCACTCCGGAAGGCTGCGCTTCGATCCTGTGGAAGTCCGCCGACAAGGCCAAGGATGCCGCCGAGCAACTCGGCCTGACCGCCAAGCGCCTGCATTCGCTCGGATTGGTCGACAAGGTGGTGCGTGAGCCGATTGGCGGCGCCCATCGCAACCCGCGCCAGATGGCGACCCGCCTGAAGGCGGTCCTGCTCAACGAGCTCGACGCGCTGGAACGGATTCCGGTCGAGCAACTGCTGCAGCGTCGTTACGAACGACTGCGCGGTTACGGGGCCTACGAGGCCGCCTGAGGGCAGCATGAGGACCTGGCAGAAATGGATGTCTGCCCTGCTTCTGGTGCCGGTGCTTGGCTATGTCCTGCTGTGCCTGGGCGTGTATCTGTGGGGCGCGGGGGCGCTTCCTGCTGATCGCCAGCCTGGCGAACAGATACCAACGCGCCTTCTGCGGGCCCAGTACCTTGCCAGCGAGGGCATCCGGAATGCGGACGGCATCCGTCTGAATCCGCTGACGATGCCGCTTTACCTCTTCCGCGAGCGGTCCCCGGCATCGAATGACCTGCTGCTTCCCATGCACGCAGGCCGGGTCCTGCTGCAGCGTTCCGAACGTCCGGCCGACAACCTGCGGCGGATCGCCGCCGATCTCGCCGCGGCGATATACGTCAGTCGCGCATGGTCGGTCGACGAGCAGGTGGCCGTCGTATTGAACGAGGGGTACTTCGGTCGCAATGCGCACGGCCTGCCCGCCGCCGCCGAAGCCTGGTACGGCCAGCCGTTGGAGATGCTGCGGCCAGAGGAATCACTGGCCTTGCTCGTGCTGGCACGGAGTCCATCCTTTTACGATCCACTCTGCCGGCCGGCCCGCTTCAACCATCGCTTCCGTATCCTGTCCTCGCGCCTGGACATCACGGACAAGGCTGCCGCGCTGGCGCGCGCACGCGAGCGCCTGCGCCCCGTTGCCTGCAGCGGTCCGTCGGTACCCGCCGCTTTCACTCCCTTTCAATTCCCTCACGCCATCGCATGAGCCCGATCATCATTCTCTCGTTGCTCCTCCAGATCGCCTGCTGCGTGCATGTCGTGCGCACCGGACGGCCGCTGTACTGGGTCTTCATCCTGCTGGTGTTCTCGTACCTCGCGGTGATCGTCTATTTGATCGCCGAAGTGCTGCCGGACCTGCGCCACAATCCGTCCGCGCGCCGGGCCGCGCGCAGCGTCCGCTCGCGCATCGATCCCGAACACGAGAAGCGCAAGGCGGATCGCAAGCTGGGCCTGTCGGATACGCCGGAGACCCGCCGCCAGCTCGCGGAAGAATGCCTGCGCAGCGGTGATTTCGCGCGTGCCGAGGATCTGTTCGCCAATGCGCTCAAGGGCCTGTACCGCACGGATCCGGATCTGATGCTTGGCCTGGCCAGGGCCCAGTACGGGCTGGGCAAGGCGCGCGATACGCGTGCCACCCTGGATGCGCTGATCGCCGCCAACCCCGGTTTCCGTTCCACCGACGGGCACCTGCTGTATGCCCGCGCAGTGGAAGACCTCGGCGATCCGGAAGCCGCCCTGCACGAATACGAAGCGGTGGTGCAGGGTTATCCAGGCGAGGAGGCGCGGGCGCGCTACGGCCTGCTGCTCAAACGCCAAGGCGACACCGCCCGTGCGCGCGCGGTATTCCAGGAAATCCTGACTCGCTCCGACGCATTGCCCAGGTACTACCAGCGCGATCAGCGCGAGTGGATCGCGCTGGCCCGCAGCGAGCTGGCGGCTCTGTCCTCGTCCTGAGTGTCCGCGACGTTCCGCTGCGGGTACGTCCCGGCCCCCATGAAATCCAGATTCGGTACTGCCCGGAGCTCAACGAAGCTTCGCTAGACAGTTATCGTGACTACAACGATTTTTCGGCACGAAATCTTCACTGAGACGACAAGACGCATCACTCCCCATCCCGCAAGATGGGTTATTCAGTCATCTCGTTCAACGCTCGCGGGAGATGACATGCGCCAAGTCGGAGCGACCGCCAAACGCCAGTTGGCTCTACTCCTGTTGCTGACGGTTTCTTCCTTGGGCCAGGCCCAGCCAGTCGCAAGCCCCCCTTCCTTGATGCGGGAAATCGCACAGGATGTCGGTGCGCAGGATGAGTTGCGCCGCGTACTCGGTAAGCGCTACCCACGGTTCGAACAAAACTTCGAAATCGCTGCCAACCCGGTCCAACTGAAAGATGGCGGCATTTTTCTGGATGGCTGGCGCGATGGCCATCCTGATACGCACGCCGCCGCACTGGTTTTGTACAAAGATGGGCGGATTTACGTCGCCTACGTCGAGCAGGATGGCCGTCGCGCCGTATCCTGGCAGGGTGGTAGCGACGCCTGGCGGCATCCGGCAATCCTGGTCTGGCTGCAACGCTTCCAGCAGGATGATGTCGAACGAATAAACCTGCAATCCCACATCGCACCCACCGCCGTCGAGGACGAGGTTCCCTCGCTGGCCGTCCAGGAGGAACTGGAGAAGATCGCGACATCCATCTGGGGCAGCGTGGCGGCAACGTGGGAGATGAACGCCGATGTGGGCAACCTGCTGGTCATCGTGACGGATGAAATCATGCAGTGCTCCGCAGCCGTGGGCTTGGTTCCCAAGCCTACGGGGGGCGTGCCTGGATGGTCCTGTCTGGCAAAGAGTTCACTTCAGGTTACGAACCACATTACGGGTCTTTCCAAAAACCGTATCTACAAGATCTGCGTGACTTCCGCCGCCCTTCATTGGAGGAGCGCGGTGCAGCGGGCATCCATGGGCATGTGAGAGGCCCCGCCATGCTTGATTTCATTGCCCAGTTTCTTGGCCATCTTTTCGACTTCCTTGGTCAGGCGGGCAGCCCGCGTGCCTGGTCCCTGCTCATTGGACTACTTGTCCTGATTTCAATCATGTGCGCGCTGCTGATGTCGATGCGTCCTTGATCCGCCAACGCCCCCTCCCAATGCCTGCCCCCGCCATTGATTGATGGCTCCGCGTCGAAGTTCCCTGGTCAGGCCAGCCGCGACGATCCGCCGCAGGCGCACGCCGGGCCACCCGCGCTAGGATCCCGTTGCCGGCAGTGGCCGGCTCACCGGGGAATCGCGATGGACCTGTTGCATCCATGGTGGTTGGTTCCGCTCATCCTGTTCGTCCTGCCGATGGTGGTCGGCCTGCTCTACAACGGCCTGCGCTGGCACCGGCGCGGTGTGAACCAGAACTGGGTCCTGGGCCTGTTCGTGAGCGTGTGCTGGCTGGCCGCCATCATCGTCATCCTGAACAAGCTGCGCTGAACCATCGGGCCGGCCGCTAGACTGGGCGGCATGTTCGCCCTGCCGCCCCTGCCCGCCGATGCGCCGTCGCTCCTGATCGGGTTCAGCGGCGGCCTGGATTCGACCGTGCTGTTGCATCGTCTTTTGCATGACGCGGGCTATCAGCGCCACGGCCTGCGCGCCATCCATGTGCACCATGGCCTGCAGGCCGCGGCCGACGAATGGGCCGCCCATTGCCGGCGGATCTGCGACGCCTGGGGCATTCCATTGCGGGTCGCGCGGGTGAAGGTTTCCAACCATGCCGGCCAAGGCCTGGAAGCGGCGGCCCGCGAGGCGCGTTACGCGGCGTTCGCCGAAACCCTGGTTTCCGGCGAGATCCTGGTGACCGCCCATCATCTGCAGGATCAGGCGGAAACCTTCCTGCTGCGCGCCCTGCGTGCTTCCGGGGTGGATGGTCTCGGCGCGATGCGCGAATGGCGCGCCTTTGCCGCGGGTTGGCATTGGCGTCCCTTGCTGGAAACCTCACGCGCCGAACTCGAAGTCCATGCCCGGCGGCACGGCCTGGAATGGATCGAGGATCCCAGCAACCTGCACACCGCGCACGATCGCAATTTCCTGCGCCGGCACGTCATGCCGCTGCTGGAACGGCATTGGCCGCATGCATCGGCCGCGCTCGCCCGCAGCGCCGCATTGGCCCGGGAAAGCGCCGACCTGCTCGGACAGGAGGACGCGCACGCCCTGGCGATGACGCGCACGCTGGATCCGGCAACATTGTCGACCACCGCCCTGCTCGCGCTGCCGCCGGCGCGCCGGGCGCGCGTGCTGCGCCGCTGGCTGGCCGAACGCGGACTGCCCGCGCTTCCCGCCGAAGGCGTGCGCAGGATCGAACAGGACCTGCTTGCCGCCGCCGCCAGGGACGACGAAGCCGAATTCGCCTGGCGGGGCACGGTCGTCCGGCGCTGGCGCGATCTGCTGCACGCGGGCCCCGCGCGGGCGCCGCTGCCCGCCGAATGGGAAGCCGAATGGGATACGCGCTCCCCCCTACGGCTGCCCACCGGCGATGTGCTCGCCCTGGAGGGAGCGGCCTGGCCAACACCGCTGCGGGTGGCCGCGCGGCATGGCGGCGAACGCCTGCGCCTGCCCGGGCGGACGCATGGCCATGCGCTGAAGAAACTGCTGCAGGCCGAGGGAATCCCGCCTTGGGAGCGCCGCGCATTGCCGTTGCTCCATGACGCCGGCGGCGAGCTGCTGGCCGCCGGCGATCTGCTGCTGGGCGCACGCCTGGACGAGTGGTTGAGGACGAACGGCGCCACCCTGCGCTGGGAACGCCTGGCCGCCTGAACGCCACGCGTTGACCTTCCCGCGGCGGCTCCGCACACTTTCGCGCATGGCCAAGAAAAACACCCCCGACGCGTCCCCGGTGGCGAACTTCGAACAGTCGCTGGAAGAACTCGAACGCCTGGTCGATCGCATGGAACACGGCGAACTCAGCCTGGAGGATTCGCTGGCCGCCTACGAGCGCGGCGTCGGCCTGTACCGCCAGTGCCAGGCGGCGCTGGAACAGGCCGAACTGCGCGTTCGGTTGCTCAGCGATCCCGCCCATCCGGACAGCGCCGAGCCATTCGCGCCCCTGCCCGATGGCAACTGAGGACCGTTTCGCGGCCTGGACCGCCCGCACGGAAACCACCCTCGACCAGGCCCTGCCCTCGCCGGACCAGGCGCCCGGCCGGCTGCACGCCGCGATGCGCCACGCCGTGCTGGGCGGCGGCAAGCGGATGCGTCCGTTGCTGGTCTACGCCGCAGGCGCCGTGTCCGGCGCGCCGGAAGCGCTGCTCGATGCGCCCGCCGCAGCGGTCGAGCTGATCCATGCCTATTCGCTGGTGCACGACGACCTCCCCGCCATGGACGACGACGACCTGCGTCGCGGGCGTCCGACGGTGCACGTCGCCTTCGACGAAGCCACCGCCATCCTCGCCGGCGATGCCCTGCAGACACGGGCGTTCGAAGTATTGGCGCAGGCACCCGCCGACGCCGACATCTGCCTGGCCTGGGTGCAGGCGCTGGCCGGCGCCTCCGGCGTCGCCGGGATGTGCGGCGGACAGGCACTGGACATCGACGCCACCGGACGCACGCAGGGCCTGGACGAACTGGCGCGCATGCATGCCTGGAAGACCGGCGCGCTGATCCGCGCCGCGGTGCAGCTGGGCGCCCTGGCCGGCCGTGCCGGGCCGGACATGCTGGCGCGTCTGGACGGGTTCGCCTCGTCGCTGGGCCTGGCCTTCCAGATCCGCGACGACATCCTGGATGTTGAAGGCAGCTCCGAACAGCTCGGCAAGACCGCGGGCAAGGACGCGGCGCAGGCCAAGTCGACCTATCCGGCCCTGCTCGGCATGGACGGCGCCAAGGCGCGCCTGACGGAACTCGACGCGGCGATGCGCGATTCGCTGTCCCCGTTCGGCGAGGCCGCCGATGCCCTGCGGGCGCTTGGCGAACTGGCGGTCCGTCGCAACCATTGATGTCCCGGCGGTCGGATCCGCGCCGCCGCAATGAAAAAGGCCCGGTCAGACCGGGCCTTTTTCTTCGACTCGCGAACTTCGCTTACTTGATCAGCCGCAGCGTCAGCGGATAGCGGTAGGCTTCGCCGTTGTTGGCCTTGATCGCGGCGATGATCGTGAACACCAGCCAGGCAAGGCCGACGATCACCATCAGCGGCAGCGTGATCAGCGCACCGATGCCCAGCGTCACGATGGTGAGCAGGAACAGCGCCAGGAAGATGATGCCCACGGTGATGTTGAAGTTCA
>MTEW01005001.1_pt1 | contig 10327 bp, 9 predicted proteins | sample 1042681 | NCBI WGS metagenome assembly MTEW01 (sample SAMN06185811, study PRJNA358809) | soil metagenome | isolation source: soil biostimulated with citrate as carbon source | place: India | collected 2015-05-23
CCGGCCCGGCTCGGCTCGGCAGCGCTTAGGGCGCGGGCCAGGAACGCCGCGTCGGTCTTCTCCGGGCGGGTCATCATCAGGTAGGCCTTGAGCGTGTCGTAGGCGTCCTTGGCGCGGGCGGCACGCTCGGGGCTGCCCGGCGGCAGGCTGAGCAGGTCACGCAACTCACCTTCGAGGTTGGCCGCCGCCGGGTCGCGCATCAGCTGGTTGTTGGCGATCACGAAGCGCGGCCAGAGCGCGGCGAGCAGGCCGTCGTTCTGGCTCAGGCCGAAGCGCTGGTGCCAGGGCACGCCGTGACGGGCGCGATGGTCGAGGCGGTCGAGTTGGTGGACCAGTTCGTTGAGGGCGAGCAGTTGCGCGTCGCCTTCGTGGGGCTGGTCGAGCGCCGCCAGGGTGTTCTGCAGCTCGGCGATCTGCACGCGATTGCTGGTGAAGGCGAGCAGCAGGCCCAGGCCCCAGAGTGCCGTCAGACCAAGCGCCACGGCGGCGCCGACGCGCGGCCAGGTCCAGCCGTGGGGACGGCCGCCCGAGCGCTTGTCGTCCAGCACCCCGCGCCAGGCTGGGTGGGCCTGCCAGTGGTGCGTGCCAGCGCCGCTGGGCGATGGCAGCGCCAGGCTGAACCAGAGGCCGCGCAGCATCAGCTCGGGACCGCGCCGCAGTTGTGTCCAGGCCTGCTGCCAGCGAGCGATGCCTTCGCGTTGCAGGTCGCGGGCCAGGCGCAGGAGGAAGTCGTGACGATTGTCGCCGCGCATCCGCGCCAGACCCTGATCGCGCAAGGGCCGCAGGAGTCGGCCCAAACCCTCCTCCAACTGTTCCTGGCCGGCTTTGGCGGCCAGCGTGCAGCCCACCTCGGTATCGGTGGCCGACTGCGCCCATTCACTGCGGCGCACCTCCCAGAGGTGCACCGGCGCCTGCCAGCGCAACTGTCGCGCCAGCCCTTGCAGCCGACGCACGCCGTTGCCCAAGTGCTCAAGATCGGCGCTCTGCGCGGTGCTCAGTGCCCAGACGATGCCATCCAGGGGGCGCCGTGGGCACAGTTGGCGCCACTGTTCCAGCAGCGTCTCGCACGAGCGGTCCTGAACGCTGCCGCCACATAGCAGCACCGCGCCGTCGCCTTCCAGCCAGTGCCGCTCGGCCAGGGTCGGCGCGATGGCCTGCACCTCGTCCGGCTCGCCCAGCACCAGCAGCAGGCGGACCTTGCGGCGCCAGAAGAAGCCGATGTTTTCCCGCAGATGAGCGCGCAGTTCAGCCAGCACGTTCCCGGAGCCGGGCTTGCTCTTCGTGGGCGCTTCGTCCACCTCGTGCATGTCACCGGTCGTCTGTAGCGCCAGACGAATCGCCAGGCGTTCCCAGGCCCACAGATACAACGGGCAGAAGGCGCAAAGGATCAGCCAGCCCAGCGATGCCCACAGCAGCAAACGCTGCAGGGGCATGCGCGGCAAATCCAGTGACTCCCCCTGTAGCAGGTACAGCACACAACCGATTGCCAGCAGCAGGGTAATCACCGCCAGATAGCCCAGCACCCGATACGTCCATCCTGAGTGCTCCCTCTCATTCATCGCCATAAGGCACCGCCACTCCCATCGCCAAACGATGCTCCCCATCACCACTCAGCCAACCACAGGGCTCGCCGGTTCCCGAGCTATGCAACAACGCCATCGACATGCCGATGAAGGGCGCCAGGTCACCAAGCACACCCCAGTACGCGACCAGTAGATGCTCACTGGCCGACCAGCCTCCGGCGACAAATACCTCCATGCTCTGCGAATCCATCGCCAAACAGGCGGCCGGTGCCTTGGCCAAACCGCCGTAGCGCTGCATCTGCGCGCAGAGCTCGGCAGGTGATTCCCCTTTGTCCATCAACAGGTATTCGCCCCGCTGCAAACGGCTGACACCCTTGCGGCTTACACGCCAGGCGAATGCAGCCTCACCGGCCATCTGCTGTTCCGGCGCCTGCTCGGTGCTGGCCGCGCCGGCGCACAACAGCCAATCGCCCTCTTGCGGACAACGCCGGGCAAAGTCATCGATCAGTCGTTCCACGGACGGCAGGTCGGTCAGCGGCAAAGGCTCGTCCGGCAGGTTCCAGCCACCGTCGGCCAACGCCTTGGCGAACGCCCGATAGCTATCCTGGCTACCGAACCAGGCCACGCCGCGCAGCAGCAGCCAGGACTCCGTCCACCCCTCCGAGGCGAGCAACTGGCACGCCAGATGTCGGGCCAACAGCGGCTCACGCAAACCGTCAGGGCTCGCCGAAATAGGGCAACGCAGCACCGGTCGCTTGCCTTCGCCCTGCTCCAGCGGGGGAGGAATCACCGCCTTCCCCGTCATTTGCAGGGCGTACTGCGGCTGTAGTTCCCCCACAGGGCCGAACACCATCACCCTCTCCACCGGCAAGGGCATGCCGCGTCGGCGCCACCAGCGTTGCAGCGCCGCGTCCAGGGTCCGCCGGTAAGCGGCGCGATTGCCCAGGCCAATCTGCCACGCCAGAAAGCGCAGCGCCAACGCCAATGCCCAGGCCAACGGCAGCAGGCTCCCCCATAGCCACAACTCCAGGCGGGGCCGGCCCTCCGGCCAAAGCGCCAGCAGCAACGCCGCCTGCATGCTCCACAGCAGCAGTAACACCAACCCCCAGCGGCGCCAGCGCGGTCTCCCAGGCATCACATAGTCGGGGTATCGCGGTGGTTGGTTCACGGCTCCACCGCCATGTCTGCCGTGGCCAGGGTGCTGACCACACTGCAGCCGCAATCGCAACGATAGCCATCCAGGGCCACAGGCTGACCATCTATGGTGATATCAGCCACCCCTTGGGAGATGCATGTCAGCCCGTGCTTGTTGCAACGCGCCGCATCGCCCAGGCAGGCGACGGGTTTGCCGAAGGCGAGAAAATGCCCCTCCAGTACCTCGCCGCCAAAGGGGCGCAATGGGTCCCCCATACGCACCAGCGGCATCATGCCAACACCTCCCGCGCCTGCTCGACCAGGCTGCCGCTGCGGCGCAGGAACTCGGCGCTGCGCTGCATGCGCTGCGCATAGTCCTCCAAGGCGATTTGCCGCTTCTGCTGTGCCACCACCGTGCCGATGTCGTCGGTGGGCTTGAGCAGCTCCACCGCACCCGGCAGGAAGGGCATCACCGCGTCAGTGGCTAGGTCTATCACTTCGTAGGCCACACCCGCGGCAGCCAGGCCGGCCAGCCCCCCGGTGAACGCCCCTGCGCCACCCAAGGTGGCGCCCAATACCCCACGCTTGTCGCCGCGCAGCAGGCGAATGCCATAGACCGTCACCCCCGCCACGACGGCCACCCCCAGCAACTTGCCGGCCACCATCATCGGCGTGAGGCGGCTGCTGCTCTTGTTGCCGAAATAGACCATCCGGTAGAAGAAGTAGCCGGCCCACAGCTCCCGCGAGCCCAGGGCGTCGTGCATGAACCAGGCGCGCGAGTCGTGGATCTGGTCGTCGAACAAAGCGACCACCAGGGCCATCTGCGCGTCGGCGCTGGGCGTGCCGCGCTTGTCCCTGAACAGTTGGTCGTGGCGGGTCTTACCTGCATCCCTGAGCCTGTCGTGATCCCCTCGCTCGTCATCGTCGTTCATCAGGTAGGCGCCGCCGCGCAGCACGACGTCGACCACCGTGCCCTGCCAACTGGTCTGCTCGCGCTTCTCTCCGCTGTAGTCGTAACGGAACTCCTCGGCGGCCTGGCTGATCTGGGTCTTGTCGATCCACGGCTCGTAGATCGGTGGCCCGGGATGATTGATGGTTTCCTCGGGCTTTTCGAGGCGTTTTCTCGTTGCGTTCTTCTTTTCGTCGGCGTTATTGGCCCGGTCCACGCTGACCTTGTAGTTATCGTCCTCGTTTGCCTCGGTGAAGAACGGTTGCGTCTTGTAGCTGCCATTGTCATAGCGGCCGATGCGCCAGCCGGTTATCCAACCCAACTGCTCGGCCAAGGCTTCCTCCACCGGCTTGCTCAAAGCCACCGGCTTGTACACCCAGGGCGCGTCGCAGGCATGCTCAGCCGGCAGGCCGCCTAGGGTTTTCAGGCGCCAGGCGTTGAAGCGCTCGATGACTTGCGGGCTGATATCAAACTCGGTGACTGACGATTCAGACATCACCCGCCACATTTTTTCGTCCTTCAACTCATCGGGCAAGACCGCTTCGGGCACCTGCAAGGGCGCACCAGCGGCAAAGGCCTCGGCATACAGGTCATGCAGGGCGACCTGCGAGATCAACTCATGGGTGCCGCCACGCGCCTTGCCTTGGTCGTTCTTCTGGTAGCCGCCGCCCACATCCGAATGCACGCCGGGGTAGACCACCTCCAGGGTGTTGGCCGGGTACTGGCCGTCCTCATTGCGGATGGAGTCCAGCGGGAAGCACGAGCGCTGCTCGAACGCCGCCACGAAGTGCCGGCAGCACTTGACCAGAGTGGGATACTTCGCCGCGCTGGGCAGCAGCTGGCTGTCGTCGGCCCAGTCCATATGCCCGGCGAAAAAGGGCGCGGCATGGGCGATGCCCACCGAGGCCACGGTATCCAGCAGGCCGAGAAACTCCACGCTGATATCCAGGCCCGCCAGCTGCTGCACCGGCTTGTCCACCCCCTCAGGCGTTTCGAACAGCTCGGCCAGCCAGTTGACGAAGGTCCGCGCCTCCGCCGCTCCTCGGGAAAAGCCATAGACATAGAGCTTGACCTTCAGCGGCCGGGGCGTGGGCGGCGCTTGCTCCATCTTCAGTTGCAGGGATTTCAGCAGTTGCTCCATCACCCGCCGACGCTTGCCCGTGCCCAGGGCGATCATCAGCGGAGCGGTCCAGGTGGCCATGTCCTTGACATGCTTCTTGGCCACGCGGTCGTCGATACCGTCTTTGGTCACGGCAAAGGACAAGGCGCTGGCCACCTGCACCAGTGCCCAGTTGATACGGTCCTCCCCGCCGGTGGCGTACTGCAGCCCTTCATCGCTGTAATCCATCTCGCCAATTTCGGGGAAAGGCGTCCCCACACCGGGCATGTAGTAGGAGAAGTAGCCAAACTTCCGGGCCTCATCCCCCTGGATCGACGCGTGAAAAAGCCGGGCGATATTGGTGGGGTGCCCCTTCTTCGTATCGTTCTTCTCGTTGTTGTTGGTGCCATCGAAGAACAGGCTGATATGCACCGCCTGGCAACACTTGCCATGTTGGCGCCGGCCCTCTTCATCCCGCGCCTGCTTGTACAGGTCTGCTTCGCGGGTTTGCTTTCCATAGTTCTCGCCCACCGCGCGCAGCGTGCCCGGCAAACGCCCCTCCTTCGGAAAGTCCGGCGGTCCCCACACCTTGGCGTGATTTTCTGTTACTTCGGACATACGGCGGACTCCTTCATGTGGCGTGGCTCCTTGATCGGATACTGCGGTTCGCCCACCATCCAGCAGGAGGTGGTGACCTTGACTTGCTGGCAGGGCAGGAAGTGCACGGTCAAACCACAGCGCTTTTCCTGATACTCTGGAATTTCCACCGTAGTTTTGTAGCGCCGATAGTTGGACTTATGCCTCTTCATAAAATCGCGAAATTCGTCAGTTCCCAGGGGAGGGGAAATCACGCCTGAATTGGGATCAACTTCCCACTCAATATTCGCCATCAGTCCTGGGCGCCACTTGACCGGTAGTACAATGCAACACTGATCCCCTCCGCCCCCAGAGGCTGTATATCCATTGACCGAAAACCAATTGATCGCTGTTCCATCGACATGGTTTACCGAACGGATACTGCCCGCCGCCATTTCATTATCCGACGTGGAACAACCCACCAGCACAAGTCCCAGCACTCCACAGAGCCATTGGGCAACAGGGTATTTCCTTATCCAGAGTTGCATCCGCCTATCCCTCCAGCCTTTTTCATCAAATCCTTTATGAAAACCAGTGGACTTTCATAAAAGCCCTGGTTCGAACATAAAAGCGCTGCAGCGCGATATCGGTGGGCTGCCCCTTCTTCGTATCGTTCTTCTCGTTGTTGTTGGTGCCATCGCAAAACAGGCTGATATGCACCGCCTGGCAGCACTTGCCATGTTGCCGCCGCCCCTGTTCATCACGGCTCCGCTTGTACTGGTCCGCTTCGAAGGTTTGCAGTCCGTAGTTTTTGCCCACTGCCTGCAACGTGCCTGGTAAACGACCCTCCTGGGGAAAAGCTGGCGGCGCCTACACTTTGGCGCGATTTTCTGTTACTTCGGACATACGGCGGACTCCTTCATGTGGCGTGGCTCCTTGATCGGATACTGCGGTTCGCCCACCATCCAGCAGGAGGTCGTGACCTTGACTTGCTGGCAGGGCAGGAAGTGCACTGTCAGCCCACAGCGCTTTTCCTGATACTCCGGAATTTCCACCGTAGTTTTGTAGCGCCGGTAGTTGGCGGCATGTTTGGCCTGAGCCTGTCTATACCCATCAGTACCGAGCGGCGGCCACTTTGAGTAGGCATATGGATCAGAATCAACTTCCCACTCAATATTCGCTATCAGTCCAGAGCGCCACTTGACCGGTAGAACAATGCAACACTGATCCCCCCCGCCCCCAGAGGCTGTATATCCATTGACCGAAAACCAATTGATCGTTGTTCCATCGACATGGTTTACCGAACGGATACTGCCCGCCGCCATTTCATTATCCGCCGTGGAACAACCCACCAGCACAAGTCCCAGCACTCCACAGAGCCATTGAGCAACACTGTATTTCCTTATCCAGAATCTCATTCGCCTATCCCTCCTGCCTTTTTCATCAAGTTTTTTATGAAAACCAGTGGACTTTCAGTAAAAGCCATGGTTCAGACATAAAAGCGATGCAGGGCGATATTGGTGGGGTTCCCCTTCTGGGTATCGTTCTTCTCGTTGTTGTTAGTGCCATCGAAGAACAGGCTGATATGCACCGCCTGGCAGCACTTGCCATGTTGCCGCCGCCCCTGTTCATCACGGCTCCGCTTGTACTGGTCCGCTTCGAAGGTTTGCAGTCCGTAGTTTTTGCCCACTGCCTGCAACGTGCCTGGTAAACGACCCTCCTGGGGAAAAGCTGGCGGCGCCCACACTTTGGCGTGATTTTCTGTTACTTCGGACATCAGGCTCCTTCTTATGGCGAGAGTCCTGGATGGGATAGTTCGGTGAATACTAGGCCCAGCATGAGGTGGTGACCTTGACTTGCTGGCAGGGCAGGAAGTGCACGGTCAAACCACAGCGCCTTTCCTGATACTCCGGAATTTCCACCGTAGTTTTGTAGCGCCGGTAGTTGGCCTTATGCCTCTTCATAAAATCGCGAAATTCGTCAGTTCCCAGGGGAGGGGAAATCACGCCTGAATTGGGATCAACTTCCCACTCAATATTCGCCATCAGACCGGGGCGCCACTTCACTGGCAGAACAATGCAGCAGGCTCGCTCCCCACCTCCGGCTGTTCGATAACCATTAACCTCAAGCCAATTGATTGCCGTACCGTCAACGTGATTGACCGAGGTCAAATTACCCCCGGCCATTTCATTGTCCGACGTGGAACACCCCACCAGCGTCGACATAAATATCGAAAGAAAGAGTCCGGAGATTGCCTTCGGAATATCGAGAAATACCCGCATACAGTTCATAGGGCATTCCCGGACTGGCAGAAACTTGCGTCTAGCCAAATCTTGCAAGTTCCTGCTCCTCCGGCCCTTGACTGCCATGGCAGTACTTCTGACGTATATATGTCTGGAGCCCTCGCTCATACCGTTGTATCGCCTGGTAGTCGAATGGGAGCGCGACGGTGTCCACCACGAAATCCAGTGGAAGGATGAGCACCATGCCAAATGGGCAGAAAAGGGTCAGGTAACAGGCCGTTGGCATGAAGTCGTAGCCGCCACGACCCTGCAAGGTGAGGAGACGCCAGTCGTATTTGACGCCCTGGTAATACTCGGTTGTGGGCCGACGGTTTTCGGCACGCTCGAACAACGTGCCGCAACCCGAGAGCGGAGTCACCAGCGCCAACAGCACTACCGCGTGGCGGATCATTCCTTCAATCCTTGCGCCGGTCCTGGCTGGGCAAGCTGGCGTGCCACGTAGTGTTCCAGCTCGCCGAAGTAATCTTCCTCGGCCGCCTTGCGGGCCCAGGCGTAGAGTTGGCTGAACTGCTGCTCCCGGTCCATCCCGAGGCCCTCTGTGACCTGTGTGGTCATCAGCCTTTGCGCATCGCTGATGCAGCCGAACAGGTCGTACTGTGCGTCGGTAAATTCGACGGGCCCTGGCGTATCGGGCACCTGTGGATCAGCGGAGCAGGTGCCTTGTTGCCATTGCGGCCGCCTATCGCGGTCAAGCCAGCTCCAGTAGCTGGCCACTTGCAGAAAGGCCTTGCGCTGTTGCGGATTCAGGATGTCGGCGATAAGCCATGGGAAAATCCGCGGGTCGTAGTAACGCAACAGGCCGGATTGCCCACCGACACTCATTCGTGACAGGGCTCGCAGCGTACTGCTCAGGTCCTCGAAGGGTCGCGGAGACACCAGCAACAGCAGGCGCGAGTCGTTACCGGCGCGCTCAATGAGGTCTTCCAACCAGGCCTTGTGTTGCCACTGCTGGAGATCCAGCCGCATCAGCAGCGGGCCCTGTTCCATCAGCGGCTCTTCGGGTGTTCCGCTGAACAGGGAGAACCAGGGAACCTCGGGGTTGATGCGTTGCAGCGCGGGCATGGCGGAGGCAGGCCGGCCCGTCTGGTCCAGCAGCAGGTCGACATGGTGCAAGCCGACCTCGGCACCGGTGTAGGCAATCTGTTCGAGCCAGAACTTGGGCATGGTCGTGTCGAGGTTCGGTTTTTCAACGTCCACTAAGCACGGCTCCCTCGGCAGCCTTGCGCGCCGCTTTCAGGCACTCCTCGCACACCGACTGCGGAAGTTCGGGTAACGGGAAGCTTTGGCTGATGGGCTTTTCCCACACGTGTCGCCCCTTGAGGTTGACCTTGCCGGGGCTGTGTATGTCGATGGCGCCGCTGGGGGTGATGCGGATGTAACCGCCGCCACAGGCCAGGGTGATGCCGTTCTTCGCCGTGAGTTGCAGGTGGCCCTGCACGGACTGCACGGTGATGTCTTGCTGGGCGATGAGGTTGAGCAGGTCGCCGTGGGATTCGATTTCCAGCGGGCCCTTGCCAGAGACCAGGCGCAGGCCTTCCTGTTGTGCCAATAGCGACATGCCCTGGTTGGATTGCACCGCCAGGCGCTGGGCAGCGGACAGGTTGATTTCGTCCTGGCTCTGCAAGTAGAGGGACTGGTTGCTCTGCAGCAGCAGGCTGGCCGAGGTGACGGCGGCGATGCCCTGGGGGGCGCTGAGGAGCATGGCCGGACCTTGCAAGTCTTTGCCCTGGTCGAGCAGGTGATGCAGGCCCTCGCTGCTGGACGCGCGGCTGCGATGCGTCTGGGCGACCTCTTGCCATTGCTCTAACTGCTGGCTGGCACTTTCCAACAGGGTGACGGCGGGCTCCATGTCCAGCACCTGGCCGCCCGCCTTGGTTTGTTCATCCGCACTGATGAACACCCCCTTGCCCGCACGGAGGGCGCCCCAGCCGTCAGTGCGCAGTTCAAAACCTTCGCCTCGTTTCTGTCGCTGCGCGTCAACGAGGTGGCCGAGGTTGAGCTGGCTCTTGCCGCTGTGTTCGGTGCTGAGCTTGATGTGTTCCTTGCCCCGCTGGTCCTCCATTCGCAGTTTGTTGTTGGCTGGGGTGCGCAGGACGTTGCGCTTGTAGTTTTTCAGGGTGACGAGGTCCGGGTGCCGGCTGTCGTGCAGGGCGAAGGCGATGTAGGGCTTGTCGGGGTCGCCGTGCTCGAAAGCCACCGCCACTTCGGTGCCCTGGATCAGCGGCAGGTGCAGGCCATGGGTGTCGCCGGCATAGGGCCGCGCCAGGCGCAGCCACATGCTCTCCTGGCCGGCAGGCCAGGTGTCGCGGTCGAAGAAGAAGTTGACCTTGTAACGGCCTTCCAGGTCGATGTGGCTGTAGGTGTCATCGGGCTGCGGGCTGGTGACCCGCGCCGGAAGGGTGCCGGCGATCACCGGCTTTTCCCCAAGCGGCGGACGGAAGCAGATGTGCTCGGCGTAGGGGATCGCGGTGAAACGAGCCTCGAAGCTGCGGTCCCGCGCTGCGGCGGTGGCCAGGTGGATGATCACGGCGCCGGCACCGAAGGCGTCCGGTGCGCCGCCGTCGATTTTCAGCACCTGCCCGGGGGCCAGCAGCGCGCTGCTGGTGATGCCGGCAAGGCAGGTCTGCGCGTTGAGGTAGCGTTCGTGGTGCAGGCGGGCATAGAAGTAGCCGCTCTCGCTTTGCAGGTCTTCGTCCTGGGCGTAGGCGTCGCCCAGTTCGGTGTAGGGCTCGGCGTAGTGGTA
>MTEW01003303.1_pt2 | contig 10289 bp, 13 predicted proteins | sample 1042681 | NCBI WGS metagenome assembly MTEW01 (sample SAMN06185811, study PRJNA358809) | soil metagenome | isolation source: soil biostimulated with citrate as carbon source | place: India | collected 2015-05-23
CGGCAAGCAGGTCCGCCTGTTGCTGGAAGGTACCCACGGCGAAATGGATCGCAACGTGCTGGAGCGCATGACCGCGCCGCTGGAACACCTGCTGCGCAATTCGGTCGCGCATGGCCTGGAATCGCCCGGCGAGCGTGCCGCGGCCAACAAGCCCGAAGAGGGCACCGTGCAGGTCAGCCTGCGCCGGGAAGGCTCGGAAATGGTGCTGAGCGTACGCGACGACGGCGCCGGCCTGAATCGTGCCGCGATCCGCGAGCGCGCCGAACAGCGCGGCCTGCTGCAGCCGGGCGCGGCGATCGACGATATCGATCTGGACCGCCTGATCCTGGAATCGGGTTTCTCCACCTACGACAGCGTCAGCCAGCTGGCCGGCCGTGGCGTCGGCATGGACGTGGTCTACAACGAAGTCCGCCAGCTCGGCGGCTCGCTGGACATCGCGTCGCGCCAGGGCGAGGGCGCCGAGTTCACCCTGCGCCTGCCGCAGACGCTGGCGGTGACGCAGGCCGCGTTCGTGCAGATTGGCGAGACCCAGTTCGCGGTGCCGGTGGCGTCGGTCAGTGGCATCGGCCGGATCAGCCACGAGCGCTTCGAGTCCGGCACCGGTGGTTATCTCTATGGCGGCGAGGAGTACACCCTGTACAACCTCGGCCATCTGGTCGGCCACGCACCGGCGCGCGCCGAAGGCGAGGCGCAGGTCCCGCTGTTGCTGATCCGCGCGGGCGACATGCGCGCGGCCGTCGCCGTCGATCACGTGCTGGGCAATCGCGAAATCGTGGTGAAGGCGGTCGGGCCGCAGATCGCGTCCGTGCCCGGCATCTACGGCGCGACCATCACCGGCGATGGCAGCGTGGTGGTCATCCTCGATATCGCCCCGCTGGTGCGCCGCCAGTTGGCCCAGCCGCAACAGCCGGCATCGGCGGCGCCGGTGCAGGAGCAGCGTCGCGTGCCGCTGGTGATGGTGGTCGACGATTCGCTGACCATGCGCAAGGTCACCGGCCGCGTGCTGGAGCGCCACAACTTCGAAGTCACCGTGGCCCGCGACGGCGTGGAAGCGCTGGAGAAGCTGGAAGATCGCGTACCGGACCTGATGCTGCTGGATATCGAGATGCCGCGCATGGACGGCTACGAGCTGGCCACCGCGATGAAGGCCGATCCACGCTTCAAGGACGTGCCGATCGTGATGATCACCTCGCGTACCGGCGACAAGCATCGCCAGCGCGCGTTCGACATCGGCGTGCAGCGCTACATGGGCAAGCCGTACCAGGAACTGGATTTGATGCGCAACGTCTACGATCTGCTGGGAATCGCACGTGTCCGCGAATGAAGCCAAGCGCGTCGCGCTGCTGGCGCGTCCGGGTCCGGCGAGGGAACGCCTGCGCAGTACCCTCCATGAAGTCGGCGCCGACATCGTGCTGGAGGACGACCCCGGCGCGATCGATGCGCAGGCGGTGGGCGACGCCGCGCCGGAAGTCGTACTGGTGGCGCTGGAACCGGCCATCGAGGACAGCCTGGCGCGCTTCGACACGCTGCTGGACGATCCGGCCATCGCGGTGATCTTCGAGGAAGCCGAACTCGCCGCCCGCCGCGACGGTTGGGAAGCACGCCGCTGGGCACGCCACCTGGCCGCCAAGATCAACGGCCACGACGACGTGCTGCCACCGGGCCGCGAAGAGGATGCCTCGCTGGCGCTGGAGCCGGGCCTGCCGCCCACGCCGGCGCAGATGCACGCCGACGCGGCCATCGAGCCGCATGTGCACGAAGCCGTGGACCGGGCCTGGGAACTGCCCGACGATGATTTCGCCTACCGTCCGCCCGCGGGCACCCCGTCGGCGGTGGTCGATGCGGACGAATGGCTGCGCAACGCGGCGCCGAAGCCGGAGTCGGAGCCTTCCACGGAGCGGGTGGAGCGCGCGGAGAGTGCGGTGCCTGCGCCGGTCGTCGCGCCGGTCTGGGATCTGGCACTGGAGCCGGTGACGTCCGAACCCATTGCATCCTCCGTGTCCAGGCAGGCCGATTCGACGAGCGTCGATGTGCCCGCCACTTCCAAGTGGGAGCTGTCGCTGGAGCCGCTGGATCATGCGGTGTCCGCCGGCAGCGGCCCCCGCACGCCCGGCGCGGTGCTGGTGTTTGCCGGCATTGGCGGCCCCGATGCGATCCGCAAACTGCTGGCCGAGTTGCCGCCTGATTTCGGGCGTCCGCTGATCATCCACCTGAAGCTGGACGGCGGGCGCTATGACAATCTGGTCCGGCAGATGGCGCGGGTCTCGACCATGCCGGTGATGCTCGCCGAAGCCGGGCATGCCGCGGAGGCGGGGCACGTTTACGTGCTGCCCGGCGACGTCGGTATCGGTGTGGAGCAGGGCGCGGTGGATTTCCGCGCGCAGGGCGCGCTCGATGCCGCGATGGCGCAATTGCCGCCGCGCGACAGTGCGGTGTTGCTGCTCAGCGGCAGCGACGGTCAATGGGTGGATGTGGCATGGCCGCTGGCGGCGCAGGGTGCCTGGGTGACCGGACAGGCGCCGGAGGGCTGCTACGACCCGGCCGCGTCGCACGCATTGGCCGCGCGTGGCGGACAACTGGCGACGCCGAACGAAATGGCCAGAGAACTGACCCAACGCTGGAGTTGAGGAGACTTCCTTCATGGCGCATTCGAACGACGAAATACGTGGCGTCCTGGTGCAGTCCGGCGACGATCGCCTGCTGCTGCCGAACGCGACGATTGCCGAAGTGCTGTCGCGCGCGCCGATCATCCCGATCGAAGGTGCGCCTGCGTGGCTTGCCGGCGCGATTGACTGGCACGGCTGGCGGGTGCCGCTGGTCGCCTTCGCGCGGCTGACCGGACTGGGTGGCGACGTAGCGCCCGCCGGCAGCAAGATCGTGGTGCTGAAGGCCTTGGGCGGGCTGGCGGATCTGCCTTACTACGCCCTCCTGACGCCCTCGTTCCCGCGCCTGGTCTCGGTGCCGCGCGACGGCCTGCTGGCCGACGCGACCGAGGAGGAATTGCCGGCCGGCGTGCAGGTGCGCGTGCTGCTGGGCGATGAAGTGGCGATCCTCCCGGATCTGCAACTCGTCGAACAGCGTATCCACGAAGCCCTGCGGGCAGCCTGATCGAGCGTGTTCACGCGGTTTCCACGGGGCTGAATTCCCGCTGGCGCAAGGGTGATCGTTCACGCGGGATTGGAGGCGGCGGTGACAGCGTGATCGGGCTGCCGGGTGCAGCGTTCGCCGTGAATCGGGAGGTCCCCATGAAAGCCTGGATCCTTGTTCCCCTTTGCCTGCTGGCGTGGCATGCCGAAGCCCAGCAGGCGTCCCCGCAACCGGTGCGCACCGAACCGTTGACCGCCTACCAGGGCGGCGGCCAGAGTCGCCAATTGCAGGAGCAGAGCGGGCCGGTCACGGTGCGCTGGGGGCAACCGGAAGCCCTGCCCAACGCCGCCGACTACCGCGTGACCATCGGCGATCTCGATCGCAATGGCGACGGCGTGCTGACCCGCGACGAGGTGCCGGAAGGCCATGCGCTGTCGAGCGAGTTCAAGCTGGTCGACAGCAATCGCGACGGTCGCATCACCGCCCAGGAATTGGCCGCCTGGCGCTGAGCCGGCGACGCGGCCGCGTGGATGAAGGACGGCGGCTAGGCGAGATCGCCGAAGCGCGATTGCAAGGCCGCGATGGCGGCCAGTCCGGCCGTTTCGGTGCGCAGGATGCGCGGACCCAGCCGCAGGCCGAGGAAGCCTGACGCCAGCAGGATCTCGCGGTCGCGCGGCGACCAGCCGCCCTCCGGGCCGATGGCGATCGCGATGCCGGCGCCGGTAGGCGGCGACAGCCCGGCGAGCGACTGCTCGCCGACCGGATCCAGCAGCAGGCGCAGCTCCGCGCTGTCGCAGGCCTGCGCCGCCTGCATCAGCGTGGCCGGCATCGATACTTCCGGAATCCGCGTCCGCCCGCTCTGCTCGCAGGCCGAGACCACCACGCTGCGCCAATGCGCGACCCGCTTGTCCAGGCGCTCGGCGTCCAACTTGACCTCGGTGCGTTCGGCATTCACCGGCTGGATCCGGGCGATGCCGAGTTCGGTGGCCTTCTGCAGGATCAGATCCATTTTCTCGCCGCGCGCGATGCCCTGGATCAGGGTCAGGCGCAGTGGCGATTCGCGATCGACCGCCAGTGAGGATACGACCTCGACCTGGACTTCGCGCTTGCCCACGCTGAGCAGGCGGGCGACATGGTCCTGGCCGTCGCCGTTGAACAGCACGCATTCGTCGCCTTCGCGCAGGCGCAGCACCCGGGCGAGGTGGTTGGCCGCCGCCTCCGGCAACGCGAAGGTGCGGCCCTGGGCCAGGGGCAGAACGACGTGGCAACGGGTCAGGCGCATGCGACGGCTTCCTCGATGGCGGCGCGGGTAGTGGAAGCGAGCAGTTCCAGTTGCGGTTCGTCCACGCAGTAGGGCGGCATCCAGTACAGCACGTCGCCAAGCGGGCGCAGCACCACGCCACGCGACAGCGCCGCGCGATAGGCATGCAGGCCGATGCGCCGGGCCGGGTCGAAGGGATGCCGGCGATCGCCGTCGCGGGTCAGCTCGATGGCCAGGATCATGCCGGCCTGGCGGACGTCGGCCACCCATGGCAATTCCTTCAGTGGCGCGGCCAGGGCGCCCATGCGCGCGGCGGTCGCGAGGTTGCGCGCCAACACGTCGTCCTGCGCGAAGATGTCCAGGCTGGCCAGCGCGGCGGCGCAGGCCAGCGGATTGCCGGTATAGCTGTGCGAATGCAGGAACGCGCGTTCGCGCGAATCGTCCAGGAAGGCGTCGTAGATCGCCTGCGTGGCCAGCACTGCGGCCAGCGGCAGGAAGCCGCCGGTCAGTCCCTTGGACAGGCACAGCAGGTCCGGCATGACGCTGCTCTGCTCGCTGGCGAACAAGGTGCCGGTGCGACCGAACCCGACCGCGATTTCGTCGGCGATGAGGAACACGCCGTGAGCATCGCAGAGTTCGCGTGCGCGCCGCAGATAGTCGGGATGATGCATGCGCATGCCGCCGGCACATTGCACCCGCGGTTCAAGGATCAGCGCGCAGATTTCGCCGGGATGCCGGTCCAGCAGATCCGCCAGCGCATCGGCGGCGCGGCGGGCGACGTCGGCGCCGGTCTCGCCCGGTTCGGCCAGGTAGGCATCGGGCGAGGGCGTGAACAGTGCCTCCGCCAGCAGCGGCGCATAGATGCGCCGGTACAGCGGAATGTCGCCCACCGCCAGCGCGCCGAGGGTCTCGCCGTGGTAGCCGTTCTCCAACGCGATGAATCGGGTCCGGCGCATCTCGCCGCGGTTGTGGAAAAAGTGGAAGGCCATCTTCAGCGCCACTTCCACGCCGGCCGAGCCATTGTCTGCGTAGAACACCTTGGCCAGCGGCGCACGCCCGGACTGGCGCGGCGCCAGCGCGAGCAGGCGCTCGGCCAGTTCCACCGCCGGGGGATGGCCGAAGCCGGCCAGTATCACCTGTTCCAGTTGCCCGGCCTGTCGCGCGATGGCGGCGGCGATGCGCGGTTCGGCATGGCCGAACAGGTTCGTCCACCAACTGCTGACCGCGTCCAGGTAGCGGCGCCCGTCCTGGCCGATCAGCCAGGCGCCTTCGCCCCGGGCGATCGGGACCAACGGCAAGGTGTGGGGATGCTCGCGCATCTGCGTGCACGGGTGCCACAGGACCGCGAGATCGCGCGAACGCCAAGCGTCCGCCTCTGCTAGCATTCGGGTTTCATGATTCGTCGCCACCATCCCGCCATGATATCGGCGTGCCTGCCGTCCCGTCGCCCGGTTCCTGCCGGCGGGGAGCGGACATGAGCCGCCGCCTGCCGATCATCCACCGGGTGACCGAGCGCAGCGGCGGTCCGCTGGAGCGCAACGTCGAGGAACTGGATCTGGAATTCAGCAACGGCGAGCGCCGGCGTTTCCACCGGGTCCGCGCGGATGGCCACGGCGCGGTGGTGGTGGTGCCGTTGATCGACAAGGACACCGTGCTGCTGGTGCGCGAGTACGCCGCTGGCGTCCATCGCTACGAACTGGGCCTGGTGAAGGGGCGCATCGACGCCGGCGAGACGCCCGAGCAGGCGGCCGATCGCGAATTGAAGGAAGAAGCCGGTTTCGGTGCGCAGCGCGTGGACGTGCTGCGCAGCCTGACCCAGGCGCCGCTGTACATGAGCCACCAGTCCTGGCTGGTGGTCGCACGAGATCTGTATCCGGAGCGCCTGCCCGGAGACGAACCCGAGGAGTTGGAAGTAGTGCCGTGGAAGCTTGATGCCCTCGACCAGCTGATGCTGCGCGAGGATTTTTCGGAAGGCCGTTCGCTGGCAGCGTTGTTCATCGTCCGCGAATGGTTGCGTACCTCGGCATGAGCCGGATGACCTCGGACCTCCACGAAGCCGTACTCGTCATCGCCCGCGAAGCCGGCGACGCGATCATGGCGGTGTACGAACAGGGTTTCGACGTGACCCGCAAGGCCGACGACAGCCCGCTGACCGCCGCCGACCTGGCCGCGCACCGCGTCATCTCCGAGGGCCTGCGACGGTTGACGCCGGAGTGGCCGGTACTCTCCGAGGAAGCGGCCGACATTCCCTGGCAGACCCGCTGTTCCTGGCCGACCTATTGGCTGGTGGATCCGCTGGATGGCACCCGCGAGTTCATCAAGCGCAATGGCGAGTTCACCGTCAATATCGCGCTGATCGAACAGCACATCCCGATCTTCGGCGTGGTGCAGGCGCCGGTCACCGGCGAACTCTGGCACGCCGAACGCGGACGCCATGCGTATCGCCGGCGCGGCCAGGTCGACGAACAACTGCGCAGCCGCGCGCCCGCCAGGGCGCCGTTGCGGGTGGCCGCCAGCCGTTCGCATCGCGACGCGCGCACCGAGTCGGTGCTGGCGCGGATGGGCGACATCGAACTGGTGGGCCTGGGATCCTCGTTGAAGTTCTGCCGCATCGCCGAGGGCACGCTCGACGTGTACCCGCGGTTCGGCCCGACTTCCGAGTGGGATACCGCCGCCGCGCAATGCGTGCTGGAGGCTGCCGGCGGCGCATTGCTGGCGCCGGACGGGCGCGCGTTCCGCTACAACCGCCGCGAGACCCTGCTCAACGGCGATTTCATCGCCTTGGGCGATCCCGCGCTGCCCTGGCGCGAGTGGCTGGAGGATGGCGCCGTTGAACAGACCGCCTGAGCCGCGCGACATCCGCGAACTGCTCGACATCATGGCGCGCCTGCGCAATCCCGACGGCGGTTGCCCGTGGGATCTGGAACAGGATTTCGCCAGCATCGCGCCGTACACGATCGAGGAAGCCTACGAGGTCGCCGATGCGATCGATCGCGGCGATCTCGGCGACCTGAAGGACGAACTGGGCGATCTGCTGCTGCAGGTCGTGTTCCATGCGCAGATGGCGCAGGAGCAGGGCGCGTTCGCGTTCCCCGACGTGGTCGCGGCGATCTGCGACAAGATGATCCGGCGACATCCGCACGTGTTCGGCGAGGACAGTTTCGAGGACGCCGAAGCGCAGACCCGCAACTGGGAAGCGATCAAGCAGGCCGAGCGCGCCGCCGCCGGCAACGCCGATGCGTCCGCACTGGCGGGCATCTCGCGCGGACTGCCGGAATGGCAGCGCGCCGTGAAGCTGCAGTCGCGCGCGGCCCGGGTCGGTTTCGACTGGCCCGGCCCGGCGCCGGTCATCGACAAACTGCACGAGGAAATCGGCGAGGTCCAGGCCGAACTGGCGCAGGGCGACGTGGTGGCCAACCACGATCGGCTGGAGGACGAGATTGGCGATCTGCTGTTCGTCGCCGCGAATCTGGCCCGCCATGCGAAGGTCGATCCGGGTGCGGCCCTTCGTCGTGCCAATCTCAAGTTCGAGCGTCGCTTCCGCGCCATGGAAATGCTGGCGGGCGAACGAAGCGAAGCGCTGCGGGATCTGTCGCTCGAGCAGCAGGAAGCGCTGTGGCAGCAGGCCAAGCGGCGGGAGCGCGGCGCGGAGTGAACCGCGCGTCGCGACGCCGGCAAGGAGGACGCGGATGAAGACCCTGCTACTGTTCGTCATCACCGCGCTGGCGGAAATCGCCGGTTGCTACCTGCCGTATCTGTGGCTGCGCAAGGGCGGAAGCGCCTGGTTGCTGGTGCCGGCCGCGGCCAGCCTGGCGCTGTTCGCCTGGTTGCTGACCCTGCATCCCACGGCCTCCGGCCGGGTCTACGCGGCCTATGGCGGCGTGTACGTCACCATCGCGATTGGCTGGCTGTGGCTGGTCGACGCGGTCAAGCCGACCCGCTGGGATCTGCTGGGCGCGGGGCTGTGCCTGCTCGGCATGGCGGTGATCATGTTCGCGCCGCGGCCGGCCTGAGCCAGGGCCGCGCGTGTTTGCGTCCCCGCGCGGGCGGGGCCATCATCGCGGCGGTCGGCGCAGCGCCGCACCGGGAGAGCGATCCATGGGCCGTTTCGCCAGTTTCCGCGAGTTCTATCCGTTCTACCTGAGCGAGCACAGCAACCGCACTTCGCGCCGCCTGCATTTCATCGGCAGTTGCGGCGTGCTGTTCCTGCTGGCCTGGACGATTGTCTCGGGCAACGCCTGGTGGTTGCTGGCGGCGCTGTTGTGCGGCTACGGGTTTGCGTGGGTGGGGCATTTCTTCTTCGAGAAGAACCGGCCGGCCACGTTCCGGCATCCCTTTTATTCCTTCGCCGGCGACTGGGTGATGTTCAAGGACATCCTCACTGGGCGAATCCGGTTCTGACGGTACGCTCTGACGGTTCACGCCGCGTCGGCCACGCAGTCTTGCGGGCTGGTCCGGAACAGGCTGCGTCCCAGCCCGAATGCGGTGTCCAGGTGCCGGCCCGCATCCCCGCTTCCGGCAGGCACCAGCAGTTCGGAGGTGATCACGCGCGCGCCGCAGTACTCGAAGATGCCGTGATCGATCTGGGTGCGCATCGCACCGAAGTAGCCGTGCCGCGCGTAGGTCCGCATGTCGGCGCCGCCGATGGCAAGCAGGTGCACCGACAGGTGGCCGAGCCGGCGCTCGTCGCGTCCGTCCCTTTCCTCGTAGGCCCAGCCCTGCGAGAACACCCGGTCGATCCAGCCCTTGAGCAGGCCGGGCATCGACCACCAGTAGACCGGATAGACCAGCGCCAGCGCATCGGCGCGATCGATGCGCGCCTGTTCGGCGAGGACGTCGGCGGGGGCGGGCGCCCGCCGCAGGAAGCGACCGATGTCCGCTTCGTTGAAACGCGGATCGAAGCCTTCCCGGGCGAGGTCGGCAATCTCGGCGGAATGCCCGGTGTCCTGCACGCCTTCGGCCAGGCGATGGGCCACGGCATGGGTCAACGAACCGGGGAGGGGATGGGCAGTGACGATCAAGGCGTGCATGGGGGCTCCGCAAGGCAAAGGGCGGTTGTCGCGTATATACTTCCAGTAACTTACCGTCAGTAACTTACTTTTGGTATATAGCGATGTCAAGCCAGTCCGATTCTCCTGATCCAGCCTCGCCCGATGCGGCGCCTCGCAAGCGCCTGTCCCGCGACGCGCGCTATCGCCAGTTGCTGGAAGCCTCCTGGCGCCTGATCGGCGAGGAGGGCACGGAAGCGCTGTCGCTCGGACGCTTGGCCGAGGAGGCGGGCGTCACCAAGCCGGTGGTCTATGACCACTTCGGGACCCGCGCCGGCCTGCTGGCCGCGCTGTACCGCGATTTCGACGCGCGCCAGACCGCGCTGATGGACGCGGCACTGCGCGAGGGCACGGCCGATCTGGAGGCGCGCGCAGGCGTTATCGCGCGTTGTTACGTGGAATGCGTGTTGTCGCAAGGACGGGAGATTCCCGGCGTGGTCGCCGCCTTGGCCGGCTCGCCGGAGATGGAACGGATCAAGCGCGAGTACCAGACCGCGTTCATGGCCAAGTGCCACGACCTGCTGGCGCCGTTCGCGCCGGATCGACGATTGCCGGCCGCAGGCCTGTGGGCCTTGCTGGGCGCGGCGGAATCGCTCTCCTACGCGGCCGCGGCGGCGGCCATCGATGCGGCGCAGGCCATCCGGGCGCTGACCGATCTCATCGTCGGCATCGTCGAGCGCGGTGGACGCGGGGACGCCGCCTAGGCGACCGGCCGGTTCATTCGTAGAACATCAGGAAGGCCGCGCCGACAATCAGGGCGAAGGCAGCGTAGTGGTTCCATTTCAGCGGTTGGCCCAGGTACCAGGTGGAGAAACCGGCGAACACCACCAGGGTCAGGATTTCCTGGATGGTCTTCAGCTGGACCACCGAGTAGACGGTGCTGCCCAGGCGAT
>MTEW01004239.1_pt2 | contig 10288 bp, 8 predicted proteins | sample 1042681 | NCBI WGS metagenome assembly MTEW01 (sample SAMN06185811, study PRJNA358809) | soil metagenome | isolation source: soil biostimulated with citrate as carbon source | place: India | collected 2015-05-23
GCATCACGCAGCTCTTGTACACCGTGTCACTGGCCACATCGACCACGTGCAGGTTGTTCGGGTAGTTGGTCACGATCATGTATTCCTGACCAGCCTTCAGCGCCGGCCCGGTGTCGGCGGCCTGTACCAGCCCGGCACAGGCCGCGGCGGCGATGGTGAGCGCGAGTGACGCGCAGCGTCCAGCTTTCATGCGGTTTCCCCTTGTCATTCTTGTTGGGCCGGTCACTTGTCTTTCGGGAACACGGTGCCGAGGTTGCGCCAGTCTTCCGCCGAGTTGCTCGCCTGGGCGTTCCAGTCCTGGTAGGTGCTCATCATGTCCGGCACCTGGGCCGGCCACCAGCAAGGGTCGGAACAGCCATACAGGTCGGCCTCCATCGGCTGGCACAGCGAGCTCACGCCACCAAAGGCGTCCACTTCCCAGCCCGGGTCGGTGGTGGCGGTGCAGCCCGCCACTGCGCTCATGGCCATGACTTCTTCGACACGGTCTTCGGCGGCGGCCTGCTCGAGGATGCGCGCCTTGTTGTTCAGGGGCTTCAAGTGCTTCATGTCAGTGCGCCTTCCGCGGGGTGATGTAGCGATCGATGAAGGCCGGGTTGGCGGCCATGATGCGGCTGTAGACCTCGATGCCGAAGTCGACCCAGTCGCGCATCAGTTCGCAATAGTGGTAGGTCGGGTGCTGCGGGTCGCCATAGCGGGCATAGCTTTCGTGGTAGCAACCGCCGGAGCACAGGTTGCGGATGCGGCAGCTGTCGCAGCCGGTGTTGCTGCGGTCCAGGCGTTGCGACAGGAAGTCGTTGAGCTGCGCCTGCTTCACGCCCTGGTGCACATTGCCGAAGGTCGGCAGGCTGGAACCGGTGAAGCGGTGGCACAGGTTCAGCTCGCCCTCATGGTCCACGGCCAGCATCTTCAGCCCGGCGCCGCACGGCAGGGCCTTCTTGTGGCCTTCATGGATGTCGGTGATCAGCTGGTGCAGGTTGGAGAAGCCGATGTTGCGGTGCTCCAGCGCAGCCTCCAGGTAGCGCCGGCCCAGCGCCTTCATGTTGGCGAACACCTGCACCAGTTCTTCGCCGGTGAGGTTGAAGTTGGCCATATCGCCGGAGGTGACCGGGGCAAAGCCGACTTCAGCGAACCCCAGTTCGTTGAACAGGTGGTTCCAGATGGTCTCGACGTCGGTGATGCCACGGGTCAGCGTGACCCGAGCGCCCACCGGGCGGCTGTGGTAGCGCGACAGCAGCATGTCGACCTTGCGCCTTACCACGTCATAGGTGCCCTGCCCGCCCACGGTGATGCGGTTGCGGTCGTGCACGGTCTTGGGGCCATCGATGCTGACCGACAGGCCGAACCGGTGGGCATTGAGCCAGTCGACGATCTCTTCGGTGAGCAAGGTGGCATTGGTGGTCATGATGAACTCCACCTGCTTGCCAGCCTCGGCGAAGCGCCGCTCGCAGTAGGCGACCATGTGCTCGATCAAAGGCCGGTTGGACAGCGGCTCGCCACCAAAGAACACCACGCTGTAGCGCTGCTCGTCGGGCGACTCCTTGAGCAGCATCTCCACCGAAGCCTCGGCGGTGGCGGTACTCATCTTCTTGCCCGCGGACGGTTTGTCCAGGTCTTCCTTGTAGCAGTAGGTGCAGCTGAGGTTGCAGCCGGTGTTGACGTTGAGCACCACAGTGTTCAGCGCCGTGCGCTCGACCTGCCTGAGGGCGATTTCCGGGGTCAGCGGCGAGCCGTCGCTGACCAGCTCCAGCGCGATCAGCTCGCGCAGGGTGTCCTGGATATCGCTGCCGGCAAACTGCTGGCCAAGGCGCTGCATCAGCTCCTCGGCCGAACAGCCTTGCTGGCGCAGGGTGTCGATGATGCCGCCGGTCACCGCGTCGGCGGTGAACAGCGAACTGCTGGGGATATGGAACAGCATGCGGTCGGCGTCGACCTGCACTTCATGCAGGTTGCGTTCGACCAGGTTCAGTAGCGCGCCCATGGCGACCTCCCGATAAACGATCCGTTGGAAAACCGTAAGCCCCTGCCGTTACGGCAGCGGCGGGTTGTTCCAGCGCTGTACGGTGACGATCATGTGCCCTTCACCAGTCTGGCCACCGTCGGCCAGGGTGGCGATGACCTTCAGGTTGCCGGCGTTGTTGGTCATCATCTTGCGCTCCGGGTTGGGGCCGGCACCGCCTGGCACGAACACGCCATCGGCCTGCATCTTCCCGGCAAACTTGACGTCTTCGTCCTCGACCGCACGCTCGTTGAATGGCTCGACCTTCCAGCTGGCCGGCAGGTAGCCGATGCGCAGCGGCTGGCCATTGGCGTCCTTGCCCCAGGCTTCGGCCTCGAAACGGCCCTGCACCTTGGGCACCGAAGCGCCGTTCTCGCCGATGCGGGCGATGGAAAACGCCGGCACCACCTTCACTTCCTCGACCTTGTCGTACACCGCCAGGTTGACACCCTTGAGCGTCCCTACGGCGACTTCGCGCTGGCCAGGCTTGGCATCGGCCGCGGCGCGGGCCTTCAGCCGTACCAGGGTCGGGGTCTGCTCCAGCACCTCGGTCACTTCCACGCCAGCGCCCAGGTCCGGTTTGCCGGCCAGGCCGCTGCCGACCAGGGTGATCTCGCTTTCGCCACCAGCCTTGATGAATGCCGGCTGTACCGCCAGCAGGCGCGCCTTGCCCTCCTTCACCGCGGTGAAGTCCAGGCCACGCTCGTCGTGCTCGGCCTCGAACATGCGGCCCTTCATTTCGCCATCCAGCGCGGCGAACACCTGGCGCAGGTTGGCGTCGCCCACCTTGACGTTGCCACGCCATTCATAGCCGTTGTAGAGGATCGCCGAACCGCTGCCATTGAACGGTGTGCCGTCGGCATACGCACCCTTGACCTCGACCTTGAAGGTGTCACCCTGGTCAGGCGTGACGCTCATCACCCCGCGCACGTCGCCCTTGGCCAGCATGTGGCCGCTGAATGCCCACTGCCCCGGCAGCGCATCGGCCTTGGGCCTGGCTTTCTGCCATTCGGCCCATGCCGCGCTTTCCAGCGGGTAGCGCTTGGCCAGGTCAGGCACCACTTGCTGCAGGGCGATCGGCAGCCAGTCGCGGTCACGCGCCTGGGCCTGGTATTCGAGGGACGGCCACTGGCCGAGATGGAAGTTGACCAGATGCTCCCATTCCTTGGCCGGGCGCCGCTGCAAGGCGACACGGGCACCGGAGTGGCAACGGCCACAGGTTTCGCTGAGCTGGGTGTCGAACTGCTCGACGGTGTTCAGCCGGCGCTCCATGGCATAACGCACGCCATCGGTTTCGCTGGGCGCCAGGCCCTGCTTGTCGGCCAGGTACTTGACCAGAGTGCGGCGGTCGTCGTCGCTGATCTGCAGGCCGTGCATCACCTGCATGCGGGCGATGCTCATCAGCCAGCCTTCCGGCGTCTTGCGCTGGTGACTGATACGGCTGTAGGTGTCGTTGCCTTCGGGGATATGGCACCCCATGCACTTGTTCTGCAACAGGCTCGGGCCCTGCTCGGCCGCCATGGCCTGGGTGCTCAGCAGCGCGGCGGCGACCAGCGCCAGTTTGCCCGCTTGCCGCCGGAGTCGAGTCGTCTTCAAGGTCAGACCTCCACGGTTGTTGTTCTTATCGTTTTCGCACGCTTTGGTACAGCAGGTGTGCATGTGACAGTTGCGATACAGGAACTGTGCCAGGTGCTCTAAAAATGTTTTATTTCAAGCTTTTAGCTAGTTTTCCGGGCTTTGCTGTCAGCAGAGATGGCCAATTGCAGCGTGCCATTTCGCGACAGGGTGTTTCATCCTGAGACAGGGGCCTGCTGCGCAGGCCTTCGCGGGCTTGCCCGCTCCTACAGGTATCGCATCGGCCCTAGGCATTGCGCATTCCCTGTGGGAGCGGGCGTGCCCGCGAAGAGGCCGGAACAGCCACTGTTTCACCACCGTCTCACACCGTCTCAATGTGCAACAGCGCAACCCTGCAATCCCAACCTTGCCCCAGGACAAAACCCAACCTGCTCAACGGCTTGCGGCCATCTGCCGACCTTGGCACGCCCATTGCGCCTGTGCCCGTCACATCCAATGACAAGAGGCACCGTCCCATGCTTTCTGAACTGCCCATCCTGCCCGCCACCCGCGCCTTTCTCGAACGCAAGCTGAAGATGCGCATCGACGCCGACTGGCAGGACGCCGCCAGCGGTCGCACCCTGTCGTTCCGCAACCCGGCCACTGGCGAGGTGCTGGGTGAGGTGCCCGCCGCCGAGGCCGAAGATGTCGACCGCGCCGTGCGCGCCGCGCGCCAGGCCTTCGATGATTCGCCCTGGAGCCGCCTGCGCCCGCGCGAACGGCAGAACCTGCTGTGGCGCCTGGCCGACCTGATGGAGCGCGATGCCCGCCAGCTGGCCGAACTGGAATGCCTGAACAATGGCAAGAGCGCCGCCGTGGCCCAGGTGATGGACGTGCAACTGGCCATCGACTTCCTGCGCTACATGGCCGGCTGGGCTACCAAGATCGAGGGCAGCACCGTCGAAGCCTCGATGCCGTTGATGCCCAACGACCAGTTCCATGGTTTCGTGCGGCGCGAGGCAGTGGGCGTGGTCGGGGCCATCGTCGCCTGGAACTTCCCGTTGCTGCTGGCTTGCTGGAAGCTCGGCCCGGCCCTGGCTACCGGTTGCACCGTAGTGCTCAAGCCCGCCGACGAAACCCCGCTGAGCGTGCTCAAGCTGGCTGAGCTGGTGGACGAAGCCGGCTACCCGGCTGGCGTGTTCAACGTGGTCACCGGCACCGGCCTGAACGCTGGCGCCGCACTCAGCCGCCACCCCGGCGTGGACAAGCTGACCTTTACCGGCTCCACCGAGGTCGGCAAGCTGATCGGCAAGGCGGCCATGGACAACATGACCCGCGTCACCCTGGAACTCGGCGGCAAGTCGCCGACCATCGTCATGCCCGACGCCAACCTTCAGGAAGCCGCTGCCGGCGCCGCCACGGCGATCTTCTTCAACCAGGGTCAGGTATGCTGCGCCGGGTCCCGCCTGTACGTGCACCGCAAGCACTTCGACAACGTGGTGGCCGACATCGCCGGCATCGCCAACGGCATGAAGCTGGGCAGCGGCCTTGACCCGGCGGTGCAGATGGGCCCGCTGATTTCGGCCAAGCAGCAGGACCGCGTCACCGGCTACATCGAGCTTGGCCGCGAGCTGGGCGCGACCATTGCCTGCGGCGGCGAAGGCTTCGGGCCGGGTTACTTCGTCAAGCCGACGGTGATCGTCGATGTCGACCAGCGCCACCGCCTGGTGCAGGAAGAGATCTTCGGGCCGGTGCTGGTGGCGATGCCGTTCGATGACATCGACGAAGTGATCGGCATGGCCAACGACAACCCCTATGGCCTGGGTGCGAGCATCTGGTCCAACGACCTGGCCGCCGTGCACCGGATGATCCCGCGCATCAAGTCGGGTTCGGTGTGGGTCAACTGCCACAGCGCCCTCGACCCTGCCTTGCCGTTTGGCGGCTACAAGATGTCCGGCGTCGGCCGTGAAATGGGGGCCGCTGCCATCGAGCACTACACCGAACTGAAGTCGGTGTTGATCAAGCTCTGATCTTCAGCCAGTACCGGCCCTTTCGCGGGTAAACCCGTTCCCACAGGATCACCACAGGCCTGAATACTGTGGGGTCCTTGTAGGAGCAGCCTTGTGCTGCGAAGACGCCGGCACAGGCAACCCGAAAACAACAACAAAAACATGGAGCACACCATGAGGCACAAACTCGCCTGCACATTGGCCCTGCTGTTCGCCGCCCAAGTCACCCAGGCCTACGAGCTGTACAACCACGACGGCACCACCCTCAACGCCGACCTCGAAGCCCTGTTCGGCGCCTTCCACAGCGACGAAAGCTTCAACCTGGCCGGCAACCGCAAGCCCGGCAGCACCGCCTGGCAGGAAGGCTACGTCAAGTATGGCCTCAGCGGCAGCCAGGCCCTGGCCGACAGCGGCGCGCTCTACGGCGCCTTCAACCTGCTCAGCTCCGCCACCTGGGGCGATGGCGATGCCGCCGGCCTTACCCTGGGTGACGAGCGCCGCACCGCCATCGAAGACCTGTACCTGGGCTGGCGCTCGGCCAACCTGTTCCCGGCCCTGGGGGAGGACGGCGTGGATATTTCCGGCGGCCGCCAAGTGGTGACCCTGGGCGACGGTTTCCTGATCCAGGGCGATCCGGTGAACCTGGGCAAGGTCGACCTGGGCGCCAACTTCGACCGCGGCGGTGCCTACTACCTGGCCGCACGCAAGGCCTTCGACCGCACCGCCGTGCTGCGCCTGGGCGGCAAGCAAGGCTGGCGCAGCGACCTGATGTGGCTGAAGTCCGACAACCATTACCAGGCCGACACCTCGCTGGCGGTGGCCAACCTGGAACACGTCGCCGACGCCGGCACCGTGGGCCTGAGCTGGATCCGCGGCCTCGACGTGGACCAGCGCTACGCGCAGATCATGGGCCTGGAACACCGCGACGGCATGGACACCGCCAGCCTGCGCGGGCGTGGCAACCTGGGGGTGAAAGACCTGGAGCTGGCCGCCGAGTACGTGACCCAGGACAAAACCGGCGGGCGGGAGAACGCCTGGTACCTGGAAGGCAACTGGACCTTCTCCGAACTGCCCTGGTCACCCACCGCCACCTACCGCTACAGCCGCTTTTCCGAAGACTTCGACCCATTGTTCTATGGCTTGAGCCGTGGCTATGGCACCTGGTTCCAGGGTGAGGTGGCAGCCAACTATGCCGGGCCGTTCAACAGCAACAGCCAGGTACATCACGTGGCGTTGAAGGGCAAACCACGGGCCAACCTGACCGTCGGGGCGCTGTACTTCGACTTCGATACGCTGGACACCGACCAGGGCAACCTGGGCGGGCGGGAGCTGGACCTGTATGTGGAATGGATGGTCAATGACCATCTGCTGATCAGCCCGCTGGTAGGGTTCTACAAGCCGGAGCGCAACGCGGCCGATGGCGGCACGCAGTTGGGCGGGCGGGATACCGGGACCTATATGCAGTTGATCGTCGGGACTTTCTTCTGATTCGAAATCCTGGGGCTGCTGCGCAGCCCATCGCGACACAAGGCCGCTCCCACAGGTACAGCGCTGCCCTCAAGGTTTGCGTGAACCTGTGGGAGCGGCCTTGTGTCGCGAAAGGGCCGCAAAGCGGCCCCTGCAATCTCAAGCCAGACCCTGCTCCAACAACCACCGCCGCACCATTCTCTGCTGCTCCCCCGACAGGCCCGACACCACTGCCTCAAGAGGCCGACCAGCCTGCAACTCCCGCACCACCGGCGCCAGCTCCACCCTCTGCAAATGCCACACCCCCAACGGCTGATCCGCCGTCACCACCACTTCCGCCTCATCCACCAGCCCGTCACGCAACACCGGCCGCCGCTCGACCCTCACGGCACTCCAGTCCGCCGCCACGTGCAATGCCTGCATGTCCGGCCACCCCTGCCGCCGTGCCCAGAACGGCTGCCCCACGCGCCCCTGCTCTTGGCCATAGAAATCCCGCCCGATCCGGGCAAAGCGCAAAAACAGCTGTTCGATCCGCTGCTGGTGAAACTGCCGCGCCAACCCTGCCCGCTCGGGCCTGCGCAGCAAGGTATTGATCACCACCGGCGCCTGCAGCGCCGAAGACAGCGACTGGAAGATCCCGTTGCCCGACAGTGGGTCAACGGCCATCGCGGCATCGCCCACGCGTATCCAGTCCTGCCCGACGCACTCACCAGCCAGAATCGCGGTACTGCTGCGAGCATGCACCTCTGCCGACGCCAATGCCCTGGCATCGAACAGCTCGGCCACCAGCGCGCTGTCGGCTCGCCGCGCCGCGCAGTAATCCGCCAACCCGGCCTTGCCCGGCAGCCCCGCGGCGTCCAGGGTGACTTGCCAGTAGCAGCGGCCGTCTTCCAGGCGCGCCATCCACGCCCAGCCATCCGCCAGGCTCTCCACCGCCGATGCGGGCGCCCCGGGGGCGGCCTGCCAGACATTCAGCAAGCTGACCGTCTCCGGCCCACGCAGGCGATCGGCAGCCAGCGGGGCCTGGCGGCCTCGGGCTTCGACCAGGAAATCGGCCTGCAGTACCTGCCCGTCGTCCAGGCGGATACCATGACCGACGTCGCGAACCACCTCGCGCACCCGCCCCTCGACCACGCTCACACCCGCACGCTGAAGGTCGTCGCGCAGCGCCCGGTCAAACCTTTGCCGATCCAGCAGAAATTCCTGGTTCAGGTGCAGCTGCTGGCCATTCCAGTGCACTTGCCGAGTCGCCGGCATCGCCGCCTGGCGCAACGCCCCGCCAAGGCCGGCGTGGCGCAGCCCCTCCAGCACCCGCTGCGAAACCCCTTCGACCGCCGCAAACCGGCGCCATTCGGACACCACCGCCACCGCATAGCCCAGCCGCCGCAGGCCAATGGCCGTGGCCGCACCCGCAGGGCCTGCCCCCAGCACCACAATGCGTGGCTCAGCCATGGCCGGCACCTCGTCGCTCAGGGCCGGCAAACGCCGCGTGGTGGCGCAACCAGTCATGAACCTGCGGGTGGTCCATGCCCGGCTGATCACGCAGCAACGCAGCCACCCTGCCACTAAGGGCCGCACAGCCCAGGCTCGCGCCCGCCCTGCCGCCCACGCCCACATAACCGCCAAAGTCCGCCTGCCGGGTACCCAGCCAGGACCACTGGCCCGGCGCACAGCGGGCATCGCCGGTAACCCGGATCACCCCGGGGTAGCTGGCCGGATACACCGGCCCGCCCTGGGCCGGGCTGGAGGCGCACAACAGCACACCCGCGGCCAAAGCCTCGGCGCAGGCCTGGTGCAGCACAGGCCGGTCCTGCTGCAGGCCAAGGCTGAGGTTGACCAGCGTAGCCCCCGCCTCCACCAGCCACAGCAGCGCGGCCGCCACCTGCAAGGCACTGGTGCTGGCCTGGTCGCCGAAAACCTGGGCCAGCAGCACGGGCACCGGCCCGGCCTCCCGCTGCAAGCTGGCGAGCACGGCGCTACCGTGCCCAAGCTGGTCGGGCAGCAGGTCACCTTCGCGCAACCGGCCGTCCTCCAGCCAGAAGCGGCGCGCGCCCAGCAGGGCACTGGCCTGCTCCGGCGAGCAACCACTGTCGATGACGCCGACGCGCAAGTCAGTGCCCATGCTTGATCACCTCCCCGGGCAACACCTGCAACTGGCCATCGTGCAGCTGCAGGTGCAGGTCGGCATCGGCCAGGGTCGAAGCACGATGGCTGATCAGGATGCGCGTGCGGCAGGCGAACAGCTGGTCGATGGCCGCGATCACCTCGCGCTCGGTGGCTTCGTCCACCGCCGATGTAGCCTCGTCCAGCACCAGGATCGCCGGCGCCTGCAACACCGCGCGGGCGATGGCAATGCGTTGTTTCTGCCCGCCCGACAACTGCTGGCCACGCTCACCCAGCAGGCCGTCCAGGCCCAGCGGCAGGCTGTCGACCAGGCTGTCCAGCCGCGCCAGGCGCACTACCCGTTCCAGTTCCTCACGGCTTGCCTCGGGCACGCCGTAGGCCAGGTTTTGTGCCAGGGTGCCGCGGAACAGCACGATATCCTGGCTGACCACCGCAATGCGCCGACGCAGGGCGGCCAGGTCCAGCTCGCGCAAGTCGGTGCCATCCAGCAGGATGCGCCCGGCGTCCGGGTCATAGAAGCGCTGCAGCAGGTCGATCAGGGTCGACTTGCCCACCCCCGAAGCACCGCTGATGGCCACCTTCAGGCCACCCGGCACGCACACCTGCACGTTGTTCAGGACCGCGCCCTGGCGCCCTTCATGGGCAAAGCTCACCCCTTCCAGACGCAATTCGCCCGGGCCATCGGGCAGGGGCTGCGGGTTGGCTGCCGGGCGCACGGCGACGGCCTCCTGCTTCAGTTCCATCACCCGCCCCAGGCTTACCGCCATGCGCTGCACCGCCACGTACAGGCCCAGCAGGCTCTGCACTGGCCCTACCGCCATGCCCATGTAGGTGGAAAAGGCGATCAGCGCCCCTAGTTGCCAGGTGCCCTGGATCACCCACCAGCCGCCAACCAGAAACGCGCAGGCGCGGCACCATGAGGTCAGCGTGCCGGGAATGGCCTGGGTGAAGAACTCGGTCACCTGCACCTTCAGCAACTGGCGCATGTAGCCCTGGCCCAACTGGTCCAGGCGCCCCGCCTCGCGGCCCTGCTGGCCGGCGGCCTGGATGAACTTCATCGCCGGCAGGGTTTCGACCAGGAACGACGACACATCCGCCGAGCGTTCGCGCAGGTTGCGTACTTCGCGCTCCACCTTGC
>MTEW01004647.1_pt4 | contig 10168 bp, 9 predicted proteins | sample 1042681 | NCBI WGS metagenome assembly MTEW01 (sample SAMN06185811, study PRJNA358809) | soil metagenome | isolation source: soil biostimulated with citrate as carbon source | place: India | collected 2015-05-23
CTCGTCCAGCACTTCGACTTTCAGCGCCTTGTGCGCCTTGCCCAGGTCCTTGGCCTGTTCGGCCAGGAAGCTTGGGTGGCACAGGTTGGGCGGCAGGTTGCCCAGGTCGCGGGTGAAAGCCATGCCGGTGGCGATGGCGCTGGCATGCTTGACGGCACGCTCGACCTCGGCCTGGCCGGCCTTGTCGGCCAGCAGGGTGACCTTTTTCAGGGCGCGCGGCTCGGCCTTCTGGCTCTTGAAGCGATCGAACACGTACTCGCCGTCGAGCAGGGTCTCGGCCAGCAGGCGGTACTTGCCGTAGTGGGCATCGCGGTTGCTGACCGCGATGTCGTCCAGGGCCAGCACTGCGTCAGCGCCATTCAGGCCCTTGAGCACGCCGGCCACACTCGCGACCAGTTTGCGCCAGGCGCGGTCGCCCAGGGCTTCGTCCTTGCCGCTGCCCACCAGCAGCACGCGCTCGGCCTTCAGACCCGCGAGGTTCTGCAAAAGCAAGGTCTGGCCCGGCTTGCCGGCCAGGTCGCCACGCTTGAGCACGGCACTGATGGCGCCCTCGCTGGCCTGGTCGACGGCCTTGGCCACGGCGCCGAGCTTGCGGTTTTCACCTACCGGGAGGACCAGGGTGGCGGTTTTTACGGATGCAGCAGCTACGCTTTTTACAACCAGTTCCATGTCAGGATCCCCGAATGATCGATACAGTCGGCGCTGTGTGTTCCAGCGCTCTGGACGGGCCTGGCCGCGTCGTCGCGCGCCGGCGGAAAAGCTGCCAGTTTGAGCCTGCGGCAAGCGTGCTGACAACCCCGTTATGCGCCTTCATGCGCGGCGAAGTGACAGGGGCGGTCAATCACAGGATAATGCGCGCACTTTACATGGAGGTTCGCCTTTGGCGAACCGGCATTGGTCTTGGCTGTACTAAGTCATTGTCTGGCGCCATTGATTGGCAGTCCGCCCTGACAACCCAGGAGTGTCTGGTTTGATCGTCTTTCGTTATCTGTCCCGCGAGGTCCTGGTGACCTTGAGCGCCGTCAGCGCCGTGCTGCTGGTGATCATCATGAGTGGGCGCTTCATCAAGTACCTGGCCCAGGCTGCCCAGGGTGTGCTCGACCCGAGCGTGCTGTTCCTGATCATGGGCTTCCGCCTGCCGGGCTTCCTGCAACTGATCCTGCCTCTGGGGCTGTTCCTCGGCATTCTCCTGGCGTACGGGCGCTTGTACCTGGAAAGCGAGATGACCGTGTTGTCGGCCACCGGCATGAGCCAGCAGCGCCTGCTGGGCCTGACCATGGCGCCGGCCGCCCTGGTCGCCCTGCTGGTAGCGTGGCTGAGTTTGAGCCTGGCACCGCTGGGCGTGGCCCAGGTGCAGCAGATCATTGCCCAGCAGGATGCCCTGACCGAGTTCGACACCTTGGTGCCGGGCCGCTTCCAGACCCTGCGCGACGGCTCGCGGGTGACCTACACCGAAGAGCTGTCGGACGACCGCATCAACCTGGCTGGGGTGTTCATCTCCGAGAAGCGCTTCAACCAGGACAAGACCAAGGACCGCGCCCCGTCGGTGCTGGTTGCCGAAAAAGGCCACCAGGAAATCCAGGCTGACGGCAACCGCTACCTGGTGCTGGAAAACGGTTACCGCTACGACGGCAACCCGGGCCAGGCCGATTACCGTGCAATCAAGTACGACACCTACGGGGTGCTGCTGCCCAAGCCGGAAGTCGCCGAGGAAGTGACCGATCGCGAAGCCATTCCCACTTCCGAGCTGATCGGCAAGAAGGGCCTGCGTGAGCGTGCCGAGCTGCAGTGGCGGCTGTCGCTGCCCATCCTGGTATTCATCGTCACCATGCTGGCGGTGCCGCTGGCCCGGGTCAACCCGCGCCAGGGCCGCTTCCTCAAGCTGCTGCCGGCAATTCTTCTGTACATGGCCTACCTGACAATGCTGATTTCCGTACGCGGCGCCCTCGAAAAGGGCAAACTGCCGATCGCCCTGGGCATGTGGTGGGTCCACGGCCTGTTCCTGCTGATCGGCCTGGGCCTGATGTACTGGGAGCCGCTGCGCCTCAAACGCGCCGCCCGTCGTGCGGAGGTGGCCCATGGGTAAGCTCGACCGCTACATCGGCCAGAGCGTGCTGCTGGCAATCCTCGCCGTGCTGGGGATCATCCTCGGCCTGGCGTCGCTGTTTGCCTTCATCGACGAGATGAGCGACCTGAGTGACACCTACACGGTGATGGAGGCGGGCAACTTCGTCCTGCTGACCGCACCACGGCGCCTGTACGAAATGCTGCCGATGGCTGCTTTGATCGGCTGCCTGATCGGCCTGGGTAGCCTGGCCAGCAGCAGCGAACTGACCATCATGCGTGCTGCCGGGGTTTCCATCGGGCGCATCGTGTGGGCGGTGATGAAGCCGATGCTGGTGCTGATGCTGGTCGGCCTGCTGATTGGCGAGTACGTGGCGCCGGTGACCGAGAACAAGGCCCAGGCCGACCGTTCCCTGGCCCAGGGTGGCGGTGATGCGCAAAGCTCCAAGCGCGGCATGTGGCACCGCCAGGGCGAGGAGTACGTGCACATCAACGCCGTGCAGCCTAACGGCCTGCTGCTGGGTGTGACCCGTTACCGCTTCGACAGCGAGCGCAAGATCGTCACCTCGAGCTTTGCCCGCCGTGCACAGTACCAGGACGACCACTGGATGCTCAGCGACGTGCGCACCACCTTCTTCCGGGGCGACCACACCGAAGTGGTGACCGCGCCGCAGGAGCGCTGGGACGTTTCGCTCACGCCGCAATTGCTCAATACCGTGATCCTGGCGCCGGAGTCGCTGTCCATCACCGGGCTTTGGGACTACATCCATTACCTGTCCGACCAGGGCCTGAACAATGCTCGATACTGGCTGGCGTTCTGGACCAAGGTGTTGCAGCCGATGGTGACCGCGGCGCTGGTGCTGATGGCCATTTCGTTCATCTTCGGCCCGCTGCGTTCGGTAACCCTCGGCCAGCGCGTGTTCACCGGTGTACTGGTGGGCTTCGTGTTCCGCATCGCTCAGGACCTGCTTGGGCCTTCGAGCCAGGTGTTCGGCTTCCCGCCGCTGCTGGCGGTGGTGATTCCGGCAGGCATCTGTGCGCTGGCCGGCGTGTGGCTGTTGCGCCGGGCAGGTTGATGGCCTGAGCTGTACAAGAAAGCCGACCTCAGGGTCGGCTTTTTCATGGGGGGGCGCCTGTGCTGGCCTCTTCGCGGGTAAACCCGCTACCACAGGAATCTCACCGATCGTGATGCCTGTGCTGTACCTGTGGGAGCGGGTTTACCCGCGAAGGGGCCAGCACAGGCAATACAGGCCTCAGTTCATTTCTTCTGCTTAGGCACCCGCACCAGCTGGCTTTCCGAATAGATGTCATGCCAGCCCCGCTTGCGCTTGTCGATCAACACCCAGAAAAACCCCAGCCCCAGGCATAGCCACGAGGCAATCGACACCACGAAGCGCAGCAGCGCCTGCCACAGGCTGATGGCCGTGCCATCGGCATTCTGCACCCGCACACCCCATACCTGCATGCCCAGGGTCTGCCCGCCATGGGTCCAGAACTTGGCAAAGAAACCGAACAGGACGAACAGCAGCACCGTCGACAGCAGCGGGTCGCCGTCCAGTGCGCCAGCCTCGGTCAGCTCACGCATCCGGGCTTCGCCGATGATCGCCATCTGGATCATCTTGTAGGCGCCAGCGGTCACGATCAGCAGCGCCGTGCACAGCAGGAAGTCGTAGAACATCGCCGCCAGGCGCCGGCCCAGGCCGACCGGCGGAAAATCACCCTGGGGTGTGAGCAGAGGCTTGGACATGCAAAACGGCTCCAGAAAACGAAGCCGCTATTCTACGGGCAAAAAAAAACCCCTGCACTTGGCAGGGGCTTTTCTCGAAGTCGGGTTCGGCTTAGCCGGCGACCTGAACTTTGTCAGCCTGCATGCCTTTCTGGCCCTGGACTGCTTCGAAGGTGACCTTCTGGCCTTCTTTCAGGCTCTTGAAGCCGTTACCTTCGATAGCGCGGAAGTGCACGAACAGATCCGGACCGCTTTCTGGGGTGATGAAGCCGTAACCTTTTTCGTCATTGAACCACTTGACGGTACCGTTCTGACGCTCAGCCATTGTCTTATTTCCTATGAAGCTTGAATTTTGATGACAGTTTCTTTTGCATTAAAGGAAGCAAAAGATTACTGGGCTGGGTTGCAGGAAAGTAAGAGACGTCAAACGGGTTGTAGCAGATTGCGGCTACTGGCCCAGGTCACGAACTGTTGCGACCCATGCAAACACAGTGCAGTGACTCTACGCCAACTCCCGAGCGAAAAACAAGCCCTTGGTCGTATGGAAAATCGGCCGCTTGCCGATAACCGACCGATTTGTCGGAAACGGCATGGCGCCTGGCCTGGCGCCATGTTCAAAAGTTATTGGACAGGTTCGAAAACGAATATGTCGAACCTGCCCGCAACCTTCACAAAGCGGCTTCAGCCCCGGTAGTAACGTTGTGCCACGAAAGGCATTTTGCTGACTTTCAAGGCAACCTTCTTGCCACGTACCAACGCAAACAGCGGGGTGTCGATAGCAGCATGTTCACTATCGATATAACCCATTGCTACAGGTGCGCCGAGTGTCGGACCAAAGCCACCGCTGCACACTTTGCCTACAGGTTTATCGTTTGCATCGACAATATCCGCGCCTTCACGTACCGGGGTACGTTCCTGCGGCAACAGGCCCACACGTTTGCGCGCCACACCATCGCGCTGGTGGGCGAAGATGGCATCGGCACCCGGGAAGCCGGCGGCACGCGCGCCATCGGCACGGCGAACCTTGGAAATGGCCCACAGCAGGCTGGCTTCCACCGGCGTGGTCTCGGTGTTCATGTCGTGGCCATACAGGCACAGGCCGGCTTCCAGGCGCAGCGAGTCGCGCGCACCCAGGCCGATCGGCTGTACTTCGGGCTCTGCCAGCAGACGGCGGGCCAGGGCTTCGGCTGCATGTACCGGTACCGAGATTTCGTAGCCGTCTTCACCGGTGTAGCCCGAGCGGCTGACGAAGCAGTCTTCGCCCAGCAGTTTCACCGGGCGGAACTGCATGAAGGTCATGCCGGCCACTTCCGGGGCCAGGCGCTCCAGCACCTTGACCGCCGCCGGGCCTTGCAGGGCCAGCAGGGCGCGCTGCTCGAACAGCGGCTGCACCTCGCAACGGCTGCCGATGTGTGCTTGCAGGTGGGCCAGGTCCTGGTCCTTGCAGGCGGCGTTGACCACCAGGAACAGCGTGTCGTCGCCCAGGTTGGCGACCATCAGGTCGTCGAGTATGCCGCCTTGCTCGTTGGTGAACATGGCGTAGCGCTGCATGCCCACCGGCAGGTCGATGATATCCACCGGCACCAGGCTTTCCAGGGCCTTGGCGGCATCGCTGCCGCGCAGGGTGATCTGGCCCATGTGCGAGACATCGAACAGGCCGGCCTGCTCGCGGGTGTGCAGGTGTTCCTTGAGCACGCCCAACGGATACTGCACCGGCATGTCATAGCCGGCGAACGGCACCATGCGCGCACCCAGTTCCAGATGCAGGGCGTGCAGTGGGGTCTTGAGCAGTGTTTCGGACATCGGTGACTCCTTGCTGTTGTTGTCGGGTCAACATTCGATGATGTTGACGGCCAGGCCGCCACGGGCGGTCTCTTTGTATTTGCTTTTCATGTCGGCGCCGGTCTGGCGCATGGTGCGGATGACCTTGTCGAGCGACACGTAGTGCTGCCCATCGCCGCGCAAGGCCATGCGCACCGCGTTGATCGCCTTCACCGAGCCCATGGCGTTGCGCTCGATGCAAGGCACCTGGACCAGCCCGCCGATCGGGTCGCAGGTCAGGCCCAGGTTGTGTTCCATGCCGATTTCGGCAGCGTTTTCCACCTGTTGCACGGTGCCACCCATCACCTCGCACAGCGCACCAGCAGCCATCGAGCAGGCCACGCCGACCTCGCCCTGGCAGCCTACTTCGGCGCCGGAGATGGAGGCGTTTTCCTTGTACAGGATGCCGATGGCCGCGGCGGTGAGCAGAAACCGCACCACCCCGTCCTCGTTGGCACCCGGTACGAAGCGCATGTAGTAATGCAGCACCGCCGGGACAATGCCCGCGGCGCCGTTGGTCGGCGCGGTGACCACGCGCCCGCCGTAGGCGTTTTCCTCGTTCACTGCCAGGGCATAGAGGTTGACCCAGTCGAGTACCGACAGGGCATCGCGCAGGCTGGCCTCCGGGTTGCGGCTCAGCTGGCGGTACAACGCCGGCGCTCGGCGCTTGACCTTGAGCCCACCCGGCAGGATGCCTTCATGCTGGCAGCCGGCTTCGACGCAATCCTGCATCACCTGCCAGATGCGCAGCAGCCCGGCACGGGTTTCCGCTTCGGGACGCCAGGCCGCCTCGTTGGCCAGCATTACCTGGCTGATCGACAGGTTTTGCCCGGTGCAGTGGCCGAGCAGCTCCTTGGCGGTCTTGAACGGGTAGGTCAGCGGTGTGCTGTCCTCGACGATGCGGTCGTGGCCGGCGGCGTCCTGGTCGATCACGAAACCGCCGCCCACCGAATAGTACTCGCGGCTGCGGATTTGCAAGCCGGCCTCGTCGAAGGCGCGGAAGATCATGCCGTTGGGGTGGTAGTCCAGCGGCTTGCGGATCATCGCCAGGTGCTGCTTTTCGATGAACGCGATGCTGTGCTCGCCGAGCAGTTTCAGCCGACCGCTGTCGCGGATGGCCTGCAGGCGTGCAGGGATGGTGTCGGTGTCGATGACATCGGGGTGTTCCCCTTCAAGGCCCAGCAGCACGGCTTTGTCACTGCCATGGCCCTTGCCGGTGGCGCCGAGCGAGCCATACAGCTCTGCCTTGACGCTGACGGTGCGGGCAAGCAGGTCATCACGGCGCAGCCCTTCGGCGAAACGCGCGGCGGCGCGCATCGGGCCGACCGTGTGCGAGCTGGAGGGGCCGATGCCGATCTTGAACAGGTCGAAGACGCTCAAAGACATTGCTCATTCCCTCCGGTAGGTAAGGCGAGTGCTGCGCACTCGATCGCCGGCAAGCCAGCTCCCACAGGTACTGCACCAGCCTTGGAAAACAGGTGAGCCCTTAAGGGCTGGCAAGCCAGCTCCCACAGGTACTGCACCAGCCATGGAAAACAGGTGAGCCCTTAAGGGCTGGCAAGCCAGCTCTCACAGGTATTGCACCAGCCTTGGGTGCGGTGAGGCCCCTGTGGGAGCTGGCTTGCCGGCGATGAGGCCAGAGCGCCTGGTCAGGCGTCCTGATAGCTCTCGATCGATGGGCAGGCGCAGACCAGGTTGCGATCGCCGAACACGTTGTCGACCCGGCCGACCGGCGGCCAGTACTTGCCTTCCACCAGGCTCGGCAGCGGGTACACCGCCTGCTCGCGGCTGTAGCCATGGGCCCATTCGCCAACCAGCTCGGCCGCAGTGTGCGGGGCGTTCTTCAGCGGGTTGTCGTCCTTGTCCAGGCTACCGTTCTCGACCGCGCGAATTTCTTCGCGGATCTGGATCATCGCGTCGCAGAAGCGGTCCAGTTCTTCCTTGGACTCGCTTTCGGTCGGTTCGATCATCAGCGTGCCTGCAACCGGGAAGGACATGGTCGGGGCGTGGAAGCCGAAGTCGATCAGGCGCTTGGCCACGTCGTCGACGCTGATGCCGCTGGTGTCCTTCAGCGGGCGCAGGTCGAGGATGCACTCATGAGCCACCAGGCCATTGCCGCCGGTATACAGAACAGGATAGTGCTCTTCCAGGCGACGGGCGATGTAGTTGGCGTTGAGGATCGCCATCTGCGAGGCACGCTTGAGGCCGGCACCGCCCATCATGCGGATGTACATCCAGGTGATCGGCAGGATGCTGGCGCTGCCGAACGGCGCGGCGCAAACCGCGCCCTCGGTGTTTTCCAGCTGTGCGTGGCCAGGCAGGAACGGCGCCAGGTGCGACTTGACGCCGATCGGGCCGACGCCCGGGCCGCCGCCGCCGTGCGGGATGCAGAAGGTCTTGTGCAGGTTCAGGTGGGAAACGTCGCCGCCGAACTTGCCCGGGGCGCACAGGCCGACCATGGCGTTCATGTTGGCGCCGTCGATGTACACCTGGCCACCGTTGTCGTGGATGATCGCGCAGATTTCGCCGATCGCTTCCTCGAACACGCCGTGGGTCGACGGGTAGGTGATCATGATCGCGGCCAGGCGCTCGCGGTGCTCGATGGCCTTGGCGCGCAGGTCCTCGACGTCGACGTTGCCGCGGGCATCACAGGCGGTGACCACTACACGCATGCCGGCCATGTGAGCGGTTGCCGGGTTGGTGCCGTGGGCCGACGACGGGATCAGGCAGATGTCGCGGTGGCCTTCGCCACGGCTGCGGTGGTAGGCACGGATAGCCAGCAGGCCTGCGTACTCGCCCTGGGAACCGGCGTTGGGTTGCAGCGACACGGCGTCGTAGCCGGTGGCGGCGCAAAGCATGGCTTCCAGCTCGGTGGTCATCTGCAGGTAGCCCTGGCTCTGCTCGGCCGGGGCAAACGGGTGCAGGTTGCCGAACTCGGCCCAGGTGACCGGGATCATTTCGCTGGCGGCGTTCAGCTTCATTGTGCACGAGCCCAGCGGGATCATGCTGCGGTCCAGCGCCAGGTCCTTGTCGGCCAGGCGGCGCAGGTAACGCATCAGCTCGGTTTCGCTGTGGTAGCGGTTGAACACCGGGTGCTGCAGGATGGCCGACTGGCGCAGCAGGGCGGCAGGCAGCAGCGAGCCGGTGTTGGCGGCCAGAGCGTTGAAGTCTGGCTGAGCCTGGTCGCCACCGATCAATTGCCACAGGGCCTCGACATCGGCCTGGCTGCTGGTTTCGTCCAGCGACAGGCCCACGTGGGCGGCGTCGATCTGGCGCAGGTTGATGCCTTGGGCGCGCGCCTTGTCATGCAGGCTGGCAGTGGCACTGCCGGTGGCCAGGGTCAGGGTATCGAAGGCGCTGGCGCCCACTACCTGCACGCCCAGCGTCTTCAGGCCGGCGGCCAGGATCGCGGTCAGGGCATGGGTGCGTTCGGCGATGCGCTTGAGGCCGGCCGGGCCGTGGTACACGGCGAACATGCTGGCGATGTTGGCCAGCAGCACTTGGGCGGTGCAGATGTTGCTGGTGGCCTTTTCGCGGCGGATGTGCTGCTCGCGGGTCTGCATGGCCAGGCGCAGGGCTGTCTTGCCGAAGCGGTCGATCGACACGCCGACCAGGCGGCCCGGCATGTCGCGTTTGAACGCATCACGGGTGGAGAAATAGGCTGCGTGCGGGCCACCGAAGCCCAGTGGCACGCCGAAGCGCTGGGCGCTGCCGATGGCCACGTCAGCGCCGAACTCGCCCGGCGGGGTCAACAGGGTCAGGGCCAGCAGATCAGCGGCCACGGCGACCAGGGCGTTGGCGGCGTGGAAGCGCTCGACCACTTCACGGTAGTCGAACACTTCACCGTTGCTGGCCGGGTACTGCAGCAGGGCGCCGAAGAAGGCGCTGACATCGCCCAGCTCGCGCTCGTCGCCGACCACGATTTCGATGCCCAGTGGCTCGGCGCGGGTGCGCAGCACGTCCAGGGTTTGCGGGTGGCAGTGCACGGAGGCGAAGAAGGCGTGGCTGGCCTTGTTCTTGGACAGGCGCTTGCAGAAGGTCATGGCCTCGGCCGCAGCGGTGGCTTCGTCGAGCAGGGAGGCGTTGGCGATCGGCAGGCCGGTCAGGTCGCTGATCAGGGTCTGGAAGTTCAGCAGCGCTTCCAGGCGGCCCTGGGATATTTCTGGCTGGTACGGGGTATAGGCGGTGTACCAGGCCGGGTTTTCCAGCAGGTTGCGCAGGATAGGCGCTGGGGTATGGGTGTTGTAGTAGCCCTGCCCGATGTAGCTCTTGAACAGCTGGTTCTTGCCGGCGATAGCCTTGAGCGCGGCGAGCGCGTCGGCTTCGCTCTGGCCATCGTGCGAGCCGAGCACGCTGGTACCTTTGATACTGTCGGGAATGACCGCGGCGGTCATGGCTTCCAGCGAGTCGAAGCCGAGGGCGGCCAGCATGGCCTGCTCGTCAGCGGCGCGCGGGCCGATATGGCGGGCGATGAATTCGTTGGCGGTGCCGAGGTTGATGGTCATGGCAGGGTTCCTCAGGCGTCGTCGTTGGCTTTGATCAGGCGGTCGTAGGCGT
>MTEW01000873.1_pt9 | contig 10112 bp, 11 predicted proteins | sample 1042681 | NCBI WGS metagenome assembly MTEW01 (sample SAMN06185811, study PRJNA358809) | soil metagenome | isolation source: soil biostimulated with citrate as carbon source | place: India | collected 2015-05-23
ATCGTGTCCAACCGTCCGCACACTCCGCCCTGATGTGCCCGCCATGGGCCTGCACGATCGACCGGGTAATCGCCAACCCCAACCCGGCATGCTCGCTACTGCCTTCCCGCCGCGCCGGGTCCACCCGGTAGAAGCGGTCGAACAGCCGCGGTAACGCCGCCGGCTCGATAGCCGCCCCGGTATTGGCCACACCAATCCTCGGCCCTGGCCCCAATGTCACCCGTATCTGCCCTCCCGCCGGGGTGAAGCGCAAGGCATTGTCCAGCAAGTTGGACAGCGCCCGGCGCAGCATATGCCGGTCGCCCCGCAGCAGCGCCTCACCCTCGCGCAGCATCTGCACGCCGCTGTCCTCTGCCAGCGGTGCGTAGTATTCAAGCAGCGCATCCACCTCCTCATGCAGCACCAGCGGTGCTTGCCCCGGCACCAGCAGGCCGTGGTCGGCCTTGGCCAGGAACAGCATGTCGTTGATCATCTGCGCCATCCATTGCAGCTCCTCGAGGTTGCCGTGCAGGGCTTCGCGGTACTCTTCGAGGCTGCGCGGGCGGGTGAGGGTGACCTGGGTGTGGGTCAGCAGGTTGGACAGCGGCGTGCGCAGCTCGTGGGCAATGTCGGCAGAGAACGCCGACAGGCGCTGAAAGGCATCGTCCAGGCGCTGCAGCATGGCGTTCATGGCCGTCGCCAGCTCGGCCAGCTCTTCGGGCATCTGTGCCACCGGCAGGCGGGTGGTGAGCGAGCGCGCCGATACGCTGGCAGCCACCTGGCCCATCTGCCGCAAAGGGCGCAACCCGCGGCGTGCTGCCCAGGCACCGAGCAGGGCCGTGGCCAGTGCCGACAGGCCCACTGTCAGCCAGATCAGCCGTTGCATGCCCTGCAGGAAGTGCTGGTGATGGGTGATGTCGAGGTACAGGGTCAGTTGTGGCGACTGCGGGGCGCCTTGCGCCAGGTGCACGGCCAGGCTGCGGTAGTCGGTGCCTTGCGCATGCAAGGTAGCCAGCCCGTCGGGCAGCGCCCGTGGCAGGCCTGTACGGCTTTGGAACCAGGTGGCACCGTCGCTGCCGTTGATGCGCAGGGCCAGGTCGGCCTGGTGGCCCAGTTCATCGCGCAAGGCGGGCAGGCGCGCCTGCAGCTCGGCCGGGGTGGTGATGCCGGCCAGCTGGGTGCGGAACAGCGACAGGCGCGAGTCCAGCAGTTGCTGGTCCAGTTCGACGAAGTGCTGCTCGCTGGCCCGGCTGAATATCAGGCCGGCGCCGAGCGAGACCGTGGCGGTGCAGGCGGCGAACAGCAAGGCCAGGCGGCTGCCGAGGGAGACCCGGCGCATCACTCCGCGCGCTCTTCGAGTACATAACCCATGCCGCGTACGGTATGGATCAGCTTGTTGGAATGCGGGTCGTCGATCTTCAGGCGCAGGCGGCGGATCGCCACTTCGATCACATTGGTGTCGCTGTCGAAATTCATGTCCCACACCTGCGAGGCGATCAGCGATTTGGGCAGCACCTCGCCCTGGCGGCGCAGCAGCAGTTCAAGCAGGGCGAACTCCTTGGCGGTCAGGTCGATGCGCTGGCCGGCGCGCTCGGCGCGGCGGCGGATCAGGTCCAGGCGCAGGTCGGCCAGGCCCAGGGTCGTGTCCTGGTTGGGGCTGGTGCCTCGGCGCAGCAGGCTGCGCACCCGGGCCAGCAGTTCGGAGAAGGCGAACGGCTTGACCAGGTAATCATCGGCGCCCAGCTCCAGGCCGTGTACTCGGTCCTCCACGGCATCGCGAGCGGTGAGAAACAGCACCGGGGTGTCCAGGCCGGCCTGGCGCACGGCCTGGAGGATCTGCCAGCCGTCCCGGCCGGGCAGCATCACGTCGAGAATCAGCAGGTCGTGGTCGCCGGTCAGGGCGAGGAACTGGCCGGTCTCGCCATCGGTGGCCAGTTCGGTGGCGAAGCCAGCCTCGTTCAGGCCCTGGCTCAGGTACTGGCCGGTACGGGCCTGGTCTTCGACGATCAGCAGTTTCATTGGGTGAATTGACTCCAGCAAGCGGCGCAAAGCCCTGTGGGAGCGGGTTTGCCCGCGAAGAATTCAACACGGTGCATGGCACCGGCTTTGCCTGTGTTCGCGGGTGAACCCGCTCCTACTGGGGCTGGGTGATGCTGAGATGATACGTGACGATGCACCCGCTCGCCCCAAACTGACGAAGATGTAATCCCGCTGACTTGCGCTCCAAGGCGAGGTGCAAAACCGGTAGACTAGGGGCAATTTCGAACCTTCAGGTCAGTTTCCATGCATCCCGCTGCCGAACATTCCCCGCTGGGCAAGTCCAGCGAATACATTGCCACCTATTCCCCGGAGCTGCTGTTCCCGATCCCGCGTACCGCCAAGTGGGCCGAGCTGGGTGTTACTGCCCAGACCTTGCCGTGGCAGGGTGTGGATTACTGGAACTGCTTCGAGCTGAGCTGGCTGCTGCCTTCGGGCAAGCCGGTGGTGGCGATCGGCGAGTTCGCCATTCCCGCCGATTCGCCGAACATCATCGAGTCCAAGTCGTTCAAGCTGTACCTGAACTCGCTGAACCAGACGGTTTTCGCCTCGCCTGGCGAGCTGCAGGCGTGCCTGGAGAAAGACCTGTCCGCAGCCGCCGGCAAGCCGGTGGGCGTGAAAGTGCGCACCTTGGCCGAGGTCGAGGCCCAAGGCGTGGTGGCATTGCCGGGGCAGTGCATCGATGCGCTGGACGTTGCCATCAGCAACTACGAACAACCACAACCAGAGCTGCTGAGCTGCAACCCGGAGCAGCAGGTGGAAGAAACCCTGCACAGCCACCTGTTGAAGTCCAACTGCCCGGTCACCGGCCAGCCAGACTGGGGTAGCCTGGTGGTCGAGTACAAGGGCAGGGGGCTGGACCATGCCAGCCTGCTGACCTACCTGATCAGCTTCCGCCAGCATGCCGACTTCCACGAGCAGTGTGTGGAGCGGATCTATCTGGACTTGAAGAACCTGCTGCAGCCGGAGCATTTGACGGTGTATGCGCGCTATGTGCGCCGGGGTGGGCTGGATATCAACCCTTACCGCAGCACGGGGGCGATCAGCCCGGACAACAAGCGCCTGGTTCGGCAGTAAGGTTCGCAAGTACGCCGGGGGGGCGCTTCGCGCCCCTATCGCGACACAAGGCCGCTCCTACAGGTACAGCGCAAGCCTCAAATCTTGCGCTGTACCTGTAGGAGCGGCCTTGTGTCGCGATAGGGCCGCAAAGCGGCCCCAGTATTTCTAGATCCCCATGCTGTGCAGCGAGTTGGCAATGCTGCGCAGGGTAGCGGTGAGGTCGGGGTGTTCGGCCTCGAAGCGTTCGATCGCCAGGTTCACGCCGTCCACCAGGTTGTTGTCTGGCGTGGCTTCCTCAAGCTTCAGTTGCGCCTCGATCTGGCGCGCTTCTTCGTGCAGCGCGGCCAGCTCCTCGTCCGAAAGTGGCACGTTGCGGTCCAGTTGCTCGCGCAAGCTGTTCAGGCGCTCTTGCAATTCGCGGGCAGGCATTGGCAGTTCTCCATCAATGGCTTGGCAAGCCATGGACCTCAGCGAAGCGGCAAAGGTTCTGGCTTGTCTTCAGCGTAATCCACCTGCCGTTGCTTTGCATGATCCGCGTCAAGGGTGCTGTATCAGGGTTTTTCGCCCTTGCGCCGGCGTTGGGCAATGTCCTGCAGGCAGTTATCCAGCGCCTCCAGGTGGTCGATGACCGAGTGCACGCCCAGGCTGAACAGTTCCAGCGTCGCCTTGCCACGGGCCAGGTCCTGTTCCTGCGCCGTCATGGCTTGCCATTGCCGCGAGCTGCGGTCGCAGAACGGGCTGCAGGCGGCCAGCCCCACCGTCCACAGCCCCGCGTTCAGGCCAGACTGCAACAGGCGTGGGTCGCCGCTGACCAGCACGCAGCCGTCCAGGCGTTCGCTGTCCAGCGTCATCAGGGCTTGCCAGCAGGCATTTGGCGCCGGCCAGCGCACGCCGTTCACCGAATGCCCCGGCAGCCAGGCAGGCAGTACATGCGCAAGGCGCTTGCTCTGGGTGGCGTCGAGGTCGTCCAGCCAGATGCACGGCACCTTGCGCTGGCGCAGGCTGGCGAGGGTGGCCAGGGCGCCGGGTGCGGGCGAAGGGGCGCCATTGGCAGCTTGCACCAGGCAGCCGCGCAAGCCGAACAGCACAGCGGTGAAGGCGGGTGCAGCGTCCATGGCAACTTCCCTCAAATAGTCCGCAGGCTATTCGGCGATTGTTACCGCCCTGTGACAGCAGGCGCCACGCAACAGTTGTTCACAAAATATTGAGCAGTGATGTGTGAAGCTGTTTATCAGCCCGCAAGCCTCTATACTGCCGCCGTACAGCAGCGCACCCGTTTGCGCTTGCGGCCGAGAAATTCGATGGAGAAACACCTATGCGTAGGATCGGTGCCAGTGTGATCGAACGAGTCACCCAGGCCTGTGTCTGCGCCAGCATGCTGCTGGCGCCCGTGGCAGCCGCCCAGGCCGCCACCGAGGAAGATCCCTGGGAAGCGGTCAACCGCCCGATCTTCCGTTTCAACGATACCCTCGACACCTATGCCCTCAAGCCATTGGCCAAGGGCTACCAGGCGGTCACCCCGCAGTTCCTCGAAGATGGCATCCACAACATCTTCCGCAACCTGGGTGACGTGACCAACCTGGCCAACGACTTGCTGCAGTTCAAGCCCCATGCGGCGGGGGTGGACACGGCGCGGCTGATCGTCAACACCACCTTCGGCCTGGGCGGCTTCTTCGACGTGGGTACCAAGATGGGCCTGCAGCGAAACGACGAGGACTTCGGCCAGACCCTCGGCTATTGGGGCGTGCCGAGCGGCCCGTACGTGGTCATCCCGCTGCTGGGCCCGAGCACCGTGCGTGACGGCGTGGCCAAGTACCCGGATACCTATACCAAACCCTACCGCTACATCGACCATGTACCGACGCGCAACTCGATCTTCGCCCTGGACATCATCGACACCCGCGCCGACCTGCTCTCGGCAGAGAAGCTGATCCAAGGCGACAAGTACATCTTCATTCGCAACGCCTACCTGCAGAACCGCGAGTTCAAGGTGAAGGATGGCGAAGTCGAAGACGACTTCTGACCCACGGATCTGGGGCTGCTTTGCAGCCCCTGATTCAGTGCATCGCCAGGATCCGCAACCCGAACTTCTGCTGCCCGCCAGGCTGGTCGGCAATCCACACCACTTCGGTGCTGGCGTGCAGCCCCTTCAGCGCCGGGTGGTCGGACTCGATCCGTACCTCGATATGGTCCCCCACATGGAAGCGCTGCGGTGCCTGCACCTGCATGCCGCCGCTGGACAGGTCCAGGCACACTGCCGCGATCACCTGGCCTTCGTGCAGCAGGCTGACCTCGGTGTCGATGCGCATGCGGATGAAATCGCGTTTCTCGTCATGACTGGAGGGCGTGTGGGGCATGCTGCATCCTTCCCATCGGGTTGCGCTGGTCGACTTTCTTATAACTCCCGGTGATTTGGCCTGTAAAGTGCGTCGAGGTGAACCTTTGCATGCTTGAAACGCCTGCCGGATGGGAGTACCGTCTGCGCCTTACAAGGTCCCTCTGACAGTTGCCGGGCAAGTGTTCTTGTCCTACAACTCAAGTAGAGTGTGACCACAAAGAATTCCCGTAGCTGGCCGTCTGCCTTGCCGACACCGCTGCACCAACCCAAATCGGCGCCGTTCGCCCACATGCAGAAAACCAGTGCAACGCTGCTGATCATCGATGACGACGACGTGGTCCGTGCAAGCCTCGCCGCCTATCTTGAAGACAGTGGCTTCAGCGTCCTCCAGGCCAGCAATGGCCAGCAGGGGCTTCAGGTCTTCGAAGAACACCAGCCCGACCTCGTGATCTGCGATCTGCGTATGCCGCAGATGGGCGGCCTCGAGCTGATCCGTCAGGTCAGCGAGCGTGCCCCGCAGTTGCCGGTGATCGTGGTGTCCGGTGCCGGCGTCATGAGTGATGCGGTGGAAGCGTTGCGCCTGGGCGCTGCCGACTACCTGATCAAGCCGCTGGAAGACTTGGCCGTGCTCGAGCATTCGGTGCGCCGCGCCCTCGACCGTTCGCGCCTGGTGCTGGAAAACCAGCGCTACCGCGACAAGCTTGAAGCTGCCAACCGTGAACTGGAAGCCAGCCTGCACCTGCTGCAGGAGGACCAGACCGCCGGTCGCCAGGTGCAGATGAACATGCTGCCGGAAAGCCCTTGGGTGGCCGGCGATTTCGCCTTCGAGCACCAGATCATCCCGTCGCTTTACCTGTCGGGTGATTTTGCCGATTACTTCCGGGTGGACGAACGGCGCATCGCTTTCTACCTCGCCGATGTCTCCGGGCATGGTGCGTCGTCAGCGTTCGTCACCGTGCTGCTGAAATTCATGACCACACGGCTGTTGTTCGAATTCAAGCGCGGCAGCAAGATGCGCGAGTTCAAACCCTCGCAGGTGCTCAGCCACATCAACCGCGGGCTGATCAACTGCAAGCTGGGCAAGCACGTGACCATGGTTGGCGGGGTGATCGACGAAGACACCGGTCTGTTGACCTACGCCGTTGGCGGCCATCTGCCGCTGCCGGTGCTGCACACCCCCGAGCACACCCGCTACCTGGAAGGCCGCGGCCTGCCGGTGGGGTTGTTCGACGAGGCCACCTACCAGGACCTGGTAGTGGAGCTGCCGCCGCAGTTCAGCCTCAGCTTGATGTCCGATGGCATTCTGGACCTTTTGCCGGGTGACACGCTCAAAGATAAAGAAACCGCCCTGCCGGAAATCGTCAGGGCAGCAGGTGGCAGCCTGGATGGGCTGCGCCAACGATTTGGATTGGCTACGCTTGGGGAGATGCCGGATGATATCGCCCTATTGGTGTTGAGCAGGAACCTTCAATGAGTACCGGTAGAATCCAGTTCGCCGAGCAGAGTGGTACCTTCGTCCTGAAATTCGTCGGTGAAGTGCGCCTGACCCTGTGTTCGGCGCTGGATGCGACGATCGAGAAGATTTTCACTGCGTTGAACTTCTCGGCGATTGTCATCGACCTGACCGAAACCGAGAGCATCGACAGTACCACCCTGGGCCTGCTGGCCAAGCTGTCGATCCTGTCGCGTCAGAAGGTAGGCCTGTTGCCGACCGTGGTCACCACCAACCCGGACATTTCCCGGTTGTTGCAGTCGATGGGCTTCGATCAGGTGTTCAACATCGTCGATCGACCGATCCCTTGCCCGGAATGCCTGACCGACCTGCCGTCCCAGGACCAGAATGAGGACGTGGTGCGCTCCAAGGTGCTGGAGGCGCACAAGATCCTCATGGGCCTGAACGACTCCAACCGCGAAGCCTTCCATGACCTGGTCAATGCGCTGGAGCGGACCTGATCTTCAGCCTGTACCGGCCTCTTCGCGGGTAAACCCGCGAAGAGGCCGGCAAAGCCAACACAAGCATTACCTGCCTGATCACCCTCGCCGCGCAAACTCGGTAGCCTCACCCCCACCCGCATCCAGTTGATACACCCGCGCCGGCCGCCCCTGTTCATCGAAGAACACCTGCCCCAACCCCGCGCCATTCCACAACCGTTCGCCAGCCTTGCTATGGCTGGGCGTACGCGGCACTACCTCCATTTCCCGCCGCTTGGTAAACCAGTTGAGCGGCGAGCGCGGTGCATACAGCCAGCGGTTGAGCCGGTCGAGCACATCCAGCAGGCGCCGCGGGAATTCGTTCTTGATCCCGCTGCTGGTCACCTGCCACAAGTGCGGGCTGCGCTGGCGGTGGCGAATCAGCACTTCATAGACGAACGAGTAATGCACGTCGCCGGACAGCACCACGTAGTGCCCCGGCGTGCGCGAGTGGCGGAAGATGTTGAGGATGACCTGTGCTGCACCGCGATGAGCCATCCAGTTTTCGGCATCCACCAGCAAAGGGTAACCCAGCCAGCTGAACAGCTTCTGCACTGTCTCGATCAACTTCACGCCAAAAATCGGCGCAGGCGACACGATGATCGCCGACGGGTGGTCCAGCAATGCTTGCTGCAGCTCGCTCAGCGCCTCCCAGTCCAGCAGGCCGGACGGCTTTGCCAGGCTGCTTTCGCTGCGCCAGCGGCGGGTGCGGGTGTCCAGCACCAGCAAGGGTGGGTTGGTGGGCAGGCTGAACTGCCAGCCCTGGAAGCGCAGCAGCGCGCCGATCAGCTCATCCTGGGTCTGGTTGTTCAACGCCTGGCATTGCTCGACCAGGGGCTTGCAGCCCTGCGGATCGTTACCCCAGGCCTGGCACAGCAGGTAGCCGAGCAGGGCATTGCCGATGATCCGCCGCGAGAAGGGGTGGCCGTAGGCGGTTTCTTCCCACAGCGCCGAGAGGTTCCAGTCGTCGGTGATGTCGTGGTCGTCGAAGATCATCAGGCACGGCAGGTGGGCCATCACTCGCGCTACCTGGCCAAGGTTGTCGGCAAACGCCTGGATCAGCGGCAGTTCCTGGAGGTAACGGGCCTGGCGCGGGGCGGTAAGCCCATCGGGCATGTCCAGGTTCACCAGCTGCCAGGGCACTGGTGACCACACCAGCAGGTACATGGCCATGACCTCGGCGAAGGTCACCAGGTGGTTGTCGGCGTTGCTGGACGAGAAGATCGGCTTGCGCTTGCCGCCGAAAAAGCGCTCGCGCAGGGTTTCGTTGCGTTCCTGCGCCGGCAGCAGGTCGGCGCGGTGGTAATAGCAGGCCGGGTGCTGGTAGAGCGCCTGGCTGTCGGGCACCACCGCGCCCTCCAGTTGCTCGTCGAACAGGCCCAGGCGCGCAATCAGGCTGTGGATGGCGCGCAGCATCGGGCCGGCGACGTCGTCGGCATAGACCTGGTCGCCGGTCATTAGCAGCACGGCGGGGCGGTCCGCGGGGCTTTCGCAGGCCTGCAGCAGGCGGTCGGCGCAGAGCAGGCCATCGGCGGCCGGAAAATGCGGCTTGCGGCAGGAACCGTGCAGCAGGTGGTCGAGCCGATCGCGCAGCACCAGGCTTGGGCGCTGGGCGCCGGAGTAGAGAAGGTGCGGCGCCCAGCCGGCGATGCCCTGGCCGTTGATGAGCAGGTCATAGTCGAGCAGCTGGTTGCAGGGCAGGGGGTGGGTGAAGTAGATGTCCAGCAGGTGGATGAAGGCGTGCTGGCCCACCGTGACTACCTGGCAATCGACCCGGGCCTCGCTTGCCGGAAAGATGAATTCGGGTTGCAGTGGTTGCGTGGCGACCAGCCAGATGGCCAGGCGCTGGGACTCCAGGCGGCGCAGTACCGGGCCGGCGAGTACGAGGGGCAATGGGGTAGAGGAGGTCATCGACAGCTCAGGTGGCTTCTCGGGCCTATTCGCGGGTAAACCCGCTCCCACAGGTACAGCGCCAACTTCTGGCCTGTGGGGGTTCCTGTGGGAGCGGGTTAACCCGCGAAGAGGCTCTGGAATTCAATACAAATCCAAGGCCAGGTAAACAAAACGGGCGGAAAATGCTGAACACTTCCCGCCCGTCAGGCAATCTCGAAATGTATCAGGCCTTTTCAGCCATCAACTTCTCCAGCTTCTCCTGGTCCCGCGCGAACTGGCGAATGCCTTCGGCCAGCTTCTCGGTACCCATGGCATCTTCGTTCATGGCCCAGCGGAACTGGCTTTCGTTCAGTTGTTGCTTGGGTTCGCCGGCATTGCCCGGCTTCAGCACTTGCGGCAGGTCGCCCTGATCATCGCTGAGCTGCTGCAGCAGCTCTGGGCTGATGGTCAGGCGGTCGCAGCCGGCCAGCTGCTCGATCTGGCCGATATTGCGGAAGCTGGCACCCATCACCACAGTGTTGTAGCCGTTGGCCTTGTAGTAGTTGTAGATGCGAGTGACCGACTGCACGCCCGGGTCTTCGGCGCCCACGTATTCCTTGCCGGTGCTCTTCTTGTACCAGTCGTAGATACGGCCAACGAACGGCGAAATCAGGAACACCCCCGCATCGGCGCAAGCCTGGGCCTGGGCGAAGGAGAACAGCAGGGTGAGGTTGGTCTGGATGCCTTCCTTCTCCAGCTTCTCGGCGGCGCGGATGCCTTCCCAGGTGGAGGCCAGCTTGATCAGCACGCGTTCGCGGCCAACACCGGCGGCTTCGTACAGCTCGATCAGCTTGCG
>MTEW01000873.1_pt1 | contig 10045 bp, 9 predicted proteins | sample 1042681 | NCBI WGS metagenome assembly MTEW01 (sample SAMN06185811, study PRJNA358809) | soil metagenome | isolation source: soil biostimulated with citrate as carbon source | place: India | collected 2015-05-23
GCCGCCGGCAAGGAAAACCGTGCCGAAGACGCCCTGAAAGTGGGTGCCGTCGACGCCGTGGTCGCGCCTGAGCTGTTGATGGCCGGTGCTCTTGACCTGGTCAAGCGCGCCATCAGTGGCGAGCTGGACTACAAGGCCAAGCGTCAGCCAAAACTGGAAAAGCTCAAGCTCAACGCCATCGAGCAGATGATGGCCTTCGAGACTGCCAAGGGCTTCGTCGCTGGCCAGGCCGGCCCGAACTACCCGGCCCCGGTCGAAGCCATCAAGACCATCCAGAAGGCCGCCAACTTCGGCCGTGACAAGGCCCTGGAAGTCGAAGCCGCAGGCTTCGCGAAGCTGGCCAAGACCTCGGTTGCCGAGAGCCTGATCGGCCTGTTCCTCAACGACCAGGAACTCAAGCGCAAGGCCAAGGCGCATGACGAAATCGCCCGCGACGTGAAGCAGGCCGCCGTGCTCGGCGCCGGCATCATGGGGGGCGGCATCGCCTACCAGTCGGCGGTCAAGGGCACCCCGATCCTGATGAAGGACATCCGCGAGGAAGCCATCCAGCTGGGCCTGAACGAGGCCTCCAAGCTGCTCGGTAACCGTGTCGAGAAGGGTCGCCTGACCCCGGCCAAGATGGCCGAGGCACTCAACGCCATTCGCCCGACCCTGTCCTACGGCGACTTCGCCAATGTCGACATCGTCGTCGAGGCCGTGGTCGAGAACCCGAAAGTCAAGCAGGCCGTGCTGGCTGAAGTGGAAGCCCAGGTGAAGGAAGATGCGATCCTCGCTTCCAACACCTCGACCATTTCCATCAACCTGCTGGCCAAGGCGCTCAAGCGCCCGGAAAACTTCGTCGGCATGCACTTCTTCAACCCGGTGCACATGATGCCGCTGGTGGAAGTCATCCGTGGCGAGAAGTCCAGTGAAGTGGCGGTCGCCACCACCGTGGCCTACGCCAAGAAGATGGGCAAGAACCCGATCGTGGTCAACGACTGCCCGGGCTTTCTGGTCAACCGCGTGCTGTTCCCGTACTTCGGCGGCTTCGCCAAGCTGGTAAGCGCCGGTGTCGACTTCGTGCGTATCGACAAGGTCATGGAAAAGTTCGGCTGGCCGATGGGCCCGGCGTACCTGATGGACGTGGTCGGCATCGACACCGGCCACCACGGCCGTGACGTGATGGCCGAAGGCTTCCCGGACCGCATGAAGGACGAGCGTCGCTCGGCCGTTGACGCACTGTACGAGGCCAACCGCCTGGGCCAGAAGAACGGCAAGGGCTTCTACGCCTACGAAACCGACAAGCGCGGCAAGCCGAAGAAGGTCGCCGATGCCACCGTGCTCGACGTGCTCAAGCCGATCGTCTTCGAGCAGCGTGAAGTCACCGACGAAGACATCATCAACTGGATGATGATCCCGCTGTGCCTGGAGACCGTGCGCTGTCTGGAAGACGGCATCGTCGAAACCGCCGCCGAAGCTGACATGGGTCTGGTCTACGGCATTGGCTTCCCTCCCTTCCGCGGTGGTGCGCTGCGCTACATCGACTCGATCGGTGTGGCCGAATTCGTTGCCCTGGCCGATCAGTACGCCGACCTGGGGCCGCTGTACCACCCGACCGCCAAGCTGCGTGAAATGGCCAAGAACGGCCAGCGCTTCTTCAACTGAGCGGTCAACGAGCTAGAGCGAGAAATTTGATATGAGCCTGAATCCAAGAGACGTGGTGATTGTCGACTTCGGTCGCACGCCGATGGGCCGCTCCAAGGGTGGCATGCACCGCAATACCCGCGCCGAAGACATGTCGGCGCACTTGATCAGCAAGCTGCTGGAACGCAACGACAAGGTCGACCCGAAAGAAGTCGAGGACGTGATCTGGGGCTGCGTCAACCAGACCCTCGAGCAGGGCTGGAACATCGCCCGCATGGCTTCGCTGATGACCCAGATCCCGCACACTTCCGCGGCGCAGACCGTCAGCCGTCTGTGCGGCTCGTCGATGAGTGCGCTGCACACCGCCGCCCAGGCGATCATGACCGGCAATGGTGATGTATTCGTGGTCGGTGGCGTGGAGCACATGGGCCACGTCAGCATGATGCATGGTGTCGACCCCAACCCGCACCTGTCCTTGCATGCCGCCAAGGCTTCCGGGATGATGGGCCTGACCGCGGAAATGCTCGGCAAGATGCACGGCATTACCCGTGAGCAGCAGGACCTGTTCGGCCTGCGTTCGCACCAGCTGGCCCACAAGGCCACGGTCGAAGGCAAGTTCAAGGACGAAATCATCCCGATGCAGGGCTATGACGAGAACGGCTTCCTGAAGGTGTTCGATTTCGACGAAACCATTCGCCCGGAAACCACCCTCGAAGGCCTGGCATCGTTGAAGCCGGCGTTCAACCCGAAAGGCGGTACCGTCACTGCCGGTACCTCGTCGCAGATCACCGACGGTGCGTCGTGCATGATCGTCATGTCCGGCCAGCGCGCCATGGACCTGGGTATCCAGCCATTGGCGGTCATCCGTTCCATGGCGGTGGCTGGTGTCGACCCGGCGATCATGGGCTACGGCCCGGTGCCGTCGACTCAGAAAGCCCTCAAGCGTGCTGGCCTGACCATGGCCGACATCGACTTCATCGAGCTCAATGAAGCCTTCGCTGCACAGGCCCTGCCAGTGCTGAAAGACTTGAAAGTACTCGACAAGATGGATGAGAAGGTTAACCTGCACGGCGGCGCCATTGCCTTGGGCCACCCGTTCGGTTGCTCCGGGGCGCGGATTTCCGGCACCCTGCTCAATGTCATGAAGCAGAATGGCGGTACCCTGGGGGTGGCGACCATGTGCGTCGGCCTCGGCCAAGGTATCACCACTGTCTTCGAACGCGTCTGATCGCGCAGCGGGACAGCGACCGGGGCCTTGTGCCCCGGTTTTGTTTTTACAGGTTTTATTCAAGAGGGTGGGCAACATGCAGATACAACCAGGCGTATACCGGCATTACAAAGGGCCTGAGTACCGTGTCTTCAGTGTTGCGCGGCACTCCGAGAGCGAAGAGTGGATGGTGTTCTACCAATGCCTGTATGGTGATTACAGCTTCTGGGTACGGCCACTTTCGATGTTTCAGGAGTCCGTCGAGGTTGACGGCGAGCAGGTGCCACGCTTTGCTTTGGTCAAGGCCGAAGAGGGGCTGCCCGGGTTGCTGGGCAAGTCGCACGAGTGATAGTCCGAACTTGACCTCACACTTTTGCCACTATATATAGCGGTGCCGCGTCTGGCACCTGACGCGTTTTTCATCTTCAGATTCAGGAATACTCCGATCCATGGGCAAATCGCTGGTCATTGTGGAATCCCCGGCCAAGGCCAAGACCATCAACAAGTACCTGGGCAACCAGTACGTGGTGAAGTCGAGTATCGGCCATATCCGAGACCTCCCCACCAGCGGTTCGGCCAGCGCCAGCAAAGAGCCGGCCGCCAAGCGTGGCAAGGCCGCGGGTGAGGCTCCGGCCCTGTCGCCGAAGGAAAAGGCTCGTCGCCAGCTGGTGGCGCGCATGGGCGTCGACCCCGACCACGGCTGGAAGGCCAAGTACGAGATCCTGCCCGGCAAGGAAAAGGTGATCGAAGAGCTGCGCCGCCTGGCGAAGGACGCCGACACTATCTATCTCGCAACCGACTTGGACCGCGAAGGGGAAGCCATTGCCTGGCACCTGCGCGAGGCCATCGGCGGCGACGACACCCGCTACAAGCGCGTGGTGTTCAACGAAATTACCAAGAAGGCTATTCAGGAAGCCTTCTCGCAGCCGGGCGAGCTGGATATCGACCGGGTGAACGCGCAGCAGGCGCGGCGTTTCCTCGACCGCGTGGTCGGCTATATGGTTTCGCCGCTGCTGTGGGCCAAGATCGCCCGTGGCCTGTCCGCCGGTCGTGTACAGTCGGTGGCGGTCAAGCTGGTGGTGGAGCGGGAACGCGAGATCCGCGCGTTCATCCCGGAAGAGTACTGGGAAATTCACGCCGACCTCGGCACCGCCAAGAACGCCAAGGTGCGTTTCGAAGTGGCCCGCGAGAAGGGTGAGGCTTTCAAACCGCTGAATGAAGCCCAGGCCATGGCCGCGCTGGAAAAGCTCAAGGCTTCCAGCTACAGCGTGGTCAAGCGTGAAGACCGCCCGACCAGCAGCAAGCCGTCGGCACCGTTCATTACGTCCACCTTGCAGCAGGCTGCCAGCAACCGCCTGGGCTTCGGTGTGAAGAAAACCATGATGATGGCCCAGCGCTTGTACGAAGCCGGCTACATCACTTACATGCGTACCGACTCGACCAACTTGTCGGCCGATGCCCTGGACATGGCCCGCAGCTACATCGAGCGTGAGTTCGGCAAGCAGTACCTGCCCGAGGCACCGCTGGTGTACGGCAGCAAGGAAGGCGCCCAGGAGGCGCACGAAGCGATTCGTCCTTCCGACGTGAACACCCACCCGAGCAAGCTCAGTGGCATGGAGCGTGACGCCGAGCGCCTGTACGAGCTGATCTGGCGCCAGTTCCTGGCCTGCCAGATGCCGCCGGCGCAGTACCTGTCCACCAGCGTCACCGTGGCCGCAGGCGACTTCGAGCTGCGTGCCAAGGGCCGTATCCTCAAGTTCGATGGTTACACGCGTGTGCTGCCGCAGCAGAGCAAGCCTGGCGAAGACGACGTGTTGCCGGAAATGGTCCAGGGCGAAGCGCTGAAGCTGATCCAGATCGACCCGAGCCAGCACTTCACCAAGCCACCGGCGCGCTTCACCGAAGCCAGCCTGGTCAAGGAAATGGAAAAGCGCGGCATCGGCCGCCCGTCGACCTATGCGGCGATCATTTCGACCATTCAGGACCGTGGCTATGTAACCTTGCACAACCGCCGCTTCTATTCCGAGAAGATGGGCGACATCGTTACCGAGCGCCTGTCCGAGAGCTTCTCCAACTTGATGGACTACGGCTTTACCGCCGACATGGAAGAGAACCTCGACGACGTAGCTCAGGGCGAGCGTGACTGGAAGAACGTACTCGACGAGTTCTACGGCGACTTCAGCAAAAAGCTGCAGACCGCCGAGTCCAGCGAAGACGGCATGCGTGCCAACCAGCCGACCATGACCAACATTCCGTGCAAGGAATGTGGCCGGCCGATGATGATCCGCACTGCCTCCACTGGCGTGTTCCTCGGTTGCTCGGGCTACAGCCTGCCGCCGAAAGAACGCTGCAAGGCCACCGTCAACCTGGTGCCGGGCGACGAGATTGCCGCCGACGACGAGGGCGAATCGGAGTCCCGCGTGTTGTTGGGCAAGCACCGCTGCCCGATCTGCGCCACGGCGATGGATGCCTACCTGCTGGACGAGAAGCACAAGCTGCACATCTGTGGTAACAACCCGGATTGCGCCGGCTACGAGATCGAGGAAGGCAACTACCGCATCAAGGGTTACGAAGGGCCGAGCCTGGAGTGCGACAAGTGCGGCAGCGAGATGCAGTTGAAGACGGGCCGCTTCGGCAAATTCTTCGGTTGCACCAACCCGGCGTGCAAGAACACCCGCAAGCTGCTCAAGAGCGGTGAGGCAGCGCCACCGAAGATGGACAAGGTGGACATGCCAGAGCTCAAGTGCGAGAAGGTCGACGATACCTACGTGCTGCGTGATGGCGCTTCGGGGCTGTTCCTGGCCGCCAGCCAGTTCCCCAAGAACCGCGAAACCCGTGCGCCGCTGGTGCTGGAGATCGTGCCGCACAAGCATGAGATCGATCCGAAGTACCACTTCCTGTGCGATGCGCCACAGAAAGACCCGGAAGGCCGCCCGGCGGTTATCCGCTACAGCCGCAAGACCAAGGAGCAGTATGTGCAGTCCGAGGTTGATGGCAAGCCGACCGGCTGGAAGGCGTTCTACGACGGCAATACGTGGAAGGTTGAAGACAAGCGCTGATTCTTCAGTGCTGTAATTGGGGCTGCTTTGCAGCCCATTGCCGGCAGCCAGCTTCCACAGGTACAGCATAGGTCTCGGGCCTGATGCAATCACTGTGGGAGCTGGCTTGCCGGCGATGGGCCGCAAAGCGGCCCCAATCATTTATGATTCAGTTATCCGCCTTGCAGCCTTAGGGAGGGCACAAAAATGGCCCAGGAACTCTACACCCGCACCAACCAGAAACTGTTCTTCGCCGGCCTTGCCCTCGAGTCCATGGCCAAGGCTGAGCAAAGCCAGGCCATGAATGCCCAGGGCCTGGTCCAGGCCGAACGTGAGGCGGCGCTGTTCCATCTCTACGGCGCGCTGCTGGGCCTGTGCCATGAGATCGGTGGCTTCTACCGCCTGCCTGTGGTCGCAACGGTCGAGCAAGCGCTGGCTGACGACGCCCTGAACGGCATCGCTATCCCGGAAGTGGCCGAATTGCTGGAACTGGCCCGCCAGCGCGAAACCTGGCTGGCGCAAATGCTCAGTGCTTATGCCGATTTGTTCCGACCACCGGTCGCGAAAAAAGCGCCGAAAACCGACGTCACACAACCATTGATCCAGGCGGTCAATCTCGATGAGCCCGAGCCTTCGGCGTTGTCGCGCACTGAGCTGGAAAGCTGGCGCAGCAACCTCAAGGGCCTGGTGAGGCGTTTCCGTGACGCGTTGAGTGAGTGCTGATAGCTGTTACGGCTGGTACAATACTGGCCTTTCGCGGAGAACTGCCATTTATGTCTACGTCGTTTCTGGAAATTGTCGAGTTGCCTGATGGCCGCATCGAACTGCGTCGCGCCGAGGATGAGGGCTCTCTGGTAACCCTGGATTTCTCGGAAGACGCCAAGGCGTTCCTGCAGGGTCAGCATGTGGAAGTGGCCAAGGCCATGCTCAGCGTAGGTGTGCAAATGGCCGGCCGCCTCATGGATGGCGAGCTAGAGCGTGATGAAGGGCCGCGTGTGCTGCACTGAGGTGCAGCAGGGCATCAGGTTTCATGCAGTAACAGGCAAAGCCTGAACATCAGCCGAGGCGGATGTTCAGGCTTTGTGCGTTTCCGGCACTGGCAGCGCGCAGCAATTGCTGGCGTGCAGTGGCGTTGACGTTGCCCAGCCAGCTGACCACGGTGTGGCTGCGGCCCAGGCGCAAGGCTTCGCAGGCCAGTTGCAGCGGGCTTTGATTGCCGCGAGGTTGCAGCAGCAGGATGCGTTCACGGTTGAGCCCGGCATCGCGCAGCCAGGCCTGGGTCAGGCTCGACGGCGGGGCGATCAGGGTCAGCCAGCGGGTCTCGTCCTCTTCGCTCAGTTCGCGCAGCACGGGTGCCAGCAGGCTTTGGCAATGCCCGGGGGCTCCGCGCAACGACAGTTCGCTGAACAGCTCGGGCTGGCTGCTCTTGCGCGCCACTTCGCTGGCTTTGAGGCCAGGCAGTACGGGCTGGGCGAGGAATGCTTCGAACAATGGCAACTGGGCTTGCTCGGGTGCGTGAATGAACTGCTGCATGACGCCTCCTGGATCAGCGGCGAATGACGCCGACGCTCAAGCCCTCGATCACCAGCTCCTGCTCTTTCAGGTCGACTTCGATGGGGGCGAATTCGGGGTTTTCGGCAAGCAGCCAGACTTTGCTGCCTTCGCGCTTGAAGCGCTTGACAGTGACTTCGTCGCCGATGCGGGCCACAACGATCTGGCCGTTGCGGGCTTCGCGGCAGGTGTGTACCGCCAGCAGGTCGCCATCGAAGATGCCGACATCCTTCATGCTCATGCCGTGTACGCGCAGCAGATAGTCGGCCTGGGGGTGGAAGAAGTCGGGGTTGATGTTGCAGGATTGCTCGATGTGCTGTTCGGCAAGGATCGGCGCACCGGCAGCAACCCGGCCGATGATCGGCAAGCCGCTTTCTTCGGCCTTGGCTTCCAGGCCGGGGATGCGAATACCGCGGGAGGCGCCCGGGGTCATCTCGATCGCGCCCTTGCGGGCGAGGGCCTTGAGGTGCTCCTCGGCGGCGTTGGGCGATTTGAAGCCCAGCTCCTGAGCGATCTCGGCGCGCGTCGGCGGGAAGCCGTTATCTTCCAGGCAACGCTTGATGAACGCGAGAATTTCGGCTTGGCGTGGCGTCAGTTTCAACATTGTGAGCGCTCTGTCTTTTTGTACAGTGACTGGGATTATATACAGTACTGGATGCGCTGCAAGCCAAAACCTGCAATAAACAGCAGCAATGGCGCTTGCAGCCGACCTCCTGGCGCTTTTAAATGGCGACCGGCCGGTCACCGAGCCTTGACAGAAGCAGGGCTGAAACGTATGTTTCAAACACCTGTTTGTCTGGCGGAGTAGTCGGAGTAGTCATGGCCCAATCGGAAACCGTTGAACGCATTCTCGATGCTGCCGAGCAGCTGTTCGCGGAAAGGGGGTTCGCAGAAACCTCGTTGCGGCTGATTACCAGCAAGGCCGGGGTCAACCTGGCGGCGGTCAACTATCACTTCGGCTCCAAGAAGGCCCTGATCCAGGCAGTATTCTCGCGTTTCCTCGGGCCGTTCTGCGCCAGCCTCGAACGTGAGCTGGAGCGGCGCCAGGCCAAGCCGGAGCACAAGCCGAGCCTCGAAGAGCTGCTGGAAATGCTGGTCGAGCAGGCTTTGGCCGTGCAGCCGCGCAGCAACAACGATCTGTCCATCTTCATGCGCCTGCTGGGCCTGGCGTTCAGCCAGAGCCAGGGCCACCTGCGGCGGTATCTGGAAGACATGTACGGCAAGGTGTTCCGCCGCTACATGCTGCTGGTCAACGAGGCCGCACCGCGCATTCCGCCGCTGGAGCTGTTCTGGCGCGTGCACTTCATGCTTGGCGCTGCGGCCTTCAGCATGTCCGGCATCAAGGCCCTGCGGGCGATTGCCGAGACCGATTTTGGCATCAACACCTCGATCGAGCAGGTAATGCGCCTGATGGTGCCGTTCCTGGCAGCGGGCATGCGTGCCGATAGCGGTGTTACCGACGACGCCATGGCCACCGCGCAGTTGCGCCCGCGCACCAAGACCAGCGCAAGCGCCACCACCGCCAAGGTCTGAAGGCTGGGCGGGGCAGGGCGCTTCGGCTAAGCTAGCGCCCATGCCCGAGCTCGACTTCTTGCACATTTCCCTTGCTGACCAGTGCCTTTATGGCTTTGCCGATGGCCAGCTGCGCCTGCGCGTGCCGGTTTCCACGGCGCGCAATGGCGCCGGCGAGCGCAACGGCTCGGGTTGCACGCCGTGTGGCCTGCACCAGGTACGGGCGAAGATCGGTGCGGGCTTGCCGCTGAATGCGGTATTTGTCGGGCGGCGCTGGACCGGCGAGGTGTGGTCGCCGGCCTTGCATGCGCAATACCCCGGCCGGGACTGGATCCTTAGCCGCATTCTCTGGCTCAGTGGCTGCGAACCGGGGGTCAACCGCCTGGGTGCGGTCGACACCTTCCGCCGTTATATCTACTTGCACGGCACCCCGGATACGGAACCCTTGGGCGTAGCGCTGTCCCATGGTTGCATACGCCTGCGCAACACCGATTTGCTAAGCCTGTTCGAGCAGGTGCCGGCCCATTGCCCGGTGCGCATCGAGCAGGCCGCCTGCCCCCAGTGGGCTTCTCTCAGTCTTCAATGAAGGATTACCCATGACTGTAAGCCTGCAAGGCTCCCTGATGGTGGATATCGCCGGTAAATGGCTGACCGCCGAGGACCGTCACTTGCTGCGCCAGCCTGAAGTGGCCGGCCTGATCATTTTCGCCCGCAATATCGACAGCCCGCGCCAGGTGCGTGAACTGTGCGCGTCGATCCGCGCCATCCGTCCCGATCTTATCCTGGCGGTGGACCAGGAGGGCGGCAGGGTGCAGCGCCTGCGCCAGGGCTTTGTACGCCTGCCGGCCATGCGGGCGATAGCCGACAATGACAACGCCGAGTACCTGGCCGAACAGTGCGGTTGGTTGATGGCGACCGAGGTGCTGGCGGTTGGCCTGGACCTCAGCTTTGCCCCGGTACTCGACCTGGACCACCAGCGCAGCGCCGTGGTGGGCAGCCGCGCCTTCGAGGGTGACCCGCTGCGCGCCACGCAACTGGCCGGGGCGTTCATCCGTGGCATGAATGCGGCAGGCATGGCGGCCTGTGGCAAGCACTTCCCGGGGCATGGCTGGGC
>MTEW01004590.1_pt4 | contig 10030 bp, 7 predicted proteins | sample 1042681 | NCBI WGS metagenome assembly MTEW01 (sample SAMN06185811, study PRJNA358809) | soil metagenome | isolation source: soil biostimulated with citrate as carbon source | place: India | collected 2015-05-23
TAGAAGCGCGAGTTGTAGTAACCCGGGTTGCCTTCGACGTCCTCGACCACAACCTCGGCCGCTGCCAGCGGGTGCTGGGCCTTGGTGGTCTCGGTGGAGTGCGCCGGGTCGCCGTCGACGTAGTTGAGGATCCAGTCCTGCAGCCAGCGCTGCATCTCGTCCTTCTCCTTGAACGAGCCGATCTTGTCGCGAACGATGCACTTGAGGTAGTGAGCGAAGCGGCAGGTGGCGAACAGGTACGGCAGGCGCGCGGCCAGGTTGGCGTTGGCGGTGGCGTCCGGGTCGTCGTACTCGGCCGGCTTCTGCAGCGACTGGGCACCAATGAAGGCAGCGAAGTCGGTGTTCTTCTTGTGCAACAGCGGCATGAACCCGTTCTTGGCCAGTTCCGCTTCGCGGCGGTCGGAAATGGCGATTTCGGTCGGGCACTTCATGTCCACGCCACCGTCGTCGGTGGGGAAAGTGTGCGCCGGCAGGCCCTGTACTTCGCCACCCGACTCAACGCCACGAATGCGCGAGCACCAGCCGTAGTACTTGAACGAGCGGTTGATGTTCACGGCCATGGCATAGGCGGCGTTGGCCCAGGTGTACTTGCTGCTGTCGGCGCCGTCGGTGTCTTCTTCGAAGGCAAACGCCTCGACCGGGTCGGTCTTTGCGCCATAAGGCAGACGCGCCAGGAAGCGCGGCATGGTCAGGCCGATGTAGCGCGAGTCTTCGGACTCACGCAGCGAGCGCCAGCCAGCGTATTCCGGGGTGGTGAAAATCTTGGTCAGGTCGCGCGGGTTGCTCAGTTCCTGCCAGGAGCCCATGCCCATCACGGTCGGTGAAGCGGCGGCAATGAACGGCGCGTGCATCGAGGCGCAGATCTTCGACATCTCGCCCAGCAGCTCGACGTCGGGTGGCGACTGGTCGAAGTAGTAGTCGCCGACCAGGCAGCCATAAGGTTCGCCGCCGAACTGGCCGTACTCTTCTTCGTACAGCTTCTTGAACACCGGGCTCTGGTCCCAGGCGGTGCCCTTGAATTTCTTCAAGGTCTTGTGCAGCTCGGTCTTCGAGACGTTGAGCACGCGGATCTTCAGCTGCTCGTCGCTCTCGGTGTTGTTGACCAGGTAGTGCAGGCCACGCCAGGCGCTTTCCAGCTGCTGGAAGTCGTTGTGATGGATGATCTGGTTGACCTGTGCGGTCAGCTTGGCGTCGATGGCGGCAATGATCTGCTCGATCGAGCCAATGGCATCGTTGGACACCAGGCTGGTCTGCGCCAGGGCCTGCTCGGCCAAGGTACGCACGGCGCTTTCCACCGCTTCCTTGGCACGTTCGGTCTTGGGCTTGAATTCCTGCAGCAGCAGGGCGGCGAACTCGCTCGGGTCCTGGGTGGCAGCTTCCGGCTGGGCCTGGGCGTCGCGCAATGGATCGTTCATGGGCTGTCTCCTCAGGCCTTGGGCTCGTTGTCGACGGGTTTCGGTGCGCTGGCCAGGGCTTGCAGCAGGGCCGGGTCCTTGATGGCCTTGAGGATGATGTCCTCGGCACCGGTCTTGCCGTCCATGTAGGTCAGCAGGTTGGCCAGTTGGGTGCGGGCCTCGAGCAGCTGGTTGAGGGCGTCGACCTTGCGTGCCACGGCGGCCGGGCTGAAGTCGTCCATGCTCTCGAAGGTGATGTCCAGGCTCAGGTTGCCTTCGCCGGTCAGTTCGTTGGGCACGTTGAAGGCCACGCGTGGCTTCATCGCCTTCAGGCGCGAGTCGAAGTTGTCGACGTCGATTTCCAGGAACTTGCGCTCGGCCACCGCTGGCAGCGGCTCGGCCGGCTTGCCGGCAAGGTCCGACAGCACGCCCATGACGAACGGCAACTGGACTTTCTTCTCGGCGCCGTAGAGCTCGACGTCATATTCGATCTGCACCCGCGGCGCACGGTTGCGCGCGATGAATTTCTGGGAGCTGTCTTTCGCCACGTTGTTCCTCCTGGTCGCCGGTACGGCGGCGCTGTTCGTTGCGGGCGTCGGTGTTGATGCGGGCCGAGGACGTCAGTTGTCCTCGGGGCCGCGCAGGTTCTCGAATTGCGACCAGCCATCGGGGATCAGGTCGCGCACAATGGTTGCGAAATCGGCATGGACCAGCTTCTTCGCCCGGTGTAGCAGTACCGGCAGCGGGCTTGATGGTTCGTGGCGGGCGTAGTACTGCAACAGGCGGTCAAGGCTCTGCTGCACGTCTTCGCGGCTGTTGACTTCGCCGGGGCGGGCAGCCGGCCGTGTGCCGGGGCCGGCGCTGGCGGTCGCCTGCTGTTCGTCATCGCGCTCCGCAGCCGGTGTGTCACCGGCTTGCGGGGCAGGGCCCGCACCGTCGGGGCAGTAGTCAGCCAGTACCTGCTGCACCAGGCGCAGCGGCTGGCGCAAGGCTGACAAGTCGATACCGCTGGCCGACCCGACCTGGTCGTTGACTCGGCTCTCGATGGCGTCCACGGCCTCGCGGGCCAGCTGTAGCGCTTCTTGGCATTGCTGCAGCTGCTCGGGGTCGGCATCACGCAGGGCGGCGGCCAGTTCCTCGGCGCTGAGCTGTTCGCTGGCGAAATGCTGAACACCTGCGGCGTGCAGCGCCGCGCGCAGGGTAACCGGGCCGAAGGCACGCGAGCGCACCAGCACCGCGTCACGCAGCAGCGCGATGTTGGTGTCGCAGGCCAGGCCGGCCAGGGCGTTGACCCGTACCGTGGGGTCATTGTCGTCGGCGGCGTCCAGTTGCGGGTGCAGGTGCAGCCAGTACTCGCCGAGCAGATCGCGGATCAGTTCCAGGCTGGCGGCAAGCCCTGGGAGGCCGTGCAGGGCCAGGTTGGCCTGAAGCAGAAAATGGGTGATGCGCAGGTCTTTGCTGCGTTGCAGCAAGGCCGTGCTTGCCTGCTCGATATCGCGCCACTGCGGTGGCTCGGCAGGCTGGACGGCGTCGCCCATGACGCGCTCGGGGCGGCCCTGGGCGTCACGTTCCAGTTGCAGAAACTCGGCGTCATATTCCAGGTCATCGCCGCAGGGGAAGTCAGCGGAAACAGCGGCGAGCAGCGGCGATGCATTCACCAGAATTCGATCTCCATATCGGCCCTTGGTGAGGGCGTGTTGTTGTGCGAAGTTGCAAATGTGAACTGGCGCACAAACTTTCCAAAGAGTGCCGGGGTGATATCATGGTGATATTATTTTGGCACTTCGAAGTTGCGCATTTATGGTTTATTTATTCGCGCGTGTCAAGGTAAGCTACGCGCCCTCGAGTGCCAGCTGTGAATTCGTTGGCAGTAACCGGGCACCGCTCGTCCGATTCCATTCAGTTAACCTCGGCGTTAGCGTTGAATAGCCGTCGTATGTTCGGTTGCAGGCGTGAAGCCCCGTGAATCAAGGGGTTCAGCCATATTTGAGTGGCTGTTGAAAAATAACTCAAACGGATGGATCGGTGTTTTAAATGGATGCATGGAGGCGTGATGGCACTTTGCCTAACTATCACTAGTTACCACAAGATTACTCCCGGGCAATGCCCGGAGATGCGGCTGGAAACCGGTGCCATCACGCTTGGCCGTGCGGCGGATAATGACTGGGTACTTCCGGACCCCGAGCGGTTGGTATCGGCCCGGCATTGTGTGATCCAGTTCAAGGACGGGCGATATTTTTTGACCGATGACAGTACGAACGGTGTGGAATTAGTTCGTGCTGGTATTCGCTTGCGTCGCGGTAACAGTGAGCCGTTGCTGGATGGCGAAGTTATCCGTATTGGGGAATACGAGATACAGGCGCGCATCGACGCGAACCTGCCCGGCACCCTGGATGGCGAACCCCAGGCACACAGTTTCGAGGCGCTGATGGCCAACCAGGTGGCGGCCCCGGCCATTCCCGCCCCGCCGATCTCCGGTGCGCCGGCTGCGTTCCTGCAAGGCGCTTCGAACCACGACACGCTGCCTGACCTGTTCGACTTCCTTGGCCCCTCGAGTGTGCCGCCGGTCAGCCAGCCCGACCATGTGCCGGCTCAGCAGCACGACTTTCGCCCGCCAACCCCCGTGGCGGTGCCTGCCCCGACCGTCGAACCAGCTGCGCCGGGGATGATCCCGGAAGACTGGAACCTGTTCGGCTCGGCACCGGCACCGGCACCGGCACAGACACAGACCCCGACTGCGCCGCCTGCGCCAGCCATTCCGGCAGTGCCTGCACAGCCGGCTGCGAGCGCTCCGGTCGCAGCACCCACCGCTGCGCCTGCGCCAGCTGCAAGCAGCGATGCGTTGCTGCAGGCGTTCCTGCGCGGCGCCGGTGTCGAGCACTTGCGCATCGACGCCGCCGACGCCGCCGCGCAGATGGAGGCCATCGGCCAAAGCTACCGCTTGATGGTGGAGGGACTGATCGACGTGTTGCGTGCACGCAGCAGCCTGAAGGGCGAGTTCCGCATGCAGCAGACCACCATCGCCCCGGTGCAGAACAACCCGCTGAAGTTCGCCCCAAATGCCGACGAGGCGTTGCTGCTGTTGCTGCGTCACGGCAACCAGGCGTTCATGGCGCCGGACCAGGCCGTGCGTGAAAGCTTCGATGATGTGCGCGCCCACCAACTGGCGGTGATGGCGGGCGTGCAGGCCGCCATCAAGCACCTGCTTGCGTGTTTCCAGCCGGCGCGCCTGGAGCAGCGCCTGGCACCTGCGGCTGGGCTGGCCAAGTTGTTCGGTGGCTCGCGCCAGGCCCACTGCTGGCAGCAGTTCACCGAGCTTTACGGGCAGATCTCCCGTGAAGCCGAAGACGATTTCCAGGAACTGTTCGGCCGCGAATTCAGCCGCGCCTACGAGGCCCACAGCAACCGTTTGCAACGTAGTTGAGCGCACCCAGGAAGACCACGGTACGTCAAGAGGACAAGGATGAAAGCAATAAGACTGGTCGCAGCCCTGAGCCTGGTGCTGCTGGCCGCCTGCAGCAAGGACACGCCGGTTGCCCCCGCTGCCGACAGTGCACCGGACAGCGCAGCCGTGACCCTGTATTTCAGTGCCGCCGAGGGGCTGAACCCAGGCCCTGGCGGCACGCCTGCGCCGGTACGGGTGCGCCTGTACGAGTTGAAGAACAGCGCGGCATTTGCCCGCGCCGACTACTTCGCCCTGGCCGAGCGCGCCCAGGCCACCCTCGGCGCCGACCTGATCGACCAGGACGAAGTGCTGTTGCAACCCGGCGGGCAGTTGCGCGTGGAGCGTCCGCTCGACCCTGCCACTCGCCACATCGGCCTGGTGGTCGGTTACCGCGAGATCGACCAGGCCCAGTGGCGCAGCGTGCTGCCGGTGCCGCCGCGGGACTATCAGATCAGCCTCGATGTGCGTGCCGTGCGCAGCGCCGTGGTCACCCCACAACCTGAACCTGCCCGCTAGGCAATCGGAGTCCCCATGTCCTGGAACAATCGCGTGGTGTGGTCGGAAGGCATGTTCATCACGACCCAGCATTTCCAACAGCATGATCGCTACCTCGAACACTTGGTCGACGCCCGCAACCGGCCGCTGAACGCGGCCGCCTGGGGGTTCTCCGAGCTGCTGCTCGATCAGGGCCTGCTTGCCCAGGGCAAGGTGGCGATTATCAGCGCCCGCGGCTTGCTGCCCGATGGCACGCCGTTCGACATTCCCCGCGACGACCTGCCACCCGCGCCGCTGGAAGTGCCCGACGATCTGCGCGATGGCGTTGTCCACCTGGGGCTGCCGCTCAAGCGAGCAGGGGCCCGCGACACCGTCGACGAGGGCGAAGCCCTCGCTGGCGCCCGTTACATCAGCCGAGTCAGCGAAGTGCGTGACGACAACGCGCCGTTCGAGAACCGTGCTCCGCTGGCCCTCGGCAGCCGCGCCCTGCGCCTGCTGCGCAGCGAGGACGGCCTGAGCGACTACGCCGCCCTCGGCATGCTGCGCATCCGCGAAAAGCGCGCCGACCGCGCGCTGGTGGTGGATGACAGCTACATCCCGCCGGTACTCGACGTGGCGGCCAGCCAACAACTGTCCGGTTTCTGCGGCGAGCTGCTGGGCCTGTTGCACCAGCGTGGCGAAGCGCTGGCGGGCAGGGTGGTCGCCTCGGCCAATGGCGGGGCGTCGGAGATTGCCGACTTCATGCTGCTGCAACTGGTCAACCGCGCCCAGCCGCTGGTCGAGCACCTCAACCAGCTGAGCCCGCTGCACCCCGAGCGGCTGTACAGCGAGCTGGTGGCCCTGGCTGGCGAGTTCGCCACCTTCACCCGCGATGGCCGCCGACCGCACAGCTTCCCGGTCTATCAGCACGACGACCTGGCGGCGACCTTCGCACCAGTGATGGCCGCCTTGCGCGAGGCCTTGTCGACGCTGATCGACAGCAAGGCGGTGGCCATCCCCATCGTCGAGAAGGCTTACGGCATCCACGTTGGCATGCTTGCCGACCGCAGTTTGCTCGACAGCGCCAGTTTCGTCCTGGTGGTGCGTGCGGATGTGCCCAGCGAGACGCTGCGCAGCCGCTTTGGCCAGCAGAGCAAGATCGGCTCGGTGGAGCACATCCGCGACCTGGTCAACCTGCAACTGCCGGGCATCGGCCTGTTGCCGTTGCCGGTGGCGCCCCGCCAGATCCCGTTCCATGCCGGTTCCACCTACTTCGAGCTCGACCGCGGCAGCGAGCATTGGAAGCAGTTGCAACACTCCGGTGGCTTTGCCTTCTACGTCGCCGGCGAGTTCCCCGGCCTGAGCCTGGCCTTCTGGGCCATTCGAGGATAACCCGTGATGCACCCGGACGATCCGCAGGCCAACGACCGTACCCAGTTCATGCCGCGCCCCGGTGGCCGTGCTGCCCCGCAACCCGCCGCGCCAGCGCCGCAGCCGCCACCGTTGCAGGTACCGGCCGAGCCCCTGGCGCCTGGCCAGGGCGTGGGTCTCAACCCACTCGAGCAGGCGGCCGGGCCGTTGCTGGCCTTGCTTACCCGCCTGCGCAACACCATCGCTCATTCGGCGCCGGCCAGCCTGCGAGCGCAGTTGCTGGCGTATCTGCGCCAGTTCGAGACCCGTGCCGAAGCCGCCGGGGTGGTGCGCAACGAAGTGCTGCTGGCGCGCTATGCGCTGTGCACCGCGCTGGACGAGGCGGTGCTCAGCACGCCGTGGGGCAGTGCCAGCGACTGGAGCCGCCAGAGCTTGCTGATCACGGTGCACAACGAGGCCTGGGGCGGTGAGAAGGTGTTCCAGCTGATGGAGCATTGCCTGCAGAGCCCGCGCGAACGCCTCAACCTGCTGGAGCTGTTGTACCTGTGCACCAGCCTAGGCTTCGAGGGCCGCTACCGGGTCATGAACGATGGCCGCGCCCAGCTCGAAGCGCTGCGCGAGCGCACCGCAGCGGCAATTCGCAGCGCCCGTGGCGAGCGTGAGCGCGAACTCTCGCCACACTGGCGTGGGGTGGCCGTCAGCCGTGACCGCCTGGCCCAGTTCGTGCCGCCATGGGTGGGCCTGGCGGTGGCCGTGGCATTGCTGTTGCTGCTGCTGTTCGGCCTGCGCCTGAAGCTGGCCGCCGATGCCGAGCCGGTGTTCCGGGGTATCCACGCACTGGGCGAAATCCCGGTACAAGCCATGGACCGCCCGGTGCTGCAGCCCAAGCCAGTTGAGCGCCCGCGCCTGGCCGGGTTCCTCGCCGATGACATCAAGGCCGGCCGGGTTTCCGTCGAAGACGCGGTCGACCGTTCGGTGGTGACCATTCGCGGCGACGAGCTGTTCGCCAGCGCCAGCGCCAGCATCAAGGGCGATTTCCAGCCGCTGATGCTGCGCATCGCCGAGGCTGTGGCCAAGGTCAAGGGCAATGTTCGGGTCACCGGGCACAGCGACAACCAGCGCATCGCGACGTTGCGCTTCCCATCCAACTGGGCGTTGTCCCAGGCGCGCGCCGAAGAGGTCAAGGGCATCCTCGCCGCGCGCACCGGGCAACCCGAGCGCTTCAGCGCGCAAGGGCTGAGCGACACCGAACCCCTGGCGTCGAACGACACCGCGCAGGGCCGGGCGAAGAATCGCCGGGTTGAAATCACCGTTCTGGCGGAGGGCGTCGAGTGAAGGCGTTTTTCAGTTTTGTCATTCGCTGGGTTATCCCGCTGCTGGGCCTGATCGCCCTGAGCCTGATCATCTGGTTCGTCGGGCCATTGCTGGACATGCTGGCGTCGCCCACGCCACGCTGGCTGCTGATCGTCCTGTTGTTCGCCCTGTGGGGCGGCTACCGCGCCTGGCGCATCGTGCAGGCGCGCCGGCAGGCGGCCAAGGTCATGCAGAGCCTGGCCGCAGAAACCGCCCCGGACCCTGCCAGCGTGGCCACCACCGAAGAGCTGGCCGCGCTGCGCCAGCGCATGGACGAGGCCCTGGCCCTGTTGAAGAAGGCCCGCCTGGGCGGTGACGAGCGTCGCAACCTTTACGAGCTGCCGTGGTACGTGATCATCGGCCCGCCCGGCTCGGGCAAGACCACCGCGCTGGTCAACTCCGGCCTGCACTTCCCGCTGGCGGCGCAACTGGGTGAGGGCGCCATCCGCGGTGTGGGCGGCACGCGCAACTGCGACTGGTGGTTCACCGACCAGGCGGTGCTGCTCGACACTGCCGGCCGCTACACCACCCAGGACAGCCACGCCCAGGTCGACAAGGCGGCCTGGCTGGGTTTTCTCGACCTGCTCAAGACCCAGCGCTCGCGCCGCCCTATCGACGGTGCATTCATCGCCATCAGCCTGTCCGACCTGCTGCTGGGCAGCGACGCCGAGCGCGCCGCCCACGCCGTGGCGATCCGTGCGCGCATCCAGGAGCTGTACAGCCAGCTGGGCGTGCGCTTCCCGGTGTACCTGATGCTGACCAAGCTCGACCTGGTGCCGGGCTTCATGGAGTTCTTCGACAACCTGGGCAAGGACGAGCGCGCCCAGGTATGGGGCATGACCTTCCCGCTGGATACCCTCGAGCAGGGCGCTGACGGCCCGTTGGCGCAGTTCGACAACGAGTTCGCATTGCTCGAACGGCGGCTCGGCGAGCGCCTGGTCGAGCGCCTGCAACAGGAGCGCGACCCGGCCCGACGCGACCTTATCTACGGTTTCGTGCAACAGTTCGCCGCCTTGCGTGGCAACCTCCACGCTTTCCTCGACGGCATCTTCAAGCCCAACGCCTTCGAGGCACGGGCGTTGCTGCGCGGTGTGTATTTCACCAGCGGTACCCAGGAAGGCAGCCCCATCGACCGACTGATCGGCAGCATGGCCCAGAGCATGGGCCTTGACCGTGCGCACCTGGCACGCCAGAGCGGTAGCGGGCGCAGCTATTTCATCGAGCGGCTGTTCACTGCCGTGGCCTTCGCCGAGCGCGGCCTGGTCGGCAGCAACCCCAAGGTGGAGCGGCGGCGCCGTTGGATCGCCCGTGGTGCGCTGGCCCTGAGCGTAGCCCTGGTGCTGCTGGTCGGGACCTTGTGGGCCCTCAGTTACCGGGCCAACCAGCAATACATCGCCGAGGTCGACAGCCGCCTTCAGCCACTGGGCAAGAGCGTGCAAGGCCTGAGCCCTGCGCAGCGCAACGTGGTCGACGTGCTGCCGCTGCTCAACGCCGTCCGCCACTTGGCCGACAACCCTCCCAGCTGGGCCGAGGGTCTGGGCCTGTATCAGGGCGACATGCTCGAAAGCGAATCGCAGAGCCTGTACCGCAAGCTGCTGATCGCCATTTTCGCCCCTCGCCTGGTCACCCGCATCGAGGAACAGCTGTATGCCGGGGGGCCGTCCGACTACCTCTACGAAGGGCTCAAGGCCTACCTGATGCTGGCCGATGCCGAGCATTACGACCCAGACTTCATCAAGGCCTGGATCACCCTCGACTGGGAGCGCCAGTTACCCCGCGACCTTGCGCCTGACCTGCGTCAAGCCCTGGGGCAGCACCTGGCGGCGCTGTTCGAGAAACGTCCGCCGAACGCACGCCTGGACCAGCGCCTGATCGACGACACCCGTCGCCAGCTGCAGCAGTTGCCGGTGGCCCAGCGTGTTTACGACCGGGTCAAGCGCCAGAAGCTGCCAGGCGGGGTCGAAGACTTCCGCGTCAGCGACGCCGCCGGGCG
>MTEW01000932.1_pt1 | contig 10024 bp, 9 predicted proteins | sample 1042681 | NCBI WGS metagenome assembly MTEW01 (sample SAMN06185811, study PRJNA358809) | soil metagenome | isolation source: soil biostimulated with citrate as carbon source | place: India | collected 2015-05-23
ATTCACGAGTGTTACTTGTGATGCTGATAATCAGTCGACTATCAGTCTTACCTCACAAGCACCCACACGAATTGCTTGATTCAGTTGTTAAAGAACAGTTGGTTAAGCTTTTCGTCTCAACCGAGGCCGCGCATTCTACAGCAGCCCTTTTCTCTGTCAAGCTGTTTTTCGAATTTATTTCCGGAGAAACTCTTTTCTACTCAACCGCTTAGAGCAACCTCAGCTTCATTTCTTCCGCTTCGGTGAGGCGCACATTCTACAGCACCTCTTTACTCCGTCAAGTTGTTTTTGAAGAAATTTTCTTTCTATCTCAACAACTTAGCGCTTCGTCGAACCTAGGTTCGTCTCAGCGAGGCGCGCATTCTACATGAGCACAGCGAGCTGTAAACCCCTGATATGCAAAAAATTGCGCAAAACGGATCAGCGCCCCTTTCCCCTCTTCCATATAAGGCAGCAAGCTCAGATCACACCCGCCTCACGCAACTCTGCAACCTGTGTTTCGCTCATACCTAGCAGTCTCTGCAACAGTGCCTCGGTGTGCTGCCCCAACAATGGCGGAGCCGAGCGATAAGCCACTGGCGTAGCAGATAGGCGCAGCGGACTGGCGACTTGCGGCGTAGTGCTGCCCATGGCGTTGGGCAGGTCGATACGCAGCCCACGCGCCTGCACCTGCGGATCGGCGAACACCTGCTGCAGGTCGTTGATCGGCCCGCACGGCACACCGGCCTTTTCCAGCAATTCGATCCACTGCGTCGTGGTCTTGAATACCGTGGCCTGCCGCAGCAGCGGAATCAGCTCGGCACGATGCGCGACCCGAGCCTTATTGGTGGAAAAACGCGGATCGTCGGCCAAAGACGGAAGGCCGGCGACCTCGCAAAACTTGCGGAACTGACCGTCGTTACCCACGGCCAGGATGAAATTACCGTCGGCGCTGGGGAAATCCTGGTACGGCACGATATTGGGGTGGGCATTACCCAGACGCCTGGGCGATACACCCGTTGCCAGGTAGTTCATGGCCTGGTTGGCCAGACAGGCGACCTGTACGTCGAGCAATGCCACGTCTATATGCTGGCCGATACCGGACTGCTCACGCTGATTCAGTGCAGCCAGCACGCCCACGGTCGCATAGAGTCCGGTAAGGATATCGGTCAGCGCCACGCCGACCTTCATCGGCCCCGCCCCCTCTTCACCTTCGGGACGCCCGGTCAGACTCATCAGACCGCCGAGCCCCTGGATCATGAAATCGTAACCGGCACGCTTGGCATAAGGACCGGTCTGGCCGAAGCCGGTGATGGAGCAGTAGATCAGACGCGGATTGATCACCTTCAGCGATTCATAATCCAAGCCATAGGCCGCCAGGCCGCCGACCTTGAAGTTCTCCAGCAGTACATCGCACTGCGCGACCAGCTCACGAACCAGGCGCTGCCCCTCAGGCTGGGTGAAGTCCAGGGTCAGGGATTGCTTGTTGCGATTGGCACTCTGGAAGTAAGCCGCCTCGCGCGAATCATTGCCTTCGGCGTCCTTTATATAGGGAGGCCCCCAATGCCGAGTGTCGTCCCCGCTTCCCGGTCGCTCGACCTTGATCACCTCCGCGCCCAGATCCCCCAGGATCTGCCCACACCAGGGGCCGGCGAGCACGCGAGACAGGTCGAGCACACGGATATGGGACAGAGCGCCAGGCATGGAACTTCTCCGTAGGGTGCGCCGCGCGCACCGGGGATCGTTGTGGGGGCGAAAGGTTAGAAAAACGCCTGGATACCGGTCTGCGCACGGCCGAGGATCAGCGCATGCACGTCATGGGTACCTTCGTAGGTGTTGACCACCTCGAGGTTGACCAGATGGCGGGCGATACCGAACTCGTCGCTGATGCCGTTACCGCCGAGCATGTCGCGCGCCATGCGGGCGATGTCCAGGGCCTTGCCGCAACTGTTGCGCTTCATGATCGAGGTGATTTCCACGGCAGCGGTGCCTTCGTCCTTCATGCGACCGAGGCGCAGGCAACCCTGCAGGGCCAAAGTGATCTCGGTCTGCATGTCGGCCAGCTTCTTCTGAATCAGCTGATTGGCCGCCAGCGGCCGGCCGAACTGGTGGCGATCCAGCACATACTGGCGTGCGGTGTGCCAGCAGAACTCGGCGGCGCCCAGCGCGCCCCAGCTGATGCCGTAACGGGCCGAGTTCAGGCAGGTGAAAGGTCCGCGCAGGCCGCGCACGTCGGGGAAGGCGTTCTCCTCGGGGCAGAACACGTTGTCCATGACGATCTCGCCGGTGATCGAGGCGCGCAGGCCAACCTTGCCGTGAATCGCCGGCGCGGACAGCCCTTGCCAACCCTTCTCCAGCACGAAGCCGCGAATCTCGCCGGCGTCGTCCTTGGCCCAGACCACGAATACGTCGGCGATGGGGCTGTTGGTAATCCACATCTTGCTGCCGGTCAGGCGGTAGCCGCCGTCGACCTTCTTCGCGCGGGTCACCATCGAGCCCGGGTCGGAGCCGTGGTTCGGCTCGGTCAGGCCGAAGCAGCCGATATACTCGCCGCTGGCCAGCTTGGGCAGGTACTTCTGCTTGGTGGCTTCATTGCCGAACTCATTGATCGGCACCATCACCAGAGAGGACTGCACGCTCATCATCGAGCGGTAGCCGGAGTCGATACGCTCCACTTCACGGGCGATCAGGCCGTAGCACACATAGTTCAGGCCGCTGCCACCGTATGCCTCGGGAATGGTCGCACCCAGCAGACCGGTTTCGCCCATCTCGCGAAAGATCTTCGGGTCGGTCTGCTCATGACGGAATGCTTCCAGCACGCGCGGTGCCAGCTTGTCATTGGCGAACTGCTGGGCGCTGTCACGCACCATGCGCTCTTCTTCGGTCAGTTGCTGATCGAGCAGCAGCGGGTCGATCCAGTTGAAGCTTGCCTTGGCCATCGCGAAAACCTCGAACGGTGAAGTGAGCGGTCAGTCCTGCCGACCCTGAATGAGGTGATCCTAGGCCCGACTCGCTGATTGGACAAACGCAGAATTTGCACAGTCCTGTGCTTTTTCCTCACTTCGAGATAGATTATTCAGGGAGATTTATCGATTAAGAGTGAGGCTTTTGCATAGATGCGTCGCAAGATCCCAAGCACCGCTGCCCTGGTCGCCTTCGAGTCCGCCGCGCGCCACCAGAGCTTCACCAAGGCCGCAGACGAGCTCAACCTGACGCAGAGCGCGATCTGCCGACAGATCGGCGGGCTGGAAAGCTTTCTCAATGTCGAGCTGTTTCGCCGCTCGCGACGCGGCGTGGTGCTGACCGAGGCAGGGGTGGCTTACAGCCGCAAGGTCGCGGCACAGCTCGATGCAGTGGAACGCGACACCCTGGCGCTGATGGGCAACCAGGGCACCACCAGCATCGAGCTGGCGGTAGTGCCAACCTTCGGCACGCAGTGGCTACTGCCGCGCCTGCGCACCTTCCAGCAACTGCACCCGGAAGTGACGGTGCACCTGACCAACCGCACCCGCCACTTCCTGTTCGCCGACACTCATTTCGATGCCGCCATCTACTACGGCGATGCCGAATGGTCGGGCACCGAGGCGCACTTTCTGATGCATGAGCACCTGCTGCCGGTCTGCAGTCCGAAATTGCTTGGCGACGAACCGGTCACTGCCGAACGCATCGCCGCACTGCCCCTGCTGCAGCAGACCACCCGCCCCTATGCCTGGCGTCAGTGGTTCGCCGCTCAGGGCATGAGCGTACCCCGCGACATGACCGGCCCGCGCCTCGAACTGTTCTCCATGCTGGCGCAGGCCGCGCGCCACGAAATGGGCGTCGCCCTGATCCCGCCCTTCCTGATTCAACGCGAACTGGACGAGGGCAGCCTGGTCATAGCCTTGAACAGGGCAGTCCCGAGCCATGACCGCGCCTATTACCTGATGGTGCCAGAGCGCAAGACCGAGTCGGCGGCGCTCAAGGCATTTCGCGATTGGCTGCTGCTTCAGGCCCGCGCGTACCGAGAGGAATGACGTCCACGCGACAGGCGCGCACCTACGCCTCAGAGAAAAACGCTCACAAACGGAACAGGTAGTGATGTTATGGTCACACTACAGTGGCGCGCAGAGGTCAATCCAGGTCGCGACCAGTACTTTCGGGCTATTTCACTATTTCGAACACCCCGTTCGCTACTCTTCACGCGTCAGTCAATACGACCAACGGTCATTCGCGCTCTGAATGACGAGCAGTTCGTGCAGCCCCCGCGAAACCTGCTTTCCTTCAACCAGAGCGCGGCCTGCGGGCAGTATAAAAATCCCTCATATACCTATTACTTGTAGTAATCCATTTTTTTTACTCCATAACTTCTTGTAAGGGTTTGCGTTCGATTGCACAATCGCCGCGCCCGCCACCTTACGGCAGGTTTTGTGCTGATCCCCAATCGCCGGCGCGCCAGCGCAGTGCACCGGTTCACAAAAAAGATCACGCAGGAGATTAGAAGTGCACATCGGTGTTCCTCTCGAAACCCATGCTGGGGAGACGCGGGTTGCCGCGACGCCCGAGACCGTCAAGAAACTGGTCGGCCAAGGCCACCAGGTGACCGTCCAGACCGGCGCTGGCATTAGCGCCAGCATCCCGGACAGCGCCTATGAAACAGCCGGCGCCACCATTGGCAACGACTCGGCCGCCTTGGGCGCCGACCTCGTGCTCAAGGTGGTTGCACCGACCGACGCCGAACTCGCGCATATGAAAGCCGGGGCCGTGCTGGTGGGCATGCTCAATCCGTTCTGCAACGACACCATTGCGCGCATGAACGCCCGCGGCATCACCGCCTTCGCCCTGGAGGCCGCGCCGCGTACCTCTCGTGCGCAAAGCCTGGACGTACTGAGTTCGCAGGCCAACATCGCCGGCTACAAGGCGGTGATGCTCGCTGCAAACCACTACCCGCGCTTCATGCCGATGCTGATGACCGCTGCCGGTACCGTGAAGGCCGCGCGCGTGCTGATCCTCGGCGCTGGCGTCGCCGGCCTGCAGGCCATCGCCACGGCCAAGCGCCTGGGGGCGGTGATCGAGGCGTCCGACGTGCGTCCGGCGGTGAAGGAGCAGATCGAATCGCTCGGCGCCAAGTTCGTCGACGTACCCTTCGAGACCGATGAGGAGCGCGAGTGCGCGCAAGGCGTCGGCGGCTATGCTCGTCCCATGCCGCAGTCCTGGATGGAACGCCAGGCCAAGGCCGTGCACGAGCGCGCCAAGCAGGCCGATATCGTCATCACCACCGCGCTGATCCCGGGCCGCAAGGCGCCAACCCTGCTGCACGAAGCCACCGTGCAGGAAATGAAGCCGGGCTCGGTGGTCATCGACCTGGCCGCAGCGCAAGGCGGCAACTGCCCGCTGACCGAGGCTGACAAGGTGGTGATCAAGCACGGCGTGACCCTCGTCGGCCATACCAACCTGGCCGCGCTGGTGCCGGCGGACGCCTCCGCACTCTATGCACGCAACCTGCTGGACTTCCTCAAGCTCGTGATCGACAAGGAAGGCCAGTTCCAGCTCAACCTCGAAGACGACATAGTCGCGGCCTGCCTGATGTGCAATGCCGGCGAAGTCGTGCGCAAGAACGGTTAAGGAGTAGGGACATGGACCTGATTTCCGACGGCATCTACAACCTGATCATCTTCGTGCTGGCCATCTATGTCGGCTACCACGTGGTGTGGAATGTCACCCCGGCCCTGCACACCCCGCTGATGGCCGTGACCAACGCCATCTCGGCGATCGTGATCGTCGGCGCCATGCTGGCCGCCGCCCTCACCGTCACCCCGCTGGGCAAGACCATGGGCACCCTGGCCGTGGCCCTGGCCGCGGTCAACGTGTTCGGTGGTTTCCTGGTCACCCGGCGCATGCTGGAAATGTTCAAGAAAAAGGCGCCGAAAGCGCAGGCGGAGAAGCACTGACCATGAGCATGAACCTGATCACTGTTCTCTACCTCGTCGCCTCGGTGTGTTTCATCCAGGCGCTCAAGGGCCTGTCGCACCCGACCTCGTCGCGACGCGGCAACGTTTTCGGCATGGTCGGCATGGCCATCGCCATCGTCACCACGGTCGGCCTGATCCACAAGCTGGGCAGCGAGCTGGCCGTGCAGGGCCTGGGCTTCGTCATCGTCGGCCTGCTGGTCGGCGGCAGCATCGGCACGGTCATGGCCAAGCGCGTGGAAATGACCAAGATGCCCGAGCTGGTCGCCTTCATGCACAGCATGATCGGCCTGGCGGCCGTGTGCATCGCCATCGCCGCGGTGGCCGAACCGCAGTCCCTGGGCATCGTCGCCAGCATGGCCGACCCGATTCCGGCCGGTAACCGCCTGGAGCTGTTCCTCGGCGCGGCCATCGGCGCCATCACCTTCTCCGGTTCGGTGATCGCCTTCGGCAAGCTGTCGGGCAAGTACAAGTTCCGCCTGTTCCAGGGCGCCCCGGTGGTATTCAAGGGTCAGCACCTGCTGAACCTGGCCGTTGGCCTGGCGATTGTCGGTCTGGGCCTGGTGTACACCTTCACCGGCGACATCACCTCGTTCGCCATCCTGGTGGCGCTGGCCTTCGTCATCGGTGTGCTGATCATCATCCCGATCGGCGGCGCCGACATGCCGGTGGTGGTGTCGATGCTCAACAGCTACTCGGGTTGGGCCGCGGCCGGTATCGGCTTCTCGCTGAACAACTCGATGCTGATCGTCGCCGGCTCTCTGGTGGGCTCTTCGGGCGCCATCCTCTCGTACATCATGTGCAAGGCGATGAACCGTTCGTTCTTCAACGTCATCCTCGGCGGTTTCGGCGCCGATGCCGATGCCGGCGCAGCCAGCGGCAGCCAGGAACAACGCAGCGTGAAGTCGGGATCAAGCGACGACGCCGCCTTCCTGCTGACCAACGCCGACACCGTGGTCATCGTGCCCGGTTACGGCCTGGCCGTGGCCCGCGCCCAGCACGCGCTGATGGAGCTGGCGGAGAAGCTGACCCACCGCGGCGTGACCGTGAAGTACGCGATCCACCCGGTGGCCGGTCGCATGCCGGGCCATATGAACGTGCTGCTGGCCGAGGCCGAAGTGCCTTACGAGCAGGTGTTCGAGATGGAGGACATCAACTCCGAATTCGGCCAGACCGACGTGGTGCTGGTGCTCGGCGCCAACGACGTGGTCAACCCGGCGGCGAAGAACGATCCGAAGTCGCCGATCGCTGGCATGCCGATCCTCGAGGCCTACAAGGCCAAGACCGTGATCGTCAACAAGCGCTCGATGGCTTCCGGTTACGCCGGCCTGGACAACGAACTGTTCTACATGGACAAGACCATGATGGTCTTCGGCGATGCCAAGAAGGTCATCGAGGACATGGTCAAGGCGGTGGAATAAGGCCTGACCGCTCAGACAGGAAACCCGGCTCTGTGCCGGGTTTCTCATATTCGGCAGGCAATAAAATCTGATTTTCAGGTCAGGCGCCGTAACAGATCAATTCCAAACTGTACTGCTCATAAATCCAACCGAATCGGGTTGGACCCAGGTAAAAATCTCGATATTCGCGGTTGCACCCAGTATTTTCACTTATGACCGGAACAGTTATGTCGATTCCTGACCGAACAGTTACAAAGCAACCTATCTAATAGCACAACAATTTCATCCAGCTGTGACTACTGAGTCGTTGCTTCGCTCGGGATAATTTGCCCATCGAAAGCAAACACCAGCCCCGCCACAAGCGGAAGGATGACCACCATGGAACGTACCCTCAGTTCCGCCCTGCTCCAAACTCATAGTGCCGCCAGCGACAAGGCTGCCTGGCCGCTCCGCGTGATCGCCACCCTCAGCCTGTGGCAGCGCCGCATCGTCAGCCGTCGTCAACTGGCTCGACTGGATGCGCGCCTGCTGGCCGACGCCGGCATCACCGAAAACCAGCGCTACACCGAGCTGCAGAAGCCGTTCTGGCGCTGATTCACCGCTTTGCTCCCTCCCAAGTTGGGACCTTCTGAAAGCTCCACCGTCTCTGCTGCGGTGGGGCTTTCGTTTTATCTGGGCCGAGCACAGCCGTAGCGCTTAGCAGCACAGTTGCGCCTAGGCTCAAGCGCAACAGAGCAATTGTCTCGGAACAGTCCGCTCCTCATCTTCAGTGCCGTGATTTGCTCTCTAGCAGTTCGCGATACAGCTGTGCCGTCTGCAGCCCCATGCGCTGTGCGGTAAACAGCTGCTCATAACGCTGCTTGGCCTTAAGCCCCATCTGCAGCGACAGTTCGGGATTGTCCCAGAGTGTACGCATGGCCTGGCGAAACGCCTGCGGATCGCTGGGCGGCACCACCAGCCCCGTTTCACCGTGGACATTGATATAGCTGGTACCGGTACCTATCTCGCTGGAGATCATCGGTTTGCCGTACATGGCCCCCTCCAGCAGGGAGATGCCGAAGGCTTCGGAGCGTAGATGCGACGGGAACACGATCGCGCTGCACAGCTGCAGCAGCGCCGCCTTGTCCTCTTCGCCTAGACGCCCGGCAAAATGCACGTGCGCCAGCCCCAGCGCCTGGGCCTGAGCACGCAACTCCAGCTCAAGCGGCCCGGCCCCAACGATCACGATGGGGTAGCTCGTCCCCTGAGCGGCGTTCAGGAGAATATGCAGCCCCTTGTAATAGCGCATTACCCCAACGAACAGGAAGAAGCGCGGGCCGAAACGCTGCCGCCAAGAATCCACAACGCTCGCCGAAGGTACCGGGTAGGTAGTCTTGTCCAGACCATAGGGGATGATAGAGGTCTTGTACCGATAACGCCTCAGGACCTCGCTGGTTTCCAGGTAGTTCGGCGAGGCCGCGACAATTCGGTCGGTGCTGCTAAGGAAACGGTTCATCAGCGGCCGATAGAGCTTGAGCAGGTACTTTTGGCGAATGATGTCGGAGTGGTAGGTCACCACCGTTGGCTTGTCGATACGCGCAGCGAAGTGCAGCAGGTCCATGAACGGCCAGGGAAAGTGGTAGTTGATTAGGTCCACCTCGGCCGCCAATGCTTTCAGGCGCGCCAGGACGCTGTAGGAAAAGCCCGTCGAGGCCAGCTGCAGATCGAGCTTGGCTCGGTGCACACGATGTTCCGCCACCATTAGCTCGGACGGCCCATCCTCGGCGCTGAGGGTCAGCACCTCACCCTGGATGCCATGGGCAATCCCGCTCTGGCAAATCTGGAAAATAACCTGCTCGATGCCGCCGACAGTCTCAGGCAGGTAGGTCTTGAACAAGTGCAGAACGCGCATTCAGTGCTCCAACGCTTGCCGGTAGGCGGCAGCGGTAATACCAGCACAACGCTTCCAGGAGAAGCACTGCGCTTGCTCTAGGCCCGCCACCCGACGCGCCTGCCATTCGGCCTGATCCTCGATTAGGCGAAGGATGGCGCGGCACCAGCCTTCGGGGTCGCCGGCCTCGACATAAGTTCCAGCCCTCCCTGCCACCTCCGGCAGTGCCGAGCTTGGCGACAGCAGCACCGGCACACCACTGGCCATAGCCTCCAGAACGGGCAAACCGAACCCCTCATAGAGCGAGGGGAACAACAGCATGCGTGCTCCCGCCAGCAACTCGGCCAAGCGCTCATCGTCCAGGTAGCCGAGCAGGCGCACCTGCCCGCTGGCCAGGGCCGCCTGCAGATCGGCGGCAAAGTCGTCTCGACGCCAGCCGGCCATGCCGGCGATCAGCAGCGGGTAGCGCTGGCGCACCGCCTCGGGCAGTAGCGCGTAGGCGCGCAGCGCCAGCGCCAGGTTCTTACGTGGTTCGAGGGTGCCGACGCAGAGCAGGTAGGAGCCCGGCGTTACGCCCAGCGGCGCCGTTACCCGGCCTAGATCGGCCAGCGGTCGCGGATGAAAGCGCTGGGCATAACCCAGAGGGGCCACCTTGAGGCGCTCGCGCGCCACGCCGTAATGCCGCTGCAACTCGTCGGCAACGAACTGCGAGTCAGTGAGGATGACCCGTGCCCGTTCCAGCGCGGGCTCGACGCACCTGGCGATTTCGGCCAGGCGATCTGCCGGCTGCGTCTGCGGATAGTGGACATGGGTCAGGTCGTGCAGGGTCA
>MTEW01001975.1_pt2 | contig 10017 bp, 11 predicted proteins | sample 1042681 | NCBI WGS metagenome assembly MTEW01 (sample SAMN06185811, study PRJNA358809) | soil metagenome | isolation source: soil biostimulated with citrate as carbon source | place: India | collected 2015-05-23
TTCCGGCCACGCTGCCGGACGGGCAGGGCCAGCTGTCCCATTTCAACCTGATGGGCGCCGAGCGGGTGGAAGTGCTGCGCGGCCCGTTCTCGGCGCTGTACGGCAATTCCTCCGGCGGCGTCGTGCAATTGTCCAGCGCGCGCGGCGAGGCGCCCGGCGAAACGCATGTGCGGGTCTCGGCCGGCAGCCACGCCACCCGCATGCTGGGCGCGCGCTGGGCCGGCGCGCAGGGCAGGGTGCACTACAACCTGGCGGCCAGCGTGTTCGCTACCGACGGCTACCGCGACCACAGCGCGGCGCGGCGCGAGTCGTTCAACGGCAAGCTTGGCGTGGATTTGCCGGGCGAGGGCACGCTGGACCTGGTGCTCAACCATTTCGATTCGCCCCGGGCGCAGGATCCGCTGGGCCTGACCCGGGCGCAGTGGCGTGCGGATCCCGCGCAGGCCGTCGTCGCGGCACACCAGTTCAACACCCGCAAATCGGTGCGCCAGGATCAACTCGGGCTGGTACTGGACCAGCCGCTGGCCGGGGGCCATCGCCTGCGCGCCACCGCCTATGCCGGCACCCGCGACGTGGAGCAGTTCCTGCCGCTTCCCGTGGGCGCGCAGGGCAATCCACTCAACAGCGGCGGCGTCATCGATCTGGACAATGACCAGGCCGGCATCGACGCGCGCTGGTCGTGGCGGGGCGAGCTGGCGGCGCGGCCGTTCGAAGCCACCGTGGGCGTGAATGCGGACCGCCAGCGCCAGCACCGGCGCGGCTACGAGAATTTCGCCGGCGACCAGTGGGGCGTGCGCGGCCTGCCGCGCCGCAACGAGCGCAACCGGGTGGAAAACGTGGACCAGTACGCGCAGGCATGGTGGCGCTTCGCCGATCGCTGGTCGCTGCTGGCCGGCGCGCGCCACAGCGCCGTGCGCTTCGACTCCCGCGATCACTACGTCACCGCATCCAATCCCGACGACAGCGGCCGCGTGCGCTATGCCCAGACCACGCCGGTCGCCGGCATGATGTTCGACGCCGGCGACGACTGGCGCGTTTACCTGTCGAGCGGGCGTGGCTTCGAAACCCCGACCTTCAACGAGCTCGGTTATCGCGCCGATGGCGGTACCGGCCTGGCGCTGGATCTGCGCCCGGCAATCAGTCGGCACTGGGAGCTGGGCAGCAAGTGGCGCTGGACCGCCGGCGAGCTGGCGCTCGCGTTGTTCCGCGCCGACACCGACGACGAATTGTCGGTGGCCAGCAACCTGGGCGGGCGCAGCACTTACCGCAACGTGGGACGCGCGCGGCGGCAGGGCGCGGAGGCGAGCCTGCGCGCATCGTTCGGCGATCACTGGCGCTGGCATGCGGCCTGGACCTGGCTGGATGCCGAATTCCGCGACGGATTCCTGACCTGCGCGCGCAGCGGCTGCGCCGTTCCGGACACGCCGGTAAGGGCGGGTGCCGCGATTCCGGGCACCGCGCGGCAGCAGTTCTTCGGACGGCTCGAATGGCAATCGCCCGCCTGGAGTGCCGCGGCCGAGGCGGTCGCGCAGGATCGGGTGAGCGTGAACGATATCGGCAGCGAACAGGCGCCCGGTTACGCGTTGCTGCACCTGGAAGCCGCGCGTCGCTGGCGCTTCGGTGACGACACGCTGCGCGCATTCCTGCGCGTGGACAACGTGCTGGACCAGCGTTACGCCGGTTCGGTGATCGTCAACGAGGGCAATGGCCGCTATTACGAACCGGGACCGGATCGGGGTTTCCTGCTCGGCCTGGAGTGGCGCAGAGCGCCCTGACGGCGCTCAGGCATCCGATGGCGGCGGTCCGACCCGGCGGAAGTAGGCTTCCAGGCCGCGCTGCGGATCGTCGTTGAACCTTTCGCCGGTTTCGTCCAACTGGAGGATGCGGTCGGGGCGGAAGTTGCGGAAGTCGTTGCGGTACCGGCACCAGGCGCCGAGCGTCCAGCTGCCGCCCCAGAACGCCAGGCACAACGGTTCCACGTCGCGGCGGGTTTCCTCGCCGGAATGATCGGCATAGCGGAAGCGCAGCACGCGCCGCTCCTCGATGGCTTCATGCAGGCGATCCAGCAAGCCGGTGGATTCGAAGCGATCCTTCAGCTCCGGTGCGTAGATGCGGGTGCGCTGCGCACGCGCCTGCAACTCCGGTGGCAGCACCGCCTGGATCTTGAGCAGCGCCGAGCGGGCGCCCACCGACAGTCGCTGGCCACCGAAGGCTCGCACGAAGCGCGTGCCGACCACCAGGGCTTCGAGTTCGTCGGCGTTGAACATCAGCGGCGGAATATCCGCACCCTTGCGCAGCAGGTAGCCAACCCCGGCCTCGCCCTCGATCGGAACGCCGGACAGTTGCAGGTCGGCGACGTCGCGGTAGACCGTGCGCAGCGAGACCGCCAGGGTCTCGGCGAGCGTACGGGCGGGCAGGGCGGTGCGGCGTCCACGCAGGGCATGGATGATCAGGAACAGGCGGTCGGCGCGGCGCATGCCGGCATCATCCCTTGCCGGTGGCGGTGGGCGCAAAGGGCGGCACGCATCTCAATCCTCCGTGTGGGCGGCGGCATCCCGGCCGATCCGCGAACGCGCGGTCGGCACCAGCCGCAGCAGTTCGGTGCGATGCGGTTGCGCGCCGATCCGCCAGGCGGCCTGCAGCTGCCGATCGCAGCGTTCGTGGGTGGCTTCGTCGGCAAACTGCAGGACACAGGCGAACACATGCTCGCCTTCGCGCACGGGCAGGGCCGGATAATCATTGGCCGCACTTTCGGTCACCAGTGTCGCCAGCACCCGCGCATGCATGCCTTCCAGCCATGGCCGCTGGATCTGCTCGAAATGGGCCAGCCACTCCGCACTCACCGGAGCGTCGAAGTAGTGCAGGCAGATGACGATGCGGGCCTGCTCCGGCGCGGCGGCGCCGCTGGCCGGCGACGGCGCGGACACGTCCAACGCGGTGGCCGCGACCACCGGTCGCAGCAGCAACACATTGTTCGAATCGATCATCGTGGCGTTGGCCGCGTCGCGATGCGCGCGCCATGCAGGTCCCTGGTAGAACCGGGCCAGCGCATCGCGTCGCGTCGCCATGTCGGCGAATCCACGCAGCCAGACGAAGCGATCCGGTTCATCCAGATCACGGAACTGGCCGAGCAGCATCATGCCCGCGGCCTCCTGGGCCTCGATGAACTCACGCTCGAACAGGGTGATCAGTTCATCGCGGCGGCCTGGATGCAGGGTGTACTGACGCAGTTCGATCACGCCCGGCACGCGGGCTTCCGGGAACGGCGCAACAGGCATCCGGTGATGTGGCACGCGGTCCACGGCGGGGGAGAGGGTATCGAGCATGGTCATCACTCCTGGCGCAGGGCATCGACGGTGGCAGCGTCCATTTCCATCACCACCGACAGGTATTCCTCGATCGGATCGAGCACGGCCTGGCGCGGTCCTTCACGCCATTCCGCACTGCCGTAGAACGCATCCTGCTCGCGCTGGCGCGCTTCCAGATCCGCATACGCGCGGATCAGCAGGTAGGAAGCGCCGTCGTGCGGCGACGGGCCATGCCGGACCACGTCCATGCCCCAGCGCCGCAGCATCGGCACGACCGTGGCGGCAACCAGCCGGTGGAACCCGTCGCGGGTACCGGGACGCAGGCGATAGCTGCGGATTTCGACGGTGCGGGCGGAAGACGGCGCGCTCACGCCGCCTCCCGGGTCAGGTACATGTGCCAGTTGGTTTCCCAGTGGCCGCCGCGATCCGGCGAGAACGCCTGTTCCCAGTGCGCGCTGTCGGCCCGGATGTCGTGCCAGCGGAACCGCACCCAGACCTCGCGTCCCTTGTGGCGGTCGCGGCCAAGAAAGGTTCCAACGCCGTCCTGGAAACGACCGACGACGGGAGGTTCGAGCAGCCCCTGCCGGTTGTTCGCCCAGTACAGGCTCCATTGGCGGCGCGACGGGTCGTACAGGCGCAGGGTCATGCCGCGATAGCCGCCGGCCCAGTCCGTGATGAATTCGTCCATGTTGCCGACGCCACCCAGCACGGGACCGCACTGCTGGTGCGCGTCGAAACGCTCCCAGTCCTCGCAGCCCGCCAGCCGCTCCTTCAGCCGCACGTTGCGCACGTGCCAGCGGCCATGCAGGAAATCGAAATCGTGCCTGCCCTCGGCAGGCAGATCGTGCCCGGGGGAGGCGGGGTAGATGATCTGCTCGCCGCTGGCCAGGTTGCGGCCCAATCCGGCGACGTAGGCCTGGAAGGCGCGTGGCAGCAATTCCTGTGCGCGCGCGGTCAAGCTGCGGGGAGTCATGCGTATTTCCTCCTGAAATGGCAGGCAGCCATGCTGCGGGGGGGCTGCTGACAGCGTGGTGTCAGCAGCGCGCGACCTGCCGGAAGTCACGACTTTCGCAACGGGCATGGCGCGCGACGGTCGCGGCAGGCAGCATGTCCGCATGCGCGAACGCCTCAAATTGCTGTTGCAACCCCTCAACCTGTCCGGCGTGCTGACGTGGGCCGCGGTGATGCTCGCGATGCGCGGCGAGACCGGCGGCCTGAGCGGCGCGCGCCTGGGGGCGCTGCTGGCGTTCCTGGCCGCGTTCCTGTTGCTGGATCAGCCCGGGGTCGGCCGGCGCCTGCGCGATGCGCTGCTGTGGCTGCAACTGCTGCTCGCGCTGGCGATGATCCATCTGGCGCCACGCACCGGCACCGCGCCGGTCCTGCTGGTGGTGGTCGCCGCGCAACTGGCGATGACCTGGCGCCCGCTGCATGCGCTGCTGGTGATGCTGGCGGCCAATGGCGTGTTCGGTTTGCTGATGGTCCGAGCCGGGCACGACGCCGCGTGGTTCATGGTGGCGATCTATTCCGGCTTCCAGGCCTTCGCCGCACTGATCGGACACTATGCGCGCAGCGCCGAGAACGCGCGTGACCGGCTGGCACTGGTCAACGCCGATCTGCTGGCCACCCGCGCCCTGCTGGCCGACAGCGCGCGCGACGCCGAGCGGCTGCGGGTGGCGCGCGAGCTGCACGACGTCGCCGGGCACAAGCTGACCGCGATGAAGCTCAACCTGCGCGCCCTGGCCACCGATCCGGTGCTGGCCGGGCGTCCGCAGGTGCGCCTGAGCGAACAACTGGCCAGCGAACTGCTGGAAGACATCCGCAACGTGGTGCAGGCGCTGCGCGATTCGCGCGGCCTGGATCTGGAAACGGCGCTGCGTGCGCTGGCCGCGCCACTGCCGCAGCTGCGCATGCAGCTGCATATCGGCGACGACGCCGTGATCCGGGATCCGCAGCTGGCGGAAACCGTCCTGCGCATCGTGCAGGAAGCCATGACCAATGCCGCGCGCCATGCCGGCGCAGCCACCATTCGGGTGGATCTGCGGCGCGAAGGCACGCATCTGTTTCTCCGCATCGCCGATGATGGACAGGCACCTGCGCTGCTGCGCGAGGGCAATGGCCTGGCCGGCATCCGGGAGCGGGTGGACGGCGCCGGCGGCGAGCTGCGCATCGGTCGCGGCGTGGCGGGCAATCTGGAACTGACCGTGGAGTTTCCCTCATGAACGATGCATCCGGATCCGCGATCGTGCGGATCGCACTGGCCGACGATCAGGCCCTGGTCCGCGCCGGTCTGCGCGCCCTGCTGGATGGCCCGGAGAACATCCAGGTGGCGTTCGAGGCCGAGGGCGGCGCGGAGTTGCTGGAGCGGCTCGCCGCTTCGCCGGTGGACGTCGTCCTCAGCGACATCCGCATGCCCGGCGTCGACGGCATCGAAGCGCTGCAGCAGCTGCGCGGGCGCGGCGACCGCACCCCGGTCCTGTTGCTGACCACCTTCGACGACGGCGATCTGCTGTTGCGCGCGGCCGATGCCGGCGCGCAGGGATTCCTGCTCAAGGACGCGGCGCCCGAGGATCTGCGGGCCGCCATCCGCCGCGTGGCCGAAGGCGATACCCTGCTGCAGCCGGTCTCCACGGAACCGGTGCGCGCGCGCTATCGCTTCCACGATGAGACGCCGCCCAGCGAGCGCTTCAACGAACGCGAGGTGGCCATCCTGCGCCTGCTTGCCGGCGGCTATTCGAACAAGGAAATCGCGCGCACCCTGTTCCTGGCCGAGGGCACGGTGAAGAACTACGTCTCCAACATCCTCGACAAGCTCGGCACCCGCGATCGCACCCGGGCGGTCCTCAAGGCCATTACGCTGCGGATCATCTGATCGGACTCCCCCTTGTAGGAGCGACATGAGTCGCGACCGTTATCCGCCCACACACGAAGGTCGCGACTCATGTCGCTCCTACAAGAGCAGGATTCCTCCGGCTCAGGTCAACACCAGCACCGCCAGCCCCGCCGCCAGCGCGGCCAGCAATCCGGCGGCGACCCGTACCCCGTAGGCCGCGCCGCCGCTGATCCAGGCAATCACCGACTTGGTCGCCAGGCTCGCGCCCAGCAGGGCGAGCATCAACCAGCGCGCCTCGCCGTCGCTCAGACCGCCGCGCGCGAACTGGTTGGCCAGGGTCGCCACCGCCGCGTGCAGTTCCGCGGTCGCCGAGATCACCGCCGCCGCCATTGCGCCGCGCGGACCGATCCACGCCGCCAAGGCAGCCGATACGAAGGTCAACGCGGCTACCACCAGTGCGAAGCCCAGCGCCTGCCCGAACCGGAACATGCGGCTTTCCGCGGTCGGCGGCGCTGCCGGGTCGTCGCGTCCCGCGCGCAGGCCAAGCAGGCCGCCGGCCAGCAGCACCGCGGCGATCGCCGCCAGTTCCGGCCACAGGTCGATGACCAATGGCGGCGACACCGCCCACAGGATCGGCACGCACAGGCTCAACGAGGCCAGATTGGACAGCAGCGCCGCCGCCACCGCCGAGGATCGCAACGCGGGTGTTTCGCGGGCGCGCTGGCCGAAACCGATCACCGCCGCGGTGGACGACACGTAGCCGGCGAAGAAGCCGGCGACCGCCAGGCCCCAGCGGTTGCCGATCAGGCGCAGCGCGATGTGGCCCAGCGCGCTGACCGCCATGACCAGCACCACCAGCTTCCACAGGGTCGCCGGGTTGATGGCCTGGAACGGCCCGATCGCCGCGTCCGGCAGGATGGGCAGGATCACCAGCGCCGAGGCCAGCAGCAGCAGGCCGTCGAAGACCTCGCGCTCGCTCAGCACCTGGCGGGTCAGCCGGTGCAGCGGTTCCTTGGCGTAGAGCAGCAGGGCGGCCACCACCGCCAGCCCGGTCGCCAGCGGCGGCGACTGCATCGCCAGCGCGCCCAGCAGGGCGGTGAGGAGCAGGGCGATCTCGCTGGTCAGGCCGACGTCGTGGTCACGCGTGCCCAGATAGGCCAGCGCGGCCAGCACCACCACGCCGGCCAGCATCACCAGCAACACCGGCAGGCCGAGATGGGCGGCGACCGCCGCACCCAGCGCTGTGAGGGCGTGGGTGCGCAGTCCGGCGATGGCGCGGGCCTCGCCACCGGCGCGCTCGCGGACCAGGCCTATCAGCAGGCCCAGGCCCAGCGCCGAAGACAGGGAAAGCCACACCGCCGGGGGCGTCGGAATCACGGAAGGTCCTCTGGATTCGAAAATTGGTCTTGCATTGGTCCGCAATGTCCGGACAATGCGCGGTTCTTCCGCCCGCCATCCTGCCATGCCCACGCCCACCGCCCATACCGTCTCCCTCAGCCGCTACCTCATCGAGGAACAACGCGCCGGCCGCATCGACGCCGAGCTGCGCCAGCTGATCGCGGTGGTCGCGCGGGCCTGCACCAGCATCTCCATCGCTGTCAGCAAGGGCGCGCTGGGCGGGGTGCTGGGCGACGCCGGCACCGGCAATGTCCAGGGCGAGGCGCAGAAGAAACTGGACGTGCTGAGCAACGACATCCTGCTCGAGGCCAACGCCTGGGGCGGCCACCTGGCCGCCTGCGCCTCGGAGGAAATGGAGCACAGCCAGCCGATTCCCGACGCTTATCCACGCGGTGGCTTCCTGCTGCTGTTCGATCCGCTGGATGGCAGCTCCAACATCGACGTCAACGTCTCGGTCGGCACCATCTTCTCGGTACTGCGCAGCCCCGAAGGCGTGAGCCGGCCGGGCGACGAGCATTTCCTCCAGCCCGGCCGGCAGCAGGTCGCCGCCGGCTACTGCATCTACGGCCCCAGCACGATGCTGGTGCTGACCACCGGACATGGCACCCATGCGTTCACCCTGGATCGCGAGCAGGGCGCATTCGTGCTGACCCAGCGCGACATGCGCATCCCCGAGGACACCCGCGAATTCGCCATCAATGTGTCCAACCAGCGCCACTGGGAACCGGCGATGCAGGCCTACGTGACCGATCTGCTGGCCGGCAAGGACGGTCCACGCGGCAAGGACTTCAACATGCGCTGGATCGCCAGCATGGTCGCCGACGTGCATCGCATCCTGACCCGCGGCGGCATCTTCATCTATCCGTGGGATCGCAAGGACCCCGGCAAGCCGGGCAAGCTGCGGCTGATGTACGAAGCCAATCCGATGGGCATGCTGGTCGAGCAGGCCGGCGGCGCGGCAAGCACCGGGCGCGAATCGATCCTGGATCTGCAACCGACCCACCTGCACCAGCGCGTGCCGGTGTTCCTGGGTTCGCGCAACGAAGTGGAAGCGGCAGCGCGGTATCACCTCGAAGCCCGCTGATCCCGTCCTTGTAGGAGCGACGTGAGTCGCGACGCTGCCTGGTGCCGGGATTCTCATGGTCGCGACTCACGTCGCTCCTACAAGACCCGACGGCAAATCAGAACAACTCGCCCTGCGGCGAAGGCGGTCGCGGCGGCACGAACTTGCTCGCGTCCAGGCCCTGGTGCTTGCGACGGTCGAAGCCCAGCCGCCGGTAGGCCAGGTCGAAGCGGCGCGCGAGCAGTTCGGCGTAGACGCCCTCGCCGCTGAAGCGCTTGCCGAAACGCGCGTCGTAATCCTTGCCGCCACGCAGTTGCTGGATCGTGCTCATCACGTGTTCGGCGCGCTGCGGCAGATGGGTCTGCAGCCAGTCGCGGAACAACGGCGAAACCTCGTGCGGCAGGCGCAACAGCACGTAGCCGGCCGAATCGGCGCCGGCATCACGCGCGGCCTCCAGCACCGCCTCCAGCTCGCTGTCGTTCACCCACGGAATCACCGGCGCGAACATCACCCCGACCGGGATACCGGCCTCACTCAGCCGGTGCACCGCGCGCAGGCGTGAATGCGGCGCGGACGCGCGTGGTTCCAGCCGCGCGGACAGGTGGTTGTCCAGGGTGGTGATCGAGAAATACACCTGCACCAGCTGATCCCTCGCCATCGGCGCCAGCAGATCCAGATCCCGCTCCACCAGGGCGTTCTTGGTGATCAGCGAGAACGGATGCCGGGTTTCGGCCAGCACCTCGATGATGCGTCGGGTCAGGCCCAGCCTGCGCTCGGTCGGCTGGTAGGCGTCGGTGTTGATGCCCAGCGCGATCGGGCTGCAGCGGTAGCCCGGTTTCGCCAGTTCCTGGCGCAACAGCTCCGGCGCATTGGTCTTGGCGAAGATGCGGGTCTCGAAATCCAGTCCCGGCGAAAGATCCAGGTAGGCATGGCTCGGGCGGGCGAAGCAGTACGAGCACCCGTGCTCGCAGCCGCGATAGGGATTGAGCGACTGCTGGAACGGAATGTCCGGCGACTGGTTGCGGCTGATGATGCTGCGCGCGCGTTCCTCGGTGATCCGGGTGGCCGGCGCGGATTCGATGTCGTCCTCGCGGTCGCGCTCGTGCCAGCCGTCGTCCTCCGCCTGCGCGGTGGTCACGGCGAACCGGCCCGGCAGGTAGCCGGTGGAACCACGGCCCTTGATCGCATCACCCATTCGCGCAGATTACGCCGGGAGCGTCTCAACGGCGGCGACACCGCATAGAATCCGGCCATGCTGGAAACCCTGAACCACTGGTGGGATGCCTTCCTGTCCATCCCGCACCTGCACCGCTGGCTGACCCTGGCCTGGCTGCTCTACCTGATCCCGCTGTGCGGCTGGATCGTGCTGCAGAAGCGCGAGCCGGTCGCCACCCTCAGCTGGGTGCTGTCGCTGTCGC
>MTEW01003803.1_pt1 | contig 10010 bp, 5 predicted proteins | sample 1042681 | NCBI WGS metagenome assembly MTEW01 (sample SAMN06185811, study PRJNA358809) | soil metagenome | isolation source: soil biostimulated with citrate as carbon source | place: India | collected 2015-05-23
CGGGCCTCTATGACTGGATGGCGCAACGCGTTTCTGCGGTCGTTCTCGCGGCTTACACGCTGTTTCTGCTGGGCTATGTGATCTGCAATCCGGGTATGGGTTATGCCGAATGGCACGGCCTGTTCTCCAATACCGCGATGCGCATCTTCAGCCTGCTGGCACTGGTAGCACTGAGCGTGCACGCCTGGGTCGGCATGTGGACCATCTCCACCGACTACCTGACGCCGATGGCGCTGGGCAAGTGGGCGACTGGTGTGCGTTTCCTGTTCCAGGCCGTGTGCGGCATCGCGATGTTCGCGATGTTCGTCTGGGGCGTGCAGATTCTGTGGGGTTTCTGATTCATGGCTAGCATCCGTACTCTTTCCTATGACGCCATCATCGTAGGTGGCGGCGGCGCCGGCATGCGTGCTGCGCTGCAACTGGCCCAGGGCGGCCACAAGACTGCCGTGGTCACCAAGGTGTTCCCGACTCGTTCGCACACCGTTTCTGCTCAGGGTGGCATCACCTGCGCCATCGCTTCGGCCGACCCGAACGACGATTGGCGCTGGCACATGTACGATACCGTCAAGGGTTCCGACTACATCGGCGACCAGGACGCTATCGAATACATGTGCTCCGTCGGCCCGGAGGCCGTGTTCGAACTCGAGCACATGGGTCTGCCGTTTTCCCGTACCGAGCAGGGCCGCATCTATCAGCGCCCGTTCGGCGGCCAATCCAAGGGTCCGGACAATCCGACCCAGGCTGCCCGTACCTGCGCCGCTGCCGACCGTACCGGTCACGCGCTGCTGCACACCCTGTACCAGGCGAACCTGAAGGCTGGCACCTCGTTCCTCAACGAGTGGTATGCCGTTGACCTGGTGAAGAACCAGGACGGCGCCATCGTCGGCATCATCGCCATCTGCATCGAGACTGGCGAAACCGTCTACATCCGCTCCAAGGCCGTGGTTCTGGCCACTGGCGGTGCCGGCCGTATCTACGCCTCCACCACCAACGCCCTGATCAACACTGGTGACGGCGTGGGCATGGCCCTGCGTGCCGGCGTGCCGGTGCAGGACATCGAAATGTGGCAGTTCCACCCGACCGGTATCGCCGGCGCCGGTGTACTGGTTACCGAAGGCTGCCGTGGCGAGGGTGGTTACCTGATCAACGCCCATGGCGAGCGCTTCATGGAGCGTTACGCCCCGAACGCCAAAGACCTGGCCGGCCGCGACGTGGTCGCCCGCTCCATGGTCAAGGAAGTGATCGCTGGCAACGGCTGTGGCCCGAACAAGGACCACGTGCTGCTCAAGCTCGATCACCTCGGCGAAGAAGTGCTGCACAGCCGCCTGCCGGGCATCTGCGAACTGTCCAAGACCTTTGCCCACGTCGACCCTGTGGTCGCGCCGGTTCCGGTCATCCCGACCTGCCACTACATGATGGGCGGCGTTGCCACCAACATTCATGGTCAGGCCATCACCCAGGACGCCAACGGCAACGACAAGATCATCGAAGGTCTGTTCGCCGTGGGTGAAGTCGCCTGCGTATCGGTGCACGGTGCCAACCGTCTGGGCGGCAACTCGCTGCTGGACCTGGTGGTATTCGGCCGCGCTGCCGGTCTGCACCTGGAAAAAGCGCTCAAGGAAGGTGTCGAGGTGCGTGGCGCCAGCGAAACCGACATCGAGCAGTCGCTGGCCCGCCTGGCTGGCGTCAACGAGCGCAGCACTGGCGAAGAAGTCGCGCCGCTCAAGCGCGAGCTGCAACAGTGCATGCAGAACTACTTCGGTGTATTCCGTACCGGCGAATACATGCAGAAGGGCATCCAACAACTGGCCGACCTGCGCGAGCGTATCGCCAAGGTGAAGATCTCCGACAAGAGCCAGGCATTCAACACTGCGCGTATCGAAGCGCTGGAACTGCAAAACCTGCTTGAAGTCGCCGAAGCGACCGCGGTCGCGGCCGAGGCTCGTAAAGAGTCCCGTGGCGCCCACGCTCGTGAAGACTTCGAAGAGCGCGATGACCAGAACTGGCTGTGCCACTCCCTGTACTTCCCAGGCGAGAAGCGCGTGGCCAAGCGTGCTGTCAACTTCGCGCCGAAGACCGTTCCGGCGTTTGAACCCAAGGTTCGGACTTATTAAGGGTGACTGATATGTTGCAAGTCAGTGTTTATCGCTACAACCCGGAGAAAGACGCGGCTCCGTTCATGCAGGACTTCCAGATCGACACCGGCGGCAAGGACATCATGGTCTTGGACGTGCTGGCGCTGATCAAGGAACAGGACGAAGGTTTCTCCTATCGTCGCTCCTGCCGCGAGGGCGTATGCGGCTCCGACGGCATGAACATCAACGGCAAGAACGGCCTGGCCTGCATCACCCCGCTGTCCGCAGCGGGGCTGAAAGGTGGCAAGCTGGTGATTCGTCCGCTGCCGGGTTTGCCGGTCATTCGTGACCTGGTCGTCGACATGAGCATCTTCTACAAGCAGTACGAGAAGGTGCAGCCGTTCCTGCAGAACGACACGCCGGCTCCGGCCATCGAGCGTCTGCAGTCGCCGGAAGAGCGCGAGAAGCTCGACGGTCTGTACGAGTGCATCCTGTGCGCGTGCTGCTCGACCAGCTGCCCGTCGTTCTGGTGGAACCCGGACAAGTTCCTCGGTCCCGCTGCGCTGCTGCAGGCCTATCGTTTCCTGGCCGACAGCCGCGACACCAAGACCGCCGAGCGTCTGGCTTCGCTGGACGATCCGTTCAGCGTGTTCCGCTGCCGCGGCATCATGAACTGCGTCAACGTGTGCCCGAAGGGTCTGAACCCGACCAAGGCAATCGGCCACGTGCGCAACATGCTGCTGCAGAGCGGTACCTGATTCGCAAGTTGCTGTACCCGTAACACCTGCATTACCGGCTCCGGCCGGTAATGCAGCAAAAGCCAGAGCCGCAGCCCACAAAGCCGCGGCTCATACTCGAAAAATATGACGACCAGCAGGGGCATCCGGGCTGGTACCCGGACTATCTGCGGGAACCCAAGTGGCTTGATCCGAGTCGCAGCAAGATGACTTTGATTGGAGCCATGCGGTATTCACGCCGGTGGTGTCCCCTTACCGAGGGTGACCAAGCATGCAAGAAAGCGTGATGCAGCGCATGTGGGACAGTGCCCACCTATCCGGTGGCAACGCTGCCTACGTGGAAGAGCTCTACGAGCTCTACCTGCACGATCCCAACGCTGTGCCAGAAGAGTGGCGCACTTACTTCCAGAAGTTGCCGACCGACGGCAGCGCTGCAACGGACGTATCGCATTCGACCATTCGCGATCATTTCGTCCTGCTCGCCAAGAATTCGCGTCGTGCCCAGCCGGTTTCCGCCGGGGCCGTCAGCAGCGAGCACGAAAAGAAGCAGGTGGAAGTGCTGCGCCTGATCCAGGCCTACCGCATGCGTGGCCATCAGGCCGCCCAGCTCGACCCTCTGGGTCTGTGGGTGCGCACTGCGCCGTCTGATCTGTCGATCAATCACTACGGCCTGACCGACGCAGACCTGGACACCACGTTCCGTACCGGCGAGCTGTACATCGGCAAGGAAGAGGCAACGCTACGTGAAATCCGCGATGCGCTGCAGCAGACATATTGTCGCACCATCGGCGCCGAGTTCACCCACATCGTCGACTCCGGCCAGCGCAACTGGTTCGCCCAGCGCCTGGAGAGCGTGCGCGGTCGTCCGCAGTTCTCTCCCGAGGTGCGCGCCCACATCCTCGAGCGCGTCACCGCTGCCGAAGGCCTGGAGAAGTACCTGGGCACCAAGTACCCGGGCACCAAGCGTTTCGGTCTGGAAGGTGGCGAGAGCCTGATCCCGCTGCTGGACGAGATCATCCAGCGCTCGGGTTCCTACGGCACCAAGGAAGTGGTCATCGGCATGGCCCACCGCGGCCGTCTGAACGTTCTGGTCAACACCTTCGGCAAGAACCCGCGCGACCTGTTCGACGAGTTCGAAGGCAAGAAGACCGAAGGCCTGTCGTCCGGCGACGTGAAGTACCACCAGGGCTTCTCCTCCAACGTCATGACCCCGGGTGGCGAAGTGCACCTGGCGCTGGCGTTCAACCCCTCGCACCTGGAAATCGTTTCCCCGGTGGTCGAGGGTTCCGTGCGTGCCCGTCAGGATCGTCGTAACGACGCCACCGGCGACAAGGTGCTGCCGATTTCCATCCACGGTGACGCGGCATTCGCCGGTCAGGGCGTGGTCATGGAAACCTTCCAGATGTCGCAGACCCGTGGCTACAAGACGGGCGGCACCATCCACATCGTGATCAACAACCAGGTTGGCTTCACCACCAGCCGACCGGAAGATGCGCGCTCGACCGAATACGCCACCGACGTGGCGAAGATGATCCAGGCGCCGATCTTCCACGTGAATGGCGATGATCCGGAAGCCGTGCTGTTCGTCACCCAGCTGGCCGTCGACTACCGCATGCAGTACAAGCGCGACGTGGTCATCGACCTGGTCTGCTACCGCCGCCGCGGCCACAACGAGGCCGACGAGCCGAACGGCACCCAGCCGCTGATGTATCAGCAGATCGCCAAGCAGCGCACCACCCGTGAGCTGTACGCCGACGCCCTGGTTGCCGCTGGCGTGCAGAGCAGCGACGACGTGCAGGCCAAGATCGACGACTACCGTACCGCGCTGGACAACGGCCAGCACGTGGTCAAGAGCCTGGTCAAGGAGCCGAACAAGGAGCTGTTCGTCGACTGGCGTCCGTATCTGGGCCACGCCTGGACCGCGCGTCACGACACCCGTTTCGATCTGAAGACCCTGCAGGATCTGTCCGCCAAGCTGCTGGAAATTCCGGAAGGTTTCCTGGTTCAGCGTCAGGTGGCGAAGATCCTCGAAGACCGTCAGAAGATGGGCGCGGGTGGCTTGCCGATCAACTGGGGCTTCGCCGAGACCATGGCCTACGCCACGCTGCTGGTCGAAGGTCACCCGATCCGCATGACCGGTCAGGACATCGGCCGTGGTACCTTCTCGCACCGTCATGCGGTGCTGCACAACCAGAAGGACGCCTCGACCTACGTTCCGCTGAAGAACCTGTACGAAGGTCAGCCGAAGTTCGAGCTGTACGATTCGTACCTCTCCGAGGAAGCGGTTCTGGCCTTCGAATACGGCTATGCCACCACCACGCCGAACGCGCTGGTGATCTGGGAAGCTCAGTTCGGCGACTTCGCCAACGGCGCCCAGGTGGTATTCGACCAGTTCATCTCCAGTGGCGAGCACAAGTGGGGCCGTCTCTGCGGTCTGACCGTTCTGCTGCCGCACGGCTACGAAGGGCAGGGGCCTGAGCACAGCTCGGCACGTCTGGAGCGCTATCTGCAGCTGTGCGCCGAGCACAACATGCAGGTCTGCGTACCGACCACGCCGGCGCAGGTCTACCACATGCTGCGTCGCCAGGTGATCCGTCCGCTGCGCAAGCCGCTGGTGGTGCTGACGCCGAAGTCGCTGCTGCGTCACAAGCTGGCCATCTCGACCCTGGAAGATCTGGCCGAAGGCTCCTTCCAGACCGTCATCGGCGAGATCGATTCGCTGGACCCGAAAAAGGTCGAGCGCATGATCCTGTGCAGCGGCAAGGTCTACTACGACCTGCTGGAGAAGCGTCGTGCCGAGGGTCGCGAGGACATCGCCATCATCCGTATCGAGCAGCTCTATCCGTTCCCGGAAGATGATCTGGCCGAGGCACTGGCGCCGTACAAGAACCTCAAGCACATCGTCTGGTGTCAGGAAGAGCCGATGAACCAGGGCGCCTGGTACTGCAGTCAGCATCACATGCGTCGCGTCGCCACTGCGCACAAGAAGGGCCTGTTCCTCGAGTACGCGGGCCGTGAGGCTTCGGCTGCGCCGGCTTGCGGTTATGCCTCGATGCATGCCGAGCAGCAGGAAAAACTGCTGCAGGACGCCTTTACTGTTTAACGCCTTCATCCACCAGGTGGCAGGTGCCACCTGGCGGTAAAACCGAATTTAAGGAAACGCATACAATGGCTATCGAGATCAAAGCCCCAACCTTCCCGGAATCGGTTGCCGACGGCACCGTCGCTACCTGGCATAAGAAGCCGGGCGAAGCGGTCAAGCGCGATGAGCTGATCGTCGACATCGAAACCGACAAGGTGGTGATCGAAGTCCTGGCCGAGGCCGACGGCGTACTGGCTGAAATCATCAAGAACGAAGGCGACACCGTTCTTTCCAACGAACTGCTGGGCAAGCTGACCGAAGGTGGCGCTGCCGCCGCTGCTCCGGCTGCCGCTCCGGCCGCTGCCGCTGCTCCGGCTCAGGCTGCGGCTCCGGCCGCCGCCGCTGGTGACGACGCCATCCTCTCGCCGGCCGCGCGCAAGCTGGCCGAAGAGAACGGCATCGACCCGAACAGCATCGCCGGCACCGGCAAGGGCGGCCGTGTGACCAAGGAAGACGTGGTCGCTGCCGTCGAAGCCAAGAAGAACGCTCCGGCTGCCGCACCGGCCAAGCCGGCCGCTGCTCCTGCCGCAGAAGCTCCGGTAATCGCCACCGGCGACCGTACCGAGAAGCGCGTGCCGATGACCCGCCTGCGTGCCAAGATCGCCGAGCGTCTGGTCGAGGCTCAGTCCTCCATGGCCATGCTGACCACCTTCAACGAAGTGGACATGACCGAAGTCATGGCCCTGCGTTCGAAGTACAAGGACCTGTTCGAGAAGTCCCACAATGGCGTGCGCCTGGGCTTCATGTCGTTCTTCGTCAAGGCCGCTACCGAGGCGCTGAAGCGCTTCCCGGCAGTCAACGCCTCGATCGACGGCAACGACATCGTTTACCACGGCTATGCCGACATCGGTGTTGCCGTGTCCAGCGACCGTGGCCTGGTGGTTCCGGTGCTGCGCAACGCCGAGCTGATGAGCCTGGCTGAAATCGAGAGCGGCATTGCCACCTTCGGCAAGAAGGCGCGCGACGGCAAGCTGTCGATCGAAGAAATGACTGGCGGTACCTTCACCATCACCAACGGCGGTACTTTCGGTTCGATGATGTCGACTCCGATCGTCAACCCGCCGCAGGCCGCGATCCTGGGTATGCACAACATCATCCAGCGCCCGATGGCGATCAATGGTCAGGTGGTGATCCGTCCGATGATGTATCTGGCGCTGTCTTACGATCACCGCCTGATCGATGGTAAGGAAGCCGTGACCTTCCTGGTGACCATCAAGAACTTGCTTGAAGATCCGGCTCGCCTGCTGCTGGAAATCTAAAAGCCAGTCTCCTCCACGGCGGCCCTGTTCACAGGGCCGTCCGGTTTATTCGAGAAGGAATACGTTATGACCCAGAAATTCGACGTGGTAGTCATCGGTGCCGGCCCTGGTGGCTACGTAGCCGCCATCAAAGCAGCGCAACTCGGTCTGAAGACTGCCTGCATCGAGAAGTACCAGGGCAAGGACGGCAAGATCGCCCTCGGCGGTACCTGCCTGAACGTCGGTTGCATTCCCTCCAAGGCGCTGCTGGACAGCTCCTGGAAGTACCATGAAGCGAAAGAAGGCTTCGCCGTCCACGGTATCGAAGCCAAGGGCGTCACCATCGACGTGCCGGCGATGATCGGTCGCAAGGCCAACATCGTTAAGAACCTGACCGGCGGCATCGGTGCGCTGTTCAAGGCCAACGGTGTGACCCTGCTGGAAGGCCACGGCAAGCTGCTGGCCGGCAAGCAGGTTGAAGTCACCGGTATCGACGGCAAGACCCAGGTGGTCGAAGGCGCTCACGTGATCATCGCCTCTGGCTCCAAGCCGGTCGAGATCCCCCCGGCACCGGTCGATCAGGACGTGATCGTCGACTCCACCGGTGCCCTGGAATTCCAGAGCGTACCGAAGAAGCTGGGCGTCATCGGCGCGGGCGTGATCGGTCTGGAGCTGGGCTCGGTATGGGCTCGCCTGGGCTCGGAAGTGACCGTGCTGGAAGCCATGGACAAGTTCCTTGCCGCTGCCGACGAGCAGATCGCCAAGGAAGCCCAGAAGACCCTGACCAAGCAGGGCCTGGACATCCGCCTGGGCGCGCGCGTCACCGCCAGCGAAGTCAAGAAGAAGCAGGTTACCGTCACCTTCACCGACGCCAATGGCGAGCAGAAGATGACCTTCGACAAGCTGATCGTGGCCGTCGGCCGTCGCCCGGTGACCACCGATCTGCTGGCTGCCGACAGCGGCGTGGATCTGGACGAGCGTGGCTTCATCTTCGTCAACGACCAGTGCGAAACCAGCGTTCCGGGCGTATACGCCATCGGTGATGTGGTGCGTGGCGCCATGCTCGCGCACAAGGCCTCGGAAGAGGGCGTGATGGTTGCCGAGCGCATCGCCGGCCACAAGGCGCAGATGAACTACGACCTGATCCCGTCCGTGATCTACACCCACCCGGAAATCGCATGGGTCGGCAAGACCGAGCAGCAGCTGAAGGCCGAAGGCGTTGCCGTCAACGTCGGTACCTTCCCGTTCGCGGCCAGCGGCCGCGCCATGGCTGCCAACGACACCGGTGGTCTGGTCAAGGTCATCGCTGACGCCAACACCGACCGCGTACTGGGCGTTCACGTGATCGGCCCAAGCGCTGCCGAACTGGTGCAGCAGGGCGCGATCGGCATGGAATTCGGCACCAGCGCCGAAGACCTGGGCATGATGGTCTTCTCCCACCCGACCCTGTCCGAGGCGCTGCACGAAGCGGCCCTGGCGGTCAACGGTGGCGCGATCCACATCGCCAACCGCAAGAAGCGCTAAGCGTCACAAGTGGCCGCCTCGTGCGGCCACGCAAATTGTTGTAAGCCGCCGGGTAGGCGGGGCGTCGTGTAATCGCCCCATCGCTGCGGCGGTGTTTGCAAGCAGAACCACGTCGGATGGCCCGCGTCGAGTTCGTCTCGCGGCGGAAAGCCCGACGGACTGCTTCGGCAGTCACAGGTGGCGCGGTATCACAAGTACAGCGCCGAATGCGCAATACCTAAACGAAGACGGTAGACAAGCATGAATCTTCACGAGTATCAGGGTAAGCAGCTGTTCGCTGAATACGGCCTGCCCGTATCCAAGGGCTTCGCGGTAGACACCCCCGAAGAAGCCGCAGAAGCCTGCGAAAAAATCGGCGGCAGCGAGTGGGTCGTCAAGGCTCAGGTCCACGCTGGTGGCCGCGGCAAAGCCGGTGGCGTAAAGCTGGTCAAGAGCAAAGAAGACGCCAAGGCCTTCGCCGCCAACTGGCTGGGCAAGCGTCTGGTGACCTACCAGACTGACGCCAACGGTCAGCCGGTCAGCAAAATCCTGGTCGAATCCTGCACCGACATCGCCAAGGAGCTGTACCTGGGCGCCGTCGTGGACCGCTCCAGCCGTCGCATCGTGTTCATGGCTTCCACCGAAGGTGGCGTGGACATCGAGAAAGTGGCCCACGAAACCCCTGAGAAGATCCTCAAGGCCACCATCGATCCGCTGGTCGGCGCTCAGCCGTACCAGGGCCGCGAGCTGGCTTTCCAGCTGGGTCTGGAAGGCGATCAGGTCAAGCAGTTCACCCACATCTTCGTTGGCCTGGCCAAGCTGTTCCAGGACTACGACCTGGCTCTGCTGGAAGTGAACCCGCTGGTGATCAAGGCTGATGGCAACCTGCACTGCCTGGACGCCAAGATCAACATCGACTCCAACGCCATGTACCGTCAGCCCAAGCTGCGCGCCATGCACGACCCGTCCCAGGACGATCCGCGTGAAGCCCATGCGCAGAAGTGGGAACTGAACTACGTAGCGCTGGAAGGCAACATCGGTTGCATGGTCAACGGTGCCGGCCTGGCCATGGGCACCATGGACATCGTCAACCTGCACGGCGGTCAGCCGGCCAACTTCCTCGACGTAGGTGGTGGCGCGACCAAAGAGCGCGTGACCGAAGCGTTCAAGATCATCCTCTCCGATGACAACGTCAAAGCCGTTCTGGTGAACATCTTCGGCGGTATCGTTCGTTGCGACATGATTGCCGAAGGCATCATCGGCGCCGTGAAAGAAGTCGGCGTGAAGATCCCGGTGGTCGTCCGCCTGGAAGGTA
>MTEW01000690.1_pt1 | contig 9960 bp, 8 predicted proteins | sample 1042681 | NCBI WGS metagenome assembly MTEW01 (sample SAMN06185811, study PRJNA358809) | soil metagenome | isolation source: soil biostimulated with citrate as carbon source | place: India | collected 2015-05-23
CCCTGCAATACAAAACGCCCGATGCGGTGCATCGGGCGTTTTGAGGTCTGGAGCTTAGCCTGATAGGTGTAAACCTATTTCAGGACTAGACATGCATTTGCCCCGCCGAAGAAAATGCTCCGCCAGCCCCCTCCACTTCGAAGGGTTTGACCGTACGGAGAGCCTCTCGATTGGCACTGGCGAGAGGTGGCAATTGTGTGATGCGTAGACCTGTGTACGCACGCGCGAGGTGTAGCTCCGCCGCCCTTCCTCACTTGAGTGCATCAGTTGTAGCGCTCGGCCTGCACGTCGCAGCTCCAGCTCGGTTGGCGCCGCAGGTTGACGATCTGCAGCAGAGCGCCCAGGACGGCCACGCCGCCCGCGCAGGCGGCCAGGGTCCAGGTAGGCATCTGCAACAGCAGCACGAAGCCGCCCGCTGCTGCACCGATTGCGCTGCCTAGATAGAGCGCTGATTCGTTCAGTGCAATGGCTAGGTTGCCGTCGCCCTGGGTCTGGCGCGCCAGGATCAGTTCATTGTTCTGCGGTACCTGCAGAGCCCAGCCAACGGCTCCCCAGACAGCGATGGGCAGCATCACCAGCCAGGTTCCGAGCGCGGCCGAAAGTGGCAGCACGAACAGCGATACGGCAAGGATCAGCATGATGGTGAAGGTCAGGACCGATCCTTCGATGCGATCCACCAGGGGACCGACCAGGAAGCTACCCAGCACACCGCCGATGCCCCAGACCCACAGGTAAGGCGTGACCGAGCGCACCGCGCCATAGGCCGGATCAGCCATCAACGGGGCGATGAAGGTGTACATGCCGAGGCTGGCGATGGCTGCCAGCAGGGACACCAGCAGGATGACCAGTACATGACCATCGCCGAGGATCGCCAGCTTCTGGCCCAGGGTACTGGCGGTGGCGGCTGGCAGGGCCGGGAGCTTCAGCAGCAAACCGAAGAAAGCCACCAGGCCGAGCACGGTGACCAGCCACAGGGCGGTCTGCCAGCCCATCTGCTCGGCTACCAGCAAGCTGAGCGGCACGCCCAGCACCACGCCGCTGGCCATGCCGCCCATGATGATGGCGATGGCCTTGCCACGGCGTTCCGGCGTGGACACCGCGGCCGAGGCGCCGATGCCCATGGCCAGGTAGACGCCGGCACCGATGCCTGCGACGGCACGCCAGACCATCAGCGTGGTGAAGTTCTCGGCCAGCGCGCTGGCGGCGTTGGCGATGACGAACAGGCCGAGGGCCAGCAGCAGGCCGGGGCGTTGGCGATGCGCCGGGGTCAGGGCCACGAAGATAGGCGACCCCAGGCCGTATGCAAGGGTGAAGGCGGTCACCAGTTGGGCAGCCACCGCCACGGACACCGCGAACGAGGCTTCGATCATCGGGATCAGGCCGGCGGTGACGTAGGAGGCCATCCCGAGGGCAAATGCCCCTAGCGCTATGAGGTAGATGGGGGATTGGTTGGGTGTGTGCATGCTCAGGCTCGCTTGCGCTCCAGCGGAGTGCGTTGAGGGAACGACAGACGGGGCGTCCCCGCGCCGGGGCCGCATCCGATTGGGGACTAGAGTTCGAGGCTGACGTCGTACTCGCTCAGCTGAGACCGACCACCGGATCCTTGCCCATGCGCTCGTTCAGGGGCGAGACGCCACCGAGCATCCGCTCCCGGACTACCGGGTGCTGGGACATCCCGAGGTAGTCGTTGCTGCACCAGACGATGACGGGTTCGTGGTCGCGGCCTTCCAGTTTGGCCAGTGGGTATTGGCCGCAGATGCGGCTGAGGGTGGTGAAGGTGCGGTACTGATTGGAGGACTTCAATGTCTCCAGTTGTTGGCGAAGAAGTGCTTGGTACATCCCTTTATCTCCTTAGCAAGCTGATGACAGGTTTCTGTGTGCTTCCTCATCAAGCAAGTGCTCTGGCGTACGAGTTTGCGGCCAGGCCGGGGTATTCTTCTCGGGATTTATAGGGGTTACAATTTGACTGTTTATACTGTTACTAGAGGTAATCGGATGAGCGCGTCCCGAACACTCGAACGAACCCGGGCAGAGTTGGCCGAATTCCTGCGTAGCCGCCGCGAGCGCATCTCGCCGGAGGAGGTGGGGCTACCCGCCGGTAGCCGAAGACGCACGCCAGGGCTGCGTCGAGAGGAGGTGGCTGCTTTGGCGGGGGTGGGTTTGTCCTGGTACACCTGGCTCGAACAAGGGCGGGACATCAGCGTGTCCTCCAATTTCCTCGACAACCTATCCCGTGCCCTCAAGCTGGATGCCACCGAGCGTCGTCATCTGTTCCTGCTGGCTCACCAGCGTTTGCCGGCGGAGCCTGGGCGGACCTGGTGCGTGGTGCCGCCGCTGATCCATCGGCTGATGGCGGATATCCCGACGCGCCCGGCCTATGTGCTTAACCTGCGCTGGGACGTGCTGGCTTGGAACACCGCGGCGGACCGGGTCTTCGGTTTCTCCGGGATACCGGCTGACCGTCGCAACCTGCTCTGGATGCTATTCACCAGCCCGGACATGCAAGCGCTGTTCAACCCCTGGCGGGAGCAGGCGCTGCAGATCCTCTCCAGTTTCCGTCGGGACTTCGTACGGGCAACCCAGGATCCGGAAATCGCCGCACTGGTAAAGGACCTCGCCAAGGTTTCGCCCGATTTCAGGGACTGGTGGCAACAGCAGGATATTCATGGCCCGTGCCAGGGCATTCGCAACCTGCGCATCGATTCGATTGGCCAGATCGTGTTCGAGCACACCACGCTGACCATCGACGAGGATCGCCACCTGCGCCTGGTCTACTACGCGGCCAAAGAGGGCAGGCCAGAAAGCCGAGCCTTCGAGCAGTGGCTGCAGCAGGTGCCGACCCTGGTGTAGGGGCGGGCGACCGCTCTGCCAATCGCCGGCCGGGGCCGGCGTCCCAGTCGCCAGGACATGCTCCTCCGCACCACTGCGGAGAGTTCGAATCACTCCGTCCCGACCATATTCAGAGAAATGCTGGTTTAGAAATGAACCGGCCTTTTTCGTATGCGCAATTTGGCCATGCGGCGACTTGGGCGCAAAACGGAGTGATGTTGAATTACTGCTTGTTCATCATTGATTGGTGAGGTGAGCGCTTCCAGTTTTCCTGCGCGCAATGGGCGTGCTCGTGGGCTTGCCGTTCAGGCAGAAAAGCAGCCGCGTGCCGATGCAACACCGGCCGCATTTCTCCTGTGCGGAAAAACTACTTCAGTCGTGCCCGCAGATACTCCGCAGTCTCCCGATCAGTGCAGTACACGTAGCACCCCTTCAGCTGACCGCTGGCTTAGGCGTATCTATCGGGTCGGACGTGTTGACGAAGCGAGGGCGAGAGCTAACACGTGATGGCGAAAGGCCTTTTAGTGCTTGATTTCGTGTAGGACAGGGCTGAAAGTTGCCACGAATACCTACCGCAAGGATGCGCAGCCAGTGTCCCAACTTTCTTTGCTGAAGAGTCCTGCGGCCGTTCAGGCCGCTATGGACGAATTTTCACGCTTGGGGCGCGCGACCTTTCTCAAGCAGTACGGCTTTGGAAAATCCAGGGATTACCTGGTGCGCAATCCTCGAACCGGAGAGGGCTGCGATTCCAAGGCCATTGTCGGCGTCGCATTCGGAAAACAGTTCCCCAATCAAGGCGCCCTGAGCCCGGAAGAGTTTTCGGGTGGCGAAGCGACGGTGGTGCCGTTGCTCCAGTCCATGGGATTCGAGGTCATTCGTATCGGCGAAGATTGGACGGAAGAAGAGGTCCATTCGACGGTCGCGGACTACTTTGAAATGCTGCGACTGGAAGCTGATGGTTTGGCCTACAACAAGTCCCATCACAATGAAGAATTGCGCAATCGGCTCAATGGGCGCAGCAAGGCATCCGTAGAGCTTAAGCATTCGAACATCAGCGCTGTGCTCGCCGGGCTCGGGCTGCCCTTCATTCAAGGTTACAAACCACGCGGCAATAGCCAGCTGCTGCTGCGCAAGGCTGTGCAGGACTACGTCATCCGGCACCCAGCCGAGGTAGGTAAAATCGTCGATGCGCTTGAGGAGGTTAAGCCTCTAGCTCAGAAAACCTATGCCGCGGTACTGGTCGACTCGCCTCTCAAGGAGGAGCGGCAGAAGATCGTTGTACCTACATCCTCTCGCCAGCGCCTGCCACGCAAGTTCGACTATGCCGCGCGGGACGAAGCCAATCGCAAGTTAGGCCGGTCTGGTGAGCAATGGGTGGTTGGGTACGAACAGCACCGATTGACCGAAATGGGTCATCCGGAGCTTTTCCAGCGCCTAGACTGGGTTTCCGAAAATCGGGGTGATGGCGCCGGTTACGACATCCTTTCGTTCGAGAGTCAGGACCTGCATCGCTATATCGAGGTAAAGACCACGAATGGAGGTATTGCTAACTCATTCGTCCTAAGCCACAACGAGTTGGAGTTTTCCCGGGAGGCAGACGAACAGTTCTACCTCTATCGAGTGTTCCAGCTCAGCAGCGACCCCAGGCTCTTCATCTTGCGAGGGGATTTGTCGAAGCAGCTCTATCTGAAGCCGCTGGATTTTAGGGCTAGCTTTCGTGAGCACTTTGGGTAAGCGAGGGTGCGAATTAGACAGTCAGCTTTCGGCCGAGGCCGTGTAAAAACACCGGCTCAATTTTGAGGATCGCGTCGCTACGCGAATTCTGGAGAAATTCTCGCATTGGCCTTGTGTGGATTTAACGAGGCATCGTCAGATTTGGTCATTGATTGATCAGCTCATGATGCCCAAAACGTTTTTACACAGCCTGGGCCAGAAGCAGACAGTCAGCCCAATAAATAAATCTGTCCCCTTTTCTCCCAGTCCCCTTTTCTCCCAATGTCCGAAATGAGTTGACCACTACATTGATCTTGCCGCTGTGTGCCTGCGCTTTACGGACCCCTCATTAGACGCTCTCGTTGTTGGCATCTGATAGGAGTTGAATTTAATATGATGACGTTTTGCTATCAAATCGACGGAGTGATGGCCTCCGCTGTAACGGATGATGTAAGGCGACTATCCGCTTCATGGCATTGGGGTCCGCCATCGGCACGGGGCTCTTCTACGGTTCGGCGGCGGCCATCCAGCGCGCGGGCCCTTCGGTGCTGCTGGCATACCTGATCGGGGGCGCGGCGATATACCTGGTGATGCGTGCCTTGGGGGAGATGGCCGTGCGCACGCCGGTGGCCGGTTCCTTCGGTCATTATGCGAGCCGCTACCTGGGGCGCTACCTGGGCTTTCTCACTGGAGGGACCTACGTCTTCTCGATGATAATGGTGTGCCTGGCCGACGTGACGGCGTTCGGCGTCTACATGGGCCTTTGGTTTCCCGATGCGCCGCGCTGGATGTGGGTGCTGGGCATCGTGTTGTTCATTTCAGCCTTGAACCTCTGCAGCGTGCGGATCTTCGGCGAGCTGGAGTTCTGGTTGTCGTTGCTCAAGGTGCTGGCGATCGTGGCGATGATAGTTGCCGGAGCGGGGGTGCTGCTGTTCGGTATTCAGCTGGGTGACGGTAGTGGCGGCGAAGCCTCGCTCAGCAATCTCTGGATCCACGGTGGATTCTTCCCCAATGGAGTGGAGGGGATGATCGCCTCCTTCACCATCGTGATGTTCGCCTTCGGTGGCATCGAGGTAATCGGCTTCACCGCCGGCGAAGCGAAGGACCCACAGCGGATGATTCCGAAGGCCATCAATTCGGTGCCGCTGCGCATCCTGCTGTTCTACGTGCTGACCCTGCTGGTGCTGATGGCCATCTACCCCTGGCCGCGAATTGGCAGCCAGGGCAGCCCCTTCGTGCAGATATTCAGCGGCCTGGGCATCGAGTCGGCTGCCAGCATCCTCAACCTGGTCGTGATATCGGCGGCGATCTCCGCCATCAACAGCGACATCTTCAGCACCGGTCGCATGCTCTTCGGCATGGCCGGGAATGGACAGGCACCGCGTGCCTTCGCTCGCCTGTCTGAGCATGGTGTGCCCTGGATGACCGTGCTGGTGATGGCGCTGACGCTGCTGCTTGGCGTGCTACTCAATTACCTGTTGCCAAACGAGTTGTTCCTGATGTTCGCCTCGCTGGTGACCTTCTCGGTGGTGTGGGTGTGGCTGATGATCCTGCTCTCGCAGATTTTCATGCGCCGCAGCATGAGCAGCGAGGAGGTTGGTTCCCTTGGCTTTCCGGTTCCGTTCTGGCCATTCGGGCAGTACCTGGCCATCGCCTTCATGCTGTTTATCTTCGGAGTGCTGGCGGCGTTCCCCGACACCCGAACCGCGCTTTACATCGGCGCAGCCTGGCTCGTTGTCCTCACCCTGGCCTACTGGGCTTGGATAAGGCCGAACCAAGCCGCGCAGCCCGAGCCTGAACTGCCTTGAGCAGTCCTGGCGGCGCGAAGTTCCAGAACCGTGGTTACTTCCAGGAAGAGAGGAGTGGTTGCATGACGCAGCACAGCTTTGAGTTCGAACTCCCCCATGCACTCATCGAAGATTTCCAGCGCGATGGCGCGGTGTGCATTCGACAATTATTCACGGCCGATGAGGTGGCACTGCTGGAGCGGGGCATCGAGCGCAACCTCGCGTCCCCCAGCGAGCGGGCCAAGGTGGCCAGCAGTCCGGATGACCCGGGCTGGTTCTTCGAGGATTTCTGCAACTGGCGAGAGATAGAGGAATACCGGCGCTTCATTTTCGAAAGCCGGGTGGGGTCGGTAGCTGCCCAGTTGATGGGAAGTGGCGGAGCGCGCCTGTACCACGATCACTTATTGGTTAAGGAGCCAAATACCCGTCAGCGCACGCCTTGGCATCAGGACCAGCCCTACTACAACGTGGACGGCAAGCAGAACTGCAGCATGTGGATGCCGGTGGACCCGGTGGCGCGGGAGTCAACGCTGGAGTTTGTCGCCGGTTCGCATCTTGGGCCCTGGCTCATGCCGCGGAGTTTCCTGGATAACCAGGCCAAATGGTTCCCGGAGGGCACACTGGCGGACTTGCCGGATATAGAAGCAAATCGGGGCAACTGGAACATCCTGGGCTGGGAGCTGGAGCCGGGAGATGCGGTGTTCTTTCATATGTTGACCCTTCACGCCTCTGGCGGGGTAGGTGGGCAACGGCGTCGGCGGGCGTTCTCCCTGCGCTTCCTTGGGGATGATATGCGCCACGCACCGCGAGCCTGGAAAACCTCGCCAGAGTTTTCCGGGCTGATCGACCAGCTCGCTGATGGAGCGCCGCTGAATCACCCGTTGTTCCCAGTGCTTTGGCCCAGGGTGGTGTGACCGGTGGGTTCTTTATGCCGCCTGTGGTCACGTTGTCGTTTCCGGCAGGCGGCGTAACGGGAAAGGTGCAGTCCCTTTCAGAGAAAGGCCGGTTCTTAACTGAACCGGCCTTTTTTCGTACACGTTCGAGAAAGGAAGCCCGGCATATAGCCGGGCTTCAGGTGGGCGAAGTGTTTACCCAGACATGCTGAGTGAACTATTTCGCTCGGTTTTTAAGGCCGTCCGCCGCCCTTGTTCGGGTCAGACCAATCGTCAGGCCTGTCTTCTGTCGAAGGATTGCGCGGCTGCTGCCGTTGTGGATCGTTGGGGTTCTGGCTTTGACCGCCCTGGCGTCCAGGGTCCTGGCCTTGGCCTCCCTGGCCACCTTGACCTGGCATGCGGCCAGGGTTCTGTGGGTTCTGGTTCGGGTTTTGGCCCTGGCCGCCTTGTCCGCCTTGACCGCCTTGTTCCTGACCTTGGCCAGGCTTCTGGTTGGGATTTTGATTCGGGTTCATATATCACCTCGAGGGAGGCCGCATGTGGCCTCAACCGTTCGAGGCAAGAGCGTCCAGAGACGTTCAACCTTTCTGCCAGAGTGTCGATTGCCCCATGTTTCCCACGATGCATGTCGGCGAGGTCAGAGGAGGTATGGAACCAGGCCTCGAGATGACCGGGAGCGATGGCGAAACATGCAGATGCGCTGGAGGCGATGGTGGGGGGAGAGGCCCGTGGTTCAGGATGAGGGGCCAAAATGACGAACCGCAGCGATCATTGAGATGCGCTGCGGTCCGGAGAGGCAGTGGTCAGTGAGCTGTGGCAGGGGCCCCAGACCGAGTCTGATGATTCCAGCAGTGAACTTCGCTGATCGCTGCCTCACACCTATTCCGAGTATTCCAACTGCGAAATCGTTCAAGGCCATCTGTCGTGTAAATCTCGCACGCGGACGCGATGGCGATGAAGCGAGGAGGCCAGCCATGAGTCCGGGCTCACGCGGTGAGATTCAGATTCGCCAGCCCTCCATCCAAACGGCAGGCAAGCGGGCTCGCGCATAAAGAAGGTGAGCTTGCTCCGTGCCGCATGGGCCTGCGGTCTTATGGAGTCTGCCGGCAGGGGCATGGTCGTCTGGTTCTTGCGCTTATCACTGCCCCACAATCTCCCGGTACCGCTTCTGGTATTCCTCGTAGTTCAGTCCTTCGCGATTAAGCTGCTCCAGTTGCTGCTGCTTGGCTCGCTCGTGGCTCGTCGCAATTTGGGCGGCCGGCGCGGGGGGAGGGGCGTTTGGAGAGGTTTCATGAGGACGGATTTCATCGAACATGCGCTTGGCTAGCGCCTGAACCTGTTCATGAGTCATTGCGGCGGAAATGCTTTCCCACGAAGAGGCATTGGTGTTGTAGCTGCGTTCTCCGTATTCCTTGGCGGTCTGCGAATCCAGATAGATAACTCGGGCATCCACCCAGGCGCCCTCATCGCTCTCGGGATCGGTGACATAGAGGAAGTCGTCCACTTTGATTATCAGGAGCAGGCCCGGCGTAGACGTGGTGGTAATGGGGCCAACCTGTTCGGTTACGGAATACCCGTAAGAGGACGCTTCCTTCTCGATGGCGGTACGCCAAGACTCTTTAAACCGATCCCAGTGGGCATTCCTGAACACCTGGTTTCCCGCTTTGAAATTGACGATCAGTTGCATACGCGAGTCTGTGGGGATCGCAAGTGGCGCAGCAGGCAAGTCCTCCGGCGCGTCGGTCGCACAACCTGTGATCAGCACAGCAGTGAGAAAAAGCAGAGTAGCGCGCATAGCGATGTCCTGGTCGGTATTGGCTTAACCCTTGCGGGCATTCCAGGTCCGCAACCTTTGGCGTGAATAGCACGTCCGCGATCTTGACGGTCTGGTTCTCGTACCTTTCTTTGTCAGAGATTAGCTTGAAGTCATCTGCATTTGGGGCCGGGATGCGCTTGATGTACAAGTGGTTCACGTCACCACGTGCAAGTGAACGCCATGAATATCACTTGGTTGTTCCTTCGGCGGCGGAGTGATGGCTGGCTCCCTGGCCAGCTCCTCTTCGTTCCCTGCACGTCGCTTCCTATCGGCTTCGATCCATTTGCCAATCTTCATGCTGTTGTTGGCGCCTTGTCGTTTCCTGCAGGCGGCGTATCGTGAAAAGTACACTCCCGTATGGAGGTGCTCCTATGTTCCAGGTAATGCGAAATGGCGAGAACCGCGTAGACGTCGACTTTGCGGGGAAATTCGATAGCGATGACATGCGCGATGCGATCAATCAGCTGTCGCAGCAGTCCGAAGGCATCGCCCACGGCCGAATGCTCTATCGGATAGGTAAATTCGAAATGCCGACGCTTGGCGCCATGGCCGTTGAGGTCTCTCACATTCCACAGCTATTCAGGGTCGCCCGCCGATTTGATCGCATGGCGGTGGTGGCCGACACGGGATGGGTGAGGAAGGTGAGCGAGGTGGAGGGGGCGCTGATCCCGGGATTGACGATCAAGGCTTTCGGTTCGCAACAAGCGGCGGAAGCTGAGGCCTGGCTGCAACGCTGAAGCCTTCGGATTCCCTTCGCTAGCGCCGCCTTTGGGCGGCGCTTCTATTAATACAGGGGGACGTGCTGCGGCGACTTTCCTGCCGAAATGGCAAAAAGGTTTCAATTAAGTGTTGACGGCAGATTTTGCATCCCTATAATGCGCCCCACTTCCGGCGCAGTCGCCAAGCAAAACTCCTTGTAAAT
>MTEW01003121.1_pt1 | contig 9932 bp, 9 predicted proteins | sample 1042681 | NCBI WGS metagenome assembly MTEW01 (sample SAMN06185811, study PRJNA358809) | soil metagenome | isolation source: soil biostimulated with citrate as carbon source | place: India | collected 2015-05-23
CCTGGGGCGATCGAGAACATCCGCAACTCGCTCACGCTCTCGCATGAAGCGCACAGCTACCACGTTCGGCAGTATCTGGCGAGCCATTCCAAGCTCGACAAGTACCTGCCGTATATGACGCGTAGTCAGGCGATGTATTTCTATCACAACCTCGCCTACATCGAGAACAACAACGGCCGCAACGAGATCTTCGACGAGCTGCTCAAACGCACGTTCACGGATCGTCGTCTGCCGATGGGACACTTCTCGATGGCGCACTCGACCGAGTCGATGCCGGACGAGAGCCTGCTGCCGCTGGTTCTGTATGAGAAGACGCCGCTCAATACGGAAGTCAATGCCGACGGGAAGGATCAGTACAGTCTCAATGACGTACTGAACATCGAAGAGGAGATCCTGCCCAACAATGCGCTCTTCCGAGATGATGAGCAGCCCAAGATCGAGGAGAGCTCGGTCTTTACGCTGAACCCGAATGTCCCCACCAAGCTGTTGCAGTCGACGGTGGTGGATTACACGGACAGCGACAAGTTCCGTCTGCCAGACATTGCCTTGCAACACTGGCTGTGGTTGGCGCATAAGGACTATTACCGGGCTTATGTGTCGTTCGTGATTCCGGCGACCGGTAATCGACTGTCACTCACGGCACTGGATGCGTTTGCGTTCTACGCTTATGCGTTTGTGAACGGCATGGGGCTGGAGATGGATACCTTGCCCACCGTACGGTGCGCACGGGTTCAACGTATTCCGTTGGCTAGTCTGGAGTCGATGCGGGCAGTAGTAGAGACCAAGCGTGTTCCGGACGAATGGTTGCTGGCTGCTCGGGCAACCATGCCTGCTCTGCAGCCGATGATCTCGCTCGAAGCGTTCCGCAACCATTGCACCAATCTGTTTACGGCCGCCAACGAGCAATATGCCATGTGGGCGTCGGAAGAGCGGATGACTGCACGAGGTCAGAAAGAAGCTGCGGCCTGTCGTCTGTGGGCGGATGAGGAGTTCACGCTGGGTGATGCACCCGGCCAGAACTACGCTGACTGGTTTGCCTCGCGTAATATCGTGGTGAAGGATCTCACGAACGACCAACTGCTGGAGATCGCTGAAGTGATCTTGGCTGAGGCAACGGGAGCGAACCTTACCTCGACCATCACGCTCAAGGACATCCAGCGAGCGATGGCAGGGATTCTCACAGATCTCTCCAGCTACTCGATTCAGATTGCGCTGTCGATCAACTCTGGGCCGGTGCTGAATGCCGGCAGCCCGATGGTGCGTCCGGAAGATCTGGACATCGAGACCAGCACGCTCAACGGTTACGAGACGCCGACGGTTGATCCGTTCAACATTTCGAGCCAGTCTTATCAGCACGTCGAGATCGACATCCGGGAATTCCCTTCTGAAGAAGTCAAGGTACGGGAAACTGCGAACACCATCGTGCACGACGTGCCGAAGGTGGTAGAGAAAGCGCCACCCGGTGAAGCGTTCATGACATCGTATCGTCGCATCGAAGTGGGCGATACTGTCTACGACTGTGTGGTGGACATGACGGGTGTGAGCAATCCGCGCGGTCTGCGCATTGTGCCCGGCATGGAGAACTTCCTTAAGCTTTCGCTGGAGGAGCAGCTCGCCACCTACGTCGACGTCTGGGCCAGGTAACCCTTTTATTGTGTGTAGTCGCCGGTCTTGTGCCGGCGCTCCTTTCCAATTTAATTCCACTCAAGGATTCCAAACGTGGACAATAACGTCACCCGCACTCTGTACGGTGCGTACGCACAAACCTGCAAGCACTTCGGCGTGCCGATGTCGTATCCGGCATTTACCACGCTCAACCAGGCGCTGAACATCCTGAAGGACACCTTGCCGGCCACCACCGATGTGCCGAACGTGGGCTACTACGTCTGGGGCAACAAGGGTCACAAGGTAGAAATCGGCGCCGACGGCATTCCGCTGCATGACAACGAACAGCACTACGCCACCGACAGCGGGCTCTTCGGCATGCTACCCTTCGTGCTGCGCGAAGTGAACCAGGATCTGACTGCCACCGAACGCGCCAAGTACGTGCTGCGTCGTCAGGAAGAGCGTAGCGGCAAGGCCTACTACGCCTACTACGGTCGCCGTCTGGACAAGTCGAACTTCACGGTCGGCATGTATTACACCCAGGTGCAAGATGGTGTGGCGACCGTCACGCCGTTCGTGCCGACGCAAGCCAACCTGACGCCGACTCCACGTGGTCTGTCGAACACCGGCTCGAACTTGATCAGCGCTGACTACGTCTCCGCACGTGGTCGTCTGGAGCTGTCGATGAGCGAAACCGACGTGGCCGAAATGCTCAACGTGGCGAAGGTGATTTATAACGACGAACGGTATGCTATTGTGTCCGAGATCGGCATGTGCACCGGCGTCGACAAGAACATCAACGCCCCGGCCTACGGCGGCGGTACGTTCAACTTCGCAGAAGTGATCGGTTGCCAGATCGCCTCGCACGTGGCTGCCTACAACCCGTTGCTGCAGTCGAACACGGGTGTGAAGATCGCCATGGACATCGGCGTCAACGAACCGCTCTACGCCTTGTCGGTCAGCGACGGCGGCAGTACCGTAATCCAGCCGTAAACCAGGACTTCGTATGTTCACCAACCATTGCGAATCCGAGGATCATATCGGCCGCATTGTTGGGATCGACCCTGGGTCAACCACACTCGGGTGCGCTGTTATCGAGTATGACGTGCGCACCCTGGAGATTCTCCGGACTTGTACTTACACGTTCAATGCCGGGAAGATGCGGTTGGACGACCTCGCAGTCCTCAATCATAGTGAGCGCTACGCGCGGATCTATGAGTTGGAGGATGCGTTGTTCGACGTATTCATGGACCTCAGTCCGAACTACATCGCTTGTGAGTCGCCGTTCTTGAAGCGGCGTTTCCCGCAAGCGTTTGGAGTGCTGACCGAAGTCGTGTATGCCATTCGCATGGCAGTACGTCGCTACGACCCAACCATGACGCTGGACCTCGTGGACCCGCCGACTGCCAAGAAAGCAGTGGGTGTTGTCCGTAGAGAAGACATGTCGAGTAAGACCAAAGTCCATGAGCTTGTTAAAGAGATCCTCTATGACAAGTTTGACGAGGCGCACTCGGCAGAAGCTTTCAAAGATCTGGATGAGCACTCGACCGATAGTATGGCGATTGCCTACTGGCGTTGGAAGCGACTAACAGAAGAATAGTCGTAAGGCCAGAGGCTAGGGAAACCTAGCCTCTTTTCCTTCCTTTTTATTTTTGAGGAATCACAATGTTCGCAATTACGAATACGGTCAAAGGGTGGCTGGTAAAAGGTGCTTTTGTGGCGCTGTGCGCTGCATTAGCCTGGCAAGTCTGGCTGATCATCGATGCCAAGAATGAACGTCTCAAAACCCAGGGGGATACGATTATCCGCCTGACTGGTGAGAACAAAAAACTGCGCGCTGATGCAGCTGCCAAGGCTCGCAGCGACGTGGTGACGGAGACGGTCAAGGAAGCGGTCAAGCAAGAAGAAGCAAAACCGATCCAGACCAAGACCCTGGCCGAGCAGTACGTCGAGAACAAGCTCGCCCAGATCGAAGAGAAGTACGCAGCGAAGGAAAAGAGCGCCGCGAACGAAGAACGCAAACGGACGGAAATTTCGCTCGAACGGGCGAAGGGCCTCTGGCTCACCTACTGCTTGCAAGCGCCGCAAGAAGCAGCCTGCAAATAACAAGGAACTAGGGGGTCTACCATGAAATCCGTCATTGCCGTGTGCCTGCTCGCTCTCGGGCTCTCGGGCTGTGGTCTCTTTGAGAAACCCAAGCCCGAGATTCAAATCGAATACCGGTTCGTTGTCGTCCCCGTCGAATTGACGGAACGGATTCGACTGTCACCGCCTCCCAAGCCGGAAGAATACAGCGTGCTCAGCTGTGACCGCAAGGAGGTAGTGCTGATGGATCTGATTCAAGAACGGACGACCGAACTGGGCCAAGCCAACGCACGGCTGACGGGTATTCGTGACTGGTCCAAGAAGCAAGCGGAAACGTTCGCTGCACCCGCGCAGTAATCTACGGTCCTCGCTGTATTTTGTGTAGGATTCCTGAGAGGAGTGTAGTATGTCCGCAGAAGAAAATCAACTCCCTGTCACCCCGGCGGCAGACAGTGAGGAAATCTACGAACGTCGTCAGAAGCTGGACTTGAAGACCTGGTTGGTGAAGGCTTTTGCCAGCACCGTCATGGCCGTCTTTGGGACCAGCACCCTGGCGCTGTTGTACGCCGCTGTCATCCAGGAGAAGGACCTGAACACCGGTTTCATCGGTGACGTACTCAAGTCCGTGTTTGATCTCCTGCGTTTCATTCTGGCATAAGCCACGGCCTGGGGCATTCGCCCCAGGCTTTTTATGCCGCTCTTTTTTATGTCTTAGTCTACCCATCCTCTCTGACATGAAATCCCCTTTCCTGAATGCTCTGAGCACTTTGTCACCGTCTCTGAAGGCGGCGCTGGAAGACTTGGAGAACGGCCAGAAGGCCAAAGAAAAAGAATACGTCTGGTATGGTCGTCTGACCAATGTGGCTGAACTGCAGAAGGCGGCAAGCCAGGAAATCCAGAAGCAGTCCTCGCTCAAAGGCAAGGGCGGCACGATCCGTGTACGGGAAACCGTCAACAACGGCACGACTCGCTACACACTGACTGGCAAAGCCTACACTGGTCGCGGCGAATGCGATGAAGTTTCCGTGCCAGTGTCCAAGGACCTGCATGAAGTCTTTCGTCTGATCACCGGCGAGTCGATGGACAAGATCCGCTACTGCTTCCCGATCGAAGGCTCGGACTTGAAGTGGGAAGTAGACGTCTTCATCGATCTCCAAGGCAATCCGAAAGACTGGGTCAAGATTGATCTGGAAGTACCGGCTGCGACCAACGAGTGGCCGCCGCTCCCGATCACGATGGCCGACACCATTTTCGGTGGTAACGACCAGTACACGCCCGAGCAGCACGCCAAGCTCGATGAGCTGTACGCTAAGGTGTTTACCAACCGTACAGACGGCACAACGGTTTAAACGTCGTATAAGCGACATAAACGAGTACGGACGGGAGTTGACCCGTCCGTACTCGTATTATGCCGTTACAGAGCCTCTAAACGCTTCCTAGAGGTATTGTGGTGCTGTTATTTACGACAAGGCGGTCAGATAGAGGTCAAACTGAGCCCAAGCTTCCCCACCCATCGGGTCGTTCCACTGCACACGGAAGGTGTAGTCGTTCGAAGCGGACGGCTGTTCAAGGATCGTGCGCCACGGACGATCCTCGCCCTTGTTACCGCCGAGCTTCGGACCGATCCGTGCGCTGAGCGTGCTATAACCTTCAATCCCGGGAATCGGGCTGGGGAGGAAATAGTTGTCGATCACGTACCAGGTCTGCCAGGGCTTGCTGTCCTGTTGAACCACACCGTACTCTCCAGTCCGGAAGTTGTGCCAAGACTGTCCCTGATGGTCAATCTGAAACCGGAACCGGAACGCCGCAACGTCGTTGTATTGCGTCAGGTTACTCCGACCGCGCCAGTAACTCCACGCATACCGCTGGCCCGAACCAACTCGGGCCAGACGGCTGATAGTGGGGTGACCGGCGTTGATCGGATTCCCTAGTCCGCACTCATTACGCGCCTGACCAATACTGATCGGGCCGCTAGAGGGCATGACCATATTGCCTCCTTATGCCAGGTCGAAGTAACCCAGACGGTTGGCGATCATCGTGATGCGGCGATCGTTTTCCTTCTGTGCTTCGATGAGCAGCGCCACCAGCTTGTCGTACTGCACAGTCAGGTAGTATTGCCCGCTCTTCGACGTACCGTCTTCCTCACGGTCAAACGGTGCCAGACCGACGATCTCTGGCGCCACCTTCTGGATTTCCTGAGCGATCACGCCCATATACTGACGGTCTTCCAGTCCCGGCTGACGCAGCAGATGGTCCGGACGATAGCGATACAGCACACCACGGATCTGACGCAGCTTCTGCAGTGCGTCGGGGATGACCACCACGTCTTCCTTGATCCGTTCGTCCGAGTTGAACGCCCACACGTCATTGGCGCAGAACACCGTACCGTTGACGTAGAGGTCCCAGAACGACACGCTTTGATTCACACCAGTCTGTGCATACGGGCCAGTCGGCTGCTTACCGTTGATTTGGGTCTGCAGGTTGGACTGAATGGTGTTGACCTGAGCGATCGTGTAGGCGCCAACCTGTGCTGCCGTAGTGGCGTGCGGGTTGTTGGTATCGGTCTTGTGGTTGTTGATGTTCGTCGAGATCGCGTTGGTGATCGTATCCGACTCGGTCTTGTTGTACGCACCCACTTGTGCTGCGGTCGTGTTGTGCGGGTTGTTCATGTCGCTGGTGTGCGAAGTCAGCAAACTACCTGCCAATGCCGAGATGGCTTGCGCCGTCCGCAGCGGAGTCATGAACTTGTTGTTGACCGTGCCCGCTTCCGCTTCAGCTTGGCTGGCTGTCGCGTAGTTGTCCACATTACCCAGGCCCGTTTGAGCCTTGGTCACCGCGTGCGGGTTGTCCGTGCGGGCCACGTGCGTAGCCAGCGGGTTCACCGCTTGCGCCGTCACATAGGTCGCCACAGTGGCTGGCGTCAGATAGACGTCGTTACGCACGCCGCCGTTCATGTCGGCTTGCGAAGCGATGCCGTAGTTCAGCACGTTGCTCAGACCCACTTGGGCCTTCGTCACGCCATGCGGGTTGTCCGTGCGGGCCTTGTGAGCCGCCAGGTCCGCCGCCACGGCAGCAATGGCATCGCTGTTGGACGCCGCGATCCGATCGATGTAGCGATAGATCTCATCGTGGCTGGCGACGTCACCCTGGAGGATAGCGTTGCGCAGTTGGATGAGCGCCGACACCACGTACTCGAAACCGTAAACGTCACCGATATCGTGCAAGTGGCTGGCCGGATCGAAGAGCGCCGGACGACCGATGATCGCGCCCCACTCGACCGGACGCTCGCCCAGGTTCAGGCTGTCGATCATCGCAATGACCGCATCCATCGAGTAGGAGTAATCGCCACCGAGCGCCTGATACTGGATCGAGACCTTGGTGACACCGGGTTTCGTGATGACGATAACGCCCCAGATTTCCTTACCGTACGCGCCGGTGGGAAACTCGAACATTTCGCCGAAATAGTAATCCGTACCCTTGACGAGCACGACCTGCGTGATCGCATCCTTGACGACGACCGACTCTGCGTAGAAACCACCATACGTGGGTGCAACGCAGCGAACGGTACGATTCGAAAGCTGATGCTCCTCGCCGGTCACCAGATTGTCCGGACTCACGCCCGTCTTGTCCAGCGGATACCGATAGATAGGAGAAGGAGTAGTAGCCATGTCCTGTTCACTTAACGAGAGGGTTGCCCCTCTCGCCCTTTAATGGTTACGCAACAGTGATGCTGTTGAGAGTGGTTTCGATCGCAGTCACGCGGTCGGCGAGCGCAGTGTGTTGCGCCGAGGAAACAAAACCAGTCGGCGTCACGTACGTGATACCGGTCGGCTCGACCACCGTGGTATCGGTTTCCAGCGACAGTGCGTTGGCGAACGACGACAGCTGCGTGGCCGCGATGTTGTTGTAGGCGTAACTCACCCGCATCCAGATCGTCAGCTCGAACGTACCAGCATCATAGGTCCAGCCGAACTGCACGTCGCTATCCGCAGTGCCGTTCAGTCGCGTGACATCCACCGTGTGACGGGTGTTGTCCAGGCCGTTCTTGGCGCGCACCAGGTAAGCCGGCGAGGACGCCGCGGCGTTGAGCGCTGCGGTGGACTCTTGCTTGTGACCACCGGATACGAACCAGTAGGCATCAGGATTCGACGACGTGATTTCAGTGCCGGTGCCTGCCAGCGCATCCACCGTACCCAGCACAATCCAGCGATACGGTGTTGCCACCGGATCAGGCGTCGAGGCCGCGTCACGCGAACGCTTGGAGTCCGCAACGGCGAAACTGGTGCCGATGGTGGCGCCGATATCCGCTACCACTTCGCTGTAGGTCTTGCCTTCCAGCTTGGCGGAGTTCGCAGCATTGGTCGCATTAGCAATCGTGCCGGCATAGACTTCAGCCAAGAAAGCCGACTTGGTCATGCCCGCCACCCAGTTGGTGTCGTTCGTACGCACGTAGCCAGCCAGCGCCGTGTCGATCTGCGTCGAGGTGTATGTGCCGATCTGGTCGGCCGTCACTTCGTGCGGATTGGCCATGTCGTCCATGTGCGAACGCGGCGTGCCCAGAGCATTGATCGCGTCCGCCGTCCGACCCGGCGTCATGTACTTGACGTTGCTCACACCAGCCTGGGCTTCGGCTTGCGTCGCAATAGCGTAGTTGGCGACGCTACCCAGACCCACCTGTGCCGCTGTGGTTTGGTGAGGGTTGTCCGTACGCGTGGCGTGACCATCCAGCTGAGTCGTCACGAACTCGGTGACGAGCTGCGTGGTGCGCAGCGGCGTCATGTACCTGTCATTCGCCGTCCCGTTCAGCGCTTCCTGTTGCGTGGCAACCGGATAGTTCTGCACGTTGAAGAGACCGATCTGGTCCTTCGTGACGTTGTGGGGGTTGTTGGTATCAGCCGTGTGAGAAGCCAGTGCCGATCCCGCCAGCGCCTGAATCGCCTGTGCCGTACGCAGCGGCGTCATCAACGCCGTATCGATTGCTCCGGCCTCTGCCTGCGCTTGGGTGGCGCCTGCATAGTTCGGTACGTTACCGAGGCCAATCTGCGCCTTGGTGGTGCCGTGCGGGTTGTCGGTGCGGTTCGCGTGCGCATCCACCAGCGCTTGGCCCAGTACGTTGATGGCGTACTTAACCGTGAGCGGCGTCATGTAGAACGCGTTACTCGTCCCAGCCTCGGAGGCGGCCTGCGATGCCACCGGATAGTTCTGGACATTGCCCAGTCCCACCTGATCCTTGGTCGTGTTGTGCGGGTTCGAGTAGTTGTTGATGTGGTCGGTCAGGCCCGTACCGCTCGATGCAGCGATCGCTGCGCGAACGTCGTTGATGGCCGTCACCACGTCGCTCGCACCCACCATGTCGATCAGATCCCACTCGTGATCGACCACCGGGAAGCGTTCCGGTAAATACGTGATTTGTTCCCACGTGGTAATACGGGGATTCCGCATCTCTTCAGCCAGGATGCGGGTGATTTCCTCGGCCGTGATATTCCACTTGTCGCCGACCGTGTTGTAACTGATCGACAAGATACCTTGCGTGTCGGTGTCGAGGAACGAAATCGAACCGAAGACGGGCTTCGAGCAAGCACGCGAGGCGTCCAGGAACTGGTTCGAGAAGTAGTAGTCGACGCCGTACGTGAGGTCACGGACCGAGCCATCCGGGAATTGCAGTCGGATGGTGAAGTTGCCTTCGAAGAACGGCGCGAACTTCGGGATGACGTAGTGGTAGTCCCGGAAATTCTGCGCCGTGATGACGTGCTGTTCGTTCGTAATCCGGTTGGTGGACGAAGTGCCACTGGGATCGAACGGGAACTGATAAGCGGTAGCCATTGACTATCGTCCTTTCAAGGTGTCTCGGAATACTCGTCGGCTAAGACAGCACGTCGGCCTGCGCCTCTTACCCAAGGGGAAAGAGGGCACGGGCCGTGCAAAATAACCACCTAGCCTAATAGTAGATCACATTATTTGAGCCATTTTAGACCGCATAAAAAGCGGAAAAACGCACTCTTCTGGAGTTAATCCATGTATCAATTGGTCTCTGCGATCGCGCGGCTCCAGGCGGCCGGTACGGCCTGGGCTGCGGTCGATCTGAGCACGATGACGCTGGCGCAGATTGACAGCACCTACAGTGAAGCCTATCTGCGGGTCAGCAGTCCGTTCTGGACGAAGGACCGCACCATGCGGTTCAATGAAGTCACCGCAGGCGCAAGCGGTCGTGATCAGACCATTGCCCAGTTCTTCACTGCCCA
>MTEW01004784.1_pt2 | contig 9923 bp, 2 predicted proteins | sample 1042681 | NCBI WGS metagenome assembly MTEW01 (sample SAMN06185811, study PRJNA358809) | soil metagenome | isolation source: soil biostimulated with citrate as carbon source | place: India | collected 2015-05-23
CAGCTTTAGAAACCTTACGTTTATACGTTACAAAGTTTCCTGTTTCTTTAATGAATCGTCCTTGCTTATTACGAGTGTAAACGAAAGATCGTACTGTAAATACACAATCAAGTGATGGATAATACTTCGCCACATCTACTTGTTGGAATCCTTCACTCTGTAAGTTCATGCTTTCCTCTTTTGGTTTCTTCGCATAAGCATACAATGTACGTTTACCATTTCCAGGAGGAGTCATGAATACAGAACCAACAGCATACATTCGCAAGAAGTCTGCATACACTGTACCGAATCCATTACCATCAATGAAACCAATACGGATTTCAATATTCATTGTAGAAGGAACAGTATAAGTTACTTTCACTTTCGTCCATTCTCTTGTACCAATTAAGATAGGACTTTCAGCAAGTAGTTCTCCTTTGTCATTAAAGAATCCTACTTTTGCACCTTTACCAGTGGATAATACATCTTTTGTTTTTAACCAAGTCTCAAGAGTGTATGTGCCTCCGATTACATTCTCTACCATCTGACTCCAGTAAGCATGTGCGCCATCTTTAGAGTAAAGAGAAATAGATTTGAAACCAGATTGCCCACCATTTACTTGGTGTTCGAATAGTGAATCTGCACCAGCTAGACGTTTTACGCTCCAACCTGGAATTGCATCAACTGTATTTTGTGTCCATTGCTTTACCACAACACCATTCACAATTGTTCCAGATTCGAAATCTGGGTTGAATAAAGGAACTTCTTGGTCAGATTGGATTTCCATCTTATAGTTCCCAGTATGGTACTTAAATGACTCAGGAAGATATTGTTGCATCTTCTCATCAATCGTACCTGCAATCTGTTTCTTAGCGACAACAGAAGTTGCATCCTCATCATCTTGACCATCTATATAAAGAGGGATTCCATTCTCATCTTTGTATTCTTGGAAGAATAAGTTATCACGATGATATACATAATCTTGAATCCAAGGACTAGAGATAACTTTGTTCTCTGCCATCCACAACAATGTATTAATTGCGTACTGATGGTCTACGTCTTCTTCTAAGAAGAGAGCACGCCAGATAGCACAGTTAGAAATGATTACTCGTCCTTTATCTAGGAATGTTTTATATGCAACAGAAGGAGTATTATTTTCATAAGAGACAAGATGTTTCCATTCCTCTCCCTCACCAACACCAAACTTAATTTTTGCATTCACATTATCATAGCCTAGTTCTTTAATCTTTCCATCTGTTAAATATAGTCGTCTCGCAATCTCAGCAGCAACAGGGTCTGCTCCAACTTTTTTATAAGCTGTTTCATTCACTGTATCAAATGAGAATGAGAAGAATGAAGTGTTTTCTTCTTTACTATTATTGAAAGATAAGACTTGTGTACCTGCACCAGCATTATCAATCCACAATGTACCACCATGAGATAGGTAGTTTTGTAGAGATTCATTGTATGGAGAAAGATCGAACTTGCCATATCCAGTTAGAATGATAATGTCATAGTCTGTGTATTTCTCACGAGACATATTTAAATCAACAGACCAATAACTTGGGTTCTCTTTTAATAGAGAAAGTAATGGTGGATGTGGATTATACATATCTAAATATGGAGGTCGATACTTTTCATCATTAAAGATTTTCCATAGTGAACCTTCCACATTCTCTACACCTACGATTGTTTCATTAAGGTAAGCAATACCGATAGATAAGCCACCAGGATTTTCAGGAGTGAATCGAGTTTTTAAATCACCGTGGATACGGTACTTGAAAGAATGTCCAGGTCTTGTTGTGTAGTTAGCCACAACTACTTGGCTAGGAGAGTAAACTTCGAAGCTTTGATTTGATTTCTGTTTCACCGTATAAATCTTTTTAAAGATATCTTGCTTCCATCCTTGTCCATCTTTTGGATTGGATTGTAATTCTTCGATAACAGTAGAATCTACTTCTTCAAAGAATGGATGAGCTTGCAAGATTTCAACGTTGTCAGGTTTTAAAGAACCATCAGCATTGTATCTTTCATATCTGATTACATACGTATTATCTACAGAGTTTTTAAAGTTCGTGTACACATTAACACGGTAAGCATTGTCAGGCACACCAGTACCAGATGCTTGAACCCACTCTACTTTGAATCGGCAATCACTAGGAATCGGGTCACCGTTTAAAGTTGTAATAGATAATTTAGAACCCATGTATAAAACATTCTCTCTTTGTTTCACACTTAGTTCATTGTATGAGAAGGTGCGAGAAGGAGGTGCAGCTAGATATCCCTGAGTATATGGAATAACTGCCGCCCCCTTCCCACTCATAAATCCCTTTAAGCTCATCTTGTAATATAAGGGCTGTGGTGTATCCTGACGATAGCGAGGAATAGTAAACTCATCAGTTAGTATTACACGATTGCTTGGGAGTTCTGACTTACCTTCATTGTCTTGCAATAAGAACGTATCGTTAGGTATCATCATCTGTTCTGATACCTGATACACTTCTTTGTTCTCTGGGATATGTTCAGCAAAGCTTTCGACAAAGATGTTGTTTTCTGCGGAGGAATTCTTTGTCTGTACATACCCTAGATTAGCGCTCATTCTAGGAAGAGTTTTACCAATTCGAATGCTATGACCTTTATCTTTACCATCTTTTACGATTCTATCTTTATGTGAGCTAGTCATAGTTTACCCCCTTTTTTCAAAATATATGCCGCTAAGTCCTGTTGTTTTTTCACAAAGACTGCATCATATTTGTGTTCTTCTATCCAAGAGAAGTCATCATAGTCGATGATTCCGTCACCGTTCACATTTAAAATGTTAAACAATTCAGGTTCAGTAGACAACTCTGTTTCACCAAAGAATGAGATTAATGTATTGACGAATGCACCAATCTTCACTTCTTGTTCAATCCATGTTCTTTCTTTCTCAAGTTGACTTGCACGATAAGAGATTGGAATCTTAATGGACTGTCCACGGTTTGTAGTTAAGAAGGTTTCTAATGGAACTTTCATTTTATTCTCACGTTCGATGTCTTCTTTTGCTGTTCCGTATTCATCACATAAACTTTCCACACTATCAAATCGTGTAACGATATGGTCAACTGTTTCTGATGTGGATAATACAATGTGTTCTTGCACACCAATACCAGTTTCTAAATCAATGATATTGATAACATCTTCTACATATTTCTTTCCTACATCTTCTGTTCGTAAGAATGGAGAATAGTAATGATATAAATAACGTCCAGATTGTTCTTTCATCTTTAGGCTGGAGCGTTCATATACTGGGACAATATAACCTTTCTCAGCTTTCACATCTAAATCTAAATGAGTGATTGGATTGCCGTATTTATCAAGAGGCTCTACGACAACTAATGCTTGAGAGTAATCGGCTGCAATTCCATCTGGAGTTACATGAGTACGGAAACTTTCTAACTTCTCTACGTTGTTTGTTACATATAAGAATCCTTCATGTTGCGGAGTAGCAAATGGATTCATGTCAATCATTGTAAGAAGTTTCTCTTCTTGGAATCTGTTACCTTCTTGTGTAATAGTAATTGGATTCCCGTCAACCTTACCAAAACGAACACGAGCTGTATCGTACATATCTATATTAAAATCAATATTGTACGTATCTCTTGGTTGATAAGTTGCTCGAAGCATTTTACGTTTTAATTTTTTCTTTTCTTCTGGAACAAGGTTCATGTAAATACGTCTGCCTTGAATATCGTATGGTTCTCCCACTCGAATATTGTCCAGTGTTGTAATGAATGGTTTGTGACTTTCTGTTTCAATATCATCAAATGCAATCTCAACATAATCACTGAATCCATCGTAGACAAATACTTCTTCATTATATGTTCTGTATTGTCCACTAATTGGGTCGAAGAATGAAACCTTACGCATTGGTTCGCCAGTTATCTTTTCTGCTAGGATAGGTGAGCCATATTTCGGTACAGGTGTTACGTCAATGAAGTCTTGTCGTTGATTTGAAATCATAGCATCAAAGCTAGATCGAAGTATGATTGGGGCACTTGGCACATATGGAGTTTCAGATGTAGAAAGAAGTGTTAATTCTTTTGTATCTAATACACCAGAAGTAATTAAAACATCATCTACTTTACCAGAGAATGTTCCTTTACTTCCGTTACCAATAGAGATAGAACCCTTTAGTGCAGAAATTGTTTGTGTTTTCGCACCCATAATACGCTTACCATCTACAAACATAGATAGCTCATACTCTGACCATGTTACCGCAATATGCTTCCATGCATTCATTGTAAAGACAGATGCACTACTTACACTTTCCGTTCCATATACAAATGTAAACTTTCCAGCTTCATAATACAAATGCATTTTGTCACATTCGAAAACAGTAAATGATGTCACTACTTTTGGACTTAGGAATACAGAGAATGTTCCCTCTAATGGTTCGATGTTATTTTTAGATGGGAATGTAATCTTACTAGCTGCTCTAGTATTTGGCTTATCCAATGTAGCGATAAACGAAGTTTGCTGACTAGCTTCTAATTGTAGGTTTCTCATTTCAAATGGTGTACCTGCATTTTGAAAACGAATTGTAACAGCTTGATTGTCAGCCGCAGTTGTTAATGTGTAAGCAAATGCAGTTTCTTCTGTACTCGATGGATTTAATGTTGCTGGTGTCGCCCCTTCAACTGCAATAGTGCTTTTACCTTTTGAGGAGAATGACAGAACGTAATTACCTTTCTTAGCAATCGTTACAGATATGTTGTAGAATTCTCCATCTCCAGATGAACGCAAGTAAGGCGCATTGCCCTGTCCTTTGCCTAGCATATGAGATGCTGACGTATTGTAATTTAACATATCAGGAAGCAAACCAATGACTTCTAAGTTTGTGCAAGTTGTACCAACGTCGCCTAGTAATCCTACCTTACCATTTGAGATGTAAGGATACTCAATATGGAATACCTTTCTGTCGTCTAAGAAAACAGCGAATGTAGTATTCTGCATAACAACACGCACTTTATATTCTTTGTTTGTAAATACAGGAAGCTCCATCATGCCTAATGATGTTCTTTCTTCTTGTAAGATAATATCGAAGTGTGCATAACCTTGATTCTCACTATTGAAGAACTTTACTTCCATATAATAATTGGGTTCATATATTCTAGGACTAACCCCAAATTCTTTTCCTGTGTATAAAAATGTAGCATTAATTTCTATGTCTTTCCATTCTTGTTCACCGCATACATAATATCCTGGTGATGTAAATACAAGTCCTTCAGCCTTCTCTTGAGTTTGACCAATCGGATAATTCATTCGTACACATCCTTTCTTATTTTGTTGTAACCTGTTAAAAATCCTTTGACAATAGAAAAAGAGAGGTTTCCCTCTCTATAATTAAACTTTTATGGAAGTTGCTTGAATTGTTTCTTAAATAAGGTTTTCTTACTCGTAATTAAGAACCCACTATTCAAGATGTAGTTTGTTGCTTCAGGTTCTAATTGGACGCCGCCATCGAACTTACCTTGTGTGTAAGATACTTGTCTTGCTTGCGGAATCTCATCTTCACCATAGACAGTTGTGATTGGCTCACTATACAGGAAGTATTCTTTCTGACCAAGGTAGTAATATCCATTTTTGATAGTTGGGAACCAGTTATCTTTTGGAACTCTATCCTTGAGTGAACCCTTCAAGAAGTACTTGCCATCTACTTTGTCTACCCATGTTTGGACCCAAAGATCATTATCTTCTACAACAAACTGAAGGTCTTCTACGCCTCGTGCTCCAGCCCAAGTTGTTGGTGATGGTAACTCCATTGAGAAGTCTTTCCCTGGACTACAGATACCTGTAAAGTGTTTAACCTCAGGAGAACGCCATACCTTATCAACGCCACCTTCTTCTTTATAGGTTGTATCCATGTGGATTGTAACACTCTCAGGAACTTCGCATTCATATGTTACATAATATTCATCTCCAGCTTTTGGTTCGATACCGCCAGCAGGTGACCAATCTATATAGTTACCATTACGTTTGAAGTCTCCGATTTTAGCAATGTCATTGTATTCATTGTATTGAATCATACCATCTTTACTTTCCACACGTTTAATATTACTTACTCGTGCATTCCCTAGCACATCTTTGCCATTGCCAATTGCACCACGAACTCGAAGTTCTTTTGTGATAGTAGCTTTACGATAAGTAATCTCCATAACCTTTAATTGGATAGTATCTTCTGCAAGTGGAGTATCATCTTTCTTTTTCACACTTCCAGCAATGATTTCAACTACATAAGGATTACCAGTTATTTTCGCTTTTGGATGAATGATAGGTAATGTAATTGGAGCAGGTACAATGATTTTCTTTCCAATAATAAGCTGTGTTGCTTCATCTGCTTCATTCTCTTTTAGTAAGTCTTCGATATAGATAGAGAACTTATCAGCAATCGTCTTCCAAGTATCTCCTGCTTTTACAACATAGAAGAATGTTACAGCATCTTGTGTGTCAGGAATAAGATACGTACGTTTAAATTCTTTACGTACATCATTCGGGTTTACGACCCCGCTAAATATCTTTTCTTCTGAAACCCAATCAACATCTTCTTCTTGAGGAGGTCGGTTAACGATAACAACCAACGTATCACTTTCCTTGTTTGCATTGCCTGTTTCATAAGCATTGTGAGAACTCTTTTCTGTATAAGCTTGTGTAGTTCCTTTAAACGAGAATCCAATAACAGGGTTCTTCGTCTTATTTGGAATCTTTACAAACTGTCCTTCGACTAGCATTCCATTTGCTTCATATAAAAGACCAGGGTTTAATGCAATCAGTTCGTCTTCAAGTACACCAAACTTCATAGCGATGTATCTTGTTCTATCACCTTTAACAGTGAAGTGCATTTCATCGGGCCACCCTGAAGTTACATAGTAACGATATTGCTTGCCCTTCGTTAAGTTAGGAGTGAATGTCGGAGCCATTACAATTTCTTCTGTTTCTCCATATACCATAGAGCCTCCACCATATTGATAGTGAAGAGGAACACCAAGAGCACCTGGTTTCGTTTGACGAAGTACTTCACTATACACTTTATCTTTTGGATTACGTGATAGGTTTGTTCTATCAAACTTCTTCGATTCACTTTCCCAGTATAAGAGTAAATCCGTTGGACGTTTTACTTCATCTAGTAAGTGGTATTCAAAGTCTGTTGGTAAGCTCACGCCTGGCAATGCTGGTGTATATTTTGGATAGTTAAACTGAATCGTACTCATATCTAACACCATTTCTTTACCAGTATTATTGTTGTGTACAGCAGAAGTTTGTTGCGTATTCTTCACGACATCTTCCTTGTATTCCATCCAAGAACGGAAGTTAACGAAGTCTACAACAGGAGTTGATTTATCAATACGTCTTCGTAATTCAATACGCAAGAAGAAATCTTGATCCGTTGGTTTCTTCATTCCTTTATGTGTTCTACCATATGGTTCGAATCTATCATAAGGAGCATCCATATTCTTTGTGTAATCAATGAAGTTATAGAAGATACTTGTATCCGTATTCTCTGGTGGACGATAAGATTGGTCATCCCATACATCCCATTTCAAATTACGAACTAAACCTTTCTTCGTTCCAGTTACACTACCATTAGATGGAGCAATATACGGAGAATCAATATAGCCATATGTTCTCCCTGGCTTCAATCGAATACGTCCTACATTGTTTTTATATGGACAAGATACTTTGCTATAGACTACGTTGTCAGTAGAAGAACTAGAACGAACCCATAATGTTGTTCCTTCTGGCTCATCAGCTTTGTAATGAATACTTGTTACTTCTTTAAATGTTAATGTCTTATCTTGAGCAAGACGTTTTAAATCAATAACAGCTGTCCATTGTCCACTCTTCGAACGTTCCGATGCGTTACCACCGATTACCTGTAGCCAAAATACAGATGGAGATGTTAAGTCATCACTTGATGCCATCCATATCTTAATACGAACGTAATCACATCCCTTGTAATCAGGAGATGTAGCAGTTAACAATGTTTGTCCATTTGATGCTGGTTTCTCTGTGAAAGTAAGGGGAGCATAAGTGTTCCAAGCCCCGCCTTTTACTTTCGCTTGCATCTCCATACGAATATGAGAAGTCTGTGCTCGTACACCTTTAAAGTCGAATCTTTCACCTGTATGTGTATCAGGGAGGGAGATTGTAACGATATGCATTCCATATTGAATATTAGGAATCACATACGTAGCTGACAAGTTTGGACTTCCTTGTGTAGAGAATGTATATGTTTGTACAGGTTGTTTACCAGCTTCTGTTTCAGATTCAACTTTCACTGTAACTTCCTTCGCACTTGTTAAAGCTGCTGCATATACAATTTCTAGTTTGCTACCTGTAGCTTGGAATTGAACGGCTGCGCCAGCTTCTGTTGTTGACCAAGTTGTTTTACCAGAGTCAATTGTCCATGTCCCTTTTTGAATTAGAAATTCTGGGGCTAATGGCTTGTATAAAGCTTTTGGTAAATCTACTTGAGCTGATACTTGCGTTGTTCCAACTAAAGCTTCTTTTGTAAAGATAGCGTGTGTTTCATAAGAACCTGAGAAGGCTCTGATTCGACCATACCAAGATGTACCATAAAAGTTAACACCATACTGTGCCATAGTCTCCCTCCTTAATCTTTATATTGTACGACGAGTTGTGCAAAGTTGTTCATGTAACAGAATCCTCCGCCCCAAGCATCATAGATACATATACCCTGTGCTTGCCAGTTTACAATCCTTTGAACATACTCTACAGGTATTGGAATAGTTTTCGTTTGACCAACTTCAAGTGCAGTATCCCAAGATGGAATATAAGAACTCCAGTTGTTTCCTGACCACCCTACTCTATCTCCTACGTATCCACCAAAGTCTCTTGTATGGTTATGAGTATAGAAGTGGAGCAATCGTCCTTGATGAGCTGGTGCCGTACCGCCTTCAATACGTTTTACACGGAAGTAAGCATTGATAATTTTTTTACCAGCTAAGTTGCTACGGATATCATTCTCACGGAAGTAATACATACTAGCCCAGTGACCACTTGCGCCGCCACCATAATAACCACGAGTATGATTGTATCCTTCCTGTGGTCTCCATCTATGTGTCGTCCAGTTGTAAGCATGGCAGTGATGACTATCATACGTTATTGTTTGGATTGGTTTATCCTTTGTTCTAAATGGAGTTTCTGTCCACGGGCCACATCCTTTACGGTTACATGCTCTTACCCATGTTGTATATGTTGTTTCAGGTTGGAAGCCATCAATCCAAGCAGCAGTCCCACCACCATTATTCATTTCAGCAGGATGCATTGTATGTTTATAAATATAATACTCTGCTCTAGGAGTCGGGTCCCATCTCATTGTTGTATACCATTGTTCTGTTCCTTCGAATCGAACGTTCTTAACTGGACCAGGTGGTTGTAATGGGTCAAAGGTAATCGGACCAACTTCCTTCCAATTACTTTCTAATCCACTAATATCAATTGCTTTTACACGATACCATATCTTACGTTCCTCCACTTGAAGAACATGAGTTGTGCTCGTATTCTTACCTTGATAATAAGTACTCCAGTATCCATTATCATGATTACTATTATGCATAGGAACTGCAACAGTCTGAAGTTCATATCGGTCTAATCCCATAGGAAGTTTTTGAGAGGTAGTGAATGTGTATGACTTACGAAGTCGTCTAGATTTATTACCATAGAAGTCAACTGTACGAATCTCTAATGAGATCGTTTGATTCATTAAATTCAACTTACCGTTTTCGATAGCAAAGTCTAGTGGAATAAATATATTGTTATCTCTCTCAACTGATTCTCGTCTGAAGATAAGAGAAGATTTATATCGTTCATTCGGGCCATAGATGAAATCCACAACATAGCACCAGATGTCTGGGCTATTATCTAATCCTAAATTCCATAGGACA
>MTEW01002133.1_pt3 | contig 9861 bp, 10 predicted proteins | sample 1042681 | NCBI WGS metagenome assembly MTEW01 (sample SAMN06185811, study PRJNA358809) | soil metagenome | isolation source: soil biostimulated with citrate as carbon source | place: India | collected 2015-05-23
TACGCAGGTCTTTGTGGGAGCGGCCTTGTGTCGCGATAGGAGGGCAAAGCCCTCCCAGCGATGGAACAGGTATTACTTGACGATCATCCCTACCCCACGCCCACGCGGATCCGAAGCGGTCTCCAGCTTCGTCCCATCAACCCGGATCGCCTGGATATCCCCCATCTCCCAGCCCTGGTCCTCCAGCACATAGCCCATCTTCTTCAGTTCATCGGCCACCGGCCCGGTCAGCGGCGCATAGCTGTCGAAGTAGATGGTGTCCTTGGGCAGCAACTGATGGTGCACGCGCTGCGCCGCCACTGCCTTGTCCAGCGGCATGCCGTAGTCGTACAGGTTGTTCATCACCTGGAAGATCGAGGTGAAGATCCGCGAGCCACCCGGTGTACCGATGACCAGCTCGACCTTGCCATCGCGGGTCATCAGGCTGGGGCTCATGGACGACAGCATGCGCTTGCCCGGGGCGATGGCATTGGCATCGCCGCCAACCACACCAAAGGCGTTCGCCGCCCCCGGCTTGGCGCTGAAATCGTCCATCTCGTCGTTGAGCAGGAAGCCGGCGCCTTTCACCACCACACCACTGCCGTAGTCGAGGTTGAGGGTGTAGGTGTTGCTGACCGCATTGCCCTGCTTGTCTACGATCGAGAAGTGCGTGGTCTGGTGCGGTTCCAGGCCAGGCTTGACCTTGTCGGTGTCTGAAATGGCCTTCGGGTTGACCTGCGCGGCGCGCTTGGCCAGGTAGTCCTTGGCCACCAGCTGATCCACCGGCACTTTGGTGAAGCCTGGGTCACCAAGGTAGTCGGCGCGGTCGGCGAACACGCGCTTCTCGATCTCGGCCAACAGGTGTATGTACTGCGCCGAGTTGTGCGCCACACCTTTGAAGTCCGCCGCGCGGTTTTCCTTGATGCCCAGCAGCTGTGCCAGGGCGACACCACCGGAGCTTGGCGGTGGCGCGGTGTACACCACATTGCCACGCCAGCTCACGGCCATCGGCTCACGCCATACTGCCTTGTAGTCCTTGAGGTCCTGCTTGGTGATCAGGCCCTTGTCGGCCTGCATCTGCGCCACCAGCAGGTCGGCGGTCTTGCCCTGGTAGAACTCGCTCACGCCCTTGTCGGCGATACGTTCCAGGGTCTGGGCCATTTCCGGTTGCTTGAACAGCTCGCCGACCTTCATGTTTCCGAAGTAGTCGTTGAAATTGGTCGCGGTCTTGAACATGCCTTGGGCATCGTTGCGGTACTGGTACTGCTTTTCCGCCACCTTGAAGCCGTTTTTCGCATAGCCGATGGCCGGGGTCAGCAGCTCGCTCCAGGGCAGCTTGCCGAACTTCTGGTGCGCCTCCCACAACCCCATCACCGTGCCCGGTACGCCAGCAGCGCGTGCCCCGACCAGGCTGAGGTTCTCGATGACCTCCCCCTTTTCGTCCAGGTACATGTTGCGCGTGGCGGCCTGGGGCGCGACTTCGCGGTAGTCGAGGAAGTAGGGTTTGCCGTCGACGAACAGGGTCATGAACCCGCCACCACCGATGTTGCCGGCCTCGGGATAAGTCACCGCCAGGGTAAAAGCCGTGGCCACTGCAGCATCCACCGCGTTGCCGCCTTTCTTGAGGATGTCGGCTGCCACCTGTGCACCATATTGATCGGGCGCGGCCACCGCACCGCCCTCAAGGTTGGCGGCATGAACCGAGGAACAGCTCAGGATCGCGGCTGCGAGAGCCAGGTACTGGAACGGAGCAATACGCATGACACTTCCTTGGTGTTGTTTTTGTTGAGCAGTCAGTAAGGCCGAAGCGCTTCGACTGTGCAATCAACCGCAGGAAGTTTCGCCGCCTGTGGACAGGATCTGTCGCGTTCAGGCAACTCAGCTGGCGTACATTGCCAACTTGCGCTGGATGAAATCGAGGAAGCACTGGATACGCAGCGCCAGCTGGGTGTTGCGGTAGTACACCGCATGGATCGGCTGGCGGTAGCCGTTGTTGGCTTCGCTCAGCAGCACTTGCAGGCGCCCGGTGCGGATGTCCTCGTGGGTCATGAAGTGCGACAGGCTGACGATGCCCTCGCCGGCCAGCGCCAGTTGGCGCAGGGTCTCGCCACTGGAGGCGATCAGCGCCGGGCGGATGCTCCAGCGGTCACCCTGGGCATGGCGCAGTGGCCATTGGTTGAGCGATTCGGGCTGGCTGAAGCCGAGCAGGCAGTGGCTGGCCAGGTCCTCGACCCGCTGCGGCGTGCCGTGCTGCTCGAGGTAGGCCGGGCTGGCCAGCACCTGTACCGGGCTGCACCCAAGGCTGCGCGCGTGCAGGCTGGAGTCGGCCAGTTCGCCGATGCGGATTGCCACATCGGTGCTCTGCTCCAGCAGGTCGATGATCAGGTCGTCGGTATTGAGTTCCAGTTCGATGCCAGGGTATTGGCGGCGAAACTCGCCGATCCACGGCAGGATGGCATGCAGCATGAACGGTGCAGCGGCGTTGATGCGCAGGCGCCCGGTAGGGGTCTGGCGATTCATCGACAGGCGCTCTTCCATCTCGTCCATCTGCTCCAGGATCAGGCGCGCGCGTTCGAGGAAGAAGCGGCCTTCCTCGGTCAGGTCCATGCGCCGGGTGGTGCGGTTGACCAGCGTGGTGCCCAGCTTGCCTTCGAGGCGCGACAGGGTACGGCTGACGGCGGACGGGGTCTGGCCTATCTGCTCGGCAGCGGCGGAAATCGAGCCGCTGTCGATGACGGCAACGAATACCTGGAGTTCTTCGGATCGGGTTTTCACATCTGCGCCTGTGGTTGGTCTCTGCAGGGATTAGATAGCCGCTTGTCGAGGCCAAGTCCAGCGGTGCCTGTACGGGCCTCTTCGCGGGGGAACCCGCTCCCACAAGTGCTGCACGGTTCTCAAAGACTGTGGAGTACCTGTGGGAGCGGGTTTACCCGCGAAGAGGCCGGCACAGGTAGAACCTTACCGTGCCTTGCCGAATACCTTGTCCAGGTGCGCCTCATAGGCCGCCAAGGCAGTCGGCACATCCGGCCGTTTCATCACATCCACCGCCAAAAAGGTCGGCAGCCCGGTCATGCCAAGGAACTGGTTAGCCTTGTGGAACGGGAAGTACACCGCATCCACCCCCTTGCCCTCGAAGAAATCGCTCGGGTCGTCGAATGCCTGCTGCGGTGCATTCCAGGTCAGCGAAAGCATGTACTGCTTGCCGTGCACCAGGCCACCGCTGCCATACTTTTGCGAGTGGTCCGCACGGGTACGGCCGTCGTTGGCATACAGGCTGCCGTGGCCTGCGGTGAATACCTCATCGATGTACTTCTTCACGGTCCATGGCGCGCCCATCCACCAGCCGGGCATCTGGTAGATCACCACATCAGCCCAGAGGAACTTCTCCACCTCTTCCTGGGCGTCGTAACCACCGTCGATGAAAGTCTGGCGCACATCGAAACCGGCCCGGTCCAGGTGAGCGATGGCCGCTTCGTGCAAGGTCGCGTTGAGGCGACCGTCAGAGTGAGCGAACTGTTTACCACCGTTGAGCAAAAGGATCTTCTTCATGCGGGCCTCGCGGAAAATTCAGGCCGGCAGATTAGAGGCTCGCGGGCGCGGGATATAGTAATGCATGGGCAAAATACAATTGCCCTGAAGTCACGAATTAACAATACATTTTTGCTTTAGAATCGCGTCACCTCCCATCAACGAGTAGCGACCCATGAGTGAGCAGTACGCCTTCATCCTCAAAGCCAAGACTCGCCCGGAAATGGCCGAAGCGTTCGAAACCCTGTTCCGCGCCTACGTCGAGCCAAGCCGCCAGGAACCGGGCTGCATCGAGTACCACATGCTGCGCGACAAGCAGGACCCGAGCCTGTTCGTGTTCTTCGAGGTCTGGGCCGACAAGGCCGCGCTGGATGTGCATTCGGCCCTGCCGCACATGACCGAGTTCTTCGCAAAACGCATGGACTACCTGGAACGCGATTTCGACATCCAGATGATCGACATGCTCAGTGCATCAAGCGCTAACCGCTGATCAGCAGATGGCCGCCGAGTGCGGCAAGGCCGATGAAGAAGCAGCGCTTGAACAGCAGCGCGCTGATGCGCTGACGCAGCCACTGGCCAGCCAGCATGCCGAGCAAGGCCGGCGCCAGCATCAGCAGCGAGGCACCCAGTGCCTGGCCACCCAGGGCATCCTGCCCGGCCAGGCCAACGGCCAAGGCCAGGGTCGAAACCGTGAACGACAGGCCCAGGGCCTGGATCATCTGTTCCCGGCTCAACCCCAGGCTCTGCAGGTAGGGCACCGCCGGTATCACGAATACCCCGGTCGCAGCCGTGATCACGCCCGTAACCAGCCCGCAAAGCGGCCCCAGCCAACGCTCCCGCCCCGGCGCCAGGCGCAAGCCCGGGCCGACCAGCCCGTACAGCGCATACAGCACCAAGGCCGCGCCCAGTGCATGCACGGCCCAAGGGCCGCTGTCGATCCCCAGCCAGGCGCTGCCCAGCAAGGTGCCAACGAAAATCAACACCAGCATTGGCCACAGGCGCACCAGCAAGCCCCGCAGGTGCGCACCACTGGCCAGCTGCCACAAGTTCGTGAGGGTCGAAGGCACGATCAGCAATGCCGCAGCCTGCGCCGGTGACATAGCCAGGCCCAGCAGGCCCATGGCGATGGTCGGCAGGCCTAGGCCGATCACCCCCTTCACCGCACCGGCCAGCAGGAAGGTCAGTATCACCAGCAGCGACAGCGCTGGGCCAATGTTCTGGTAAAAAGCGAGCAAGGTATCCATGGGCCGATGATGGCGTGCGCCGGCCGGGCTGAAAATCTGCCATATACTCAGCCAGACTCTTGCCAGGACAGAGCCACATGCATTTCGACCTGATCGACCTCAGGCTTTTCCAGCACACCCTGGAGTGCGGCAACATCACCGCCGGTGCCGGCCGCAGCCATCTGTCGCTGGCAGCAGCCAGTGCACGCATCCGCGCCATGGAGGCATCGCTGGGCATCCCTTTGCTGGAACGCAACCGCCGTGGCGTGCAGCCAACCGCGGCAGGCCAGGCACTGCTACAGCATGCCCGGCTGATAACGCAGCAGGTCGAACGCCTGCAGTTCGACCTGAGCCAGTACGCGCAAGGGCAGCAGGGCCAGGTGCGCCTGCTGTGCAACACGGCGGCGCTCACGGAGTACCTGCCGGAACTGCTGGCCGGCTACCTGGCTGCAAACCCTGGGGTCAGCGTGGATGTGCAGGAGTTGCCGAGCCTGCGCATCGTGCAGTCGATTACCCAGGGCATGGCAGACCTGGGCATCGTTTCGACCGCCGCACCCAGCGCGCACCTGCAGACCCGGCCGTTTCGCGAAGACCCGCTGGTGCTGGTAACGCCGCAGCGCCACCCGCTGGCCAACGAGGTCGCGCCGAGCTTCATCGATAGCCTGGCCCATGGCTATGTCGGCCTGGGGGCTGGCAGTGCACTGGCGTTGTACCTGGAAGAGCAGGCACTGCGCGAAGGGCGGCGCATGCGGGTTCGAGTGCGTGCCGAAGGGTTCGATGGCGTGATCCGCATGGTTGCGGGCGGAGCCGGAGTGGGGATTGTGCCGCTGGCTGCAGTGAAGCGTTGGCAAGGGGTGTTGCCGTTGCACTGGGTGGCCCTGACGGAACCATGGGCCAATCGCCAGTTGCTGGTATGCGCGCGCGACTTTGCGGCATTGCCGGGGTATGCCGCAGGGTTGGTGACCACCCTGACCTGCTGACGGCGTGGATGGCACGGGCTTCGCCCGTGTTCGCGGGTGAACCCGCTCCCACAGGATGTGTAGTATCTCTCGGATGGACGCTATAGCTATAGCTGTGGGAGCGGGTTTACCCGCGAAGAAGGCTCACACACAATGGCGCCGTAACGACCCACCGAAAAGGACCTTCCAGTGGCATCGATCTACCAGCTCAAACCGCGCTTCCAGGCCATGCTCCGTCCTGCTGTCCAGCGCCTCTATGACCGCGGTGTCACCGCCAACCAGGTCACCATCGCCGCCGCCCTGCTGTCAATCCTGCTGGGCCTGCTGCTGGCTGCCCTGCCCCATCTCACCTGGCTGTTCATTCTGGTGCCGGTCTGGATGCTGCTGCGCATGGCACTGAACGCGGTTGACGGCATGCTCGCCCGGGAGTTCGGCCAGCAATCCACCCTGGGCGCGTACCTCAACGAACTGTGCGACGTGATCGCCGATGCCGCGCTATACCTGCCCTTCGCCCTGCTGGCCGGTGTGTCGCCAACCTTGGTCGTACTCGTGGTGCTCAGCGCCACTTTCAGCGAATACGCCGGTGTCATGGGCCCGCTGGCCGGCGCCTCACGGCGTTACGACGGCCCAATGGGCAAGAGCGACCGGGCCTTCGCCTTCGGCGTGCTAGGTACCGGTGTCGCCTTTGGCCTGCTGAACGGCGCCTGGATCAACGGCTTGTTGCTGGTCATCCTCGCACTCTCGCTCTATACCCTCTACAACCGGGTTCGTCAGGGGCTGGCCGAAGCCCGCTGAGCCCACTGCCGTCGTAAAAGGATGTCGACCATGCGCCAAGCGCAAGCACTGCACTTCTCCACCCATGACGGCGTCGAGCTGCACTACCGTCACTGGCCTGCCACCCGTAACCAATACCAGCCACGCCGGGCCGTGGTGATGTTCCACCGCGGCCACGAACACGGCGGGCGCATGGCCCACCTGGCCGATGAGCTGGACATGCCGGGCTACGATTTCTTCGCCTGGGATGCCCGGGGCCACGGCCAGTCGCCGGGCGCGCGCGGCGACAGCCCGGGGTTCGCCACCAGCGTGCGCGATGTGCAGACCTTCATCGAGCACATCCAGGCCCACCACGGCATTGCCGAACAGGACCTGGTGGTGCTGGCGCAGAGCGTCGGGGCCGTGCTGGTCGCCACCTGGGCCCACGACTACGCGCCGAAGGTGCGCTGCCTGGTGCTGGCCTCGCCAGCGTTCAAGGTCAAACTGTACGTGCCGTTCGCCCGCCCCGGCCTGAAACTGCTGAAGGGCCTGCGCGGCAACTTCTTCGTCAACAGCTACGTAAAGCCTCGCCTGCTCACCCACGACCCCGAACGGGTCATGTCATATGTGGCCGACCCGCTGATCAGCCGGCCGATTTCGGTAACCATGCTGCTCGGCCTGTACGAAGCCGCCGACCGGGTGGTGGCGGATGCCCAGGCCATCCAGCTGCCGACCCAACTGTTGGTGTCCGGTGCCGACTTCGTGGTCGAACGCCAGCCGCAGGAACGCTTCTTCGAACGCCTGGGCAGTACGCGCAAGGAAATGCACATCCTGCCAGGCTTCTTCCACGACACCCTTGGCGAGCGTGATCGAGCCCATGCCTTGCGGCGTATCGAGCGGTTCGTCGAACATTGCTTCGCCAGCCCCGCCTCCCTGCCGTCGCTGCTCGATGCCGACAGGACCGGCGCCAGCTGCGCCGAGGCCGAAAGCCTGGCCGCACCGCTGCCGCGCAACTCGCCCCGCGACCTTTACTGGCGCGCTACCCGCGCCGGGCTGCGCCTGGGCAAGGGGCTGTCCGAAGGTGTGAAGCTGGGTTTCGATACCGGTTTCGATTCGGGCAGTACCCTGGACTACGTGTATCGCAACCGGCCGACCGGCAAAGGCAAGCTCGGCCGCCTGGTCGACCAGAACTACCTTGGCGCGATCGGCTGGCGCGGCATCCGCCAACGCAAGCTGCACGTAGAGGAACTGCTGCGCCTGGCCATCGCCCGCCTGCGCGAACAGCAGCGGCCGGTGCACATCGTCGATATCGCCGCCGGCCATGGCCGCTACATCCTCGAGGCCCTGCAGGAACTCGAACAGCTGCCGGACTCGATCCTGTTGCGCGACTACAGCGACCTGAACGTGCAGCAAGGCAGCGCACTGATTGCCGAAAAGGGCCTGGCCGACATCGCCCGCTTCGTCCAGGGCGATGCCTTCGACCGCAAGAGCCTGGCCACCTTGGAACAACCGCCGACCCTGGCCGTGGTCTCCGGCCTGTACGAACTGTTCGCCAGCAACCAGTTGGTAGGCAACTCGCTGGCCGGCCTGGCCGATGCGCTGGAAGATGGCGGTTACCTGGTCTACACCGGCCAGCCGTGGCACCCGCAACTGGAAATGATCGCCCGCGCCCTCACCAGCCACCGCGGCGGCGAGGCCTGGGTGATGCGCCGCCGCAGCCAGGCCGAAATGGACCAGCTGGTAGAAGCGGCGGGGTTCCGCAAGCTGGCCCAGCGCATCGATGAATGGGGCATTTTCAGCGTCAGCCTGGCACAACGGGTGCGCTGAATGAGCCCATCACGCGAACCCGGGCTGATCCGTCGGGGCGTATTCTGGCTTCTGCTGCTGGGGCCGCTGTTTTTCCTCAGCTACGGGCTGGCGAACAACTACACGGCCGGGCGCAGCGATGTCGGCAGCCTGGTGTTCGGCTGGGAAAGCCGCATGCCGCTGTGGCCGTGGACGATCATCCCGTACTGGTCGATCGACCTGCTCTACGGCTTGTCCTTCCTGCTGCCGCGCACGCGCCAGGAAATGGACCGGCACGCGCTGGCGCTGCTCTGCGCGCAGCTGATCAGCGTCAGCTGCTTCCTGCTCTGGCCGCTGCGCTTCACCTTCGAGCGGCCGGAACTGGGCGGGGTGTTCGGCTGGATGTTCGATGTGCTGATGGGCTTCGACAAGCCGTTCAACCAGGCGCCTTCGCTGCATATTGCCCTGCTGGTGATCATATGGACGATGTTTGCCCGGCACGTGCAGCGCCAGCCCTGGCGTTGGCTGATGCACGGCTGGATGGCACTGATCGGGTTGTCGGTGCTGACCACCTGGCAGCACCATTTCATCGATGTGCCGACAGGGGCATTGGTGGGGTTCGTCTGCGTCTGGTTGTGGCCATATCGGGGGCAACTGCCCTGGCAGCAGGTGCACCTTGCGCGGGATGCCAAGCGCTGGCGGTTGGCGTTGTTCTATACAGTGGGTGGGCTGCTGTGCGCAGTGCCTGCCGTTACGCTGGGCGGCGCCTGGCTGTGGTTGACCTGGCCGGCCGTGTCGCTGGCTTTGGTGGCGCTGAACTATGGCGTGCTCGGCGCAGGCGGGTTTCAGAAAGGCGCCGATGGGCGCTTGTCGAATGCAGCCAGCTGGCTGCTGGCACCGTACCTGATTGGGGCGTGGGTCAACTCGCGGTTGTGGACCTGGCGGCACCCGCAGGCCGATGAAGTGTGTGATGGCGTGTACCTTGGGCGCGTTCCAGGGCATGGCGCGCAGTTCGCTGGGGTGGTCGATTTGTGCGCTGAGCTACCGTGTCATGTTCAGAACAGCGCCGCTCCTGCACAGGTCGCGGCCGCCATTGGCTACGCATGTTTTCCTACCCTGGACCTGATCGCCCCGGAAAGCCCATTGCTGCACCAGGCCGCCATCGCCATCGAACGCCTGCGCTCCCAAGGCCCGGTGCTGGTCTGTTGCGCCCTGGGCTATTCGCGCAGTGCCAGCGCCGTGGCCGCCTGGCTGGTGCTCACGGGCCGCTGCACCGATGCTCGCCAGGCCGAGGCGCTGATCCGCAAGGCCCGCCCCGGCGTGGTCCTGCGCAGCGCACACCGCCAGGCCTTGCAACAGCTAGGGACACAACCATGACGCTGTACGTGGTGGCCAGCCTGCTGGGCCGTGGCAAACAACTGGAACGCCTGTCGGACGGCCTCACCCTGCTGGCCCTGGCCTACGGCCTGGCACCCTTGCTGGGTGTGCGACTACTACCGCTGGCCAGCCTGCTGTGCATTGCGCTGCTGGTACTGGGCGTGCTGCACAAGTACTGGGCCATCCGTGTGGCCATCGATGCCCAACTGTTCGCCCATCTCGCCGCCAGCCGCGACCTGGCGGCGGACACCTTGGCC